>Ga0316207_10000972_pt1 | contig 39177 bp, 74 predicted proteins | sample 6weekpyrite_MG_FD_204943 | JGI IMG/M metagenome (GOLD analysis project Ga0316207, IMG submission 204943) | Microbial mat bacterial communities from mineral coupon in-situ incubated in ocean water Damariscotta River, Maine, United States -... | ecosystem: Environmental > Aquatic > Marine >... | reverse complement strand
CAAGCTATGTTTGACAAAGAATCAACCGCAAAACTTGACACAAAAGAAGTGAGCGAGGTTCACAAGGTATTAGATCGACACATGGCTGAAAACTTTGGGGTGTCAATTCCTTTTCCAAGCAATGAAAAACAAATGCTATGAGATTAACCAAAGAACAGGCCGCCATAGTAGAAAGACTTGCTTTAACTCAAAAGCAATACGGTCTAAGGCTAACAAGAGAGGCACAGGCAAAATTAGATCAAGCCTCTAAACACTTCAAGAACTCAGCAGATATGTTAATGAGACTTGCAGAAGATCAAGCAAAACCAACACTAAAAATTATTGAAGGGGGTAAGGATGCTGGAGAAAATTAAAGATTGGTGGAGAGGGTACAGCTTATCAGATGTTGCAACCCTTTCAGGGAAGTTAAGGGAGGGTGCAGACAAAGGCGTTGGATCTATTGTTTATCTAAATAATAGAGAGTTTAAGGCTTACCGCCACTACCCCCCAATGTTCGATTTTATACATAGAAAAAAAGGCCACTATGTCAAAAAATAAGAACAGAAAGCTCTCTACTTGGAAAAAACGAGTGTGGAAGTTATGCAGCGAGTACAACAGGAGGAAGGATGCTGACAAAGACGGAAACACTAAATGCGTTACCTGTGGGAAGTTTGGTTTCTGGCGGGAATTTGATGCAGGACACTTTATTGCCAAGGGGAACGGAAACTCTGTCTATTTCATTGACACCAACATACACGCTCAATGTCGTAGGTGTAACTCGTTCGACGAAGGGAACAAGGAATTTTATTACCCGTACATGATAAATCGCTACGGGGGTAATCACATAGACATGCTAAAGCAGATGAAATACCAACCCCTAAAGATCACCAGAGAAGATTACGCAGAAATGGAACAAGAATATAAAAACAAGATAGCGGAACTCGATGAAATACAAAAATAGACAGCACTTATACGGCTTAGGCACTCCAGAGGGATACATTCAATGTTGCGCCTGTCCTCAACAAGACCATAAAGACAACGCTTATAAAATAGGCTGGCAGAGATTAGCCAATGGCAGAAAAGTTGATTGGTATTGTCCTGAATGTTTAGAAATGGAGAAATACAGGTGAACTCTGAGATCATAATAACAGCAATGAATGCCAAAATTTCAAACCTAATGGGTGTCGGTGGTTTCGGTGGACTTAAGCCCGAACAGATCGCACAAGCCTTATCGGGAATAAGCGAAGGGGCTTATAACTTGGCCTATGCCATGCACGGTGACGAGGACTCAAGAAAGCTATTGCTTGCCGATTTAATGAGGGCAGTTGTCGATGATGTAAGCAAAGAAACATTAGAGATTATTTGCCAAATAGCCATACATGAGGAAATAGGCGACAGCCCATGCTTAGAGTGCGGTGGAAGGGGTTTTGTATATCGAACTATTAACCATCCAGACGAAGCCAAAGAAGTAGACGATAACGGCATGTTGACGATCCCCTGTACGGCTGCGGGTTGTGTTGATGGCAATTACAGAATGACAGGATCGGAACGAGGGCAATTAATAGCAGAAGCAACCGATCAAGAATATACCCGCTATAAATGGGCTAACGGCTGGAGTTGGGAATACTCAGCAGCTTTGAGCCAATTAGCTGACTGGGGTAATGAGCTAGATAGACACTTATCAAGGAGATTAAACGATGATTGAATTTATACCATTCCCAAAGATCGGACAATTCAGAAACACAATTAAGCATGTGCGAATGACAGACAGCCCTTTGCCTGTATTGGAATATGAAGGCACTATAAAACTGCATGGCACAAATGCGGCTATATGCCAAGACGAGGACGGGAATATATGGTTTCAGTCTAGAAAAAGAGTCATAACACCAGACGACGACAACCACGGATTTGCAGAATACATGGCGAATAATGTCGGGTATAAAAGACTGCAATCCCTGTTCGCAGAAGTAAAGCTGAAAAACTCGCAAGATCATAATTATCCTATAGCGATATTCGGGGAGTGGTGCGGCGGCAATATTCAAAATGGTGTTGCCCTGTCGGAATTAGAAAAAATGTTTGTGATATTTGGCATTAGACTAGGAGAAGAAGATTATAGGACTTGGTATAACTTCACAGAAGATGGACACGATCTTTTCTTGACCAAGCACCGTATATTTAATGCGCTACAATTCCAAACAAAAGGCATCACCATAGACTTTTCTTCTCCTGCATTATCTCAAAATAAGCTGGGAGAATTAACAGAAGAAGTAGAGAGAGAGTGTCCTGTAGCTAAATTCTTTGATGTGTCTGGAGTGGGTGAAGGTATAGTATGGAAGTGCGTCACAAAGGGTTACGAATCATCTAATTACTGGTTTAAGGTTAAGGGTGAAAAGCACTCTGCATCAAAAGTCAAAACGCTCGCGCCTGTGGATTTAGAGCTAGTTAAATCCATTGACGAGTTTATTAATAACACCGTAACCCCGCAACGGCTCGAACAAGGCATTGAAATATTGCACCAAGAAGCTAAGCCCATATCAGAGAAAAGCACGGGCGACTTTCTGAGATGGGTGTTCAATGACGTTTACGAAGAAGAAGCCGACATCATAGAGGCGTCAGGTTTTGACAAAAAGATGCTGGGTAAGCCCATATCCCAGAAGGCTAAAGAGTGGTTCTTTTCTTATCTTGACGATGTTGCAGCATAAATAATACTTATATAAGCCATAAAAAGTATTGACACAGAGGCCGCAAATTGAGATAATATTAGTAAGCATACAATTTAGCGAGAAATCGCCCCCAGCCCTGCCTTAGTGCGGGGTTTTTAGGTACGGGGTCAACTCCCCTGCCTGCTATTCAAGCAAGCAAGCCCCTAAGCACTTGATAATTATAATAATTCCTCGGTACTCCCCACCATTAAGAATATGCGGCCTGATTACGGCTGGCGGGAACAATAGTAGTAAAACTGGGATTCTGACCCGATCCAGAGTATGCGCTAAACGAGTCATGCTCGACAAACCACCTTATATGCAAGTTTTCGGTTTCTTGGCCTATGGATGAAGCAAGAGCAGAGCGTTTGGGCTTACGATAAAGTCGGTGGATATACAGTCCTCGGTCTCTCCAACATAGATAAGACTACAATCAACACATAGTAGCACCTCCCTATGCTTTGCAGAGATACGGGTCACGGTTATCAGCCCCAAGAATAGTGAACACTACGCCTAAACACCATTTAATCCCACCCACGAGATAGGGCGGGAGTCGGGTCAGATTGTCCTATCTCACTTTTACCGCAGCAGACCTCTTTTAAGCGATTATAGTAATAGTCACCCATTAGCATTAATCAAGGCTAGATAGTCGATTTAAACGGCTTACAGGGGGAGGAATTGATCGGGAAGGGGTAAAAATTGCCATCCTTGGCAGTATATCTATCCTAGTAGCTCAGTCAAAACAATGGCAACAATCACATAGAGAAATACAGGCCATAAAGACGGGTCGATATATTTACTCATGGCTATAGCCTTTAGTCAATAACGAAGCAATAAACGCGGATACCTTCTTCTTATTCGTAAATAGAGCTACACCGTAAAACGGGCTACCATCCTTGTGAGTTGATTCGCCATCATGGTGACTAACGGTATATTTAGCCAAGCCAATATTATCTTGAGTGTAGTAAGTTTTCATAATCTACCCCTTTATTCTAAGTAATGGCTCATTAAACTTACAGAACGTAGCACTATCTACCTGAGTTCCCATATCAGCGACCAACTCACGGGCGCGGTTCAGGGGAATATTAGCAAAATAGTAGAGTTTATTCCCGATAGTTCTTATAGTTAAGTTATACATTAGTATGTAAACCCGAGTGATTCCATATCACTCTTAAAGTCAGCCATTAGGGCAGGTAAGCGAGCAACTAAAGCATCTTTATCCTGTAATTGTTCTAGAGTAGCATCAGGCCATACAGCGCAAGATCTAGCCGCCTCAAGGTCGATCTCTTTACCCTTGCTAATAGACCAGCCACAAGGCTCTTTAATAGTTCGAGGGTTAAGTTCTGGCTTAATAGCCTTCATAGCTATAGACACAAGATCTAATTCTTTAGCGTTGGACTTATCAAGATTAGAGTTGTTTTGCTTGTTGGTGTAAACAGATCCGCTAGTGTAAACGACTAGACCAAGATCACTTTTGTCAGCATCACATACAACCTTAACAATATAAGCTGAGTGCTCACCCTTTTTAAGCCCGTTATAGTCAGTGTCTCTAGCGTGATACATAGTATTTTCAACATAGTACATTGGTTCGTCACTAGACGTGAAATGCCACTTAATGAGCGGTTCAAGCTCAGGGCAGTATTTAATGATACTATCGTGAATACACCCGCATGTTTCAGTATGGCGGTCACTTGTATTAGTAGGGTGATCGTAAAGCGATCCAGTAATAGCGAAAGAGTTATGGCCGTTGCCGCACTCGTCGTCATAACGGATCTTTACAATAATGCGACCTTTGCCGCCTCTGATTAGCTTATCTATTGTTTTTACTTGGCTTTTAACAAGCTGGCTCGGTTGTGTTAAAGTATTTGTAGACATGATATTAACTCCTAATAGTTAATTGATTGTTTAGCTCTCTTTACCTGTTACAGCAGGTAGGGAGGGCGATTATTTACTTATCTATCAATTCCTGCGTCAATTGTGTTACATCGTCAATAGTATAGTTAAGCTCTTGCATGTGCATAAAAAGCTCATGCAATTCAGTCATAGTAAGCGTATTCAGCATATTAGCCGCTCTCTGTAGTCTGCCATTGTTGGCGTTCGATATAATTAGATCGAAATCAGCTTTTTCTGGTGCTATTTGCATTTCTTTTGCTCCTTTACATGGTTAATAAGAACTAATCGGCAATAGTCTGACAGGTTGCGATCATCAGCCCTTGCCAGTTTAGCCAGTTCCTTAAAGGGAATAGGCTTAGACTTGGTATCGGCTATACATAGTTGTTTAGGACTCATTGAACTAAACCCCTAGCAATAGTAACAGCGCAAACATCATAATCTTTTACTGGTTGACCCATAAGATCATGCTCAGAGACATAACGCACCTTAACCACTTCGCCAGCTAGATTTTTAGTGGTGAGCATATCCACGACAGTTTCAACCTTGGCATGTTTACGGCCTTGCTTAATAAATTGTGTTCCTATCGGGTATTGCATTTCAAATCCTTTGTCCCTTACGGGGTGTTAGTGGTTAGCCAAATGCAAGATCATCATCAGCAGACATGATGTTTAAGTTGCGCAGATAGTCGGCAAGGTTGCAAAGATCTTCCGGATGGTTCATGTATCCATCTTCAAAGATGCTAGTTTCATCCTCGCCTAGCTCATTACCTGCCTTTATTTCAAAGACTGTATTCCCTGAGTTATCGCGCACATCAGCATAGAATGATCCGCGCTCGTCTAAGTTTATAAAGTATTCAAATGTTTGCATAATCATTTACTCCTCATTTGTTAAATACAGCTTAATGGAAGTTATCCGATAATACAAGATAATCACCAATGAATATATTAATACCCAACATAAACCAAACTTATAGGTAATACTTATGAATGAGAAAGAGGTCATTATCAGCACCGAAACAATCATAGGCGACGAAGGCTCAGCAAGTTGAGCGGCAAAGGTTCAGGACGTAGACCACAACAGATAGACAGCAAGACAATGGAAGACAATTGGAACAGAGCATTCAATAAGACACCCAAAGCCAAGACAGACCAAGAACGAGCAAGCAAGAACATTCCATATAACGATCACATAACGAGGCCAAACAATGCCAGCAACTCACAAAGATCCTAAGACGGGGCTTACAGTGAGCCAACAGGCATTTGTCATAGAGTATGTCCGGAATGGCGGCAACGCCAGCAAAGCAGCAATTGAAGCAGGATACAGTAAGAACTCGGCATACCAGAGAGGACATGAGCTACTACAATTAGACCATGTACTAAAGGCTTTAAGACTAGAACAGACCAAGTATATAGATAGTCAAGCTTCTACTATGTTCGATGTTATTAAAGGGATAGCACTAGACGACAGTGCCCCTGCATCAGTGAAGCTCGCAGCAGCACTAGCTTGGAGCGATAGAGCAGGCTATAAACACGTTGAAAAACAAGAGGTTATGGACTCTCGCACCCCCAAGGAACAGGCAGAAAGAGCCAAGGAACTAACCGCTAAACTAGCATTGGTTAAGTAATAATACGGGTACATATCACATAAGCCATTGATTCTATTGAGTAGCTCAGGGGATTGATACCCTTGTATGTGATAAGTTATTGATTTAGATAGGGATTGGAAACGGTTTTCATGTCAGAATCGACCCCCGTACCATGCCACTTTGGTTCCATACGCGGGCAGACAGCTATATACACCCATCCCTACATATTATTTTTTCCTCCCCAAAATCGCCCTAATTCATCACTTAATCTCTAAGTCATTGATTTATGGTTCTCAAATTTTCGGGTTCTGGGAAAAGCCCAATTTACTTTTATCTTATTTATCAAGTGCTTAGTTAACATCTGCCAGTGCAGATATACCCAATAAACCCCTCTTTGTAAGTTATTGATTCTTGGAGTCACTATGAACCCATTAGATTATCTTGGCGGTATGTCAGGGCAAGCCGGACAGGACTTGAAGCTGCGCCAGATTAATATAAAACGCGCTATGCAAGGATTACCTCCTATTCGCTCAACTGCTGAATTGCAACCGCCTATTTTTAATCCACAGGTACAGACGCCTAATTTCAATCCGCACTCACAGCAGCGTCCTATGTCGCCTTCTCGAAAGATGAACCCTATGTTTTCTCAACTACTTCAATTATTGAACCGTTGAACCTAGCTGAACTTGAAGAACTCAATGAGTTGGTAGAGAACTTCAAACTAAATTTCTACACGCCTTACGAAAAGCAAAAACAATTCCACCATTCATCTAAACGTGAACGTCTGTTTATGGCAGGCAACCAATTAGGCAAGACATGGGCTGGTGCTTATGAGGTCGCTATGCACCTAACGGGTATTTATCCTGATTGGTGGGAAGGCGCTCGAATCAATAAACCTAACAAGTGGTGGGTAGCTGGTGAATCGGGTGAATCAACCCGTGATAACCCGCAACGACTTCTTTTAGGTGAGATAGGGGAATTAGGCACAGGCGCAATCCCTAAAGATTGTTTGGGTAAAAAATCAATGGCTAGGGGCGTTGCTGATTTAGTCGATCACATTGCTATCAAGCATGTCTCTGGTGGTATGTCGCACCTTTACTTTAAATCCTATGGTAAGGGTCGGGAGAAGTGGCAGGGCGAAACAATTAACGGCCTTTGGTTTGATGAAGAACCGCCTGCTGATGTTTACTCGGAAGGTATAACCCGTACTAACAAATCGTTTAACGATGGGTTTGGGCGAGTCATTGTTACATTCACCCCTTTGAAGGGCATGAGTTCGGTTGTATCACGTTACTGGAATGAAACAGATCCAGAGCGTGAAATTATCTCAATGACGATTGACGATGTTGAGCACTACACCGACGAAATCAAGCAAGCCATTATTAATTCTTACCCAGAGCATGAGCGTGAAGCCCGTGCTAAGGGTATTCCTATGCTGGGTGAGGGCAGGGTCTTTCCTATAACGGAAGATTCGATTACTGACCGAGTAACGGAAATGCCTAACCATTGGCCTCGTATATGCGGGATGGACTTTGGTTGGGGAGATCACCCAACAGCCGCTTGTATGATTGCATGGGATCGAGATGCAGACGTAGTCCACCTTTACTCAGGCTATAAAGAAAAATCTACCTCGTTAGCGGTTCACGCAGCGGGTATTAAGGCGTTAGCTCAATTCACCCCTGTTGCATGGCCTCACGATGGCAACATGGCGGCACGGGGAAGAAATGACGGTAAGAAGATTCGAGATTTATATTCAGACAACGGTTTGAATATGGTTTTTGAACACGCCAAATACGAAGGCGATAGGGGTAATTCAGTTGAAGCCTCGGTAGCAGATATTTTAGATCGCATGGAAACAGGGCGATTTAAAGTTGCTCCCCACCTAGAGATGTTCTGGGAGGAATTTCGTATGTATCACCGCAAAGACGGAAAGATAGTACCTAAAGACGACGACTTTATCTCAGCAGTTCGATACGCAGTAATGATGTTGCGTTTTGCCTCTGCACCCACTTACCAAACAAATTATTCAGGAAAGATTGAATATCCACCTATGGGAATCGTATGAACGAGACAGAAGTAAAATCAATCTTGAATCAGGAGATAACAAACTCCCTTGGATATAGTGGGGGCGATCTATCTGAACAACGTAAAACAGCCCTAGAATATTACTATGGCGAACCCTTTGGCGACGAAGTAGAGGGACGCTCTGCGTATGTGTCACATGATGTAGCTAACGCTATTGAGTGGATGCTACCTTCCTTGTTAAAGATATTTACATCATCCGACAAGGCCGCTGAGTTCACCCCAGAAGGTATGGAAGATGAAGAAGCCGCTAAACAAGAAACAGACACAATTAATTATGTTTTCTACAAAGAGAATAATGGCTTTTTAATCCTGTACAACTGGTTTAAAGATGCTCTCTTACAAAAGAACGGCATTGTTAAAACGTATTGGGATGAAACCAAAGAAGTAAAACGTGAAGATTACGAAGGTCTTTCTGAGTCTCAGCTTATTATGCTGGCAGAGGAAGATGGTGTAGAGGTTATTGAACACAGCCCACGTATTGAAGAAGTAGACGTACAGGGTGAGATGGTTGAAACAGAAGTATTTGACGTAGCCATTAAACGAACTACCGCAGGTACAGTCATTGAGAACGTGCCACCAGAAGAATTTTTAATCTCTCGTCGGCATAATTCGATTGACGTTAAATCAGCCCCGTTTGTAGGGCATCGTCGCCGCAGGTTCGTATCAGACTTGATTGAAGATGGTTTTGATAAAGACCTTGTTAGTCAGTTGGGTGAGGAAGATCATTCATTTAACGAAGAACACTTAGCGCGATTTGACGACACAGAAGAATACCCCCACAGATCAAACACCTCTGATGAATCTATGCGTGAAGTCTGGGTAACAGAGTGTTACATACGAATGGATTATGACGGTGATGGAATTGCAGAGCTTCGTAAGATCACAGTAGGCGGCAACGCTAATGTTATTTTAGATAACGAATCTATTGACGAAATCCCATTTAGAGCGATCACCCCTACGATTATGCCTCATAGATTCACAGGCATATCTTTAGCCGATCAATCAATGGAATCGCAGCGCGTTAAGTCTGTTGTTATCCGTCAGCTACTTGACAATATGTACCATCAAAACAATGTCCGTACAGCAGTAGTAGAGGGGCAGGTTAATTTAGACGACCTTCTAAACTCTCGTCCTGCGGGTATTGTTCGTATGAAACAGCCTAATATGGCGACCCCTTTGCCTGTACAGCCATTTACAGGTAGCGCGTTTGGCATGATCAGTCAATTAGATTCAATGCTTGAAAATCGCACAGGTATCACGAAATACAATCAAGGTCTTGACGCCAACTCTTTGAATAAGACCGCATCTGGCATTAATCAGATAATGGGTGCTTCACAGGAAAGAATCAAGCTAGTAGCTCGTAACTTCGCAGAAACAGGCGTTAAAGGGCTATTCCTAGACATACACAAACTTGAGCTAACTCATAACACCAAAAAGAAAGCCATTAAGTTACGCGGCAAATGGGTAGAAGTCTCTCCTACAGAATGGAAGCACCGCACCAACATGACTATTAACGTAGGTCTTGGCACAGGCGACAAAGAAAAACAAACACAGCAAGCCATGATGCTAATGACCTTGCAAGAAAAACTCCTACAAATAGGTAAGAGCCATTTAGTGCCAGATGAAAAGATTTACTCAGCACTCGGCAAAGTCGTAGACACCACAGACTTCAAGACACCTGAAAGTTTCTTCGCCAACCCCAAAGAAGTTGACCCTCCTAAGCCTCCACCTTCTCCTGAAATGATGTTGATTCAACAGCAGGACAAAGAGGCGCAAATGAAGGCTAAGGCAGAAGAAAACAAACTACAAGCGAAGATGATGATTGAAAAAGAACAAATAGCCTCTAAAGAGCGTATTGCTCAAGCAGAGATTCAATCAAGAGAAAAACTAAAAGCATTGGAGATAGCGAATGGACAATGTAGCAAGGGGTAATCGTGCTAAGGAAATGTTGGACGACGACATTTTTAACGAAGCCTTTGATCACATTAGAATAAACCTTTTAAACATGTTTGAAAACTCGGACTCGCACGACTCAAAAGGCCGAGAAAAAGCATGGCAACAAATGAACGCACTAAAAGAGGTGCATAGGTATTTTCGTATAGTTGCTGAGAACGGAACAATGGAATCAGCGATTAATGAAGAAAAAGAGAAGCAAGAGAAAATAAAACTAGCAGTAAGTAATTTTTAACCATGCCGCGAGGCAGCATATTCCTTTAAGGGCACAACTATGGACGATACAGCGACCCCAGAAATGGGAACTGAACACGTAGCAGGCACAGAACTATCAACAGAAGATGCAGCAAATTTAATTGAAGAACGGATGGAGGATAGTCTGGAAACAGAAACCCCCACAGAAGAATCAATCGAAGAACCAAAAGAAGAACCCGTAGAGCAATCTACAGAAGAAGAATCAGAAGAAGCGGAAGCTGAAACTGAGGAAGTAACCGAAGATCAAGAACCTGAAACCGAAGAACTGGAGCTTTCAACTCTTTCCGAGTTAGCCGAACACTTTGAACTAGACCCTGATTCTATGAGTCAGCTAAAGGTAAAAGTAAAGGTTAATGGAGAAGAAAACGAAGTCACCCTAAGTGAAGCGGTTAATGGCTACCAGCGTGAAGCGGATTACTCAAGAAAAACAGCAGAAGTAGCAGAGCAACGCGATGAAGTTCTAGCAGAGCGACAAGCTATTCAGGCTGTACGAGAACAGCATATCCAAGCTATCGACCAATTAGGTCATGTCTTACGTCAATCAATAGAAGGCGAAAGCATTGAACACCTACGCGAATCTGATCCAGCGGAGTACGCAGCCGCTATGGAAGATCGTCGGCAGAAGATAGAGATATTCAATCAGATGAAAGCAGAGAGGGAAGTTCTTTCTCAGCAATCAACTTATGAGCAACAACAGCGGTTTGAAGCTGTTAAAGCACAAGAGTATCAATCTTTGATCCGTGATTTCCCAGAGTGGAGCGATCCAGAAAAGATGCAAGAAGGTAATCGTGCAATCTCCCAATACCTGATTAACGAAGGCTACTCCCAGCAAGAGATCGGCAACGTCATTGATCACCGAACTATCAGGCTCGCAGATAAAGCTCGTCTTTACGACGAAATGCAGAAGCAAGCCCCTGTGGTTAAGAAAAAGGTAATCAAGACACCGAAATATCAAAAAGCAGGGAGAGCAACACCTAAAGGCGATACCTCAAAGGATGATGCATTGAGAAACCGATTAAGAAGTAGCGGTAAGGCCAATGATGCCGCCGCACTTCTTATGGAACGATGGAGTAATTAAAAATGGCACAACCAACAGGTACTTATTCAAGTTATGACGCGGTAGGTAATCGCGAAGATCTGAGTGATATGATTTTTGATGTATCACCAGAAGACACCCCTTTCCTCTCTGCTATCGGCAAAGGTAAGGCTAAAGCAACTAACCATGAGTGGCAAACAGACGCACTAACAGCCGTTAGCGCAACTAACGCTCATATTGAAGGCGACGATGCTACACCAGCAGCACCAGCGGCAACTACTCGTCTTGGTAACAACTGTCAGATCTTAAAGAAACACGCAGTTGTTACCGGTACACAAGAGTCAGTTGACAAAGCAGGCCGCAAGTCAGAAATGGCTTATCAAATGGCTCGCCGCATGAAGGAAATCAAGCGAGATCTTGAAGCCTCTATGATCGGTGGCGCAGCAATCGGTAACGCTAAAGTTGCAGGCAACGATACTACAGCCCGTGAAATGGGTTCTATCTACACTTACATGACAAGTAATGTGTCGCTAGGCTCTACAGGTGCAGTTTCTACAGGTGATGGTAGTGACGTAATGACAACTGGTGCAAACCGCGACTTAACAGCCGCTATTCTGGATACAGTTCTTACTACTACTTACTCAACTGGTGGTAATCCAAATACTTTGTATGTCTCTCCAACTAATAAAACAGTTGTAGGTGACTTCACAGCAGGAGGAGCAACTCGTTATGTAACTACTGATGAAAGCAAGTTGAATACAGGCATTGACGTGTATGTGGGTGATTTCCACACACTGAAAGTTTGTCCTTCTCGCCATATCGTAGGGGATAACGTCCTAGCTATTGATCACGACTTTGTGAAATTTGCAGAACTTCGCGGTATTACCTCGAAGAATCTTGCGGTCACTGGTGACTCAACTCGCAAGGAAATCACTTGGGAAGGCACATTAGAAGTTTGTAACGAAGGCGCACTTGCACTCGTATCAGACACTAACGGCTAACTAATAGGGGAGGGCTTCGGCTCTCCCCACTTTTAAACGGAGAATAAAATGGCTACAACCTCGACACCAAAAGTCACAAAGACTGAAATGGTAACGGTCAAAGCATTGAAAGCCTTTGCTATTGATCTAACAAAATCAGAACTTGATTCATTAAACAAGCGTCTAAAAAATGAAGGCAAAGGAAAACACGCCAAAGGAATGACTAAGCGCGTAGAACCAGCAAGGGTAGATCCTCGCAATGGGGCTAAACGACTTCCAGCAGAAACGGCAGAAGTGCCAATGGAAGTAGCTAAGAAGTTACAGAAAGCAGGCGCGGTAGAAATCGTACTGTGACAGAAAAATATCACTATGACGAATCCGAAGATCGGCTTTATGTAAGACATGAAGAAGATTTAGAACCCGTTGTAGACAATATCAAGCAAGTTAAACAGCAATGGGATGGTCGGGGGAATACCTCTCTGGGGTATTTCGTCGGCACTATTCCCGCCGTTGTGTGGAAAGAATACTGCAAGGTAAACGGTGTTTCTTACCATGAATTTCTAAACAACAACGAACACATACACCGAATTATGAATAACCCTGACTACGCAAATTTCAGGGTCTTTGAAGGGAAGATAGGTAATGGCAACTGATTACACATCACTTAAAACTGAAATCGGTGATTGGTTAGCTCGATCTGATCTAACCTCTTATGTCGATACCTTCATTGATTTTGGTGAGGCATGGCTTAACCGTAAGCTACGACTTCGAGCAATGCAGACTACCTCAGACCTAACGATTGACTCAGGATCGATAGCAGAGCCTACAGGTCTAATTAGGGCGCGTAGGATTTATATAGACGGTAGCACGAAATCAAAACTAGATTACATGACACCTGAGCAGTTTCATAACGTGTATGCTGGATCTGAAACAGGTAAACCAAAGATATTTACCATTGAAGGTAACAATATTCTTTTCGCGCCTTCTCCAGACACAACCTACACAGGCAAGATTCTATATTACAAAGCCTTTAATGCGCTAGACGACTCGAACACAACGAACTGGCTTTTGACGAATCATCCTGATTTGTATTTAGCGGCTTGTTGTTTTCCCGCAGAGACTTTCATTATGAACGATCCTCGTATCGCATTATGGAAAAGCTATGCTGAACAGGTTGTTAACGACCTAAACAATCAAGACAGTGATGGAGAACACTCTGGCGCAACCCTGCAAGTAAGAACGGACGTTAATAACCCATGATCTTACCTTTCGGTGAATACCTACCCGACCTTCCTGACTTTCAAAATCAGGGCGCAACCGTAGCAAAGAATGTTGTTCCGCTTATCTCCAGTTACGGGCAGATGAAGGGATTAAACCCTCTCTCTGGCGCTATTGACGCAAGAGCAAGGGGCGGCATTTCTTTAAGAGACACTATAGGTAACAGTCAGGCTTATGTGGGTGATGCAACAAAATTATACGGCCTTGAAATAATGGATTTCAACGACTACTCAAAGTCGGGCGGGTACACCACAAGCACAGATGAACTCTGGGAGTTTGCCAAGTGGGGGAATACTGTTATCGCTACTAACTTTAGTGATGATATACAGGTTATCACAGTAGGTGATACCACTTTCGCGGACTTAGGCGGCACACCCCCAAAAGCACGACACATTAACGTAATACGAGACTTTGTTGTAGTTGGCAACACCTATGACGCAACAGATGGAAATGTACCAAATCGCGTAAGGTGGTCGGGTATTAACAACTCTGAAACATGGGCTGTATCTGCCGCCACTCAATCTGATTACCAAGACCTACAAGGTAATGGTGGATGGGTTCAAAAAATAGTCGGTGGGGAGTATGGGGTAGTCTTTCAAGAGCGGGCTATTTGGCGAATGACCTATATTGGATCGCCAGCCGTATTTCAGTTTGACGAAGTAGAGCCAAACAGAGGAACACCAGCACCTAATTCAGTAACACGTTTTGGTGACACCATCTTTTATTTAGGTATTGATGGTTTTTACAAGATGGAGAATGGCGTTAGGTCAACCCCTATCGGCACAAATAAAGTGGATGATACTTTCTTTGCTGATTTAGATGAAACATATTACGACAGAGTATCAGCAGCAGTAGACACAACACAGACATTGGTATATTGGTCTTACGCAGGCGCAGGTAACACAGACGGTAGACCTAATAAATTAATGATTTACAACTGGACTACTGGTAAATGGTCAACAGCAGAAATAGACACTGAATACTTATTTAACTATTCGCCACAAGGCTACACATTAGATTCACTCGATAACGTAAGCACATCACTAGATGATCTAAACCATTCATTAGACTCACGCGCATGGACTGGCACATCATCCGTACTAGGGTGCTTTAACGCAGACAACAAGCTATGTGATTTCACAGGTTCAGCTTTAGACGCAACACTAGAAACAACAGAAGCTCAACCAGTAGATAACGCAAGAGCAGTTATCACCTCACTAAGACCTATCACAGACGGTACGGCTACCGTTCAACTAGGCGCAAGAGAGAATCAAGCCGACTCAGTTACTTGGAGTGCAGACACGGCACTAAATTCAATAGGTGAAGCTAATATACGATCTAGCTCAAGATACCACAGAGCGAGAGTCAATATAACGGGTGGATTTAATCATGCTCAAGGTGTTGAGCCAACTATCGTTCCACAGGGCAAACGGTGAGTAAGTCTACCTTCGATAAAGCCCCCGTACACGCCCAATCTTTAGCTTTACACCTTCGCCAACTTGCAGGCGTTATTAACTCCATTATGGACGGCAAGACAAACAACACGGGCGAAGTCACATTAACAGAAAACGTAACGACAACCGTTGTTAGTAATATGATTGTATCCCCTGATTCATCCATATTCTTAACAGCAACAACCTCTAATGCCGCAGCAGAAACACCTTACATTGTTGCAGGCGACGAACAATTCACAATTACTCACGCTAACGCGGCTACAACAGACCGCACATTTAACTACATGGTGGCAGGATGAATAACAACGAAGCTCTTTTTACAGATAGTCGAGGACAAAGTTTTTTTCTTGATAACAATTATGATGCGTTCAGTCATGGGGGCGGCAATGGGCAAATAAACCGAGACAGGGCAGAGGCATTAGCTAGGGAGCGGTGGGATGCTTATTCAGCTAGAGAAGAACTGCGAGGCAAAGAAACTGTTTTAAGCGACTTCATAAGTCACGGGTTAAACAACCCAGATGAAAAATATTACTATACAGGACAAGCCGCCCCACAAGCCCCACAAGCCCCAATATCAGAACCGGAAAACCCTTTTGAAGCGCCTTTACCCGCAGGCTTTATCAATACAGGAGAGAACCCAGACACAGGTTTAGTCAGCCCTTCTGCACAACAAATAGGCACTAACCCGTTTGAGTCTCCTTTGTATCAAGGTATTTCAAACATCTTAAACAAAGACGTTAATCCTAATCAGTATTACGGATTCAATTTCCAAAACGCATACGCAAATCCACTGTACGGAAACGGCAAGACACCTTCTAACGGAAATCCATTTGGCTCTTTCTAGTCTTAGAGGCGTTCAATCCTCAGACATAGACAAAGTATGGCATAGCGTCCTGTCTTTAATGCGAGGCGTTTTAAAAGAAGAAAAAGACTACTCCACAGATCACATTAAGTATTTCTGTAAGCAGACACGTATGCAGTTATGGCTTATTGGCAACGTAGATGGGTTTGTAATAACAGAAATATCAATTTACCCAATGAGAAAAGTTCTTGTTGCTAGCTTCGGCGGCGGTAAAGACGGGAAAGTAGACTGGCTAGATGTGATGGAAGATCTAAAAAAACTAGCAGACGCAAAAGGTTGTGAAACCGTAAGGATTTACGGAAGAAAAGGCTGGATAAAGAAATTCAAACCAAAAAAAGATATGGCATTTTTTGACATAGAGGTAGATCAATGAGATTTTTCAATTCTGACACGCAAGGCTTACCTGCACATAAAGCAGAAGATACGCGACTTAAATGGAAGGGTGGAGGTGGTGGCGGTGAGTCACAAACACAATCATCTGAGCCTTGGTCGGAGCAACAGCCTTATTACCGCGAAATATTTGAAAACGCTCAAAACCTATATAACGGCGATTACCGAGAATATTACCCAGAACAAACTTTTGCCAACTTTGCGCCAGAACAAGCCTATGCTTTAACGGCACAGACTAATCGCGCATTAAACGGATCTCCTTTAGTTGGTCAGGCTCAACAGCAACTATCCGACACCATATCAGGCAACTACTTAGGCTCTAACCCTTATCTGGATCAAGAGTTTTCAAGAGTGCGGGAACAAATTGGCAACAATGTTGATTCTTCATTCTCTCAAGCAGGCCGTTATGGATCTGGTTTACACGCCTCAGAGATTGCCAAGCAAACAGGACAAGCGGCAGGCCAATTCTATGGCGACAACTACCGCAACGAGCGCCAAAATCAACTACGAGCAACACAAGCAGCGCCTAACTTAGCTAATCAAGACTACTACGATATTAGTCAGCTTGCCGCAGTTGGTGACGCTAGACAATCTCTTGCCAACCAACAAATTGACGAGCTTAGAGATCGTTTTGACTTCGCAGACGAATACGGTCAAGAGCTACAACAACTACAAGACTACTCTAGCCTTATTGGTGGTGGTCTGGGTCAAGAAACAACTACCCAAACTTCCACAGAGAGCAACCCTCTGTCTACTGGCTTGGGGATTCTTGGTTTAGGCGCGTCTGTCTTTAGTGGCGGGACTGGCGGCTTGCTTGGAGGGCTGTTCTCATGAGTGGATTTCTAGATCGCCCCTTAACACAAATTAGTCTCGGTCTTTTGCAAGCAGGCGCACAGGGTAAAGATGTAGGCGCAGGACTCGCTAACGGGTTCGGTTTTCTGCAACAGCAACGAAAATACGCAGAAGATAAAAAGTACCGCGATACCGTTCTACAGATGCGTCTTGATGAAATAGAAGATCGTAAACGAGATCGAGAAACAAAGAGAAAGCGTCAAGCACAAATATCTCAAGCTATTGGATCTGAATCTCAATACGCGCCATCAGTAGGCGCACCCGAACAAGATGGAACACCAGCAGCCCCAGAACTCCTGCAACAAGGCTCTGGATTCCTGTCTGACGGTCGATTTGATGCAGATGAAAAAACCAAACTCGGCTTAATGATGATGCAAGACAGCCCAGCAGCAGGTATCGCTTTGATGAACCAGCCTAAAGAGCCAGCAGGGTTCACATTAGGTAATACCAGATTTGATGGACGAGGCAATAAAGTCGTGTCAGTTCCACCGCCACCGCCTAAGCTAACCAGCAAGCAGCTAAATCTACAAGCGGCAGGCTTTAAAGCTGGCACACCTGAGTACGAACAAGAAATGCACAAACTTCTTCAAAAGAGCGGCAATACAGTTAATGTCGGGAATCAAGAGAAGAATGAAGATAAGGAGTACGGTAAATTCTTGGTAGAAAATTACGGCAAGGTTAAGGAGGACGCTACGGTTGCTCGTCAGCAATTATACAACTCCAGACTCGCCCTAGACAAACTACAATCTGGCGACACTGGCGCATTTGAGCCAGCAAAACTCGCATTAGTTAAATACCTAGAGGACGTAGGGATTAACACAAATGCAATTATTAACGTGTCTAACGCAGAAGAATTAAGCGGATTGTTTAGTAACGCTATCCTTACAAAGATGAAAGCCCAGAAGGGCGTTCTCTCGGAAGGGGATAGAATGGTTATCGAAAAATCATCTGCTTCTCTTGGTAGCACTAAAGAATCCAACATATTCTTAATACGAGCCTCAATGGCGGCAGACCAGCGACAAGTAGAAAAAGCAGACTTCATGCAAGCGTTCAGGGCAGACAAAGGAACTTTTGATGGCGCGGAAAGAGCGTGGACTAAACATATAAAGGACATTCCTATGGTCGGAAAGCATAAAGCATCAGGCGATCCTGTGTTCTTTAATGAGTTCTCTGAGAAACTTCTACAGAAAAATCCTGACGCATCACAAGAGGATATTATAGCCACATGGAAAGCTCATTATGGCAGGTAATGTATTAGCAGATCCTTTTGAGGACGAAGTGCCAACCATTAAGAAACGCAAAGGCGGCACGGTGCTTGCAGATCCGTTTGAAGATGGCTCTGTCCCAACGCTTCGAGAAGAAGGAAGCCTTACAGATCCTTATGGGTTCGATTCAAAATTCAATAGACAAAAGGCGACCCCTGAACAACGGCAGTTTAATTCAGAGCTTGAGCAAACAAGACAGCTTCATACGGGACAGAAATCACTTAACAGGGGGTTGCTTGATGTTGGCGAGGGGTTGAAACAGACCTACCTAGAAGGAAAAGAATTAGTCGGCCTTGAGAAAAAAGGTACTGCCCTAGACTACACCCGCAAAACACAGCAAGGCAGGGATAAATTTGAAGAAGTGTACGGCGATAAAGTAGGCTCAACTTATAACCGCGTACTAGGCAATGCCGTTCCTTATATGGCGATACCTAATAAAGTCCCTGTTACGGGATTAGGTAGATGGGGCTTGCCTATGCTTACTGGCGCAGCAATAGGTGGAACTCAGTTCATACCAGAGGGAGGAAGCAGAACAAAAAGCACCGCAGTAGGGACAGGTTTTGGCGCGCTCGTTCCAGCAGGCATAGGTTTGTTTAACAAGGTAAGTAAGAAAGGCGCTATGTCTGTTACGCCAGAAATGTCAGCAATGCTGGATGATTTTGAGAAGCTACAAAGAGAGGGCGCAAAGCTCCCTCCTTTAATGGGGCATCAGTACCGCCCACAAGATATGATCTCAGCAAGAATTGGCGCACAAGCCCTATCAACATCGAAAGCAGGGCAAGAAAGACTGATACAGCAACAAGTGGGCGCGGTTAATGCGCTAGACGATCTTGCTCCTAAATCATCGGCATCCACTACAGCAATTAAAGTGCATGATATAGCGAAGAAAGCCTACACAGCAGCTAGAACTAAATTACTACACTCAAACCCATTTAGCACCCAAAGACAGGGCGGCAGCGCGATCCACAAAGGAATATCGCAAGACTTTGTGAATAAGAGTCGCACAGAGGTCACCAATTCATACAACGTAGCAGATCAAGCCGCATCTATTGAAAAGCCAATATTCAACCTGTCAGCAGCACAAGAGAAAACAAAACAGATAAGAACAGCTGTTATGGGCGAGGGCAAGCAAGTTGTTTCTGCGACAGAAAGCGGGTTGCCACAGGTTACACAAAAGAGCCTAAATGTAGCCGACACCCCTAACGGACAACTAGCTGGAATCATAGACGAAATAGATGGTCTTGCGAAAACTCAAACTAACTATGAGGCTGTTAAGCAATTAAAAACCCGCGTGGGTAATATTATTGAGAATAACCCTTGGGACGCTAACTTTAATCGCGGTCAAGCCAAAAAACTATACGGCATCCTATCGGACACTCTAAAAAGTCCGGTCAATAACGCACCGCAATACGTTAGGTCAATTACCGCAGCAACAGCTAAGGCGAGAGCAAGATTTGATGTAATGGATCAGCCAACTATTCGCGGAATCATACAGTCTGATAACCCAGCGACACTCGCTAACCAGTTTGGCGTAGCAGGCGGCTTAACTGACGAGGTTATGACAACCATGCAGAAATACTCTGCAAAAAGACTTCCTGCATTTCGCGCAGCAGTACAGCAAAAAATAATCACATCGGAAGGCGGGGCTAGAAAGGCTATTGAAGGTTGGTTAAAGGGCGACCCAGAAGGATTTGCTTTTGTTGTACCCAAGAGTCAGCAAAAGAAATTCATCCAACTAGCAGATGATCTGGATACCCTAGCCGCATCCAATCTTGGTCAGATAGGTAAGCTACAGATAGCAGCAAAAGACACGGTTAAACAGATCTTATTAAATAATGTTTCATCAAAAGCAGATTATCAAAAACTATTGTCACAGTACGGCGGTCAGGGCAGCAAAGGCCACGATCTATTAAGAGGTGGCATATTTGAGGATATTATTGAACGCTCTATGTCCTACTCAGATAACGGGCTTCCTAGCGTTAACCATAAAGCATTATCACAGGCTATTAGGGAGTACGAAAAAGCGGGGGTATGGGAATCAATACTTAACAAGCAAGACAAGATCAAGCTAAAAGGGCTTGAAGCATACTCTAAGTTAATTTTTGGCGCTCAGAAAGATGCAGGCGTATCGCTACAAGCGGCACAAGCAATCACAAACTTAAAGCACCCTTCTACATTTATAGCAGGTGTTCACCAGTTAAGTGTTAATAGCATTATGGCAAGGGCGTTAATGAGTAAAGGCGTTGTTAGGGCTATGTCGGGCGCTAGAAAAGGGGTGCAGCTATCCCCTAAAGGAGTTCCGCTATTGGTAGATTCTTTGCTAGAGGGCGTGGACGTAACCCCAGAAAAGCTAACTATCCCGTAGGGTTCTTATATACAGCAAAATCGACTGATTCACTGATTGATCTTAATAACAAAAACACCTTGTAACAAATGACACACAGCACAACCAACAAAACAGCAATTAAGTAATCCATAACAAATTCCTCCTTATCAATATATAACCCAAGAGGCACGTAATGTCCAGTATAAGCAATTGGTCAAAAACCGCAGCGTCTAACAATTCAGCCTCGCCAGATGGTTTCCCAGAAGGTATGCCTCCTAGCGGCGTGAATGATTCAATGCGCGAAACTATGGCTGCAATCCGTACCCAATGGGAGCAAGCAGAGTGGTTCGATAGAGGTCACACACCTGTATTTGTGTCAACCACCTCATTTACCATTGCAACAGACGTAACGACAGACTATGAAGTAAACCGCAGAATTAAGTGTGTTGATGCCACTACGTTATACGGTACTATCGCTTCATCTTCTTATTCTTCTCCTAATACCACAATCACAGTTACGTTAGACTCTGGCGTTCTATCAGGTTCTTTGGCTTCTGTAGAGCTATCAGCACTAACGACTAATGACGCAATACCAGACGGTGTGGTTGCAAAACCAAGCGCAAATAATGATTTTACAGGCACAACTACTCTTTCAGGTGGTGTAGCAGGTGACACGAATTTTGCTGGTACTCTAACAGCAGGTGATTTGCTTAGTTTGTCACACGCCACAAGCAATCCTTCGTTTAAGACCTATCGAGCAGACACGCACGGTAATGGCGAGATTGTTTGGGATCACTATCAATACGGTAAAGACAGCCTTGGTGCAACAGACCCTTATGGCGCAATTACTTTAACCGCAACACTCGATACAGCAGGTGCAACTAGAGGACGCTACGAGTTTAAGCCTGCCTACGGTGGATTCAACACTACAGCTATGAGTATTGGTGGCGGTAGTGGCGGTGTTTGTATAGGTAGCTCATTAACAGATGATGGCGCAGATAATCTGCGGGTAGACGGTAACGCGATTATTGATGGCAATACCACTGTTAGCGGCGACATGATTTTAGACAAGGCAAGCCCTTCAATCACATTATCTTCGGGAGACTTGTCAATTGTTAATGACGCTTCTTCAGGCTTAATAACAATAAAGGCCGATAACTCGTCTGGGGTAAATAAAACATGCGTTGTAGCAGGAGGAAGCACCCCGAAAGTGGCTAACTACTATAACGATACACCCGCAGTTGAAACTATCTCTGGTGGCGTGAAGTTTGGCAATGATTCCAATTTTAGCATGTACATGAATGGATTGAATCCAAATATAGTCTATGACTCAACAGATTATTTTGTCTACCAAAGAACCTTGAATCAATTTCGCCTCTATATTTCCTCAGTACAAAGATTTCAGCTTGACGCAACAGCCACATCTGGGAATACAGCACTAATGATATATGACGTTGACAACGCAACACTTGAAAGGGTGAAGGTAGGGGCAGCCGATTCTGGCGGCACTGGTTACAAAGTTTTAAGGATAGCGAATTAATGAAAACAGAACAAATACAAAACACTCTGAAATTTTTAGAAAGAACCCAATTACAAGCAGTAGAAATACCCGCTTTTATGGCCTGCGTGACAGCTTTACAAACACTAGCGAAGTCTTTAGAGAAAAAGGAGCAAGACAATGCCAGCGAATAACTCAACATCATTTGTAGTCGAGCAAGTAGCGGATATTGAGGCCGATACTATTTTAGCGGTCAGTCCTGTTAGTGTTTTTCATTACTATACTGAAAGCGAAATCACTCGCGATGAAAACGGCGACCCTATGATCCCAACCAAAGAGGACGGCACACCTATTCCTGCAAGCGGAAACATTGAAGTGGGCGACACGTTAGTAAAAAACTCTAATGGTGATTTTCTTAAATCTGAAAAGTTTGCTGTAAGTTATATCGCAACGAAAGGCACAGAAGTAACTAAGATTGCCGTTCGTGAGCTAACCATTCCTGAAATTATCTCTATGCTTACGGCTAACCCTTCGCTTCGGGCAGATATGAAAAAAGGCACTTATGACGCTCTTGTTGCAGCAGGCATCGTTCCAGCAGGTGCTACAGTTTCGTGAGCCTCCCAGACCAAGCCAAACATGCCATAGACGCAGTAACTATCCCAACAGTTTTTTGGAAATAATATGAAAGAAGTATATCAAAAGATTGGCGAGCTAAAGGGTAAGCAACAAGCCATAGATGATCGTATGGATAGCATTGACGCAAAGCTAGACTCAATTAAAAGCGATGTTCAAATCAAATCAAAGTTCATGCGTTTCTTCTACATACTTGGAGCGATACTTGGCGCGTTAGCAACGGGCGATATGGATGCCGTAACAAGCTTATGGCACACAATGGTTTCAATGTTTTGAATAAACAATGGGATTACTTCACAGAACTAGAGCTTCAATGTCCATGCTGTAAAAAAGCCCCTATGAACGATCAATTTATGTCTAAGTTGGTCAAGCTACGCAGAGAGCTAAACTTTCCCCTTCACATCACATCAGGTTATCGCTGTGCATCCCATAACAAAAAGATAGGTGGTGCAGCAGCATCTAAACACGTTCTAGGCAGAGCAGTAGACATTGCCCTAACGATGCCTGAAAAAGACCAACCTAAACTATTAGCCTCTGCTTATTATCGCGGCCTCTATGGTCAAGGCGTTGCTAAGACCTTTGTTCACCTAGACGACTACTCACCTAGATTATGGGGTTACTAATGAAAACATTAGATCGGATAACAGCAGTGGTTATGATCTCTATAGTGGTTTTCTTCTTATTATCTGGCTGCGCTGTTTGCTATAAATGAACCCTCAACAGATAGCTGAGTACGCTTTAAGGGCTTATTCAGAAAAGACCTATGACATTAAAGGCGCTCAAGTATTAGTTGTAGAAGATGATGATTACGTGGTAATTGCGTTCAGAGGTACAGAGGACGCAGACGATGTAATTACCGATCTAAGAGCTACGCCTTGGTACTCAAGAGAAATAGGCGTTTGGTGTCACGCCGGATTCTTAAAGTCTCTCAGACACCTCACTAGACCCCTTAAAGGTCATATAAAGCATGGCAAGAGAGTCGTTTTAACGGGTCATTCCCTCGGCGGTGCAATGGCACAGATATACGCTGCTTACCTTGTTAAAAGAGGCTTCCTGCCCGAATTAACGACCTTTGGTGCACCTAGAGCGGGTATGGCTGGATTATGTAAATTGTCCTCACAATGCGAAGGCCAGAGATACGCACGTGATGGTGATTCGGTAACAGAAGTTCCCGTTTATATCCCTTTCCTTTTCCCCTATGAACATGATCGCAATGAAACACCTTTAAAGGGTGCAGATGGTGTATTTGACGATCACGGCATGATTGGTTATTTGACGGAGATTTAAGATGAAATACATTTTAGCTTTATTGTTATTCATGCCAAGCATGGTATGTGCTGATATGCAGAAATTCTTTGCATGTGACCAGTTTACGGGTGTTGTTCAGATACGTGAACACCTGATAGACGTAAACAACATGACAGATGAAGAAGCCTATGTTGTTTATACAGAAGTAGAGGCGATAAAAGAAGGTGAAAGCAAAGGCTACAACATAAACCTTAACGACCTAGTGAATCTTCGTTGTGCATAAACAAGCCGACAAGATACTAGAGAAAGAGTTTAACGAGTTAATTGAAAGAGACTCTAAGCCTATCCGCTTAATCTTATTGGGTTGGATTTGCTTGATCTCATTCTGTGTTTGGATGGTTTTATGACAACGATTGCCTGTGATTCTAAGATGATGGCAGGCGATTCACTTGTTGATGATGGTGGTACGGCAGGTGAGTGCAAAAAGATATACAAGGTTAAAGGCGACATTATAGGTGTTGCTGGTGGATTAGGCGCAGGACTCGCTTTCATCGAGTGGTACAAACATCGTTCTGACTCACCCCCAAACCTTGCAGATACTTCTATTTTAATCTTGAAAAAGAATGGAACTATCGAATTATGGGATGAAGCAGAGTTTCCAATGAAATTCACCAATAAATTCTACGCAATCGGTTCAGGTGCAGACGCAGCATTAGGGGCTATGCACTCAGGCAAGACGCCAACAGAAGCAGTAAAGATAGCCTGTAAGATAGACATAAATACAGGTATGCCAGTTAAGACTCTATGCTTGAAATAGTAGGGTGGAGCGCGGCGTTTCTGCTATCTATATGTGGCTTACCTCAAGCATACAAGTCATATATATGTGGTCACTCAGAAGGTATTAGTTTGTCTTTCGTGCTCACATGGTCACTAGGCTGTATCTTGATGTTGATATACGTCATACCAACTGGCAGCTTACCTCTTATCGTTGATTACGTTCTTAATATTTGTTTCACCCTCATTATCTTGTTCTACAAGTTAAGACCTCGGTGTAATTGACACCGCTACTGGAAAACTACATGACTACCCACTGTTTTATTCCTGATACTCAAGTTAAACCAGATTGCCCCATTGACCACTTAAAGTGGATCGGTAGATACATAGCAGAGAAACAACCTGACGTTATTATTAATGCGGGTGATTGGTGGGATATGCACTCTTTGTCCCATTACGACAAGAAAACACTCAAAGCAGAAGGCGCAAGGTATCAGGATGATATAGACGCTGGTATTAGAGCTATGGGGATATTATTAGCCCCGATTAAAAGAAAGAAGAAATACAAGCCCAGAAAAGTATTCCTTATTGGAAACCATGAAGAACGAATCATGCGCCATGTAAACGCCTCTCCAGAGTTAGCAGGCAAGCTCTCCTATAATGACTTTGAGCTAAAGAAAGACAAATGGGAGGTTCACGACTTCCTTAAACCCGTCTGCATAGATGGGGTTCATTACGCTCACTACTTCTACAACCCAATGACAGGCAAGCCCTACGGTGGTCAAGCACATACTCGATTAAAGAATATTGGCTTTTCCTTCACTATGGGGCATCAGCAAACTAAGGATATTGCTCAAATTGATCTTGGTAACGGCGATACTCGCAGGGCATTAGTCGCAGGGGCGTGTTACCTACATGACGAAGGCTATAAGGGTTATCAGGGGAACAACCACTGGAGAGGCATCATATTCAAGCATGAAGTCAAAGGTGGTGACTATAATCTAATGGAAATTAGCTTAGACTATTTGTGTCGCAGATATGAAGGCGTACCCCTAAAGAAGTATAAGCCTAAGTTATTTGCTTAAATATCCCACTCACTCAAAGCATAAGAAGCAGACTCAGGGATTGGTTGATTAGCCCTCTGAGCTTGTCCAAATGACCATATAACCTCTATTAACAAACCTTCCTCGGTGGCATGTTTCACCATCCCAGCAATAGCGCCCATATCATTAAGTGTCTCTTGGTCACTCTCTACTTCAATCTCAAAGAACCCATCATTATCGCCAACGCCTTCGCAAAACACTTTCTTTATATCACCCATACATTCTCCTTTCCGGTACATTTCGGGTACATTTTCACTCTCCCCCTATAAATAAAGCCCTTCATCGGGGTTCGACTCCCCTACGGGACGCCAAATTTATGAAGGTAATCAATAGGTTATCTTTTTACATACCCGCTAAATACGGGTATAAACGGCTCATAACGGCTAGTTTTGGGTACATTTGCGGGTACTTTTTTCGTACTCAGCTTGCTCCAGACTGCCTGAGTCGTTAGCATTATTCGGTATGAATCTTGAATAGGTCGTAGCAGTAAATGTCCATGACCTATGACCCGCCTGAGTAGACACCCACATAGGGTTCTCACCAGCCATTAACAGGGTAGATATGCGAGTATGTCTAACTTGATAAGGGTAGCGATACCGAACCTTAGCCTTCCTTAGCGCGTTCTTCCATATAGTGTCTCTGATAGGGAATCCACCAGCCCACCTCTCACCTTTGCTATTGGTAAAGATTTCTTCATTCTTAAAATGTGAATATTGCTTTTGTCGCTCTAAAGCCTCTAAAGCCCTGTCGTTTAACTTAACATCACGATTACCCGCCTCAGTCTTAGGTATCTCAATCTTAATATCCTCCTTAGACTTATCAGCAGCAGCAGTTAGGGCTTTATCAATCCTTACCGTCCTGTTTACCCAATCAATATCACCCCAATCTAACGCTACCAATTCAGATGGTCTTAGTCCTGTATTAAACCAGAACTCAATCACATTCAGGTTAGAGCCTGTAAAGGCGGCTAGTATCTGATTTGTCTCGTCATAAGAGAATGGGTCAATGGGGTCTTTCCTAACGCCCTTGGTACGCTTACGCTTGATCTTCCAGCCAGCCAATACGTTATGCTCTATTAAGTCCTCGTCTAACGCTTCATCCAGCATAATCCTAAGAGGGGAGATAACATTGCTTATTCTCTTGCTTGAGAGATCTGAATGAGTACGAATCCAATCCTTAACATGCTTCCTAGATAACTCGGTTAATGCCAAATTACCGAAGGTAGGGGATAGGTGAAAATTAATAATTCCCTCATAACTTTCATAAGTGGATGATTTTAGGTATTCCTTTGAATCCTCAAGCCAAGACTCTAGGTACTCGCCAACTGTAATAACATCACCCTTTAACGTAGAAAAGGTTAATGCCTTCTTTGAGTTAGGAAAATGGTCTTTATACGAGAAAGTACCTAGCCCTATCTCGTAATCAATAGTTGCCTTCTTATTCTCAGCAAACTTAATCCCTTTCTTGTCAGGTTTAATCTTAATGCGTTCCTGACACATTACGCCCTTATAAGAAAAGCGTATCTCTATGCTCGTCTGTGATGCTTTCCTGACTCCGTTACCCATGATTCATATCCCTCTATTGATATTAGTCTTGTACGGGTGTCGCCTGCATACTCCCATACCATACCTTCTAACCATACACCTTTATCCATCTTAGTGCGTATAGCGCCCTCACTAAAGCCTGAGATCTCGCTAAACTTTCCAATGGTAACGTGATCAATCATTATTCCGATTTACCTTGTAGTGCCTGCTCAAAATCTTCAATGGCGTCAATAACATCATCATCGAGTGTGACACTTAATCCCATAAAGTTGACCTTTTGAATTAAGTCTAGTCCTGCACCACGCAACCGTTCAATCTCTGCGTCTTTTTCTGCTAGTTGCTCTCTTAACTCACAAATTAAATTATCTTTATTTCGCAGGCAATCTGGGATGGTCAGGTAGTTTAAATCTATTTTACTCATTACCTATCCTCTTTATAGTCTCCAGTTCTTCATTAATGCGCCAGTCTGAATAATGCGGTTTAAGCATTACCCTAAAGGTCTTATCTCTTTCCTCAGCCCGTTCTAGCTTACTTTGCGTTTCTTTAAGCTCTTTGTCTTTTTCTGCTAGTTTCTTACGTAGAGTTTTAATTTTTTCCTGCAACATAACAACATCCATTGAATCTGCCCAATCTGCTTGTCCGTCACTCATCTACTTATCCTCTTTATGGGCTGCAATGGCTTTTTCTCTGAAAGCAGCCAAGTCTTTTCTCCACCAATAACGCGGCCTGTTATCTGCTGGTGGGTCAAAAGTAGGTTCTAATATGCAGTCATATCCTAACGCCCATTCTATGCAATTATCGTAATCTTCGATGCATTTCTCAGCCCGTTTTAGCTTACTTTGCGTTTCTTTAAGCTCAGTTAGTAGGTTTTTATAATCGTCATGCAATACATAAAGACACCCACTGAATCTAAATATTTCTACATCTTCTGAAAAGTCTATTGTGTTAGTCATATCTAATACCTATGGTTTATTAGCATTTGTAGTTAATTAAAATACAGCCTTAGTAATTCTTTTACTTCGGGATCATCGTTATAATTAACTTCGTTGCCATCTTCTCTGTCTACATCAATATGCGTTCCTTCGCCTTCTGTGTAGTGTGGGCAATTTTCAGCAATAGTGTTTACGCCCGATTGCTCGGTTTCAAACCTATAACTTTCGGCAGCAGGAAGGTCTTTATTAAAACCTTTTAGACAATCTAAGTCCGTTTCTTCAACTGTATAGTTTGAGTAGCCAGAATCACTAGCTAATAAAAACTTACATTTCGTGCATCTTGGTTTGGTATCTTCCACCCGCCTATCTCCTATATTCGATGGTTACTTATTTCAGTAGTCTGCTTATGTCTTTAGCTCTTTGTGCTTCGCCTATAGCAAAAGCCTCAGTAACAGCCGCTTCATAGATAACCTTATCGCTTACTTTTTTATTCCAAGACGCAATAAAAGTATTATCAAGATATAACTCTTTGTCGTCAGGTGTTTCTATTATTTCGACTTTCATCCTCTTATCTCCTTACCTTTATATGGTTATCTCGTAAGTTCAACTTCTAGCAATGCCTCTCCTTTTTTATTAATTCGATGCGTAATATCGACTACGATCAACTTAACCCCGCTTTCTGCCGCAATAAAGTCTCCTTTTCTTGGCGCACACGCCATCTTATCAGGCCAATTTTCCAACCTGTATTTATCAATATTAGTAAAACATCTTGTATCAATAACCATTATCCTTCCTCACTTATCTGTAGGGTTGCTAAATACGTGAATAAACTTTTTGGGTGTCTGTTATCAAGCAGGGCTTACCCTGTAGGCGGCCTTCTTTTCTAACTATAATGCCGCCAGAAATTCCCCCTCTAAACTCAGTGGCGTTCGTTGTGCTACAAAGGATTTCGTTTTTTATCTCGATAACCGCTTTATCTATCGCTTGAATTGCGTCAACCTGCCATTGCTTCATATCTCTAATCCTTATCTGTAGGGTTAAGTAGTTCGGGGGTTTCGTATATGTTGCCGATTACTTCAATAGAGCAATCGGGGCGACTGTAAACAAACATATCTTGATTGGTTAAGCTGCCGTGTTTTACAGACCAATTCAATCTAGTTGGCTGAAAATAAACCTCTCCGATATGCGGTGCATGGTCTGTGTGAATAGTCGTAACAACATCCCCTTCATAGATTTCCTTTCCGCTCTTATCCTTGAGTCCTGTGTATTGCATTAACTCAACATTTGAAATACCGAATGTATGGGTTGTTTCTTTCTCAGTTTCTAATTTAACAAGCCCATACCTAAAATCTATTTCATAAACCTTGCCAATAAAATCATGCTCTTTGCTCCACGCCCTAAATTTAATCTCTCTCATATCTTCCTCTCAGGCTATTTGGTTAGTCGTCCCATTGCCCTAATGCTTCGCTGCTAAATGGGTGTAGTGTCGCATCATAAAATTCTTCATCTGACATATCTCTAGTATTCAAGTGAGCAAACTTGCCACGCGGATTTTTTAGGTTGTGATACCTATACTTATGGCGAGTACAGCAAAACTTCCTTTTGGCCTCTTTCCCACATCCATCTAATAAGCATTTAGACATAATCATCCCTTACCTTTATTTGTTACTTTAATTCCGCGTCAGGATTATCTTCATCCTCCGCATAAACACCTATATAATTCCACACAGTCTCAATTAGATAGTCTTGTCTTTCCTTTTCGCTAAGGGCGTTCCATTCTTCCACAGACATATCAGTATCATCTTCGTGAACCCCTCCGACGAACCCTGTATCAACCTTAATAAGTACACTCATTGCTTTTCCTTATCGTTGCTTGTGCGGGTGTTCCATTGTTTAATAGCAAATTCAGCCATGAAGTGCGGGCTACCTGTCATACATTTACATTCTTTGCATTGAATATGCCTAGCCTCGGTTTCTTCAAACCACCTAACCAATTCAGCCTCGCCGCCACAAAAAGGACACGGCTTTAATTGTTCACTCATTGTTTATAACTTTATGTCGGTCAGAAGGGAATATCATCATCAAATGGATCGCCTGCGCCTTGTCGTGGTGCTGGCGGTTGTGGTGCAGGTTGTTGCTGGCTATCTGATCTGCTTCCTAGCATCTGCATTTGATTGATAATTACCTTTGTGCTGTATTTTTCTACTCCGCTCTTATCGGTGTACTTGTCGGTTTTCATTTTCCCCGACACATAAACCTGAGATCCTTTATTGAGATATTCTGAAATAATCTCTGCCAATCGACCAAACGCGGTACAATTAACCCACTCAGTATTTTCTTGCTGCTCACCGTTCTTGTCTTTCCACTTCTCCCCGCAAGCAATAACGATGCCCGTTACAGCTTTCCCGTCAGGCAGGTATCGAGTCTCAGGGTCTTTTCCTAATCGGCCAATAAATTGGCATTGGTTTAAATCACTCATGCGTTTCTCCGGTAATGTTTTCTATGTCTTGGTTAATTAATATTTTTGCTTCGTCTACTAACTTAAAAAAATCTCCCGTTCTATCTTCAATCATTTTGAACTGCTCGGCACAGTCGCTTCTATGTGTTCTATGTACGTAAAGCCTGCTGTCTGATGGGTAGTCGGCGCAATAACTTACAAAATCAATCCAATCTCTCTCGGTGGTCATTAGATTGAAGTAAATCTGCCACTTGTAGGCAGGGTCAAACCCACCACGCTTTATTGTCGAGAAGTGAACGTGGTCTATTACTGACTTAATCTCGATAACCCCATCATCCAGAATCAACCCGTCAGGGGAGCATCCCAAGTTTCCACAATCAAAGAAGCCGCCATTCGTCACTTCTGTAAAAGTTTGATCTTCGTATAACGCCCTAGCTATTGGCTCTTGTTCATGACCTCTATCCATGTGAGCATTACAGTAATGCTCGGCTATGCTTCGCTTGCCAGTTATCTGCTCCCTAGCCAGCGTAATAGCAAGTTTCTTAGCAGGCTCACCAAACGCTTTACCGTAATTAGCCATTACCGTTTTAACACCTGAACCTGTTAGCTTGGCAGTTCTTAAATCTAGCCACTCATCAGTGTTTTGTTCTATATCAATCCAGCGCATCAGCTTCTTTCTTTATTAAAGCCTCTTGATCTTCTGAAACATCAACCCTTGCCCGCACAGCGTCTAATGAACCGTCACGCTTAAATGCTTTAACGGCGTTATTCCATTGCGCGGTATGCTCTTTAATTTGTTTCTTCGCTGCTGGTGGCTCATGGCTAATCCTCAAACCTTCTACTGTTTCTCTGCCGAATCTCACATTTGGATCAACATAAACCGTAACAGGTAGATCGTTCCAATCATCAATAAATGCCGAGCCTGTTAATTGCTTAATCATTTTCGAGTTATGCGCGTTAAGTATCATTGGCTTTAATGGCTCTCCCTTGCGGATCTCTTTCTCTTTAAAGTAGGCAGTATTAAAGCTGTCCTTGGTTTTCTTGGTGTTATCCTTTTCTAGCTTCACGCAGCGAATAGTTAAAGCGGTAGGCTCAACAATATCCGCGCTGCTCAGATAAGGGGAGTGAAACGCTTTACGGTAATGTGTCTTTTCGTTATTCATAATAATTTTCCCATTCATCATTTAACGGATAATCATTTCTATCAATCACAATCCACCTCACTTGTTTCAGGTATTTCAATCCAAAAACCAGCATCAGCTTCTACAGACCATGCTAGTAAGATCACAGTCAAGGCTATTAGAGGTTTCACGATGCGTCCTTTATGGCTTGCCTTGCAGCCTCTCGAACATCCCTGTTTTCAATATCGTGTAACAAGCCTCTGTCGTAGGCTACCTTTAACACCTCAAGCACCTCTAATAACCTATAATGATTATTACAAGCCTTCACTATGAACTCGGCGTCTTCTTGCGCTACACCATTCTGACCAATGACTTCATCTACGCCATTTCGATGCGTAATTTCATGGTACTTGTAACCACAATCTGTATAGCCAACGCCATTATATTTCCAAGGCAACTCTGTACGATTACTTTCTGTCATAACCATTAGCCTCCATATAATCATGCCGCTGTTCATCTGCTGATTTCTGGTTCTCTGCTGCATTAACTTCGTCAACCGCTTCGCTTAATACTTTTTTTAACCCTTGAAACAAATTGTCCTTAACGCGATCTTCACTCTCTTGGCTGTAGAGTTGCGAGTTACTTACACAGATACGCATATCGTCGCTAAAGTGCTTGCCGCTTGCCGTTCCCGCTAGTTCATAAATAAACTGCGCGGCTAATTGACACACCTCGTTATGATCTTCCCAGAACAAATCCTCAATGCTCACGTTGATACTCCTTCTCAAGCTCTGCACAATCCAAGTGAGGCAAGATTGTCCATTGAACATAAAAAGGTGATAACCCATCATTGCGATAAGTCGCATAAGTCAGATAATCCAAATCAATTATTCCTTCCATTTGCCTCTCCTTATTTTTATATTTGGTGTATGTCTTCCATATAAGACAGTCTTCTATCAATCCATTTATTCACTAGCTCACTATTTTCGATGTAGTCTTTTAATATCCCGCCCATTTCATCTAGATCTTCCTTGTACCAATTCTGTTGGTTTATGTGCTTCTCATATCTTTTCATTAGCTCCCGATAAACGTACTCAGCCCTTTTCTGTAAAGATGAAACGGAACGATCTCCTAAAAGGTTGTTACATTCGTGGCAGCAAGAAACCCTCCACAAGCCGATACCTCTATTCCTATATCTGTCCTCACCCCATGCGTAGACTTGCGAGATCGCGGGAGCATGGTCGATAGTTTCAGCAGGGTCGCCACAGTAAAAACACCTCGCCTCTTTGTAGTAAGTTTTGTACTTTTTGTCGATAATTGACCTTCTTAACCTGTCGGCCTGTGAGCGACTCTTTTTCATTTTTCATCTCGTGATATGTCTAGGCAGAGAAGCCTTCTAATTGACATGAAAAAACCACCTTCCCGATGGCTTTTTGAAGGCTTCCGTACACGACCTCTAGGCCTAACTTTATGCAAGCTACAATCAATGGATTTACAGGCTTGAATTTGCTGTCTCCAGCCGCCCGATCCTTCTACTGGGTCATAGAGACATTCGACGCACTTAGCGTTAATTTTCCCGCGCAATCCCGCCTTGCTTATTTCCCGTTGAATGACTTTGTTTCGCTTATCCATATCAAGACTGTAACTTAAAGCGACACAAAAATCAAGCGCATTAGGTTACACTTTTCAAAAAATATAGGCTATACTCCATCCACAATAAAAAGGAGGTAGTTATGCAAGGGGTATTTTTTGGGGAATTACTACGATCTGTAGCGGGTAGTCAAGACATTACAGAGAGTGCAAAGGTCTTTGCTGGAAAGCTGTTGAGGCACAATAAACCTAAACGTAAATCAGTAGGCCGCTGCCTAGCAGGGCTTAAAAATAAAATAGGGGGTGTATTCTGGATAGAGTCTCAGACTAATGAGAAGGTCACTTTAAAGGGGTGCAAGTGTCCTTTTGGAGATCCAACAGGTAAACCGGAACTATGCCAAGTTACTCAAACAGTATTTACGGAAATGTCTAAATCATGCTGCAAAGGGGCAAGGGTGGATATAACCAAGTCTATCGCTAGAGGTGATCGAGAGTGTGTGGTTGAGATACATCTTCCCGACTAGCTTTATCTGAGCCGCGCTCAAGGACATATGCGGCATAGTTAAAGACTTCTTTTCTCTGAATATCGTCCATCTGGGTGACTATCTGAGCCAATATCTTGATAGCGGGATCGTCTGTCATTACACCTCGACCCGTTAATAGCCAGCCTACATCTATGCCACAGTGATCGGCAATCTTTACCTGTCTTTCAATGCTTGGAGTTTGTTCGCCACGATTCCAGCGATCTACTGATGTATGAGCCACGCCTAGCTTTTCAGCTAACTTGCGGATAGATAAATCCTCATATCCCGCATAGTTAACGGCCTGTCTAAACCGCTTCCCAAATTCTTCGTTTGCTTTCATTAAAGCATTATCGCTCATTCCATTGTCCTGTTGTTAGTTACACTATTGACAAGGTGTATCGCTTACAGTTACACTTACTAATGTAACGTCCATGTTAGGTGAAACTTTAGACCTAATTTAACAATAAATATGTAAGTAGTTGCCTAAGTACCTGTAAGCAATTACCTACTCTGGAGGGAGCATGATTAGACAAGCATTTCAGCAGTTGCAAAATTCACGTTCTAAACGCGCTAGGTTCTTCTTTATTAAGGGAAAAACAAAGATTACCAGTTGCTCTGCACAGGATTTCGACAAGATTTATACGGATTTTCCTGACCGATTTATAGGCTCATTCAATAAAGACATTTCCTACGAAGATTTTGAGGTTGAAGTTCAAGCCGCTATCAATGAAATCTTTAAAAACGATGCTCACATAGAAGCTATTGAAGAAAAACACGGGCAAGGTTGCGGTGTATGGGTTAATCATTCTTGTGGATTTCCTTATTTATGGGAAAGCGACGAAATACCAACGCAGAAAGAAATAAAACGCCTGCAAGTTATCGCGCCAATTGATGATTATGGCAGGAGATTATACAAACCAGAAACACGCAGTACGGGGTTGTTAAACGGTTAGCCACAATCGTTAGGTCTTGGGAGGCTCGTACTGTACCCCTCTAACCTCTCAAGGCCATGTGGTGATTTTAATAAAAATAATGGGGAATTTTAATGAACGATCTAACTTGCTTTAACTGGGTTCAGCTTATCAAGAAATCGGACTTACCAGCTAACGCTAAATACTTGGCTTTGTATTTATCTACATGGATGAACGCAGAACAGCAGGTTGCGTGGCCTTCTGTAATGAGAATATCAAACGAAACAGGTTTATCAGAGCCTACCGTTATCAAGTGGCTTAATCATCTTGACTTAACTCAATGGATTATCAAGAAAAAAGCAGCCGCTAAAGTATTTACAAATGGCGGATCACAAGCCCACAACGAGTATTGGGTAAATGTTCCACAAGAAGTGTTAAGGGGGTTAAATGATTTAAGTTGTAACCCCAAAGGGGGTAAAACTGACAAGCAAAGGGGGTTAAATGAATCGTCAAAGGGGGTAAAGCAGTTTAATACTAATAACAATAATAATAACAATAGTAATAAGGGGCGTTTCACGCCTCCCACACTTGAGCAGGTAACTCAATACTGTAAAGAAAGAAATAACACAGTAGACCCTAACGAGTTTATCAATCACTACGAGACAACAAACTGGCATCGTGGAAAAACAAAGATTAAGAACTGGCAAGCATGTGTAAGAACGTGGGAGAAGAATAATAAAACGCCAGTGAGTAACGATTATGTCATGTAACCCAATCGACACTATAACGTCATTACTTGACTGCAAGCGTGTAGGTAATAACCAGTACAAAGCCTTATGCCCTTGCCATAACGAGAAAACACCATCACTCGGCATTAAAGAGCTACCAGATGGAAAAGTCATTATGAATTGCTTTGGTTGTGGCGCATCAGGAATAGACGTAGCACATGCTTTAGGACTTAACGCCAGTGATTTATTCCCTAACGATAAAGGCATTTCAAGAACAGGTACGCGCCAAGCAGATTTAAACACGATAAAGAACTTCAAGGCTAAACATGATCGCGGTCAGAAACTAGACCCGCTAGAAATCAATCAATTTGAGGCAGCAATAACGAGGGTGCAAGCATGAATGAAACACACAAAGACTTAGACAAGGCATTAAGCCTTCTAGCGGGATTAGTTGAGTTTGCCGATATGCAGAAAAGAGAAGGGCTGATTGACGGAGCTTGTGACCCAGATATTTATGTGTCTGAGGCAATAAACCTGATTAGAAAATATGGCGTTCTGGAGGATGGCGACACTTTTGCCATACAAGCATGAGCTATCAAAATCACTTAGCCCAAATAGCAGATGATATGTTGATAGATCAAAATAAAATCGACTCGTTTGTATTACCTGACGATTCAGTAAACATCAAAGAGGCATCAAATTACAGAGAAGAATTACTTAGCCACCTGAACTCACCAGAAAATGCTGCTGGCGCAACATTACCTTGGTCTGATACTCACGACAAAGTGAGGTTTAATGAGGCAGGTGTTCACTTGTGGACGGGGTACAACGGGCATAAGAAAAGTATGCTTACTGGATTTTGCGCGTACAGCTTTATTCAGCAAGGGCTATCAGGTTGTATAGCAAGCCTTGAAATGAAGCCAGTAATAACCCTAAAGCGAATAGCAGCACAAGCGGTAGGCTATCAAGAGTTATCAGAAAAATCATTAGACCAATTTTTCCCAACAATACAAAACAAACTTTACCTTTACGACCAGCAAAACAACGTACCCACTGAACGAATATTAAAAATGGCGGGGTATTGCGGCACAGAACTTGGCCTAGATTTCTTAGTGATTGACAGCTTAATGAAATGCGGCATGAGTCCAGACGACTACGGCAAACAGAAAGAGTTTATGAACTCGTTAGATTCTATTGCTAAAGACACAGGGATGGATATTCACCTAATCGCGCACATGAGAAAACCGCCAAATGATAAACGCTATGTTCCAGATCGTTACGATATATCAGGCGGCAGCGATATTAGTAATCAGGCATCAAGTATTTTCATTGTGTGGACAGACGTTGAGAAGAAAAATATTAAGCAAAAACCAGAGGCTTTTCTGACACCAGAAGATCATATTATTTTGAATGACCCTGCAAGATGGGACGTAAAACTTAAAGTAGAGAAGCAACGTAACAGCGAATACGAAGGCACGATAGGGCTTCACTTTTTAGATAAGTCGCTACAGTTCCAAAGACAATTACCCAAATTCACAAAAAGCTATGTTCGATGAACAAAGACGAGAGAAGAAAACTCTACCCAGAACACGCGCAATTCTTTGATGATGTTGTGCGGGTATTTGGAAAACCAGCGAAAGCTAAATTTACTGTTAAGGAGAAGAAGAAATGAGCGAATCAAGTTCAAGTGGTGGCATTGGAATTTTAGGCTTATTAGGGGTGCTGTTCGTGGCTCTTAAACTCATAGGTGTTGCGCCTGTTGCAACATGGTCTTGGTGGTGGGTTACCGCTCCATTCTGGGGAGGCTTTGCATTGTTGCTGGTTATTATGGCTTTTGCTGGGCTGGTGTATATGTGGGCTAGTAAATGAAACCCCGCGTCATAATCGAATCTCCCTTTGCTGGCGACATAGAGAAAAACAAAGAATACCTTGCTCTATGTTTCGCTGATTGTTTCGCAAGAGATGAAGCCCCTTATGCTAGCCATGCTCTTTACACACAATTCCTAGACGATCTAAACCCAGAAGAAAGAAAGCTAGGCATAGAGTGTGGGCAAGCATGGGGCAAGCAAGCAGATTTAATCGCAGTTTATACAGACTTAGGAATATCAGACGGTATGAGCCAATCAATTGAGAAGTATTACCTAAACAATATACCAATCGTTAATAGGTCGATTAAGGAGCAGGCAGCATGATCGAAATATCCAAAGAGGATAAGCACATTAACGGCCTTATCTCAGCAGCAATACAACCCTTGAAAGATGATATAGACCGCCTTAAACAACAAGAGAGGCTATTTATAAAAACTTTCAAATCATTAAACGAGGGGCAACAACTTTTACTTAACGCATTTTCTGGGAGAAAGTTATGAGCCAAGCTACCGTATGTGACATAAAAGAACCCCTTAACCCAATTAAGGTTTATCAGATAGCCAGAGAGAAGATACACGCAGCAAGGACAAAGCAAGAAAGGATAGACGCTTTAGTTGAATTTGCATCGGCTCACGGGCTTTTCTCAGATAGACCAGAATTATATAAACACGCGAGGTGTCAGCAATGAAGCAAGCCATGCGGTCGAATGATGGTAAAACCGAACTAACTTACTTATTAGATGCGCCCAATGCTTGCAATGGCGTATGTCAGGTCTTTATGTTCGGAGCTAAAAAGTATGAGCGTAATAACTGGCGCAGAGGAATGCCATACAAGATGGTAGCAGACTCTTTACTTAGACATTTATCTGCTTTTCTCTCTGGGGAGAATAACGATCCAGAATCACAATTACCCCATGTTGACCATATGTTATGTAATGCCATGTTCTTAGCTGAATATTATCGCTCTCGACCAGAATATGACGACAGGTTCGGTATGTGTGAAGCGCACCAAAATATTACAGAAACATTTGATGATGATGGCGAGACTCGCCCAGCGTGAAAAGAACCCTTACCCAAAACGCAGCAATGCACAAATACTGTGAACTATTAGCCGAGCAGCTTAATGACTCAGGCTATGACATGAAGAAAGTATTTGAAGTTAAGACAGCACAAGTGCCTTGGACACAAGACAGCGTTAAAGCGGCGTTATGGAAACCTATCCAACAAGCTATGTTTGACAAAGAATCAACCGCAAAACTTGACACAAAAGAAGTGAGCGAGGTTCACAAGGTATTAGATCGACACATGGCTGAAAACTTTGGGGTGTCAATTCCTTTTCCAAGCAATGAAA
>Ga0316207_10000971_pt1 | contig 39189 bp, 40 predicted proteins | sample 6weekpyrite_MG_FD_204943 | JGI IMG/M metagenome (GOLD analysis project Ga0316207, IMG submission 204943) | Microbial mat bacterial communities from mineral coupon in-situ incubated in ocean water Damariscotta River, Maine, United States -... | ecosystem: Environmental > Aquatic > Marine >... | reverse complement strand
CATCACAACCAACGCGCCGCATAATGCAACCAACCAGATGAGCCACACACTCTCTTAGTTTAGGCCGCCTTTGGACCCAAAAACTCTGCCGACGGACAGAAGAACGGCCTTGAGTAGACTAAATCGTTGATTTAACGGTGTGTGACGGGGTAATCATTCAAAGGGCAACCAACCGAAACAAGGTCAGCGCGCAAACGTTAGTGTACGGAAGAAAAACTTCGCCACCGTTGCGTGCTTCGGCGCAATCCTCGCCTCAGATATTTTGGAGTGACTATGGACGAGAATGATATCTTTCATCATTGGCTGAGTTGGGCGACGGAATTCGGCACCGAATTGCGGGCGACCACCAAGACGTGGACTGCTAAGGCGATTGAAGTGGACGCTTTCGCCCGGCGCATTTTGGAGCTGTCAGGGAATCAACATACTGGAACAGCACTGGAGATTGGTTGCGGAAACGGCGTGAACTGTATCGAGTTGGCAGGGCGCTTTTCTAACATGCTATTTGACGGTATCGATTACGTTCCCGAAATGGTAAATTCTGCACGGAAAAATTCAGCCGTAAACCGTTTATCTGATCGCCTCAGATTTTTCCAAGGCGATGCTTTGTCGATCAAAGATCATAAAGATTTACGCCGCGAATACGATTTCGTCTTCACGGATAGGTGCTTGATCAATCTTAACTCCGCCGATCTCCAAAAAAGGGCAATAGCAGAACTTGCGACTTTGGTAAGGCCAGGTGGGTACCTTCTAATGATTGAAAATAGCCAACAGACCTACGAAATGCAAAACCGGTGCCGAGAAATTGTTGGACTCCAGCCACGTTCTCCCGCCGCCTTTAATACGTTTTTCGATGAGAGTGAGATAGTGCCTCATCTTGAGGCCGTCGGTCTTGAATTGGAAGACGTGGAGGACTTCATCAGCCTCCATGATATTGTACTGTATGTACTTGTGCCAGCAATTAACGGCGGCGAAGTTGACTACAACCATCCGCTGGTAGAAGCGGCCACACGACTGAATATTGGTTTAGCTACCGAACACCCGGGTGCATTTGGTGCATTTGGGCAAAATCGAATGTTTGTTTGCCGAAAGCCGCACTAAGGCAGGAGAAGTGAGCCCGACAGATTAGGCGGTAGAACTTTTGACAAAATGTTTAGAGTCTAGATTGTTATTGCGGGATTCAGGAAGTAAAATGGCATTATTGGGAACGGGCATCTTTCTCGACTTGGATGGCACTCTTGCAGATAGCCTCAGTGTAATGAAAATTGCCTATTTTTCGTTCTTGAATCGATATGGGAAGTTGGGTAGCGATTCAGAGTTTTCCAGTTTGAATGGCCCTCCTCTCCCCAAAGTGGTTCAGTTCCTTCGCGCGGAGTATGAGCTTTCTGAAACACAGGAAGAGTTACTGACCTTCTATCGGAGAATGATAAAGAAATCGTATCTGGATGTTGTGCCAAATTCTGGGGCGGATGATTTGTTGGATAGGGCAAAATTCGTCGGGCATACGATTGGCGTCGTTACTTCGAACTCGCGCGAATTGACTCTGCAGTGGTTACGGCAAGTTGAGCTGATAGAGAAGATTGACATCATTGTCGGAGGTGATGACGTCAATTGCGGAAAACCAGCTCCCGAGCCGTATTTCCTAGCTTTGGAACGCGCGAAGTGTGATGCAGCGAAATCATTCGCGGTTGAAGATTCTCTCTCCGGTGCAAATTCGGCATTATCAGCTGGTATCCGAACATTTCTCCTATCAAGAGACCGTAGCGTAACTCTTCAAGGAACCATTCCCGTCGGAAATTTGAAAGAAGTGGCGGAGAAAACATGTTAACAAAAATGGACTGGAACGAATGGGCGGAGTTAAAACACACTATCTGAATAAGATTTTCGATGTCAAAGTTGGCCGGAATTTGGAATACTCTGCGGCTGTCATTGCGCGTGTGGATGAGATATGGACTATTGAAAAGGAGGAACGGGGCGATAGGCTAACAAATGGTAATGTCTTCCATTTAGCAGATTACAATACTGATTCCATTCGTATCCAGCCTACAGAGTACCGATATGTTCTGGCGCGACGTCGTGATCCTAGCTTGATTGAAAAGGGATTAAAAATTCGACCCCTGGCTGTAACTGGAATACTATTCTGTGATGACGGCTTGGTTTTGGGACGTCGGGGTGCAAACGTTTCTGACGACAATGGACTGTGGGAACCTGCACCTGCAGGGGGCCTCGCCCAACCCGATCCAATGATGCAAGTGCTGGAGGAACTAGAGGAGGAACTTGGAATTGTGGAGTCAGAAGTCGTTTCTGCGGTTCCTTGTGGGCTAGTCGAGGATGAGTTGAGCGGTGTATTTGATATAGTATTTCGACTGGAAACGGGAATGACGGGCCATGATGTTCGGGTTGCTTTCGCTTCGACCAGTGGCAGCGAGCACATGGAACTGGCGTTTGTGCAAACTCCTGACATTGAAACATTCCTTCTAATCAATCGCGAGCACCTACTTCCCGCCCTTCCTTCGATGTTGCGCATTGCCGGAGTGAAATTATTACGGTTGTGAAGAGTTCTATTGGTGATCAAAATTGGGATGACCGGCCAGTTCCCCAATATTGGCTTACACGTCATTTCCCTGTTTTTCATCACGTCCATGCGCATATCGGTTGCCGCGCTCGAACACGCCCGACAGGCGTTTCTGACGTGGCCGTTTCATTTGTGGATTTTTCGTTGGGTGAGTGCCAAACTGATGTCCCACTATACTCACTATCTCTTCGCCCTGTTAGGCCCCTAGAGCACCTTTGGTGCCAACAACGAAATTTCTCTGAGGTCCTGCTCGTCGAAAGTCAGATGGCAACTAATTGCAGCTCACTGCCCCGGTGCCCTCGCATCCGCAGCGAATGACTACATTCCGCCCACACCGCATTGCACAACCTGTTGACTTATTTTCTACGTAATAGGGATTGGAACTGTCTTGTTTCACGTCGCAGTCGGAATCGCGCGTGAGGTGGATGGAATTTTTGGGTTGTACATCTGAGACCGCATATCGACATGACGAGAATACAGTGTTCCCCCCCCTACCCCCCGGGGACATCCGACATGCACTTCTACCTTGCTCCGCACAGGACTAGGGGGCGATTTTGCTGGAGATGATTGATCGGGGGTGCATCTTGCACGGCGGGCAGAGGTGTCTCGATGAACCAAGCCCTTGAGAGCCGTCTCAGAGTGACGGTGTCCCGTCTCACAGAAATGGGGTATTGCATTTTGATACATACCGTGCGACTCGTCTAAGAGTCTATTGAGAACTCGGAGACATAACATGCTTATCGGCTACGCCCGCACCTCGACCCTAGATCAGACCGCCAGCATTGAGGCGCAAGAGCGCGACCTTAAGGTGATTGGGTGTGAAAGGATCTTCACAGAACAGGTTTCATCTGTGGACGTAGTGGCCCGTGAGGGGCTTGCTGAGGCACTGGATTATGTCAGGGAGGGGGACACCCTAGTGGTGACCCGATTGGACCGCCTGGCACGCTCTGTACCGCACCTGTTGGCGATGGTCGACGGCCTGACCAAACGAGGCGCGGCTTTGCGTATTTTGAACATGAATGTTGATACGAATGACCCAACAGGCCGTTTAATGCTAACCCTGCTTGGCGGCATTGCCGAGTTTGAACGGGGTATTATGCTAGAACGTCAGAGGGAGGGGATCGCTAAGGCCAAAGCTGCCGGGAAATATAAGGGGCGCAAGCCTACCGCTATGGCGCAGAGCGCGGAGGTCATGGCCCTTCACAATGAGGGTATTGGGGCAACCGAAATAGCTAAGCGGATCGGGATTGGCAGGGCCAGTGTGTATCGGATTATCAGGGCAGCTTGATCGTTGGGCACGATAACATGGGCCAAATAAATACCTCACGTGCCTATGCTATCTGTCTTCCCTTCGACCGCAAGTAACCTCAATATCCAAGAAGAGGCGGGTCAACAAAATAAGGCGGAGGCAAGTACCCCTTACCTATAGACGAACCGTATGCGCGATTGCCGTACTGAGGCCTAGCTAGAACTACAACCAACGGGACTTGTCGCTTTCGTTCAGTCGTCTGCTTCGAGAGTTCGTCTGATGCGCATTGGATCAACCATTTGTTCAAACGGCAAGTTCGGTGGGAAGTTCGTCACCTAGCTGCGATGTCTTTTTCTGGTCCCTACAAGTAACCCCTGAATTATTGATGACAAAAAGGCCTGCAAAATTAGGCGAACCAATTGGGGTGCCCCTATAGAGAGAAACAAACGAAACGGAGCTGCGCTAAGGTCATACCTTTTAGCTAGCGCCGAGGGGATTGGCCGCTCTCGCATAACCCTAACATAATGAGGACTTATCCAATGGATAATCAAACCCAAACGGCTTTGGCCGAAGGAACTTTCGTGGCTTACACTGCGGGAAGCTGCAAGGGCAACCCCGGACCCGGTGGATGTGCCTTTCGATTATACTTTCCCGATGGCCAGCCCATCGAAAAGGCACGCCATAGCCTCGACACCAGCAACAACATCGCTGCGATGTGGGCCGTCATAGACGCTCTCGAAGCAACTCCAGGGGATGCATCCGTGCTGGTTTGCCTGAATTGTGACTACATCAAAAGCAACTATGAACAGCGCCTCGTGGGTTGGGTCGATAAAGGCTGGCTCAAGTCCGACGGAAAACCGGTAGCCAACCGCGAGCTTTGGCAGCGAATAGTCGCCCTTTCGGCGACGCGAAAGGTGGCTTTCGAAAAGGTCACAACCGACCCGAGCAATCCGAACATTGCGCACGTGCTCAACTTGGCCCGTGACGCCACTCACAGAGCCGCTAGGCGGGCTAACCTTGAGTTTGGGGGTGCCGAGCGATGAACACCCCTTCGGACACTCATAGCGCCGCCATAGAACGCCTTAGAGTTGAAACGCTGGGCAACCCCGGCAGTCCACCTAAGAAGCCCCGAAAACTGTCCCTGAGCGCCATTCACGTGGAACCTTCGGTCTTTCAAGTGCGGAAAGAGGGTCTCAACGACGACCGTGTACTCGAGATTGCCGGAGGACTGTCAGGTACCTCTTTGGATGATCCCATTCATGTCTGGTGGAGTGGCCTGCGCTGGATCGTAGTTGAAGGTCACCACCGCCATGCGGCTTATCTTTTGAAACAAGAACGCGGAGATGCAGCAGTACAAGTCCCCGTCTCCGCCCATTCTGAAAAATCCCTAGAGGAGGTCATGGGATTGGCGGGGCGTCTCAACGATAGGGAAAAAGTCAAGATCAGCGGGTCTGAGAAGATGAACAGCGCTTGGCGCATGGTGTGCGCAGGTGAAGGCTCAATTCGCCAGCAAAGTGTTTATTCAGGCGTGGCAAAGTCCACCATTAGCAACATGAGAAATGTGAAGGCGGCGCTGCTTTCCGGGAGGCGTCCTATTGCTCAGTTGATCAACGCTGGCTGGAAGCAGTCTCGTGAATGGGCGCATGGAAAAACCCACCGAGATCACAGCCCTGAAGCCCTTGAGATGATGGCGCAGGATATGGCCAAAGAACTGAAGAAACTCAAAACCACAAGCGCCGTTAAATCCCCTCATGTGTTCGCAAGGGCCATCGAGATTATCTCGCCAGTGTTGCCCAGAAGGTTAGTTGAAAGCGACCCGTTCTGGGATGCACTGCACACGACTGGGCGGATGCTACTGGACGAGATCGACGCAGAAGAAGCAGAGGGCAACGGAAATGAGGGGGATGCTCATGTGGAATTCTGAGGAGGGATGATTGATCGTGATGTTAACTTTGACGGGCCCCGTCGTGACCTCGTTCTGACCCTGCGAGGGAATGTATTAGGTACTCCATAAGATTGGGGTATCCATATGGGGAGGAGGGTCAACCTGCAAAGATCGTCTCGAGGGCAACGCAGACGGTATCAATTTGGCCACGGGAGCGAAAGTAACCGATTGTCTCTCCGCCCTCAATCAAGGCTGTAGAAAGGCAGCTTGTCCATCTCCCGTTTCAGGGCTCTTACGCTGACTTCGCCATAACCAGTTGCTGCACGCCTGTCGTCGTGCCCTGTCATAGCATCGCTGTACTCTGTGCCGACATTCGAGTCACGGCAAAGGGTCTTAAATCTGTGTCGCCACGCGTGATTGGGTTGAAGCGTAGGAGCCGAAACGCCCGCACTTTTCTTGATCCATTTGGCTACGGCTTTGTAAGTAACCTGCGCCTGCTTCTGTGCGGTGTCACTGCTCTTCAGTGTGAAGAAAAGGTGACCAACGGGGCTGGCCTCAACAAAGTCGATCAAACCCTCTTCGATCAACTGCAGATGGAGTGGGACTAAACGGAAAGCGCCAGTTTTTACTGATCCTGCTTCGGGAGTAATCTTAACGCACCAAACCCCTTCCTGCTCAAAGAAGTCTTCTTTCCGCAATTGCGATGCTTCGCCCGCTCGGGCACCTGTGAACGCACAAATCCAGGGTATCCACCTAATTGCTAGCTTGTTGCTATTCGACATGCGGGATTCAACGGAAAGCCAGGCTTTTGCCTGAGATAGGATAGCAGCAGCTTCGTCATCGGTGTAGCCTTTGGAGCGAAAGCGTTGCGGCTTGACGACCTTTATTACTACGCTGGAAGTCGGGTCGGAAATTAGGATGTGTTTGTTTGTCCCAGTTCGAAAAATCGCCTTCGCGGCCGCCAAATACTTATCTCTCACTGTTCTGGATGAAAGGTTCTTATCGTGCAGGAGATGGTCGCACCACTTGGAGATATCACGCCCGGTAATCCTGCCAGCGTCCTGTTGCCCAACATAAGACCCAAGCGACAAAACTTTTTGCTGAAAGTCGTCAATCGTCTTGGCCGCGCCGCCATTCGCCACATGATCCCTTTTCCACAACTCGAAAAGGTTCACGATTGACGTTTCTTGGAAAACAGTTTCTGAGCTAGTTGTGAGTGACAATTCAGGAAACCTATCGGCCTGCGGGTCTGGGCTGTAGTCTCCACACGCATTGCGTTTGACGTTCTCCAAAGACTGCTCGTCGGTTCGATGCAGTTCTTTCAAGAGAACAAGTCGTGTCGTGCCGTCCACTTTGATGCCGTTCGTTTTCAAGATTGAATCCGCAGTACGACCATACCAGATTTCCAGCCGTTCCGGGGCATCTCCGACGCCCTTTCGCATTTCCATCTCGTTTTCTGTAGATACCACGCTGGGCGGATTATCCCCGAAATTGGCTCGGTACTCCTCACACCGTTGCCTTGAAAGGGCCACCACCTGCCTGTGACTCAAAGTGAGTACGTCCGAGCGTAGAACGGCCCACTCTAGTTCCAATTCTTGAAGTGCCTGCGCGTGACGGGCCTTAGCTTCCAAAGGGTCCTTGGTTCGCAAAGACCGTTTTATGGCCCTTCGGCCAACCTTTTGGACAAGGTCCGAAGGAACTCGTTTTTGGAGGTAGTAGACACCGCTTTTTGATCTGGTGGGTCGGGACATCGGAAGGGCCATGTTTACCACCTCTGTATACCACCGAGGAGGTTTCAGCTCTCTGATAAAGCACAACTTTCTGAAAAGAAACGGAAAAGCATGGTGCTGTGAGAGAGGATTGAACTCTCGACCTCACCCTTACCAAGGGTGTGCTCTACCACTGAGCTACCACAGCATTCCAGCATCGTGCCCGGGCGACCAAAACAATCTGGCGGGACGGTGTGGGCGGTGAATTAGCTCCAAATCCCTACGGGCGCAAGCGTTATCTGGACCCTTTTTCCCGCAGCCTGTAAGAGAGCGGATATGAGCACGTCAAAGCCCACAAGCCAAAGCGCAAAGCCGAAAGCCGCCAAAGCCGCGCCGACCCGCGAGGACCGGTTGAAGGCGGCGCTCAAGGCGAATATGGGCCGACGCAAGGCACAGGCCCGCGCGCGGGCGGTGGCCGATGACGAACAGGACCAAAGCTGAGCGCACAGGCGGGCGGCACGGGGCAGAAAAGGCGGACGAGCAGTGGATCGGATCATTATTCAGGGCGGGGCAAAGCTTGCTGGCGAAATTCCCATCGCAGGGGCCAAGAACGCCTGCCTGACGCTGATGCCGGCGACCTTGCTCAGCGATGAGCCTTTGACGCTGACCAATGCGCCGCGCCTGTCGGATATCGCCACCATGACGGAATTGCTGCAATCGCTTGGGGCCGAGGTATCGTCGCTCAATGATGGCAAGGTCATCGCCATGTCGTCGCATAATGCCGACAACCCGGTCGCCCATTATGACATCGTGCGCAAGATGCGTGCCTCCAACCTGGTGCTGGGCCCGCTTCTGGCACGTCACGGTCGGGCCGAGGTCAGCCTGCCGGGCGGCTGCGCGATTGGCGCACGCCCGATGGATCTGCATATCACTGCGCTGGAGGCGATGGGGGCCAGGATCGAGTTGCGCGACGGATACCTTCATGCCGAGGCCCCCGGCGGGCTGAAAGGGGCCGAGCACACGCTTGGCTTTGCGTCGGTCGGGGCCACGGAAAACACGGTGATGGCGGCAACGCTCGCCAAGGGAACGACGGTTCTGAAAAACGCCGCGCGCGAGCCCGAGATCGTAGATCTGGTGCAGTGCCTGCGCGCCATGGGGGCCGAGATCGAGGGCGAGGGCAGCAGCCAGATCACCATTCAGGGCGTCGACCGGCTGCATGGTGCGACCCACCCGGTTGTGACCGACCGGATCGAGCTTGGCACCTATATGCTGGCCCCGGCCATCACCGGTGGCGATGTGGAACTGATCGGTGGTCGGATGGATCTGGTCAAAAGCTTTGCCGCCAAGCTGCATGAGGCGGGCATCGACGTGTCCGAAACCAAACGCGGGCTGCGCGTCAAACGCGCCAATGGCCGGGTGAATGCGGTAAACGTCGTGACCGAGCCTTTCCCCGGCTTTCCCACCGATCTGCAGGCGCAGATGATGGCGCTGATGTGCACCGCCGACGGGGTTTCGGTGCTGGAGGAAAAGATATTCGAGAACCGGTTCATGCATGCGCCGGAACTGATGCGCATGGGCGCGCAGATCGATGTTCATGGCGGCCATGCCACGGTCACGGGGGTTGAGCGTCTGCGCGGGGCCCCGGTGATGGCGACGGATCTGCGGGCCTCGGTCTCGCTCATTCTGGCGGCATTGGCGGCGGAAGGCGAAACCGTGGTCAGCCGGGTCTATCACCTTGATCGCGGCTATGAGCGGGTCGAGGAAAAACTGCGGGCCTGCGGGGCGCAAATTGAGCGGGTTACCGAAGATGTCTGATGCACGGTTCGAGGATGGCGGCGAAGCACCGCTGGCGCTGCGGGCGCTTGATGTCGATGATCTCAAGGTGATCTCGACGCTGGCGCAGGACGCGATCTTTCCGATCACCGAAATGACCTGGGACCGCAAGCGCCGCCGCTTTGCGCTGCTCGTCAACCGGTTCCGGTGGGAGGAGGGTGCCCGCGTCGGGGATCACCCGCCCGAGCGTGTGCAATCGGTGCTGGTGATCGAGGATGCGTTGGCGGTGGCCAGTCAGGGCATTGATCTGTCCGATGCCGATATGGTGCTGTCGCTTTTGGCCATTGAATGGACCCCGGCCGAGGATGGCACCGGGCGGCTCAAGCTGGTTCTGGCCGGTGATGGTGCGGTCGCGGTCGATGTGGAATGCCTTGAGGTGACCCTGCGCGACGTGACCCGGCCCTATTATGCGCCCTCGGGCAAGGTGCCGGGCCATCCTGAATGATCTGGCGGCGGCGCAAGAGGCGCGCCACCATTCGCCGGTTGCGGGCGGACGATGCCGCGATCTGGCGGGATCTGCGGCTTGAGGCCTTGTTGTTGCATCCTGAGGCTTATGGATCGACCCATGACGATTGGGCCGGGCAACCTTTGCAGGCTTTTGCCGATCGGCTGAGCGCGGGCCTGGTGTTAGGCGCGTTTCGGGGTGGGGCGCTGGTGGGGTCGACCGCGCTGGACGCTGATCCCGACACCCCCGAAACCGGGCTCCTGACCGCCGTTTATGTGAACGCGACCTATCGCGGCGCGGGCATTGCGCGTGATCTTCTGCGCGCCGCCGAGGTGCAGGCAAAGGATGCGGGCATGACGCGGCTGGCGCTTTGCGTGGCATCGGGCAATGACCGGGCGCTGCGATTTTACCGGGCGGCGGGGTTCCGGCCCGCCGGTCAGGGGCCGCGCGCATTGGCCCGCGATGGCCAGCTTCTCGATCTTATCGACATGGTGCGACCGATCCGCGCTTGAGGCCCCCGCGCCAAGCCGGTATCTGGCAGACCCGAGCAAGGAGAGCCCGATGCCCCAGTTCCTCGATACCCGTGCCGCCGATTTTGAGGCCCGCTTTGCCGCTTTGCTGGAGATGAAGCGCGAAGATGCGCCCGATGTCGATGACGCCGTGGCCGGTATCATCGCCGAAGTGCGGGCAGAGGGCGACGCCGGCGTAATCGCATTGACCGAGCGGTTTGACCGGCTGACGCTGACGCCCGAAACGTTGGCCTTTACCGCCGAGGAGATCGCCCAGGCGATCGAGGAGGTGCCCGCCGACGAGCGCGCTGCGCTGGAACTCGCCGCGACCCGCATCCGCGCCTATCACGTCCGCCAGATGCCCCAGGATGCATCCTGGCAGGACGAGAGCGGCGCGACGCTTGGTTGGCGCTGGACACCGGTTGGCGCGGCGGGGCTGTATGTGCCGGGCGGGCTTGCCTCCTACCCGTCCTCGGTCTTGATGAACGCGATCCCGGCGCAGGTGGCGGGGGTGGAAAACCTGGTGATCTGCGCCCCCACGCCGGGCGGCAAGGTCAATCCGCTGGTCCTGCTGGCGGCGCATCTGTCGGGCGTCGATACCGTCTATCGCATCGGCGGGGCGCAAGCGATTGCCGCCATGGCCTATGGCACCGAAACCATTGCGCCGGTTGATAAAATCACCGGGCCGGGCAACGCCTATGTCGCCGCCGCCAAACGCCGGGTCTTTGGCAAGGTGGGGATCGACATGATCGCGGGGCCTTCCGAGATCCTGGTGATTGCCGATGCCCAAAATGATCCCGACTGGATTGCGCTCGATCTGCTGAGCCAGGCCGAACATGACGAAAGCGCGCAATCCATCCTGATCACCGATGATGCCAGGTTCGGTCAGGCCGTCGCCGCCGCCGTCGATGCGCGCCTTGAAACGCTGGACCGGCGCGCCATTGCCGGGGCGTCCTGGCGTGATTTCGGTGCCGTGATCACCGTCCAATCCCTTGACGAGGCGGCGGTGCTGTCGGATCGGATCGCGCCGGAACATCTGGAGCTTTGCGTGGCCGATGCCGATGCCCTGGCGGAGCGTGTTAGACATGCCGGCGCGCTTTTCCTGGGGCGATGGACGCCCGAGGCGATCGGCGACTATGTCGGCGGGCCCAATCACGTGCTGCCGACGGCCCGTTCGGCGCGGTTTTCGTCGGGCTTGTCGGTGATGGATTTCCTAAAGCGGACAACTGTGGCAAGGATGACCCCGGCGGCGCTGGCGGCCATTGGACCGGCCGCCGAGACGCTGGCGAAATCCGAAAGCCTTGAGGCGCATGGGCTGTCGGTGCGGGCGCGGCTGGACCGGCTGAATGATGAGGGACTGTGATGAGCGGCGATATCTGCCAGATCGAGATCGACGATAGCGGCCTGCCTGCGCCCACGCCCGAGATCGAACAGGAACGAAAGGTCGCTATTTTCGACCTGCTGGAGGCCAACAATTTTGCGCTGCCGATCCGCGACGACCGTGTCACACCGCCCGGTCCCTACCGCATCCATCTGGGCATTCGCGAGCGGCGTCTGGTCTTTGATGTCGATACCGAGGACGGGCAGGACGCGGCCGAATTTCACCTCTCGCTCAGCCCGTTCCGGCAGGTGGTCAAGGATTACTGGCAGATCTGCGAAAGCTATTATGACGCCGTCAAGAAACTGCCGCCCAGTCAGATCGAGGCCATCGATATGGGGCGGCGCGGCATCCATGACGAAGGCGCGCGGGTGTTGCAGGATCGCCTGCAGGGCAAGGCCGATATCGATCACGACACCGCCCGGCGCCTCTTTACGCTGGTTTGTGTTCTGCATTTCGGGGGCTGATCGGTTTGGGTGAGGACTTTCCCAGTTCGGTCCTGTTTTGTTGCGATCACAACGCGATACGGTCCCCCATGGCCGAGGGGCTGATGAAGAAATTCTATGGCCATACCGCTTATGTGCAGTCGGCGGGCGTGCATAACGACCTTGAGATTGACGGGTTCGCCATCGCGGTCTGTTCCGAATTGGGGGTCGAGCTGGACAGCCACCGATCCCGCAGTTTCGACGAGATGGAGCAATGGGGCGATGATCTTTCGGGGTTTGACCTGATTATCGCGCTGTCGCCCGCCAGCCTACGCCTGGCCCAGGAGCTGACGCGGCATTTCCACGTCGCGGTCGAATATTGGCCGGTGCTGGACCCCTCGGGGTTGAGCGAGAACCGCGAGGCCAAGCTGGCCGCCTATCGCCAGTCGCGCGACATGCTGGTGGAGCGGATCAAGACCAAGTTTGGCCCGGTCACGCAAGCGGGGGCCTGAAAGGGGCCATCGGACCGATCTTTGGCAATCCTGGCGTGCACCCCGCCTGATCCTGCCCGAAAACCCTCACATATGGACGCGAAACCGGGGCATTGGCAGATTTGGCTTGAATTCCTTGGCGTTCCGGCGCATCTAGCCGCCATTCCGCGCCCATCGCGGCGTAAAAATTCAGGAGAGACCATGGCCAAGGAAGAACTGCTCGAATTCCCCGGCGTCGTAAAGGAACTCCTGCCGAATGCGACATTCCTGGTCGAGCTGGAAAACGGCCATACGATTATCGCACATACGGCGGGCAAGATGCGCAAGAACCGCATCCGTGTTCTGGCGGGCGACAAGGTGCAGGTCGAGATGACCCCCTATGATCTGACCAAGGGTCGGATCAACTATCGCTTCAAGTAAGCGGCGCGCGGACATGCGCCTTATTCTTGGATCCGCAAGCCCCCGCCGGTTGGACCTGTTGGGGGTTCTGGGCGTTGTGCCCGATGCCATTCTGCCGCCCGATATCAATGAAGACCCGCGTAAAGGCGAGCTGCCGCGCCCCTATTGCGCAAGGGTGGCGCGCGAAAAGGTTTTGGCGGTCGAGGCTGGCCCCGACGATATCGTGCTTTGTGCCGATACCACCGTGGCCATGGGCCGCCGGATCATGGGCAAACCGCGCGACGCCGGTGAGGCGGCGGCGTTTCTGACCGATTTGGCCGGGCGCAGGCACCGTGTCTATACCGCGCTGGCGGTGCGTCAGGGCGACCGGCTGTGGGAACGTGTGGTTGAAAGCCGGGTCGCGATGAAGCGGCTCAGCGATATCGAGTTGAACGGCTATCTCGCCTCGGGCGATTGGCAGGGCAAGGCGGGCGGCTATTCCATTCAGGGGCCCGCGGGCGCGTTCATTCCGTGGATCTCGGGCAGCCATTCGGCGATCATGGGGTTGCCGCTGGCCGAAACCGCACAGCTTTTGGCGGCCGCTGGCTGGCCGGTCTGGAGGACGTCGTGAAGGGCCGCGTTGTTGTATTGGATCAGATCGCAGGCCGCGCAACTGCGGCCCTGATGGTCGATGGCCGTCTGGAAGATATCTTGATCGACCCGCCCGAGGGCACCGCGCCGGCACCCGGTGCGATCCTGCGCGCGGTCTGCGACCGGCCCCTGAAAGGGCAGGGCGGCATGATCCTGCGTCTGCCGGGTGGTCATACCGGGTTTTTGCGGCAGGCCAAGGGCCTGAGCCCCGGGCAGGTCCTGTTGGTGCAGGTGACCGGGTTGGGGCAGGAGGGGAAGGCCACGCCGATCACGACGCGGCTCTTGTTCAAAAGCCGCTATGCGATCGTCACGCCCGATGCGCCGGGCCTCAATATTGCGCGCTCGATCCGCGATGAAGAGGAACGCGACCGGCTGCTGGAGATTGCCCATGCGGGCATGGAGGGCGCGCCCGCATCATTCGGCCTGATCCTGCGATCGGCCACCGATGGGCTGGCCGATGATCTGCTGCTGGACGATATCGCTGCCATGCGCGATCTGGCCGAGGCTGTGACCGCCGATGCCGAGGGGCCGCCCGAGCTGCTCCTCGATGCGCCGGATGCGCATCTTCTTGCCTGGCGCGACTGGTCGTCGCCCGCCCCCGATGCGATCGAGGATGAGGCTGGGGGTTTTGCCGCACAGGGAGTGCTGGAGGCGCTCGACGCCATCCTTGCGCCGACCGTGCCGCTCGCGGCCGGGGCCTCGATGATCATCGAGCCGACCTCGGCCCTTGTCGCGGTTGATGTGAATACCGGGGCCGATGCCAGCCTTGCCGCCGGGCTCAAGGCCAATTTGGCGGCGGCCCGCGATCTGCCCCGCCAGTTGCGTCTGCGCGGGCTTGGCGGGCAGATCACGATGGATGTCGCGCCCATGCCAAAAAAGGATCGCAGAGGGTTCGAGGATGCTTTGCGCCGCGCCTTTCGCGCCGATGCTACCGACACCGTGCTTGCGGGCTGGACGCCTCTGGGGCTTTATGAGTTGCAACGCAAACGCGACCGTTGGCCGTTGAAGGATCTGATGCCGTCATGACCTGCCCGATCTGTCAGAAAACCGCGGATGAAAAATACCGCCCCTTTTGTTCGCGCCGCTGCGCCGATGTCGATCTGGGCCGCTGGCTGACGGGCGGCTACGCGGTGCCTTCGGATGATCCCGAGGATGCGGAACAGGCCGCCGCGGCGATCGCTGCCGAAGGAAAGCGCTTACATTATGGGCAAAATTGAAACGCTCGTGCCTGCGCGCCGGTAACAAATTTCATCGAAACTGGACTTATGGAGCGGTCTGCGGTCTGCCGCGGGTAGTGCCAGGTGACGTCTTGCAGGCGCAACTCTCCTCGTTGTTATAAAAAGATAATATCGGAGAGATTTAGATATCTCGCGCTGCCCGTCCGATACGGGCTGAATGCAAAAGACGGATTTGGCATCAGTCCAGACTCCGCCTTCCATCAGTCCAGTTCAAACGATTTTCTTGACGCAAGCCCCCCCAGCCTCGCAAGCTGGCGCACGCGACAGGTCGTGCGACAAGATCGGCCACGTATCACACAGGGAGAACCAAATGAAAAAGACGCTTCTTTCCGGGGCCGCTGTTGGCCTCGTCATGTCCGCCACCGCAAGCCTGGCACAAGGCATGGATGAACTGACCGTTGCCTATTTCCTCGAATGGCCGATGCCATTCCAATATGCCAAGCAGATGGGCATCTACGAAGAAGAGCTGGGCGTGACCATCAACTGGCGCGCGTTTGATACCGGCACCGCGATGTCGGCTGCCATGGCTTCGGGCGGTGTTCAGATCGCCGTCAGCCAGGGCGTGCCGCCTTTTGTTGTCGCGGCCTCTGCCGGGCAGGATCTGCAGGTCGTCGATGTGGCGGTCAGCTATTCCGAGAATGACAATTGCGTCGTGAGCGCCGATATGGAGATCGACGCCAGCAACGCCACCGAGCTGGCCGGTGCCCGCGTTGGCGTGCCCATTGGTACCGCCGCCCATTACGGGTTCCTGCGTCAGATGGAATATTTCGGCGTCGATGTCAGCAGCCTGGAAGTTGTGGATATGGCCCCGGCCGATTCTGCGGCGGCGCTGGCGCAAGGTTCGCTCGATATGGCCTGCGGCTGGGGCGGTGCGCTGCGCCGGATGCTGGAGCATGGCAATGTGCTGCTAAGCGGTGCTGAAAAGCAGGAACTGGGCATCTACGTCTTTGACGTGACCTCGGTTCCGGCCTCTTTCGCAGAGGAAGAGCCCGAGCTTCTGGCCGATTTCCTCGCCATTACCGGGCGCATGAACGACATGTGGAACTCGGGCGAGAACACCGCCGAGATGCTGCCCGTGATCGCGGCTGATGCCGGTATGGATGAAGATGCAACCGCCGCGACAATGGCCGGTTTCGAATTCCCCTCGATCGAGGATCAGCTCTCCGAGACTTGGCTGGGCGGTGGCACGCAGGCCTTCCTGTTGGAGGTTGGCAACTTTTTTGTCGCCACCGGCAATATCGACGCGGCGCGCGATTCCTATGAGGGTGCGGTCAATTCCGGCCCGCTGATGGCCGCAAACGGAGATATGTAACCCCAATCGGGTCAGCGGCCGGGGCATGATCCCTGGCCGCTGACCCTATCTTTGACGATCCAAGCGACAAAGAAGGAATGGCCGCCATGACGGGGCTCGTGCTTGACAAGATTTCCATGCGTTTCGACCTGCCCGATGGCGGCGCGGTGCAGGCGCTGAAGGATATTACGCTCAACATCAAGGAAGGTGAGCTGATGTCGGTGCTGGGGCCTTCGGGCTGCGGCAAGACCACGCTGCTCAATATCCTGGCGGGGTTTTTGGCCCCGACCGAGGGCACCATCGAGCTGAACGGCCATTACGTCACCGGCCCCGATGCTGAACGCGGCATGGTGTTTCAGAAAGGCGCGCTTTTTGAATGGATGAGCGTGCGCCACAATGTCGATTTTGGCCCCCGCATGAAGGGCATGGCCAAACGCGAACGCGATGAGATCACCGACCATCTGTTGGAGGTGGTGGGCCTGCAGGAGTTCAAAGAAAAGGCGGTCTATGAGCTTTCGGGCGGCATGCAGCAGCGCGTGGCGCTGGCGCGCTGTCTGGCCAATGACCCGGATGTGATCTTGATGGATGAGCCGCTTGGCGCGCTGGATGCGCTGACGCGTGAAAAGATGCAAGGTCTCGTTCTGAAACTGTGGAAAGAGACCGGCAAGACCATCATCCTGATCACCCACTCGGTCGAGGAGGCGCTGCTGTTGGGTGAACGCCTGTTGGTCATGGCCCCACGCCCGGGCCGTATCCACAAGGAATATCAGCTGCCCTTTGCAGAACACGGCGTCGATGCCGATCTGCGCGATGTCAAGAAAACCGATCTTTTCGGCGAAACGCGCGATGAAATCCTGTCGATGATCTGGGATATGGAAGAAGAGATCATGGGTCGCACAGAGGGGGCCGCCTGATGCTTATTGCAGCCATCTATGCCGTAATCTTCGTGGCCGCCTATTTCGCGGTCAAGGCCTTTACCTCGATGCGCGAGGCCCGCCACGATTTCACCTCGCTCAAGACCGTGACTTTTGGCGATGAAAGCGCTGTGCGGCCAAACCGGGCGGCCTCGATCATTTCGGTCGTCTCGATTTTCCTGATCTGGGGTGCCTTCACCGGCTCCAGCATCACGCCGATCCATGTGCCGGGGCCGTTTCTGGGCGAGACCGAATTTACCTACACGGCCGAAAATGCCGCCGGTGAGCGTGACGATGCCACGGTGCGCGTCATCGTCCGGCCGGTGGGCCAGGATGTCGAGCTGCCCGAAGGCGATGGCGGCGGTGGCGGCTTTGCGCTGGATGACAGCGTCGCGGTCGGCGGCGGGCGATCGAGCCTGATCCAGACCGGCGAAAACGATGCAGGGGCCGATGAGGATGGCTTCCGCGTCGTCGCGGTCAACGGGGTGGCGCTTGAGCCCGAGGTGGGCGAGGTCGATATCGGCGATGGCAGCGTCACGCTCAGCCGCCGGGGCACCGTGCGCTTTACCCCCTATGCCGGCTGGCAGATGGAAAAGATCTGGTTGCCCGCGCCCGAGGATGTCTGGGTGCGCCTGGTCGAGATCGCCCGCGACGGTTATCGCGATTTCACGCTGGCCGAACATCTGGGCTATTCGCTGTTCCGCGTGCTTGCGGGCTTTGCGCTTGGCGCGCTGGTCGGCATCCCGCTTGGCTATGCGATGGGGCTTTCAAACTGGTTCCGCGGCTGGTTTGACCCGATCGTCGAGTTTATGCGCCCGGTGCCGCCGCTGGCCTTGATCCCGCTGGTTATCATCTGGTTCGGGATTGACGAAAGCGGCAAGATATTCCTGCTGTTCCTGGCGGCGCTCTGGATCATGACGATCGCGGCGCGGGCCGGGGTTTCGGGCGTGAACATCTCCAAGATCCACGCCGCCTATTCGCTTGGAGCCTCGAAAAGCCAGATCATGCGCCATGTCATCATCCCCAACAGCCTGCCCGAGATTTTCACCGGCGCGCGGGTTGCGATGGGGGTCTGTTGGGGCACGGTCGTGGCCGCCGAACTGGTTGCCGCCGAACAGGGGGCCGGTCAGATGATCGTGGCGGCCTCCAAGTTCCAGCTGACCGATATCGTGATCATGGGGATCATCCTGATCGGCATCATCGGCTATGGCATCGACATGCTGATGCGCTGGGCCGAACGTATTCTGGTTCCCTGGAAGGGTAAGGGCTGAGCCACGCCCCCGGGCCGGGGCATCGCGGGCACCAAACGCCGCGCGTCACAAGACCTGATCGAGACCAAAGCCCGGGGCCCGTCACAAGGCCCCGGGCAAATCGTTTCGGCGTCATGGCCGTTTCCCCCGGGATCGGGAAATCCCCGTTGACATTACCTTCGCTGCGCCTTGTCAATGGCATCCGGTGCGGCCGCCGATATCGCCGCATGATCCCAGGCCGCGCGCTCTGATTTCTGACAGGACCAACCGATGATCCAAGATACCCCCGCCCTGATTGCCGCGATCCGCGATCGCTTTGCCCATGTCGACAACTGCCCCTTTCAGGGCCCGCGTATCTTTTTCGAGAATGCCGGTGGTGCGCTGACGCTGAACTCGGTGGTCGAGACTTCGGCCAAATTCGCCGCGATCCCCGATAATCAGGGCCGTGACAACCCCGCCTCGCATGCGCTGGTGGCCACGATAAGCAAGGCCAAGGCCGATCTGGGCGTGCTGATGAACGCGACATCGGGCCAGTTCTTTGCCGGTGAAAGCGGCACCGAGCTTTTGTTTCGAATGATCCGCACGGCTTGTGTGAACGCAGCCCGGGGGGCGCGCGTGATCGGTTCTTCGATCGAGCATCCCGCCAGCCGCAGCGCCGCGCGCCGTTGGGCGGGCATTGCCGGTCTGGATTATGTGAATGTGCGCCATGACGATGCGACCGGCCTTGTGACCGCCGCCGATTATGCCGCGCAGATGACCCCGGACGTCGCCGTGGCCACCATTTTGCATGCCTCGCCAGTGACCGGCATGGGCATGGATGTGGCCGCGATTTCGGCGGCCATCCGCGCCGTTGCGCCCGATTGCCTGATCATCGTCGACGGCATCCAGCATGCTGCACATGGGCAGATGGATCTGGAGGCCTATGATGTCGATGGCTATGCAATCTCGCCCTACAAGATGTTTGCCCGCCACGGGTTCGGCATCGCCTGGATCTCGGACCGGTTCAGCGCGCTGCCCCATGACATGCTGATCGACGCCCCCGCGACGGGATGGGAATTTGGCACCAGGGATACCGGGGCCTATGCGACGGTATCCGATGTGGTGGCCTATTTCGATTGGCTGGGCGGCGAGGTGTCCGGCGAGACCACGCCGCGCAAGCGGATCGAGGCGGCCGGCCGCGCCATCCACGCCTATGAAACCCATCTGACCGATGCGATGATCAATGGCACCGGCAATCTGCCCGGCCTGCGCGAGATGGATCACGTGACCATTCTTGCGGGGGCCGATAACCAGGCGCGCGAGGGGCTGGTTTCGATTGCGATCAAGGGCATGTCCTCATCCGATGTGGTGACGATCCTGAACGACCAGGGTATTCGCACCCATACCCGAAAGGCCGACCATTACAGCGCCAATGTGCTGGATCCGCTTGGGATGACCGATTGTATCCGCATCTCTTTGTGCCACTACAATACCGAGGAAGAGGTGGCCCGGCTGCTGTCTGCGATCAAGGTGTTGGGCGGGTCGGGGATCTGAGGGCACAGCGCCCCGCCGCCAGTGTGTAGCGAACCGGCCATAGCGGGTCTGCCGGTCGCGCCATGGCGGTTCGAGCTTATCGTAGAGTCAGAAAAATCTGGCTCACTTGACGCGACAGGCTCTAAGCGATGCATCTTGTCACGAGGTTTCCCGAGACGTGCTTTAGTCAAGATCGCAGTCGACTGCGCCTGGCGGAGCCCGGTGGCCCAGAACCTCCACCAACCCGGCGCTGACGATCATCAGGCTGCCCACAGCCTCACGCCAGCCAAAGACCTCACCGGCAAAAAGCGCGGCTGAAATCACGCCGGCCACAACTTCGGTCATCAGGATCAGCCCGACACGTGCGGGCGGCAAAACGGTTGCGGGCCAGACCGTAACAAAAAGCGTGGGCACGATAAAAAGCGAGGTGATGGCCAGCGGCCAGAGTGCGGCGACAAACACCTCCGCGCCGCCGATCGGGTTCATCGCGGGGCCAGCAATGACCACCGTCGCCAGCGCGATCAGGAGCCCGCCGATCACGAAGGCGACCACCTGTTCGGGCACCGATATGTGGCGAACCTGGTATAGCCTCAGCGACCCCACCGCCCAGACCAAGCCTGAGGCCAGCGCCAGGCTGTCGCCGAGCGACCTGGGCACCGGCCAGCCCGCGCCGAGGCCGAGCATGACCAGCAACCCCGAGATGCCAAGCGCCAGCGCGGCCAGTCGCACACCAGTCAGACGCTCGCCCAGAAAGACAAGGCCCAACAGCGTGCTCCAGACCGGGGTGAGATAAAACAGAAGGATGGCGCGCACCACGTCGGTCAGGACAACAGCGGTTGCATAGAGCGAAAACGCCGCCCCCGTCAGCAATCCGCAGCTGACCAGCACCCACCAATTGGCCCAAAGCGACGCCCGTCGCCGCCAGATAAGCGGCAAGAGCGTAACCGTTGCCCCGAAGAACACGAGCACTCCGGGCCAGGCCCCGCCCATGCCAAGCTGCTCCAGCACGCGCAAAGGCACCCAGAATAGCCCCCAAAAAAGTCCGCCAACGGCCAGGCCGATCGCGGCAGCGCCCTGATGGCGGGCGAGGTCTTGCAGGCGGGACATAAATTGGCTCCGGGGGCAGAAGTGCGGAGGCGAATTCTGCTGATGCGGGGGCCGTCTGGCAACCCCGATTCAGACGCCCTTTACACCATGCAGGGTCAGGTTCGTAACCAGCGCCGCATAATCGTCGCGGGCATCCGCACCGGCCCCGGTATTCCACATGTAATACCAGTTCAGCATGCCGAAAACCGACATCGTGGCGGCCCGCAATTTGGCCTTGTCCCCGGCAAAGACGCTTGGCGCGGCATCGTGGATGGTATCGCTGAGAAAGCGCACCATATCGCGCTGATAGGCCCGCATCTGCGCCTGCTCCGCCTCGGGCAGGGCCCCGAGCGCGTTAAGCTGGACCTGATGTTCGTGATCGGCCCCCTGATAGGCGCGCAGGATCTGGCGGATCACCTTAAGCAGCCGCGCCTCGGGCGCGAGCCCGGCCATATCGGTGGCCAGGACCGTGTCGCGCAGATCGCGGAGATAGCTGTCGAGAATGTCAAAGAGCAGCGCATCCTTGCTGTCGTAATAGTGGTAGATATTGGCCTTGGAGATGCCGCAGGCGCGCGCCAGCTGCGCCATCGACGCGCGATCAAACCCCTCGGTCGCAAAGATCCGGGCGGCGGCCTTGAGGATCAGGGCGCGTTTGTGATCATGATCCTTGGCTATGGTGCGTGCCATTGCGCTACCCCTTGTTCCGGTTGTCAATGACGCGGCGGGCCTTGCCCTGGCTGCGTTCCACGGCCCCCGGATCGCCCACGATCACCTCGGTTGAGATGCCCACCACATCCTTGACATGTTTGGTCAGCATCCGGGCCGCGGCGGTTTTGCTCAATTCCGTGGCGGCACCCGGATTGGCCTCGACATAGACCCGCATCGCATCCATGCGGCCCGCTTTATATAGCTCGATCTGGAAATGGCTGGCCAGCCCGCCGGTCGCCAGCACCTGTTCCTCGATCTGGGTCGGAAAGACATTGACCCCGCGCAGGATGATCATGTCATCCGAGCGCCCGGTGATCTTTTCCATCCGCCGCATGCTGCGCGCCGTGCCGGGCAAAAGCCGGGTCAGATCGCGGGTGCGGTAGCGGATCATCGGCAGGCCTTCCTTGGTCAGCGTGGTTAAGACCAGCTCACCCAATTCGCCATCGGGCAGGACATCGCCGGTTTCGGGGTTGATGATCTCGGGCAGGAAATGATCCTCCCAGATCACCGGGCCATCCTTGGTCTCGACGCATTCATTGGCCACGCCCGGGCCCATCACTTCGGACAGGCCGTAAATATCGACCGCATGCATGTCAAAGGCCTGTTCGACCTCGATCCGCATCGCATCGGTCCAGGGTTCTGCCCCGAAAATACCCACCTCAAGCGAGCTTTCGCGCGGGTCGAGCCCCAATTTGTGGAACTGTTCGAGGATATTGAGCATGTAGGAGGGCGTGACCATGATCGTTGTCGGTTTGAAATCATTGATCAGCGTCACCTGGCGTTCGGTCATCCCGCCCGAGACCGGCACCACCGTGGCCCCCAGCCGTTCGGCCCCGTAATGCGCCCCCAGCCCGCCAGTGAAAAGCCCGTAGCCATAGGACACATGCACGATGTCACCGGGCCGGGTACCGCTGGCCCGCATCGAGCGGGCGACCAGATCGGCCCAGTTGCTGATATCATTGGCAGTATAGCCCACAACGGTCGGCTTGCCCGTCGTGCCCGAAGAGGCATGGATGCGCGCGATCTGTTCGCGCGGCACGGCAAAAAGGCCAAAGGGGTAATGGTCGCGCAGGTCGGTCTTGTAGGTGAAGGGAAATTTCGCCAGATCCGACAGCGTTTTCAGGTCCGAAGGATGCACGCCCGCGGCATCGAACCGGGCCCGATACATCGCCACATTCTGATAGGCATGCGCCAGCGACCATTGCAGCCGGTCCAGTTGCAGGGCGCGTATTTCGTCGATCGAGGCGATCTCGATCGGGTCGAGGCTGGATCGGGCCGGGGTCAGGTCTTTCATGGTTGCGCCTCCTCGGCGAAATGCTGGCCGGCGATGGTGCGCGAATGGCCGCGAAACTCTGCGATGACGGCCCCGTCCGTGGTGCTGACCGTGACATCATAGATGCCGTTGCGCCCCGTCAGGCTGATCTCGCGGGCGCGCGCGGTCAGGGTGTCGCCAATCCGGGCGGGGGCCAGATAGGTGATGGTGTTGATCTGCGCCACGCTGGATTGGTTGCGGCTGTTGCAGGCAAAGGCAAAGGCGCTGTCGGCCAGCGCAAAGGTGATGCCGCCATGGCAGATGCCGTGGCCATTGGCGTGATGCGGGGCCACGGTAAGGCTCAGCTCAGCCCCGCCTTCGGTGACCGAAATTAGCTGCATGCCCAGCCATTTGGAGGCGGTGTCGCTGGCCCACATGGCCTCGGCGGATCGGGTGGCGCGGGTTTCGGGGGTCATTGGCCAATGAACTCCGGTGGGCGTTTTTGCAAAAAAGCGCTGACGCCTTCGGCGTAATCGGCGCTTTCGCCGCAGGCTTTCATGGCGTCCGCCTCAAGCTCCAGATGATCCGACAGCGTGTTGGTGGCCGCGGCCTGGATGCAGGATTTGGTTAGCGCAAGTCCAAGCGTCGGGCCTGAGGCCAGCCGGGCGGTCAGGGCACGCGCCTCCTCCATCAGGATGTCGTCGGCATGCACGTCCCAGATCAGCCCCCAATCGGCGGCCTTGCGGGCCGCAAGCGGCATCCCCGTCATGGCCAGCCCCTTGGCGCGCGCCTCACCGATCAGATGCGGCAAATGCCAGCTGCCGCCGGTATCGGGGATAAGGCCGACCTTGGCAAAGGACTGGATGAACCGCGCGCTTTCCGCCGCCAGAACGATATCGCAGGCCAGCGCCAGGCTGGCCCCGGCCCCGGCGGCCACGCCATTGACCGCGCAGATGACTGGGCAGGGCAGATCGCGAATGCGCCGCACGAGGGGCGCGTAGAGCGCGCGCACCGTGCGGCCCAGATCGGGCGGGCCCTCCATCTTGGCCGGATCACGATCGCCCAGATCCTGCCCGGCGCAAAACCCGCGGCCCGCGCCTGTCAGCAGCATCGCGCGCGCGCCATTGTCGCGCGCACCCTGCAACGCGGCGGCCAGGGCCGCGTGCATGTCATCGTTGAAAGCGTTCAGCCGGTCCGGGCGGTTCAGCGTGATCTCTGTCCATGCGCCCTTGTTTTCAACGCGTATCGTGTCGCTCATCTGTGGCATGCCCCCTTCGGCTTCGACAAACATCTTGCATAAACCGAACGGTTGGTCAATAAATTCCCGCGATGGAATTGGGGGGGCTTTCGATGGGCGGAGATGCTGTGGTGCAGGTGGTGTGGCAGGGCGATATTGCCTGGGTCACCATCGACAACCCACCGGTCAATGCCACTTCGACGGCGGTGCGCGCCGGGCTCTCTGATGCTGTCGATGCGGCTCAGGGCGCGCGGCTGGCGGTCTTGCAGGGGGCCGAGCGCTGTTTCGTTGCGGGCGGCGACATGTCGGAATTTGACCGCCCGCCCGAGGAGCCGCATTTGCCCGATGTGGTTCAGAAAATCGAAGACAGCGCCACGCCGTTTCTGGCGATGATGCACGGCTCGGCTTTGGGCGGGGGCTGGGAGATTGCGATGGCCTGCGCCTGGCGCATGGCGGCCCCCGGCGCGCAGATCGGATTGCCCGAGGTCAATCTGGGCCTCATTCCCGGTGCCGGCGGAACGCAACGTTGCCCGCGCCTGATCGGGATGGAGGCCGCAATTGACATGGCCTGCCGGGGCCGGACCTTCAGCGCCGAGGAGATGCTGGATCTGGGCGGCATTGACCGGATCGCCACCGACCCGCAGGCGGCGGTGGCGGAATTTGCCGCGGCGCTGCCTGACCGCCCGGTGCCGGTGTCGCGGCGGGTGGTCACAGGTTTGACGCCGGATGCGCTTGCCGACATGCGGCGCGCGCTGGACATCAGGGCCAAGGGGCAGGCGGCACCGCTGGAAAACCTCGCCGCACTGCAATGGGCCGCGCGGAGCTTTGCCGAAGGTCAGCCCAAGGAACGCGCGCGCCATCTGGAGCTGCGCCAAAGCAGCCAAAGCCGGGCCCTGCGGCACGCGTTTTTCGCCGAGCGTCAGGCCGGAAAGCCGCGCGCGATCACGGGCATCGCGGCACGCGACATCACCAATGTTGCGATTGTCGGCGGCGGCCTGATGGGGGCAGGGATCGCGATGGCGGTGCTGTCTGCGGGGATGCGGGTCACGATTATCGAGCGTGATGGCGATGCGGCGGCGGCGGCCACGGCGCGGGTGCATGGCCTGCTGGCAGGCGCGCAGAAACGCGGCAAAATGAGCGCCGAGGCCATGGCGGCCTGCAAGGCTCGGTTTCACGCCGCAACCGATTATTCCGCCGCCCGCGACGCCGATCTGGCGATTGAGGCCGTGTTCGAGGATCTGGATGTGAAACGCGGGGTTTTTCAGGCGCTTGAGGCCGTGATGCGGCCCGATGCGCTGTTGGCCACCAACACCTCCTACCTCGATCCGGTGGCGATATTCGACGGCATCTCGAACCCTGCGCGCGGGCTTGGTCTGCACTTCTTTTCACCGGCGCATGTGATGAAACTGCTTGAAGTGATCCGCACGCCCGCAACCAGCGCCGAAGTGCTGGCGACCGGCTTTGCCTTCGGCCGCCGTCTGAAGAAAATGACGGCTCTCTCGGGAATTTGTGACGGGTTTATCGGCAATCGGATGCTGGCGGCGTATCGGCGCGCGGCGGAATACCTTTTGGCCGATGGCGCGCTGCCCCATCAGGTCGATGCCGCGATGCGGGGCTTTGGCATGCCGATGGGGCCCTTTGAATTGCAGGATCTGACAGGTTTGCAAATCGGTTGGGCCAATCGAAAACGCCAGGCCGCCAGCCGCGACCCGCGCGAACGCTATGAAACCATCGCCGATCAGCTTTGCGAGATGGGGCGGCTGGGGCAACGGGCGGGCGCGGGCTGGTATCGCTATGCCAAGGATGACCGGGTGCCCGCGCGTGACCCGGAGGTCGAGACCCTGATCGCCGATTATTCCGCCGCGCGCGGCATCACGCGGCGCGAGCTCAGCCCGGAGATGATCGCAGATCACTTGCTTGCCGTCTTGATCAATGAGGGCGCGCGGATCGTCGAGGAGGGCATCGCGGAGCGGTTCGGCGATGTCGATACCGTCCAGATCCACGGCTATGGTTTTCCGCGCTGGCGCGGCGGGCCGATGTTTTATGGCGCTGAGCGGGGATGGGACAAGATCGCCGCCGATATGGCCGAGGTCGCGGCGGCAAGCCCGGGATCCTGGGTGATCGCCGACCAATTGAAAGGAAAAAAGCAATGAGCCTGCTAGAGATTTCCAGCTTTGCCGCCGGGCAATGGGTGGCCCCGGGGCGCGATGCGCGGCTGATCGAAAACGCGGTGACCGGTGAACCGATGGCGCGCGCGGGCAATGACGCGCTGGATGTGACGGCAATGCTGGATCATGCCCGCGATGTCGGCGGCCCGGGGTTGCGCGGAATGGGCTTTCATGACCGGGCCCGCATGCTCAAGGCGTTGGCGGTGGAACTGGGCAAGCATAAGCAGGCGCTTTACGATCTGAGCTTTGCCACCGGGGCCACGCAATCCGATCACCTGATCGATATTGATGGTGGCATCGGGACGATGTTTGTCTTTGCCTCCAAGGGGCGGCGTGAAATGCCCGATGGGCAGGTTTTCCTCGATGGCGAGGTCGAACAGCTAAGCCGGGGCGGCACGTTTCTGGGGCAGCATATCTGCACGCCGATGCAAGGGGTTGCGATCCATATCAACGCCTTCAACTTTCCGGTCTGGGGGATGCTGGAAAAGCTTGCCCCGACGCTTTTGGCCGGGGTTCCCGCGATTGTGAAACCGGCCACCGCCACCTGTTATGTCACCGAACTGGCGGTGCGGATCATGGTCAGCAGCAACATCCTGCCGCCCGGCGCGCTGCAGCTGGTCTCGGGCGGTCTGGGCGATATGCTGGATCATCTGACCTGTCAGGACGTGGTCAGCTTCACCGGTTCGGCGGCGACGGCGCTGAAGCTGCGATCCGCGCCGGTGATCATGGAAAATTCGGTGCGCTTCGTGGCCGAACAGGACAGCCTGAATGCCTCACTTCTGGGGCCGGACGCGGTGTCGGGGACGCCGGAATTTGACCTGTTCGTCAAGGAGGTGAGCCGCGAAATGACCACCAAGGCGGGGCAGAAATGCACCGCGATCCGGCGCATCATTGCGCCTCAGCCGCAGGTGCCAGCGCTGATCGAGGCGATCTCGGCGCGTCTGGCAACGACCGTGATCGGTGACCCGAAGGCCGAGGCCACCCGCATGGGGGCGCTGGTTTCGACTGCGCAAAAGGCCGATGTGCTGGAGAAGGTAGGCATTCTCGGGGCCGAGGCGGAGCGGGTTTTCGGTGATCCGGATAATTTCGCGATGGCCGGGTCCGAGGGGGCGTTTCTGCCGCCAATGCTCTATCACTGCGCCGACCCTGACCGCGCCATGCGGGTGCATGACACCGAGGCTTTTGGCCCGGTCGCCACCATCGTGGGGTATCGCGATCTGGATCACGGCATTGCGCTGGCCAATCGCGGGCAGGGCTCGCTGGTGGCCTCGGTCATTACCCATGATACCGGGGTCGCGCGGGCCGTGGCGATGGGGGCTGCGGCCTATCATGGGCGGCTTTATTTCAACAATCGTGACAGCATGTCTGAGGCGACGGGCCACGGATCGCCCCTGCCGCATATGGTGCATGGCGGCCCGGGGCGTGCCGGCGGCGGCGAGGAGATGGGCGGCATTCGCGGCGTGATGCATTACATGCAGCGCACCGCCATCCAGGGCAGCCCCGATATCCTGAGCGCCATCGGCGATGTCTGGGTGCCCGGTGCCGCCGAGATCACCGGCCCCGCGCATCCCTTTACCCGGCGCTTTGACGAGCTGACCATCGGCGAGACCATTACGACCGCGCCGCGCGTGGTCACGCTGGCAGATATCGAACATTTCGCGGAATTTACCGGCGATAATTTCTACGCCCATATGGATGACGCGGCGGCGAAGCGGAACCCGTTCTTTCCCGGTCGGGTGGCGCATGGATATCTGCTGCTCAGTTTCGCCGCGGGGCTCTTTGTGGAGCCAAGCGAAGGCCCGGTTCTGGCCAATACGGGGCTGGATAATCTGCGTTTCATGAAGCCTGTCGCGGCGGGTAGCGCCATCAACGTGCGCCTCAGCGTGCGCAAGAAGACCCGCCGCAACGATGACTATGGCGAGGTGCGTTGGCATGTCAGCCTGAGAGATCAGGAGGGCGACAAGGTGGCCGAATACGAGCTATTGACCATGAACGCCACTTGAGGGTGCGCGCACGCACCCTATAGTTCGCGCATGAGCCCCGATGCCAGTGAAACCTTCCGCGCAGCCTCTGCCGCTCTGACCAAGGGCGAGGGGCACCGGGTTTGGTCGTTGATCGTGACGATTTTCGGCGATCTGGCGCAGGGGCCGGGCGATGTGATCAGCGGCCCGGTCTTGTCGCGCCTGACCGGGTTGATGGGGGTCAAGCCACAGGCCATGCGCGTGGCGCTGCACCGGCTGCGCAAGGATGGCTGGCTGGAAAGCGCCCGCGAGGGCCGGGCCAGCACGCATTTCCTGACCGCCTATGGCCGTGCCCAATCGGCAGCTGCAACGCCGCGCATCTATGGCGCGGGGGCGGTCGATCCCGGGCTCTGGCACCTGTTGATTTCGGGCGGGGCCGAGGGCCGCGGCGCGGCGCGGTTGGAGGCATTTTTGCAAAGCGGCGATTACCTCGCGCTTGGCAGTCAGGCGATCCTAGCACCGGGCCCGTTGCCGGATGATCACAGCGGGTTGGTCGGAGTGGAAACCGACAAGGTGGCGCTGCCTGAATGGGTGCGGGCGCAGATCTGCCCGCGCGATGTGATCGATGCCTGCGACGGGCTGCGCGGCGCGTTCGATGTGGTAACCGGCGTGTTGCAGCGGGCGGGTGAGATGCCCGCCGATGAATGTGCCGCGTTGCGCGCGCTGGTGGTCCATAGCTGGCGGCGGGTCATCCTGCGTCACCCGGACTTGCCGCCGGGGTTTTTTCCAGAGGGCTGGTCGGGGGCCGCGTGCAGGGCGCAGTTTTCCGCTTTGATGGCTGCATTGCCGGCACCGGGGCTTGGCGCGCTCGAAACGGCGCGTGCGGGCGATGATTCGACGCAAGGCCAAGCCTGAGCACCGGTTTTGGCGGCGATTGTTACACCTGCAGGGCCGGGTATCGGGGCATGTGCGGGCCGGGCGGGTCATGTGCGGACAAAACGCAGAGCCGGATTTCACGTTTAAAATCAGCCTGTAACCCGCCACCCGCTTTCGTGCCAGGCGATCGGGGTGCAAAGGGCACGCGCGATGACAACCGCCAAGGGCAGCCGTCGCAGGGAGAATTTCGCTGGACGCCTCACTGAAACCGCTTACAGTGAAACGCCAAGGGGAATGTCGGTTTTTGACTGTGTCATGTCGCGCATGCGGCAAGCTGGGTGTCAATGCGCCGCAATGATGCTGACAATAACCGAAAGCGCGCGCGACAGCGCCGGATGACAGGGAAGATACATGAACGAAAGTTCTGGTGCGGACCACTTTGTGGTCTTTGACCGTGTGCAGAAAAGCTACGACGGTGAAATCTTGGTCGTGAAGGACCTGAACCTTTCCATTGGCAAAGGCGAGTTCCTGACCATGCTTGGCCCCTCGGGATCAGGGAAAACCACCTGCCTGATGATGCTGGCCGGGTTCGAAACGGCAACCCATGGCGAGATTTTGCTGGATGGGCAGCCGATCAACAACATCCCGCCGCACAAACGCGGCATCGGCATGGTGTTTCAGAATTACGCGCTGTTTCCGCATATGACCGTGGCCGAAAACCTCGCTTTCCCGTTGGAAGTGCGCAAAATCGGCAAATCCGACCGCGAGGCCAAGGTCAAGCGTGCGCTCGACATGGTGCAGATGGGCGATTTCGGCGGCCGCCGGCCGGCGCAATTGTCGGGCGGTCAGCAACAGCGTATTGCGCTGGCACGGGCGCTGGTGTTCGAGCCCGAGCTTGTCTTGATGGATGAACCGCTTGGCGCGCTCGACAAACAGTTGCGCGAACATATGCAGTTCGAGATTACCAACCTGGCGCATAATCTGGGCATCACCACGGTCTATGTGACCCATGACCAAACCGAAGCGTTGACCATGTCGGACCGGGTGGCCGTGTTTGACGATGGCCGCATTCAGCAGCTGGCCCCGCCTGACGAGCTTTATGAAGCGCCCGAAAACAGCTTTGTTGCGCAGTTCATCGGTGAAAACAACACGCTGATGGGCAATGTCGAGAGCATCAACGATGGCGTTGCAGTTGTGAAACTGGATGATGGCGAGCTGATCGATACCATCCCGGTCAACGTAAGCGCCGTCGGTGACCGGACGCTGGTTTCGATCCGGCCCGAGCGGGTCGAGTTCGATCCCAACCGGCTGCAACCGGGCAGCCATACCGTCCGGGCCGAGGTGAAGGAATTCATCTACATGGGCGACATCTACCGGACCCGGCTCAGCGTTGCCGGCAACGAGGATTTCATCATCAAGACCCGCAACGCCCCCGATCAGCGCCGGCTGCAGCCCGGCGAAATGATCGAGATCGGCTGGCGGCCACAAGATTGCCGGGCGTTGGACGCCTGAGCAAGTTGAGCACCCCGACGGCAGATCCGAACGGGGGCCTTTCACCAAGAAAAAAACGACCAACAGAGGAGAAGAAAATGAAACTCAAATCAGCAATTCTGCTGACGATGGGCACGGCTCTCGCCGCCCCCATGGCGATGGCCGATGGGGATATGGCCGATTCGATGACCATGGTCAGCTGGGGCGGTGCCTATCAGCTGAGCCAGGTGCGCGCCTATGTCGAGCCCTACCAGGCCATGAACGAAGGCTTTGAAGTTCTGACCGACGAAAGCTCGGGCGAGGCCGTGGCCCGTCTGCGCGCGATGAACGAAGCTGGCAACGTGACCTGGGATGTCGTTGATGTTGTGGCCGCCGACGCGATGCGTCTGTGCGACGAAGGCCTGGCGATCGAGATCGACGCCGACGAAATGCTGGCCCCCGCGCCCGATGGCACACCGGCCTCGGAAGATTTCGGTGACCTGATCGTCAGCGATTGCTTCGTTCCGCAGATCGTCTATTCCACCACCTTCGGCTATCGTACCGATGTCGAAGCCTGGGGCGGCCGCGAGCCCGATGACATCTGCGACGTGTTCGACCTGGTCAACTTCCCCGGTCAGCGTTCGCTGGAACGCCGCCCGATCGGCAACATGGAATGGGCGCTGCTCTGCTCGGGCGTTGCCAAGGACGACATCTATGACGCGCTGGAAACCGAGGAAGGGATCGCGCAGGCCTTTGCCATGCTCGACACCATCGCCGACAGCACCGTTTGGTGGTCTTCGGGTGCCGATACGCCGCAATTGCTGGCTGATGGCGAAGTTGTGTTCGGGTCGACCTATAACGGGCGTCTCTTCAGCTTGATCGAAGAGCAGAATCAGCCGGTGGCAATGATGTGGGACGCGCAGGTCTTTGACCTGGACGGCTGGATCATTCCCGAAGGCCTGCCCGCGGATCGTTTGGCCCGTGCGCTGGATTTCGTGCGCTTTGCGACCGATACACAGCGGCTTGCCGATCAGTCGCAGTACATTTCTTACGGCCCGGCGCGCGCCTCTTCGGCTCCGCTGGTTGGGTTGCATGCCGATCTGGGGATCGAAATGGCCCCGCATATGCCGACCGACCCGGCCAATGCGCAGAACACGTTCCTGTTCAACTACGAATGGTGGGCCGATTACCGTGACGACATGGATGCACGGTTCCAGGCCTGGCTGTCGCAGTAAATAACTGACGTGCGGCGGGGTACCCCCCTGCCGCACATCACGACATCAGGGCAAGGCGGCACATGCACCGCCTTGCCCGCCCAAACCCACCAAAAAGGCGCGCCAGAATGCCCAAAGGCTACATCATCGGCCATGTCACAGTGACCAATCCCGACACCTACCCGGAATATGTCCGCCGCAACACGCCCATCTTGGAGCGGTTGGGGGCCCGGTTCATTGTCCGGGGCGGGCAGGGCGAAGTGGTCGAAGGGCAGGCCCATGCGCGCCATGTGGTGATTGAATTTCCGAGCTATGAGGCGGCGTTGAACGCCTATCACGACCCCGATTACCAAGATGTTGCAGAGATCCGCAAAGCAAGCGGTGAGAGCGCGATCATCGTTGTGGAAGGCACCTGAGATATGACCGACGCGACCGCACAGACTGCGCCCGCCGATACCGGCCCCGTTCTGGCCGCTGATGGCCGCCCGCTGAAGGCGAGCCTGAACCGCGCCCTGCGCGCCCAGAAGATTCGGGCGCTGATGCTGATCGCGCCGCTTTTGCTGTTCATTCTGATCACCTTTATCTTTCCCATTGGCGATATGTTGTTCCGCTCGGTCGAGAACCAGATTGTCAGCGACACGCTGCCGCGCACGGTGGTGGCGCTCAGAGATTGGGAAGACACCAGCGCGCCGCCGCCCGAGGATGTCTATGCCGCGCTCTATACCGATATTCTGGTGGCCGCCGAATTTCGCCTGCACACGCGGGTCGGCAGCCGTCTGAACTATGAAATGACCGGGATCTCATCGCTGTTCCGACGCTCGGGCAGGGGCGTTGGCCGGTTCGATACCGATATTTATACCGATCAGTTCGTTGCGCTGGATCCGGCCTGGGAGGACTCGGCCACGCTTGCGACGCTGTTTTCGGATGCCGATATGCGCGAAAACCTGCCCGAAACCGCGTCGGCCTATGACAGCTGGATCGACGTGATCGTCGAGGTAGAGGAAGCAGATCCCGCCACCGAGCAACCCTGGGATTTCGTCTTTACCGCGCTCTATCGCGATCTGGCGGCGGGGGCCGATACCGGTGGCAACGCGTTGCTGGAGGCGGCCTCGGTGGCGGTGGCCGGGTTCGAGACCGTGTCGCTGCGCGATCAGTTCGCCGATGTCAGCGATGACTGGCTGAACCCCGAGGTATTCGAGACGATCCAGCTCTATTCCGGCAATTACACGCCCGGGTATTTCCTGACCGCGGTGGATCTGCAGCTGACCAATGAGGGTGTGCAGGTCCAGGATGAGGATTTCCGCATCTACATCACGCTTTTCAAACGCACGATCATCATGTCGCTTGCCATCATGGGGGCGACTGTCCTCTTGGGCTATCCGGTGGCCTTCCTGCTCGCCAATCTGCCGATGCGGACATCGAATATGCTGATGATCCTGGTGCTGTTGCCGTTCTGGACATCGCTTCTGGTGCGCACCTCGGCCTGGAAGGTCTTGTTGCAGCAGCAGGGTGTGATCAACGACATCCTGGTCTGGATCGGACTGGTCGCCGATGACAGCCGGTTGGCGCTGATCAACAACCAGACCGGCACCATCATAGCGATGACGCATATCCTTCTGCCATTCATGATCCTGCCGCTTTATTCGGTGATGCAGACCATTCCGCCCACCTATGTGCGGGCCGCGAAATCGCTTGGCGCGACGGATTGGACCGCGTTCTGGCGGGTCTATTTCCCGCAAAGCGTGCCGGGGATCGGGGCGGGGTGTATCCTCGTTTTCATCCTCTCGATCGGCTATTACATCACGCCCGAGCTGGTGGGTGGCCGCACGGGTACATTCATCTCCAACCGGATCGCCTATCACATCTCCAATTCGCTCAATTGGGGCCTGGCGGCGGCGCTTGGATCCATCCTTCTGGTTCTGGTTCTGGCCCTTTACTGGGCCTATGATCGGATCGTCGGCATCGACAACGTGAAACTGGGGTAAAGACAATGAGCCTTCCTATCTATGCCTCCCCCGGACAACGGATCTGGTACTACACGTTTCGTGTGATCTGCGGGCTGGTGTTCTTTTTCCTGATCGCGCCGATCATCACCATCATCCCGCTCAGCTTTAACGCGCAGGATTTCTTTACCTTCACGCCCGAGATGCTGCGGCTGGATCCGGCGGGTTATTCGCTGCAGCATTACATCGATTTCTTTACCAATCCCGATTGGCAGCAACCGTTGTGGAATTCGGTGCGCATCGCGCCCGTGGCGACGCTTTTGTCGGTCTCGCTTGGCACCTTGGCCGCCATCGGGTTGAGCCAGAGCCACGTGCCCTTCAAAGGCGTGATCATGGCGATCCTGATCTCGCCGATGATCGTGCCGCTCATTATTTCGGCGGCGGGGATGTATTTCTTTTACAGCCGGATCGGGTTGCAGGGCACCTATTTAGGCGTCGTGCTGGCGCATGCGGCGCTTGGCATTCCCTTTGTCATCATCACGGTAACGGCGACGCTGGTGGGATTCGACAAATCCTTGACGCGGGCCTCGGCCTCGCTTGGGGCGAACCCCGTGACGACGTTTTTCAAGATCCAGATGCCTTTGATCCTGCCCGGTGTGATTTCGGGCGCGCTCTTTGCCTTCATCACCTCATTTGATGAGGTTGTGGTGGTGCTCTTCGTCGGCTCGGCGGGCCAGAAAACCCTGCCCTGGCAGATGTTCATCGGGCTGCGCGAACAGATCAGCCCGACCATTTTGGCGGTCGCCACGATCCTTGTGGTGGTATCCATTATGTTGCTGACATTGGTGGAGCTGCTCAGGCGGCGATCAGAAAGGTTGCGCGGGATGAGCCCGGGCTGAGGAATTGAACGGCGGTTTCCATGCGGAAGCCGCCGTTTTTCATTCATGGGGGTTTCGCCGCGCGTGCCGCGCGCCGACCCGCGCCCGCCAAGGCGGGCGCAGGGCCTCCGGCGGGAGTATTTGGAGCAAAGAAGAAGGTCGTTCGCAAAGGGGCCGCAGGTGCGCGCTTGGCCCTTTCAGATGGTCAGCCCCCCATCGACAACCAAAAGCTCGCCCGTGGTGTAACTGGCGGCGTCTGAGACGAGGTAGAGTACGGCACCTGCCATCTCCTCGGGTTCAGCGGGGCGTTTCATCGGCAGGCGCGCCATGATCGCGTCGTGATGTGGTTTGCTCTCCAGGAGCGCTCCGGCAAATTTGGTGCGGGTCCAGCCCGGCGCGATGGCATTGACGCGAATGCCCAGGGGCGCGCATTCCTTGGCAAAGGCCTGGGTCATGTTGACCACCGCCGCCTTAGTGATCGAATAGGTGCCCTGACCGTCGCCGGGCTCCAGCGCGTTGACCGAGGCCGTGTTGACGATCGCGCCTTTGCCCGCGGCCCGCATCAGTTTGCCGGCCGCCACCGACATAAAGAAATAGCCCCTGATATTGACGTCGAGCGTTTTCTGGAAACTGCCGGCATCAGTGTCGAGGATATGCCCGAAATAGGGGTTGGTGGCGGCATTATTCACGAGAATATCGAGGCGGCCATGCGTGTCCTCGATATGGGCCATGACCGCGTCGATCGCGCCCATATCGCCGATATGGCAGGCAAAGCTTTCGGCGCTGAGGCCCTTGGCACGGATGGCTTGGGCCACGGCCTCACACCCCTCGACCTTGCGGCTGCTGACCACGATATGGGCCCCGTGTTCGGCCAGCAGATGGGCGATGGCCTCACCAATGCCGCGACTGGCACCGGTGACCAGCGCGACGCGGCCTGAGAGATCGAAAAGGGGGTGGGGTGTCATGTCTGTTCTCCGATGCGGGTTTGGGGGAGGCTAGGAAGGGACGCGCGAATGAGCAAGGGCAGTTGACAGCCGGGCGCGGGCGGCAGACCCTCGGGCCCGGATAATGAGGGAGCGGTCGCGATGGATTTTGAACCGAGTGCGAAAGTCGTAGAGATGCAGGCGCGGCTGGAGGCCTTTATGGCGGCCCATATCCTGCCCGCCGAGACCGGATTTCGAAGCCATTTCGAGACCACGCCGACCCCGTTTCGCACCCCCGATTTCTTTGAGGATCTGAAGGCGAAGGCGCGCGCCGAGGGGCTATGGAACCTGTTTTTGCCACCTGCCCATGGCGGCAGCCTCAGCAATCTGGATTATGCGCCGCTCGCTGAGATCATGGGGCGGGTCTGGTGGGCCCCTGAGATCTTCAACTGCAACGCGCCCGATACCGGCAATATGGAAACGCTGCTGCTTTATGGATCAGAGGCGCAAAAGGCGCGCTGGCTTGAACCCCTGTTAGCCGGTGATATCCGGTCGGGCTTTGCCATGACCGAGCCTGATGTGGCCTCCTCCGACGCGACCAATATCGAATGCGAGATCCGCCGCGAGGGGGGCGATTACGTCGTTAACGGGCGCAAATGGTATACCACGGGCGGGATGCGCGAAAGCTGTGCGGTGTTCATCGTGATGGGCAAATCTGACCCTGACAATCCGAACCGTCACGAACAGCAAAGCATGATCCTGGTGCCGCGCGACGCGCCGGGGGTGAATATCCTGCGCCATGTCACGACCTTCGGTTATAGCGATGCGCCCTTTGGCGAGGCCGAGATCGTGTTCGACAATGTCCGGGTGCCCGCCGAAAACCTGCTGTTGGGTGAGGGGCGCGGCTTCGAGATTGCGCAAGGTCGCCTGGGGCCGGGGCGGATCCATCATTGCATGCGGCTGGTGGGGGCTGCCAGCCGGGCGCTGGAACTGGTGCTGACCCGGGTCGAGGCGCGGCGCACCTTTGGCAAAAAGCTGAGCGAACACCAATCGGTGCGCGAGGATATCGCGCTGAGCTGGTGCGAGATCGAACAGGCGCGGCTTTTAACGCTGAAGGCTGCCGCAAAGATCGACAGGGAAGGGGCCAAGGCGGCGCGCGACCTGATCGCGGCGATCAAGATTGTGGCCCCGAAAATGGCGCAAACCGTGATCGACCGGGCCATCCAGATCCATGGCGGGGCCGGTCTGACGCAGGATCTGCCGCTGGCGGAGCTTTTCAATTACGCGCGTCAGATCCGGTTGGCCGATGGGCCGGATCAGGTTCATATGATGGCTTTGGGCCGGCAATTGGTGCGCGCCCATCACGCCGCGAAAGCGTGATGGAAGATCTGCCAATCGCCTCTCTGGGCCGCTATCTGGAGGGGCATATCGCGGGGTTTCGTGGCCTGCGGGTGGCGCAGAAATTCAGCGATGGCCAGTCGAACCCGACCTATCGGCTGCGCGCTGAGAGCGGCGATTACGTGCTGCGCCGCAAGCCCGGTGGCGATCTGTTGAAATCGGCGCATGCGGTAGATCGGGAATTTCGGGTGCTGCGGGCGTTGGCGGATACCGACGTGCCGGTGGCGCGCGCCTTGCATCTATGCAGCGACGAAACCGTCATCGGGGCGATGTTTTACGTGATGGAATTCGTGCAGGGGCGGGTGTTCTGGGACCCTGCTTTGCCGGAGATTGAACCTGGCCCGCGCGCCGCGATCTACGACGCCATGAACGCGACGCTGGCGGCGATCCATTCGGTTGATCTGGCGGCCGTGGGGCTCATGGATTACGGGCGCCCGGGCGGGTATTTTGCGCGCCAATTCGCCACCTGGAGCCGCCAGTATCGCGCCACCGAGACGTCAACATTGCCCGAAATGGAGCGGATCATGGCCTGGCTGGAGGCCAATATGGTCGCCGATGACGGGCGCGTTTCGCTGGTCCATGGCGACTATCGGCTGGACAATGTGATGTTCGATCCGGTGGCCCCAAAGGTGGCCGCGGTGATGGATTGGGAGCTTTCGACGCTTGGCCATCCGTTGGCCGATCTGGCCTATCAATGCATGTTGTGGCGGATGCCGCCGGGGCCTGTCTTGAGCGGGCTCGCAGGCGTTGCACGGGGCCGTTCCGGGCTGCCGGTCGAGGAAGAATACGTGGCGCTTTATTGCGACCGGATGGGCATCTCGGGCATTGCCGATTGGCATTTCTACCTTGTGTTCGGGCTCTTTCGTCTGGCCGCGATCGTCCAGGGCGTGAAGTTTCGCGCGCTGGCGGGAAATGCGTCATCCGACCATGGCTTGCAGGTGGGCGCGCTGGCCGCGCCTCTGGCGCGCAAAGCCTGCGAGATCCTGGACGCCGAAAGCTGAGTTCGCGCGCGATTTTGCCGGGCTGAGAGGGCGAAAATCGCGGCGCTGCGACCCGCCGAAATCGGGAAGCTCGGCCACAACGCTCGATGTTTCATCAGGAGCATCCCGTAACTATCTTATTAACAAGAGATAAAGGTCGTTGGTCCTGCTTCCCGGAGTAGTTTTCCGGCCTGTGAGGCGCGAAAGGCGTATTCGGCCGGGAAACCGGCCGAATAATTTTGATCAAAAAATATGCCACGGAAGCGCGCCGCGTAACACACTCATTTCTTTTGAAAAGGCGGAAAGCGTGTTTTCTCGGCGGCGACGGTCCAATCCATGTGATTGCGCACATATTCCTGGGCGGCGTCGCGTGGTGGCTGATAGTCCCAGCTGACCAGTTTTCCGACCTCCATCGCCGAATAAACCGGCCTGCGCTGGTTTTGCGAGGCAACAACACGCGCGCGGAGGGCTTTTTCGTCCCAACGCGCTGAAACCTGGGCTTGGAACTCTGCCACTCTTGTTCCATGGGCGGGATCATCCGCCAGATTGGTGCGCTCCATCGGGTCATTGGAAAGATCATAAAGCTGAGGCGGATCCACCTCGCAATGGATGTATTTCCACGGCCCCCTGCGGATCATGAAAATCGGGTGGCTTGCACATTCGGCACAATATTCCCCAAGCACCTCTCCGCCCTCGGGGTTATCCACAGCCCCCGCCAACAGCGGCCAGAGCGACCGGCCATCCAGCGGCATCGCAGGCGCGGGCGCATCGGACCCGTCAAGCGACGCGATATCGAGGAAGGTGGGCAGGATGTCGAGCAGGCTGACCGGCTCACCAACGGTCCGGTTCTCAACACCGGGACCGGAGATTATCAGCGGGATTCGAGCGCTGTGTTCAAAGAAGTTCATCTTGTACCACAGCCCGCGTTCCCCCAGCATGTCGCCGTGATCGGAGGTTATGATGATGATCGTGTTGTCATACTGGCCGCTTTCCTTCAGCGCTTTGACGACCTCGCCCACCTTGCTGTCGAAATAGGAGGTGTTGGCGTAATAGCCGTGGCGCGCATTGCGGATCTCATCCTCGGTCACCGGCTGGATATCGGCGGCGATGCCGTGATGCAGGCGCATCGTGTGCGGATCGTCGGCCAGCCCGGTTGTCGGCATGTCGATATCGGCATCGTCGTAGAGATCCCAGAACTCGGGCCGGGGCACATAAGGGTCGTGCGGATGGATCAGGCTCACGACCATCGCGAAGGGGGCGGTGCCCGCCATCGCGTATTCAAAGATCCGGCGGCGCGCGGCAAAGGTGGTTTCCTCGTCATATTCGATCTGGAACGAGGTGGCGGCGGGGCCCGCTTCGGCCACC
>Ga0316207_10000970_pt1 | contig 39216 bp, 50 predicted proteins | sample 6weekpyrite_MG_FD_204943 | JGI IMG/M metagenome (GOLD analysis project Ga0316207, IMG submission 204943) | Microbial mat bacterial communities from mineral coupon in-situ incubated in ocean water Damariscotta River, Maine, United States -... | ecosystem: Environmental > Aquatic > Marine >... | reverse complement strand
GTGCGGCCTTCACCGTAGCTATTAGGCCAGCTTAATATTAGAGGTGCAAAGCATATATAATTCGCTACTACATCTTGATATAAGAACCGGCCACCAATCAGGTAAACAACTGCTTTAGTTATTATATGATCTTTACCAAATATCCTAAGTAGCGTGTCACGTATGGTTATCACAATTGAAAAGTAGATGAATAGAATGATTAAGCCCAATACCGGCACTAAAATTAGTGGCGTATCTGGCGTTAGCATTAGCACCGATAGTAGGTAGTCTTTGATTGTTGTTAGATAGCTCATACTTATCTCCATTCTACGGCAGCAGGATAAGGTACACGGTAGCCCTGAACCCATGCCCATGCTTGCCAGTTACTACCAAAATCCCAATCACTAGGAATACCATTTTTAAAAGAATAATATGCTGCACCATACAAAGCCATATTAGACATTTTCATAAATGATTCTGGTGTTACTGAAGCTGCACTATCCACAGGTACGGGTGAACCATCTACTTGATTTCCTATATTTGGGTAATCAGGGTATTTACGCAAAGAAGTAACGCCATCCTGTAAAGCTGCTTCACCCCCACTAGCTGTAGTAAAACTTGCAGCATCTACAGTTAATGCATTTAGTGCTGATGTTGCTACAGTTAAATTTGTATTAAGGTTAGCTTCACTTCCTATGTATTGCCGGGTACATAAATTAGCACCAACTATAAAACCACTTAAATCTGTACTTGAGGTAATAATTTGTGTGGGGTTCAAACCTCCACTATTAAATGTTGCATCAGTCATAGGTAAAATACTTATTTCAGAATAAGTATCAAAACGATTAGTAGTAATATTAAATACTTTACTTTTAATTACCCCTGCTTCACGATCACATGTTAATTGAAAAATATAAGTATCATCTTCTGAAACAGTATTTAGATGCCTTGCTGTATAGTGGGTTTCATTAATATCATTAAAGCCACTTGCTAACAAAGGATTAAATGTAGATCCACCTAAAAATATAGAAGATTCAAGTGAACCCTGTTCTGCTCTACCTCCCAATAAAATAGCTGAAGCTCTTAATGCATTAATAGTTTTAATATCTGCAACCATAACAACACCAAATGAATCCGTTCCAAAATCAAAAACAGAACCAGCATCTAATTTCCTAGCTTCATCAGTATCATCAGCACCTATAAAAGTATTGTTAGATGTGTTGTATGATGCATTTTGTGGAGTGTAAACAATCCCACCTTTAGTATCAATTAACTGTGATTGATCCAAGCAAGGAAAAAAATGTTGTAATGTTGGTACATCATTTACATCAGGTAGTTTGTTACGCGCTTGCATTAGGTGGGTGTTTATTAACACTCTTTAGCCCTTCAAGTTAACTACATTATTTGCTAGTTCTACCATATCTTCACGCCATGTTGAAGGCAAGCCATTACTAGGAAAAGCAAAGGTTAATGAACAATAGATATTATCAGCAAGTGATATTCTAGTTTGACTAGTAGGGGTAAATGCAGCATTAGCAACCCCGCCTTGACTAGTATCATCTATTTCTACTTCTTTTGAAATACTATAAAAGTAACCATAAATACCTACACTACGATCCCATGCAAGAACAGATACTACAGTATCACCTACTTCAGGATCATTTGAATCATCAATACGGCTTTGTACAGCTGAAAGTTGTGTTACTCCATCTTTTACAATACCTGCAAGACCAGTAGTATAATCTATTGAATAACGATTATTAAAACCAGTAGTGCCGGGTGAACCTGTTAAAAATAAAGTAGAACCACTAATTTCTTTAACTTTAAATACACTTACACATACTAAATCAGTATCACCAGCAATTAAAGGAAATTCCCCTGAATCTAAAGGTATAATACCAGCATCATCACAATCAAAAGTTTTATCTACATTATGAACAAGAGTGTTATCAGGTGTCCAAACATTAGCAAGAAAATCATCTTGTAATGTTGCTGCTGAACCTTTACCTGTAATTGTTCCTGAATAGATTTTATTTTGATAAGCTTCAGGTATAAATTTACGTGAATACATTAAAGGGGTTTCTAATAACATTATTGCGCCTCCACAAACATCACAGCATCACCTGTTAAACCAACATCTAATCTAGTAAAATAATCAACACCATTAAACGGGCCATTTCGCTCTCCATACTTAAGAGGCTTCTTCTGAACGTCTACAGCAGGACCTACAGCAGGACCTACAGTAGCGCCAAGTAAAGTCACAGCAGCCGCTGAATCAATAGCATCAAACACCACCCATCCGTGACTATCTGTTGTTGTAGCGGCATCCCCAAATATAGTGATATAAATCTCAGTTACATTTTCCTTTGCCGTCCATGTACATGAGTTTGTAGATTCTGCATATATAGCATCTGGGTTGTTGTAACGATCTTTGGTTGTTTCACCTGTGCCGGGAATTGGTCTTGCATGCTTTGCACCGTTAGTGCTTATACTTACCCATTGAGTGCCTGACCATTGGTCTACATCACCATTAGTATAGACAAATAATCCATGAATTGGCAAATCTTTTGCATCAAGAGCATCTCTATCTGCAACTAATCCACTACCTACAATTATTGGTTTCGTTGACATAACTACCTCGCCTTCTTGATTATTTGGCCACGCTTAACTATAGCATTGACGGCATTTTGGTTGTGTACAATTAATGTACGCTTATTTTTAACAACTTTTTTAATAGTTTTCATTTTGTCACCGTGTGATACTTTTTATGACTCTCATCAACAATCATACAAGCTTGTCCACGAGGCGTATTTTTCAAAAAGTTGAATAGCATCTTTTCACGATCTTCTTTACACACCTTGTGATAATCAGGATTAGCTCTTTTGAACCACTCCCAATCTTCAAATGGTATAGATGCAATCTGTCTACCAAAAGATAAATCATTCATAACACCATGGCTATTACGTAGCTTCTGGTTGCGATCAAGGATCAACCCTCTGTCTTTTTGCTCAAGTGTAGTAACAACCTCACCATTCCCTTGGTGAGTTATAGTTGTTTTAAATACACTATCCTGTTGTACAAATGCCATATTAAACTTCCAGGAACCGACGATCTTCAGGAGCTTTTGCTGCTTCAGCTTCCGCTTCTGATATTGGCACATAACCAGTCTCACCATCACATATTTTGCCAATGCTAGTGTGAATGTTACGTTTAAAAATATTCTTGACAAGAACTTTGCCTTTAACTGCAACTTCAGTCACTTTAGATTCTGAATCCTGCGTTGCCGTTGTTTCAGTAACTTTTTCAACTTCTTTTTCTTTTGTCGCTTCAGTTTTAGTAACTGGAGTGATAGTAGCCACTTTTGCAGCTTCTGGTTTCGTAGTGCTTTTTGTATCAGACATCATATGTCTCCAAGTAGTAATTGTAAATAAAAGCCCCGAAGGGCTTTTATAAATAATCAGCTTAGTATGTTACTGAAGCTTCATAGTCAATGTCAGCAATAATGCCTTGTGACTGCTCATTGAGAACTTTCAATGTCCAATCAGCATGCATCAAACGCTTTTCAGAAAGACCAGATTTTGCAATCTCATCAGTTTGATAGCCATTCAAAAATGCCTGACGTAAGTGAGAAGCGTCAAGAATATACGCTTCTGAGTTTGTTGAGCCAGTAGTAGCAACTGTTGCTTGCATAATACGATTTGGAATCAACTCTAAAGTACCAAAGTCAGTAACAAAGATATTAACAGCACCAAGTGCAGTAGCTGCTTCAGCAGACTTGCCCTGATCAGATTGCATAGTTGCAACACGAGCAGAAGAAGTAAACAAGTAGCTAGAGAACTGCTTGATAACAGAAGGGATAGACATCATTACTGATGGATCACCACCGTTCTCATAGATAGACTGTACACAATTACGAACAAGTGTTTCAGTCAATGCACGAGTAGTACCAGCAACAGGAGCAGCAACTACACCTGAAGAGAAACCACCATCAGCACCAGTACCAGCACCACGATAAGTGTTACTAGTTAACCAAGCACCAAGACCAGCAGATAAGCCAGTAAGTGTACCATTGTCAGCACGAGAAGCTTGTTGTGTAAGCATAATTGCTTCAACATCACGCTTTAACTCACGTTGACGCATCATAACTTGATAGCCAAGTTCATTTGAGCGACCAATTGTATTAACTTTGCCAGCACGAGTAGATACAGTAACAAACTTAACAGAAATTTGACAATGGTTACCAACACGAGCGCCGTTTGCATTGTTATCTGAAGTTATATCTGCACCATCAAGTACAGAATTACTAGTATTAGGAGCAGCAAGCTGATCAGTAGTCCACTCTGTGTAAGAGTTGTCTGCTTTATCAGTACCAATCATATCTGTTAGTGGCAATGGGATTTTTGAAATATCCCAAATTTTATCCATCACATCTTCGTGAATTAAACCACCAGATGCAACACCTTTTAAAACCGTAGCTGTTTGTAAAGCCATTAGTAAATCCTCAAATATTATTTAATAGATCAGAGACAGCATTAGCTTTGACACGATCATCTTTGCTATTTGCTGCTAAGTTTATTTTCTTTTTGAGTGCTACTGACTTGCCAACTTTAACAGATTGGGAATTTTTGCTTGTTAGCTTTTTCTTGTTGACACGTAGCTTCTTCTTGAGCAATTCGCCACCATTAGCTTTATCTTTAAGCAACATAAAATCACGGATAACTTTTGTTAAACGATGATCATATACATTCTGCACTTCATCAGCAGAAAAACCATACTCAGCCAACAATGGCCCCATGCGATCAGCATCTTTTTGATAAGCAGATGGATCAGACCACTCTGGAATTACTTCCAAAGTTTTCATACGCTCAAATGCTTTCATATTCATAAATGCTTGCGCCTGTTGGCCCTTCACACCGTCAACTGCTTTTGCATGCTCATCACGAGCCATTTGCAAAGCATCATTTAACTTTTGACGTTGTAAAATTGCCTGAGTTGGGTCTGACTGCTCAAGTGCTTCCCAATCAAAATTTTCATCAGCCTGTTCAATAGCACGAACAGTAGTTGCAGCAGATAGAACCTGGTTATTCAATTCAGGCAAATTCTGGTTCGCAGCCCATTGACTTTGTTGTTCACGAACAACACTTTCAAAATTGGCTTTATCGTCTGCAAATTGTTTCTGATCACGTTCACGTGACATGTATGAATCTTTAAGAGCAGAGATAGATACTGGCTCAAGGCCATCACCCATTGGAACTTCCAATGAATAGATTTGACCTTCTTCTGCATCAAGATGCTTAGCAAGCTGTGATATACTCTCTATATCTCCATCTTCATCTTCACCTTCATCTTCACCAGAGTCATCATCTTCATCTGAATCTTCATCATCATCCCCTGATTCACCTTCATCATCATCATGACTCTCATCATCATGTGAATCAGCTTCACCTGAGTTGTTTATGTCAATGTCGTTATCATCAACTCCTTCATCATGCTCGTCATCAATCTCTGATGGCTCATCTAAATTAAGGACTTCATTTACTTGTGCTAACATGTCTCCACTAGCAGCTGCCTGTGTAATCATTTTTCAGTCTCCTGACGTTTCATCTCTTTATCGTATGCTGCATTTGCAACAATACTTTCAAATTTGGATTGGACTAGCAAAATGCCAGAAAGCTCTGCGTGAATGGTCTCCCGCTCTTCAGTGCTCTTTGATCCAAGCCATTTAGTAAACTGCTCCCATTTCATCAACTCAATTGAATCACCGAATGCAGGTATTTCTAATATTCTTTCAATTTGTTCTGGAATTATAGTATTCTGATTAGACATTATTCTACGCCCTCACCTGGAATATCTTTTTCATATTTTAATTCAAGCTCGGTGTACTTGTAACGCATTTCATCATTATGCTTAAATAATTCCTGTATATCTTTATCCTTTTGAAGTAACTTCTTATTCTCTTCACGAAGAACACTAACTTGATCTTTGCTATCTTCAATAGACTTCTGATATTCAAATATCTTAGTCTGCATAGCCTTTTCTTCTTCACCAGCTGCAGCTTGAGATTCCTGTTTACTCTTCAATGCAGATTGTGCCTGAGGACTATCAGGGTCAATCCAATATCTTTCAGGATTATCAACACCAGCTGCATCAAGTATGTCAGTAACAGTATTGTGTATCTTTTTACGATTTGTAAGAATGTCTTCAGCATCCATTTCCATAGCTTTTATTTGAAGATCAAGAACATTAGATAAAACACCAACCTTTTTATCACGTTCACCTGCAGACATACCTATATCAATCTTAACAGTTTCTCTTTTCATCCATGTAGTTGGCCTAGTTGCCTTCCACTCACTATTAACTTGCACAGGATATTCTTCATCAAAAGATTCACGTAAAGTTGCATGGATAATAACATAAATTTGTTTTATCAATGTTTCTGCTAATGTCCGCGTCATCAAGGCAGCCATCTTCTCTTTTGAAGTGTACTGACGCTCAACACCTTGAGAGCCTACATTGGCACCAATATTGATCTCACTAGTTTGCATATCAAGACTAGCACCACCACGCTCTGATCTAACCTTATCAAGATAATCAAGAGCCATTATGCAAGATGGACCAATATCATCAACAGGAATAGAAGTAACAGCACCCTTTACTTTAGCACGTATTGCTCCACCAGCACGAGAATTAAGTACATCCTCCATGTTAACCTGACCATCAAGAACTTCAAGACGTCTATTATTCATCTGCATAGAGTTATTGATATACTGACGAATGAAAGCAGTCTTTTGATCTTGCACACCCTTCAGCTTGTCAAATAATGACATGCCAAGGAAGCGATGAGACATAAGGAATGGAGAGCCAGATGCAAAAGGAACAAATTTAGCAAATGTTATATCTAGCAACTGATCACCAGAGTATATAACCTGATGAAGCTCTGCAATACCATCTTTATCATAATCCATCTTGACATAACAGCGGAAAACTTCAACTAATTCAGTCTCATCAGAACTAGTCTGGAATTCATTCTCTGAATTTGTTTGATTACGTGAATATGACTCATCACTTGTGCTACCATCATATGGAGCTAATGCCATAACTTGTTCATCATCATGACCTTGTGCAATAAGATCACTTTTGCTTGTAATAATTCGTCTGCCACAGAATCTAATTGTCTTTGCATTAGTTGATCTATGGCTAATTGCAAATAAGAAGTTTTCAGGCTCAACAGGCTCAACAACAAGCTTCTTAATTTTTCGCATAGTCTTCAAAGTGATATCATTTGTACCATCTTCATTTTCTTCATACTTTGAAACTACCTTCTTAATACCTTTTTCAGTTTCAAGTAAAGCTGCTAAATCAAAAACAGTCAAATTGCTGTAATCATCATATTCAACTTGCACATGTTCATCAACATATATCTCAACAATACCATTCTTTTGCAAAAGTGCATCTTTTATTGAAGTGTATAATGTAGTATATCCTTCATTTTCTTCCATGAAGACATAATTACAGTAATTTGATTCAATTTGAGCTTGATCTACATCACCACCATTATCTGCAGTAAATTTAGCAATGCGATGATGTGAAAATAAAGGCATAATTTCCGCTAATGTTGCTTCCACCATGTCTGCAACATCCATAGACTGCTGCTCAGAGTTACCTTCAGTCTCATCACCACGTGGGCGACCAAAATAGTAATTCATTGCTTTCTCACGATCACTAGAAAGCTCAGATATTGCATATGAATCAGATAATTCAACTTCACGTTGTGCTATTTTAAGGACATCTTCATCAGACATAAACTCATGTTCAACAACTGATGTATCATCAGCATCATCGTCATCAAAATAGCTTGGATCATGCTCAACTTGATCTTGCATTAAATTACTGCCTTATTCAATTTGCTATAGTCAATGGTGTTATCCCAAGAATCAGCACCAATAACACGACCACCTTCACCTGTTCCTAACATTCCATATTGCAATGCTTCACAAGGATGTGAATATCTATTCTTATCTGGCTTATCTTGGAAACGTTCTTCACCACTGACTTGAAGACGTTTATATTTGTAACCACCTTGCATACCTTTTCTAACTTGTATAGCTTTTGGACCAAGCACAAGACAAGGTTTACCAGTCATACTTAAACGAGTCATTGGCCCAACAACTGCTTCACGTCTAATAGTAAAGTCATTTGTGTAAGCTGGATATGCATTTATTCCCGCTGCATTGAGCACCAAGAATGGAGTATCATCACTAACCTCTGTGGCATGTTCTCCAGCAGGGTCACCATAAATCTCATAATCAATAGTTGGATACTCATGTGCTATTTTAGTCTTAAGTAACTGAGCAAATTTAGTAGCACCCATCCCCTCAGTAACTAATTCATCATAGACCTGGTATATTCCATTAACTTCTTGCATGAAGATGGCAGAAGGAGTACGACCAAAGTCAATGCCAATATAATGATTAGCATGCTCAACAATAGTAATAGGATTAAGCGTTGAATGAATATCATCATTATACTCAGGATAAATTGGACGTCCATTAGTAATGAATCCATATTTACCATGGACATAAACATCAATCCATTGAGGGTCTTTGCCAGCCTGCATATTATCATAATACTTAGGTGGCAAATTTTCTAAGTTCTCTGCCTCTGCACTCTTCCCACTTGGTTGTGTGTATAGTGAATGGTTTTCAGGACAATTCTCTTCAAATAATCCATACCACCAATGATCATTATCTGGTGGGTTGGTGTCAGCAATGCAACCGAACCACGATGGGCCACCAAGACGTTTACTAGGGTAGCGACCAAGACGACCCACAAGCATATCCATAACAGCTTTTGGTATTTCCCGTGCCTCATTTAACCAACCCCCAGTCAACTCTAATGATAACAGCTTTTTAATATCATCAGGCTTATCCAAAGCACGAAACATAACTTCCAAATAAACAGAAGTGCCATCTTCAAGCTTTCTGAATAAAGTCCACTTCATATCACCAGCTTTGTAATCACCCATTTCTCTAGGGAACCAATCAAAGAAGGTAAGCATTGTTGTATCTATAAGCTCACGATATGTATTACGTATGACAACCCATCTGCTTCTTCTAACACCATCAACCCAAGGCTTTTGAGCTAATGCCTTTAACATAATCTCCCAGCAACAAGCAACAGACTTTCCGCTACCAATTGGTCCCATGATACCACGAACAAAATTATCATCTTCATGGAAATGCTTAAGGGTTGGAGATGCAATGTAATTAACTTCAGCCATTATTTATTGAACCGTTTCATCCACTCTTGGAACTTTCGCTGCTGCTCAGGAATTATCCGAGTTTTAGCTTCACCATATGCCTGATTGACTTTATCAGATGCATCACGATACATCTCAGCACCTTGCATAGAAGCTTCATCAGCTACTTCACCAGCACCCTGCATCATCTCATAGCCATACCCTTTGGCCATACCTTTATTTGTTTCATAAGAACGGTTAATATCTTCAGCGGAAGGAAGCATTTCTTTTGCACCATTGATCATTTGACCAAACTGATACTTGCCTTGGCCAACAAGACCTTGAACATTACCTTTAAGTTGCTTAGCCATTCCCATAGGGTCAAAGCCAGCTTCTTGCTGAGGTATAGCAGCGCCACTTTCCTGACGTTGCATTTTTTGCTCATATTGCTGAACTTTTCCTTGTATCCATTCAAGCGTCTTTTGATCTTGAGGGCTGCTTTGCCCAGACTGCATACGTTCCTGGATACGACCAATCTGACGTTTCTTTTCTTCATAATCTGCTTGAGCAAGCTCAGGAGACAATTCAAAGAAGTCAGATGTCATCTTCATCATATTGCTATAGGCTTCACCGGCATTCTTAGCACCACCAGTTACTCCGTCAGCTAGAAGCTGTCCAATCCCGTTTTCATTAGCCATTATTTGAAACTCGCTTTAAATACAAGAAGGTCACCTTCTTTAACATTGTCATCTCCAGGCCATTCATCTGCAAATCTACGCAGATAAGGCAAAGAGGCATTTTGCCCATTACGGTCTTTCATGGAAGCAAACAAGTTATCTACTGCACTCTTTTTTGCAGCTGCTCTTCCACGTTTGAATGCTTTATTCAACCACTTGATTTCCGCTTCAGTGAGGTCACCAGCAACGGCTTCTGATACTATTTCACCATCATGTATAACAGGCTCTTCAGCAAGCTCAAAACCAAAGTAGTCAACAATCTCAGAAAGCTCCATACCACGGGCAAATTCTTCAACTTCACCAAGTACTGTTTCAGTAATCAGTGTTGTTGGTTCAAACCCATTATAGAATACATCTCTAGCCATTGTCATAAATCCTGTACTGTTTAACCGACTATAACGTACTTCAACAGTAAAGTAAAGCGATATTTCTATACCCCCGTTCTAAACTTTTTGCAATTTGAAATATAGGGTTTGAAAATTTTTGAAAAAATTTTTTTATGGGTTTTAGCGTGAGCTATACATACATATGCTGGGCCGGTGCGTTTGTCATTACCCCCCCCTCCCCAGTGTCGCTTCTATTCCGCTAATAGAGTCCCGTTATGGATGGATTAGTTCTGCTTATGCCTTGGCTCCAATGGGTCTCTGGGATAGGGTTACTTATAGGTGCATTAGCTTACCTTATACTCTACCGTTCGTCCAGTAGTTGAAGATAGTACTTTACTTATTTGGAGGATGGAGTATATTAGTATACATGGTAAGCAATACCGTTTACCTCTTACTTTTATAGGAAGTATATATTATGTCTAAATCTACTAAAGCAAATAAGGTTTCTCAATCTACTATCCCAGCACCTATCTTTGACTATATAGAGTCATCTTTAGCAAATGGGGTTGAGGTGGATCTAATTAAGGTTGGTCTGGTTAGTAAGCACCAGCTGAGCTTTAACAAAGCGGGTTCTGTATTCTCTTTATATCTTAAGGAGACTGGCCAAGCTGTAAAGCGGGTTGGGTTTACCGCTATGTTCCATGCCTTCCTATTAGAAGGTACCAAGACTCCCGCTGAGGTTGGCAGCTTCATTGAGGAGCATGGCTCGGCAAATACCAAGCGTCATGAATCTATCTACCAGAATGAGGCTCTATTGACTAATGCTATCTGGGCTGCTAAGCAATAACCACTAATCTAACTGGAGGCCGGTCTATATGACCGGCTTTCTCATGTCTGGAGAACAGGACCAGCCATTCCAATCTTGACCACCACTTTGCCTCCACGGCATTTGACACCTCGGTATATGAACAACTGATCTATCTGGGAATCATCTTCCCAAATCTTAGCTTGTGTCATTGCATCCAATAGGGCTTTCATGTAGTTGTCCACATCACGTCTCCTATCGTCTGGCGGAAACAACTCCACCTCCACAAACAGCCGGTCATCCAGATGCAGGTAGCCAACTTGTTCCGCTACTGCAGCCTCAATGTCCTCCCTGAATTTCCGTCCTTTTGCTTTTATGTATCTTATTTGTCGTTTCTTAACAACACGTGTCCCATAATAATCATTGACCGTAGGTGGCCACGGTAAATATATCTCAATATCCATAATGTTTTATACCCTTTTTTGGTAGTTTTGGACTTCTACAAACTTCCTTCTATCTACCTTAATAACTACTAATAAATACTATATAAATTAGTAACTTAGGATAGATTATAGCTTAAGGGTAGCTGTCTGACCCCCTCTTATTCCCACACCCCCGCGAACACTCTTTATCTACTTTTACCTAAAAACGCTCCTAAGTCCTTGATTTCTATAGGTTTTCCCAGTAGAATTATCGGTAGAAAACAGGTAGTTAGGGTAGCCGTAGGAAGTTTCAATATACAGATATTATATACTACTCTGAACCATATATCACTTCTAGCTTTGACTCTACATAATGCATAGCACTATACATAGATGCTGTAGTATCAGGGTAAGGCATATTATACTTATCCATTATAGTTCGTAACACCTCAGAAGGACTCATGAAGGCAGAGTCCTCTATATAAAGAGATGCCTCATAGACAAGCGGAAACTTGTCTTTTGCTAAATCTTTTGCGCTTATTAAACTCATGACATTAATGTCCTAAATTGATCAGTTACTTTATAGACTTGTTTGCGTCTACCATGTGGGTCTTTAATTATCTTGATATACTCATATTGAATCATATGATCAAGTATCTTCTGTAGTCCTGTCTTTGGATTAGTTCTGAATGTTGCATCATCATCCAGTTTCTTAAGAGCAGTGTTGGACTTAAGATTGAATGATAGAACAGACAAAGGAATAATACCGGCGTGTCTATCAATGGTACTAATACTACTCTTATAAGACTTGTAGCCTCCCTTGAGCATCTTAATGATACATGGACCAACTACGTGAGTTACAATATCGCCCATCTCTCCGCTACCAGCTGAGACAAAGAAGCTATCAACACCGTCATACTCATACTTAACTAATGCTTCAGCCCATTCCCATTCAGTCTTATGAATAACAAGCTCATGGTGATTAAAGACAGATGCAATAGCTGCGAACTTCAAAGCCTTCAGAGGCATACGAGATGCCATGTTAGCCTTAGTATTATTGGTACCTCTAAATGTATTATACTCATCAGTATAGAATTGCTCTAGTTCACTAGCACGTTTGCCTATACCTTCTGCAAAATAAAAGTCCCATGCCTTAGGATCACTTATTGCCTGAACCTTAGAACACTTGACTGATAGCTCTTTCAACTTCTCCATACATATATCAGATATATGAGATTCACCGGCGTTCCAATTACGATATGGCTTATCGCCGACTACTCTATATATAGACTGACGAGGAAGATGGCCAGAGTCAATACTATTGTTATCCTTAAAAGCCTGCTGTAAGCTATCAGCAGTAGACTCATTGATAATGCTAAGTGCAGGAGCACGAAGGTTAGGAACAGACTTGTCTTCGTCACTATACTCAGCCCCAATGAAGATATCATTATTACCAGACTTAGTATAAATGTCAAGTAAAGTCCTAAGTATGCCAGACTGATCACCACTCTTGGTCTGCATGAGTAGACCTGCTTCAGTAAATACAGATATTTGCGATAATGCACTTTTCATCCTATTAACTATTGCTTTAGCACCAGTGAACTTGGACTTGCCAAGAAAGGAGCTAGTTGCTAGGCCATCGCCTTCATCAACAATATCAAACAATGCACGACTTATGAACTTGACAATGGAATCCTTACCCATACCAGTATCCATGATAAGAGTTAGATATACATTCAATCCTGTGTTGGATACATTGAACTTGCGACCGGCAATGCCTGCAACCAAACCTACAGCGGAAACTACCGCAACCTCACGATATTGATAGACTTGTGTTTGATATGCATCTTCCGCTAGTTGACCAAGTAAGCCAGGTGGCCAAGGTATTTCAGCTATAGCCTCACTGCCTTTGGTATTGAGATCAGTAACATCTACTGTAGACTCTTCAACCATCTTGTTTACTGCACCATCTACACAGCGAGGTATATCTGCATATCTCTCTTGCCATCGCTCATCCTGAGAAGGACATGCTGACATTAGACCCTGTAGTGTAGCAACTATTGTGTTAGGAGCTATACCATCCTTAACCTGCATATAAGCATATTTGTTAACTGCATGGTGTAAACCTTCTTCACCATTAGTTATGCAGCGAATAATATCAGATATACTTTCAGAAGGACTGCTGACCACAGCCCTATTGCCATCATCGCTAGGGCTATTAGAAACAATGTCGCTAGCGTTGATACCAAAACTACTTTCAGATTCCACATAATCATCACCTGTTGTGTAAGAATAGAATTCAAACATTCCATCTGTTGGATCATCTCTGCTAGGTATAAACCATGGCTGAGTCCAAGTTGACATCTCTTTAACATTCTTAATGTCAACATCCTTATTTTTTAACTCCTTTAGTATAGCTAAAACGGTACTCTTTAAATTGTCCTTGCTTGTTATTGTACAAGGTATTATAACCCTGAACTTATTCTTATTGAAGCTATGACTGTGAGTAGTATAAATAACATGATTTATATTCATCTCAGTCAATGCCATATTGACGTCAATAGGAGGACAACAGGAACTGTCATCTGTGTTAGTTGCATCACCGTCAAGAACCAACATATCAGCGGAAGCCAAGTATGCATCTTTTCTCTCTGGTGGATTAAGTTCACCTCTAACAAAATAGCCTATATGCTTATTGCCCTTACGTGGCTCATTAAACAATTCTGCTAAATCTTCTATTGACACTTCTCTGACTATGCCACCAGTGGCATTCATCTGATTCCCTTGGAAGTTGGTAATCTTCACTAATGATACCCCAATTTGTTTTAGTTATGAATAGTGTCAAGCCTATATTATATACTGCCTGAAAAGCAAAGTCTAATTAATATTATCTATACCCCTATAAGGAGATTCTATTAGACTTCAATTTTTGTATTCTATATAATAGATAGGGTAAAACGTTAACTATGAACTAACGTACACAATCCAACTAACACTACACTAAGGAATACCTATGAAGATTAATTCTGACTTACTAGCTAACTTTACCGCTGCTGTATTGGTTGCTAAAGATGCTAAAGCTGCTGAAGCAAAACTAAGACAGCAAATATGTGATGAGCTACTTGAGGGTAAAGTAGAAGGTACACATACCTTTAATATAGACGGCTTTAAAATAAAGGCCACTAAGAAAATCACCTACTCACTTGATAAGGAAATACTTGCTGAGTTATATCCTAACTTTGATGAAGATGAACGTGCTTGTATATCTTACAATCCTGCCTTTGTCAAATCTGCTTACCAACGTTTACCTCACCCTGATCTGATGAACTCTATCCTAATTACAAAACCGGCAATGCCTTCATTGGTAGTTACTATTGAAGAAGGAGAGTCATAATGAAACTAGTATACACTCACAATAACAAAGAAGTAAAAGTTGGTGACATAATAATTGGCATGAATGGTGAGAAGTTAAAAGTCAATTACTTTGCTGAACCTCACAAGCCAAGTTCAAGTGGAAAGATTACAATGGAGCACACTGATGTCCTCTATCATGAAGGGTATGTTTGTAATTATAACATGCGGTGGATTGAGCGGGAAGATCGAGGATGGGTATCACCTGAACTACAGATTGTTGAAGTAGGTGAGATATACAAAAGCATGTTTGGTGTTGATATCTCTGGTTATGATCTTGATGACTTCACTCAGCAGATTCGTGAGGTTGAGATGGGTAATGTTGATGACCCTGATAAAGCAAAGATTCTAGTTGCTTGGCTAATTGGAGAAAGATAATGGCCATAATTGTAAAGCAAAAAATACCTGATGGATTCTGTATATCAATCCATACTGATGGCTCTATTCAGAAAGATGGCAAAACATATAATCAATCTGCTAGTGCGTCTGCTATGAAGAAGATATTGTCCAACAAAGATGGTTTTGAATTCCTTATTGAAGGAGTTGGGATACATGAATATGTTGACAACTCCACTGACTTGATTGAATATGTCAATGCAATAGACCTAAATAGCAATAATGTAACACTACGTAAAGACATGATAAGTCTTTTGGTATAATTTAAATAGGTGATGATAATGACTAATGAAGAAACAGTAATGGCTTATGCAGATTTGGAGCACCCACATATGTTGGCATCCTTAATTGAGCTAAGAACTCGCATTACAAAAGGTGCACACTTTTGGGTGCAAAACTTTAATTGCAAGTGGCATACTATACCATACAATTCAAAAGAACACGCTAGTCGCTTTCGTGACTTAACAGATAACATTAACAGGAGAATGAACAATGAGCGAAAATAATGAAAGACCAATGTATGATTTGTCAGAAAGTTTTGATGATGAGTCTAGTGATCTTTTCAAAAAGTTCAATGAATTTATGCTAGAATGTGACAAAGTAGGTGCATGCGCCATTGCACACATAGGTCTGTCTAGTAATGATAATGGAATTCGTATTGCAGGTGGTATGGTATCTCCAAATAATTGGGTTCCAGATCAATTTGCACTTATGACTGATATGTTAAGGCTAGATGAAGAAGGTCTTGAATTCATTTGGAAGGCTATTCGTTACACTAATGCTAATATGGCAGTTAAGGCTGCTAATATTGAGCTTGAAAAAACACAAAGTGCAGAAGAATTGGAAGGAGACACTAGTGCCAGTTAAGATATCCAACACTAGGCATGCAGTTGATTCTGTAAAAACTACTGTTTACGGAATTTCAGGGGTAGGTAAAACTACACTCTGTGCAACTTGCCCAAAGCCAATCATAATTTCCGCTGAGCGAGGGCTTTTGTCCTTATCTGAGATGGATATTCCTGTAATTGAAGTTATAAGTATTGATGAATTCAATGAAGCTTATGACATGGTAACTGGTCCAGAAGGAGATGAGTTTGAAACTATATGTATTGACTCAATATCTGATCTAGCTGAGAGGATGTTGGGTGAATATACTAGTCAATATGCTGATGGCCGTAAGGCTTATTGCAAATTGAATGATGAATTCATGAAGCTGCTTCGTAAGTTTCGTGATATTCCAAAAAAGAATGTGCTATTTATAGCTAAACAGTCCAGAATAACAGATGATCACACAGGTATAACTACCTATGGAGCATCTATGCCTGGGAAAACTCTCAACAGAGAGATGCCTTACCTGACTGATGAAGTGTTTTCACTCAGGATAGGCACTATGAAGGTTGATGGAGTAGATGAAGAGTATCGTTATCTACAAACTCAGCCTAGTATCACTCATGATGCCAAGGACAGAAGCGGAAAACTCAAGCCTGTTGAGCGACCGAATATGACTGCAATCATCAAGAAGATTATGGCTAGGACTCCGCCAAAGAAGGATGTCCAAACAACTAAAGATGAAGGTAAGAAATAATGAATGAAACTACTATGCTTCCACAAGTTTTCCGTGCTCAAGACCATGAAACAATGGATGACTTCTCTCCGCTGCCTACAGCAGAGGGAGGTGTACCTATTGACTACACTGGTGAGATTGTTAAATCTGGTATTAAACAGACTAAGGCGTCTGCTGAATTAGGTGAGCATGATCAGTCTGGAAAACGTCTAAATATGACTGTTAAGATTCTTGATGGGCCAGAAGGTACAATTGGCCGTTCAATTTTTATTGGACTTAATATTGTTAATCCTAATCCTATTGCAGTTGAAAATTCAATGAAAGAACTACGTTCATTATCTGATGCTTGTGGCGTTGCAGAAGTTGTTGACTCAACTCAACTACATAGCAAGCCTTTTGGCTTTAATCTTAAGCTGATTCCTGCATCTAACTCATTTCCTGCCAAGAATGAGATTAGCAAGTATTTTGCTATAGAAGGTGGTGCTATTGCTGAAGGTGTTGACCCATTTGCAGAAGATGAAGACTAGTTATGCTAGCCTCAAGGATGAGGCGTTTTTAATAAGGTGATTGGTTACACTTCTTGATGGATATGCCTATAACATATTCGTAGCCAGTCATCTTTTCAAAAACCAAACAGGAGAATAAAGTGAATTTCATAATTCAAAGAGTATTTAGATCAGATGAAGAGCTTCCAATACGTGAAGTTCTTGCTGGTGGATATGCAACTAAGGATGCAGCAGTTAGAGGTATTCTTGAACACTTCCCTGATGATGTATCTTATCGCATGCTTGATCACTCTGGCAATAAGCGTAGACGCATCATAATGGAAGGTAAAGATTTATTCTATGAAGTATTTGAGATTAATGATCTTGATCTTGTAGATGTTGATCCATGGCCACTGCCTGAACCTGATCAAAAGGAGGCAAAGTAATGGCACTTATACCAATAAATAATCCTATACAGGATTCCTTAGATAACAATGATATAGTTCAGATGCCTAGGCCATATCTAGGATACTCTGGACTTGCACATCCTTGCAAGAGATACCTTTGGTTAGGATTCCGCTGGACTTTCAAGAAGGTTATCACTCAAAGATTGAAGCGCATATTTGAGCGTGGTGACCTTGAAGAAGCACGTATCATCAGAGACCTTAAAGCAATAGGTTGTGAAGTCTATCGTGTAGATGAAGAAGGCAACCATGTTGAAATATTTGGAACAATAGGTGAAGAGCAGGAAGAGATCATTGGTCTAGCCTCTCACATCAAAGGACATATTGATGGTAGAATCCTTGGATTGCCAGGTGCTGAAAAGACAGAGCATCTAGCTGAATTCAAAACTATGAAATCTAGTAAGTGGAAAGAGCTTTACAAAGCAGGTGCCAATCAGGAAGCAATCAAGAAAGTGTTTCCTGTATACTATGGACAACTTAATTCATATATGGGCAAGCTTAAGATTGATCGTGCCTTCTTTGTAGCTACTAACAAGGACACTGAGGAGCGTCACTATATAAGAGTACACTTTGATAAAGATGAATTTGAGCATCTTGAATCTGTTGGGATGGATATTCTAACTTCTACAATCCCACCAAAGCGGATAGGCAATGCTACATGGTTTGAATGTAAGTGGTGTGATGCTAAAGCAGTATGCCAATCAGATGCTATGCCTTTAAAGAATTGCAGAAGTTGTGTTAGAGGTTGCATTGAAGATGAAGGTAAGTGGACTTGTGAAATGAATGGAAAAGAATTGTCATTAAAAGATCAAGAAAAAGGGTGTAGTAGATGGGATATGATTCCTGAAATCAAAGACATATTATTGAAGGTAAACAAGGCATAGCCTAAAGGAAATATGATGAGTAAATGTATTAAGTGCAGCCAAGACGAAAATAATTTAAGTCGACTTTGTCCTAATGGATATAGTCATGGGCATATGCTCCCATTACCTAAAACCTACACAGCAACCGATGTACAGCGTAAGAAGCTTGCATTGCTAGATAAGGTTAATAATGAATTTGCAATAAGAGTAATTAATAAGTGTAAATTCTCTATGACTGGGTTTGATGAGTACATTAAACAATTACAACAGCGCATACAGAAGGATGGTGAGTGATGAGCAAACACTAGCGAGTCGGAATTAAACGACTTATTATAAACGAAAAGGAGAATTACTATGAGCAAAATAAAAAACAAAGCAGAAGTTAATACAAGTGAACAAAACAAGGGTTCAGCGTCTGGTTGAATTACTTGTTATGTGATTTTAACTACTAAAGGCAAATATTATGAATGCAGGAACCACAGCGATAAATGTTAAGCAAGAATGCTGCGATGTTTATTATGAGAGCTATAAAAATGTTCCAGAGAATTTAAGGAAGCAAATATCTTGCTATATGTTGGCAGAGATATTTAAGGAAATGGTGGTGCCAGCTATTGATAGAGCCAGAGCGTTAGATAGAGAGCATCGTTTTGACACATAACAGTGATATATACAACACGCCATAACAGCAGCGATACTAAACGAAGGTGATGCATGAAATTTATTGGTCGTGATTATCAAGCTGTAGTGCCATCCTTGGTAATTGATTTCTTCACTAGAAAACCAAAAGGACATCCGCTTATTGCTATTCCCACTGGAGGTGGCAAGACGCCTGTCATTTGCTTAGTTGTTGAGGAAATATTAGATAGATGGCCAAATATAAAAATCACTATAATATCACATGTTAAAGAAATTCTTGAGCAAGATCACAATGCACTATCAAGACATTTAGATATTGAAGTTGGATTAAATTCCGCTGGGCTTGGTAGACGTGACAATAAGCAGATAACTGTAGCTGGTATACAGTCAGTCTATAAGAATGTTGAAGAATTTCAAAAGACGCAACTTGTAATAATAGATGAGGCTCACCTGATACCACCAAGTGGTGAAGGGATGTATAGGACGTTCTTAAACGGGCTTAAACGTGCCAAGTATCTAGGGGTAACAGCAACTCCTTATCGTCTAGGACAGGGGCTTATATACAGTGAGGGAGCCTTATTTACCGACCTTATATATGATCTGACTACAATGGATGCTTTTAATAAGCTAGTTGATGATGGTTGGCTATCACCTCTGAGAACAAAAGAAACAACTCTTGAAATGAATACAGATGATCTTCATATACGTGGTGGAGACTTCATAGATACAGAAATGTCAGTTGCATTTGATATACCTACTGTAACAAATAAAGCAATTGAAGAAATAATTGAATGTGGAGCAGACTATAAGAAGTGGCTGATATTTGCTATTGATATAGAGCATGCTGAACATATAACTGAGAGACTACTGCAAAGCGGAATACGTGCTATGGTAGTACACTCAAGAATGGAGATGAATCGTGCAGACATTATTGATGGATTTAAGTCAGGGAGGTACAGAGCATTGGTCAATGTCAACATTCTTACTACTGGATTTGACGTTCCTGATATTGACCTTATTGCTTTACTCAGACCTACACAAAGTCCTAATATCCACGTCCAGACTATCGGACGTGGGCTTAGAATTGCAGATGGGAAAGATCATTGCCTTGTTCTTGATTTTGCTGGAAATACTGCTAGGCTTGGGCCTATTAATAATGTCACTGTAAAGAAAAGGAAGAAAGGTGAAGGTGGTGAACCAATAACTAAGACATGTCCAGACTGTGGATTGATATATCACCCAACAGCAAAGACTTGTACAGTATGTGGTCATGTTTTTCAATTCAAGATTGGAATATCATCTTCCGCTGGTGGTGATGCAATAATAGCAAGCAATGCTGCCAAATGGAAGAATGTAGACACTGTAACCTATTCTTTACATGAGAAGCCTAATTCACCTACTAGTGTATTGGTAAGATATCACTGTGGTCTACAAGTATTCAAAGAATGGATATGTGTAGAGCACAATGGCTTTGCTGGCCATAAGGCTAAGCACTGGATGGGGCTTAGATTGGGAGCAGGTAAACTACCTGAGAATGCAGCTGATCTATTAGGTATGGCAGATCAATTGTCTAAGCCTCGTAAGATAAAAGTGAAAACGGCAAACAAATATCCAGAAATTGTCGATATTGATCTAGTATAGAAAAAATTTATAGGGGTATAAGTAATTTTAGTTGTAAAAACAATTTTATTCCTTTTATTCCTTTAATATATAAGATATAATATATGCCTAAGTTGTAGAACGTAGTTATATTTAATCCGGCCAGTTGGCCTAATCCAAAGGAGACATAAAATGTCTGATCAAGAAAATGCAGTTTTTGAAGATGAAGAAGTAGTTGACCAAACAGAAGAAGTAGATGATACAGTTGAAGATGATGAGCCTACTCCAATTGAAGTAGCTTTTGATGAAGCTATGTCAGAAGACAAGTCTGAAGATGAAATCATGCTTGATATGATTGCTGCTGGTGCAACGTTCAAGAATGTTAAAACTATCTTCAATGCCTGTATGGTATCTGGTGGTTATGCAAACTCTAAAACTGAAAAAGCTGAAATTGTAAACGATACTCTTTCTGGTATGGATTTATCAACTGAAGAAGGCTTTGCTGCTGCAGTTGAAGCACTAACAGACAATTTGAAAGGTGTTAATGACAAGTCTGCTGCTGGCTCTATTCGCCAGTATGCTAAGAAGAATGAACTTGAAGTATTCAAGAAGCCTAAAGGCACTGGTGCAGGTCGCTCTGGTATCACTAGCGCATTCCATGATTACTTACGTGCAAATTCTCCTGTATCGAAAGAAGATGTTGCTGGCTGGATTGAAGCTAACGGTACTGATAACACTAAGCGTCATGCTTCTCACTATCAGGGTCTTGCAGCTTTATGTGCAGATATCGCTAACAGCTAGTATCAATATTAGCCAATCTTGTAACGTACAATAGGGGCTACGCCCCTATTGTCACCTCTAAAGGAACAAAAACCATGTTAATAATAGGCGCAGGAATGACCGGCTGTTTAGCTAGTTTGATATTCCCTGAAGCACATATCTTTGAAGCAAATGATATACTACCAATCAATCACAATGCAGTTCTCCGCTTTCGTGATGACTCTGTCAGCAAAGTTACTGGCATCCCATTTAAGAAAGTAACAGTAAGAAAAGGCATTTATGTCAGAGGTGAATACCTCCAACCAAATATCATGTTAGCTAATATGTATAGCAAAAAAGTATTAGGCCATACAGCTGATAGATCAATATGGAATTTAGATTCAGTTGAGCGCTATATTGCTCCTGCTAACTTCCAAGAAAGATTAGTGAATCTTGTCAAGAGTAGAATACATCTAGGCCAACGCTTAGATTATATCCCAGCAGAGACTGTAATCAGTACAATCCCTATAACAAATACTCTACGGTCAGCTGGCATAGAGACATCAGCGGAATTTACATTCCAAAAGATATTTACAGGAAGATACAAAGTGCCTAAGTGCAATGTGTATCAAACTCTATATTATCCTGATGATGATTGTTGTGTATATAGAGCTACAATAACTGGAGATGATCTAATCATTGAAAGTACTGCTCCTGTTATACTAGCTGATCTTGAATATGTAGTTCATTCATTTGGAGTAGATTATCCATCTAAAATAATAGAGTCTACTGTACAAGATTATGGTAAGATAAAGAACATAGATGAGACAGAGCGTCATAGACTCCTTTATGAGTTGACAACTACTCATGATGTATATAGCGCAGGAAGATTTGCCATATGGAAGAATGTACTTATGGATGATGTTTTAAAAGATTTGTATAAGATTAAAGAGTTGATCTATACAACTGGATATAACAGAAACAAGATAGGACTATAACATGAAAGTAGAACTGCTAAGTTGCACCCAAGATGCCTTGGAGCTGTTGCTATTTACCAAGAATACCCGCTTACAGGGTGCTCAATCACTACAGGATATAAAGGAGTGGCCTGATGAGAAAAAGAAAGAACATTTTGAATATATGCTGGACACGATTCAAAGCTCATTTGAGTTCGTTGAATACACGTTCAAGATATCAGAAGTTCCACGCTCGTTTACACACCAACTTGTTCGAACAAGAACAGGTAGCTATGCTCAAGAGTCTCAGAGAACAGTTGATGTCAGGGGACACGGGTGTGATTGGCCGGAGACAAATGGACACTTCGATGGCCTCAGAGATCACATATTCGAAGCATACGCCTCAATGGTCGATGAGGACATCCCAGTGCAGGAGGCAAGGGAAATCTTACCAACGGGAACTCATACTTCTATCATTGCTAAGTTCGACTTACGCACACTTCATAATATGGCACTTGTACGATTATGTACACGAACAGCCGGTGTGTATCAAGATGTCTTCAGAGAAATTAAGAGACTGGTTATTGGACAGCACCCATGGGCAGAGGAGTTTATCCAAGTACACTGTAGCTGGTATGGCACCTGTGCTTTCCCAAGATATGAAGAATGTCCTATTCAAGAGCATACTATAAACAGATTGCTGCCAACCACTCTTATGGAGTCTAAAGCAAACTGTCGCAAGGCTATTGAAGAGACTACTCATGTAGCTAATCCTATTGCTAAAGATGGCATGTCTATGGCTTCAGAAAATCATTGTTGGCAATGTGATCACTTTAGAACTGATGAGTGCCCTCATTATCTCACGTCTGATGAAATGAAAATTTGTTCAAGATTCGAAGATGGGATACCATTATAATGAAAACTGCAATATTTGATATAGATGGAACACTAGCCGACATATCCCATAGACTTCATCATATTCAGAAAGATGATAAGGACTGGGATGCTTTTAATGATGATTGTGATAAGGATGCACCTTATCATAGAATCATAGAGATGACTCATGTAATGCGAGACGCAGGATACCACATAGTGATGTGTACAGGCCGGTCTTGCAGAATAGAGCAGAAGACTATGGACTGGCTGAATGAGCATGAGATACCATGTTCAGTTCTTCTGATGAGGGCTGCCAAAGACTTTAGAAGTGATTATGTAGTAAAAGAAGAAATGCTTAATCTGCTACTAGAGTCTGGGCATGATGTTCACTATGCATTTGAAGATCGTTCACAAGTAGTAGATATGTGGAGAGAAAAAGGCATAACTACTTTTCAAGTCAAAAAAGGAGACTACTAATGTCTAAATGTTTAGCAGAGATTTTCACTCTTGGAATGGATAGAGCTATTCCAGAAGCACTATATGATTATGATCCAGAGAGTCATAAAGTGTTGAACCTTGGGCCTGGCAATAAGCAAATCTATGGTGCTCGTCCGCTTGAGTTCCCTGAGTGGGATGCTGAGTCAGATGCCATCCCATGTGAAGATGAATCAGTATCTCAGATACATGCATATCATTTCCTTGAGCATCTATCTGATCCACGCTTTGTTCTATCCGAATGCCAACGTGTACTAAGACCAGGTGGACACATAAGCATAGTAGTTCCTTACTATACATCTAACATGGCATTTCAAGATTTGGATCACAAGTCCTTCTTCACAGAAGATACTTGGAAAACACTATTCAACAACCCATACTATGACAAGAATTGTAATGGGGTAGATTGGATGTTTGAAGTTCACCTAAATGTTATCATGGGGATTGCTGAACGTAATCTTGCATTAGTAACTCAATTGAGGAAAGTATAATGGCACCACGTAAAAAGAAAGTAGCAAAAAAGAAGACAGCTAAGAAATCTCCAATGATGCGTAAGAATGAAGATAAGCCAAAACTATCTTATATGCTTGACTTCCCTGCAGCTATAGAAGCTTGGACAAGAGTCATGGAAGCTGGTGCAGAGAAGTATGAGCGGAATAATTGGAAGAATGGTATGCCAATTACTGAGATGGAGAATAGCCTTCTTCGTCACTTAACTGCTTTCCATAACTGCGAAAACAATGACCCTGAGATTAAGCAGAATCATATGGCTAACATTATGTTTAATGCTGCAGCAATCATTGAGCATATGAAACGTTACGGTGATGAGTTTGATGATCGTGATTGGGCTAATGAAGGAAAGAATAATGTCTGAATTATTAATGACTGTATATGATACAGAGACTACAGGGTTGTTGCGCCCTAATGCTACTAACGTAGCTCAGCAACCAGAGATCATTGAGCTATATGCAGTTCAGATCAATGAGAAGTTTGAGATCATAAAAGAGATTGATACATTCTTGAATCCTACTTTGCCTATCTCTGATGTGATAACTAAGATTACTGGCATCAATGATGATATGGTTAAGGATGCACCTAAATTTTCCGCTATGTACAAGCAGATCGCTGAAGTGTTTAAAGGCTCAGATTGCTTAGTTGCTCACAATGCTAGCTTTGATGTATCTATGTTAGCAAATGAGTTAGTACGGATAGATAAGGTCATTCATTTTCCATGGCCGGTTAATCACATATGTACTGTTGAGAAGTCTAATCACATCAAAGGAAATCGTTTGAATCTTGCTAAGTTGCATGAGTTAGCAACTGGTAAGCCTTTTGAAGGTGCTCACAGAGCTAAAGCTGATGTACATGCTTTGGTAAGATGTTTCCATTGGTTAGTTGAGGAAGGCCACATTGATCTATCTAGCTACAAAAACTGAGTTTAGTTTTAAAAGCTGCTTTGGTCACATATCTGAAATAGTCAAGGAGGACTATGAGGCTATGGGTATAGCAGATGTTAACACTACACTAGGACACGTATCGTTTGCCAGAGAGTGCATTAAGAAAGGTGTCAAGCCTATCTTTGGTGTACGCCTTACGGTGTGTGACATGGTTGAGAAAGCAAGGTCTGCTAATCAATCTTCTAATGGTCGAGTTGAGATGATCTTCTTAGCCAAAAACAATAAAGGTCTCAAGGAGATCAATGAACTTACTACATACGCTTGGGACAATTTTTACTACTTCCCAAGGGTAGATATTACACGCTTTCTAAGGACTTCTAAGAACGTTTTAGTAATAGCCCCTTATACTACTATAGAATTAAGAAAAACTCTTGAGAGAATAGATTATAGCAGCATTAGCGTAGATAATAAGGGCTTAAATATCCCTAATAAACCTACAGTAGCGATAGACATAGCCAGATACCCAAATGTAGAAGATAAAGAAGTGTATCAACTACTTGCAGGAGCTAGAAAGAATGGCACTGGCTATAGCTATAACTTTGAAGATGCAACTTATCCGCTTCACCGGCTGACTGATTCTGAGTTCACTGCAGAGACAGGAGACCCAGACTATGCCATAGCTTCTACCTACTCTATTGCTGAGATATGTAATGCAGAATTAGAGATGGCAGAACTTGTAAAGTACACAGGGCCAGAAACTGTAACAAGAGCTTGTATGAGAGGGGCTATTCATTTAGATGTTGATCTTGATGACCCTATCTACAAAGATCGTTATGAATATGAAATTGGACTCATTGAGCAAAAAGGGTACAATGATTATTTTCTCATAGTTGCAGATATGATAAGGTATGCTAAACAGTCTATGCTAGTTGGGCCATCACGTGGCTCATCAGCGGGAAGTCTAGTATGTTACCTTATGGGCATCACAGAAATTGATCCAATTAAATTCGGTTTGCTTTTTGAACGTTTCATTGACATCAACCGACATGACCTTCCAGATATTGATATTGACTTCCCTGATAAGAAAAGAGCAAAGGTTGTTAAATATCTATCTCATAAATATGGACACAAAAATGTACGATGTCTCGCTAATGTTTCTCGTCTTAAGCCTAAGTCTGCTATTGGTGATTTCGCTATGGGTCTATCAATCCCTAAGTATGAAACGGAAGAACTCAAAAACGCGATTGTCGAAAGGTCTGGTGGTGACGCTCGTGCTGCTATGTGTATTGCCGATACTTTTGACAGTACTGATATTGGCAAAGAGTTCATTGCTAAATACCCTGCTATGCGTTTGGTAAGTAGGATTGAAAATCATGCCTCCCATGCCGGCAAGCACGCAGCTGGAATACTAGTATCTACTTTACCGCTGACAAACTATGCCTCTACAAATAGTAGAGATGATGTAGTTATGCTCAACAAGAAAGATGCAGAGTATCTAAACTTGCTTAAGATAGATTGCTTAGGATTAAGAACACTGACTATCCTTGAGGAGACTATGAGTCAAATTGGTATGAACTACAATGACTTGTATAGACTTCCTCTTGAAGATCAGGAAACATTTAATATATTCAATTCAGGGAGATATAATGGCATTTTCCAATTTGAAGGACAAGCTCTACAGTACCTTACAAACCAAATGGGAATTCATAATTTTGATGACATTGTCGCTATTACTGCGCTTGCTAGGCCTGGCCCTATGCATAGTGGTGGAGCGAACTCATTCGTTAAAAGAAGAACAGGTGCTTCTGAGGTTGAGTATATTTCAAATGATCCTATCTACATCAAGCACACTGAAGAGACTCTTGGCATTATTATCTACCAAGAGCAGCTGATGTATATAGGTCGTGAGTTTGGTGGCCTATCTTGGGAAGATGTATCTGATCTGCGAAGGGCTGCATCCAAGTCTCTTGGTGAAGAGTTCTTCAATAGATACAGAGACAACTTTCTGAAAGGGACAAGACTTAGAAAAGTGCCAGATGAAGAGGCTATTGCTGTATGGGAAAATATGGTTACATTTGGTTCATGGGGATTCAATAAATCTCATGCTGTAGCCTATGGTCTTATCTCTTATTGGACTGGCTTCATGAAGGCTCACCATCCTATGGAGTTTGCCATAGCTAATCTTAACAATGCAAGAGATACAGATTCCGCTATTAAGCTGCTCCGTGATCTTGTAGTTAATGAAGGCTTTGAGTATGACCCTGTAGATGCAGACCTATCAGAGATGGAATGGTCAATCCAAGATGGCCGGTTAGTTGGTGGTCTTATGAACATAGATGGCATAGGTGAAGCTAAGGCTAAGCAGATTATGAATGCTCGCAAGAGTAGAAAAGTATTGCCACCTGGATTATTCAAGAAGCTAATGTATCCAGTAACTCCATTTGATATACTATTCCCAACTCAGCACTATTGGGGTAAATTCTATAATGACCCTATTACATATGGCTTATCTGAAGCACCTTCTGAGATTAAGGCAATTGATCAACCTGGATTGTATACAGTCATAGGTAAGCTAATTATGCGTGACCTTCGTGATCTAAATGATTACAATGAAGTTGTTAAGCGTAATGGGGTTGTGTATGATGAGAACTCTGTATATCTCCGCTTACTGATTGAGGATGATACTGATCAGATACTGTGTGTTATCAACCGCTACGTCTTTGAGGAGATGGAAGGCCAGCGGATAGTTGAGACATCAAAAGAAGGTGAAACATGGTTCTTAATTAAAGGAAGAATGAGAGGTGACTGGCGCAAGTTAGAAATTGATCAAATACTTAATTTAACTGATTGGGAGAAAGAGAATGCAAAATCCTAGCTGGACAGATGAAGATCGTGAAGAAGAATTATTCTGGGAAAAGAAAGAAGAATCAGAGGATGAAGAAGATGAACACTAATCCAACAAGAATGTTTATGCAAGATAATAGTGGCAAGATACGTGAATGGGCTATTAGCGTTGAAGATTATGTTATTGTCATAGAACATGGAGAGAAAGATGGAGCAATGCTACGAGTCACAGAAGAAGTTGAAGAAGGGAAAGCAACTAGAACAAGAGAGGAGCAAATTATGTCACGAATCGCTTCTCGCATTTCTAAGCAAAGGGACAAAGGATATAGACCAGAACTACCAACAGGCAAAGCTACCAACATACTTGGATATGCAAAACCAATGCTCGCAGCTCCACTTAAAAATTGCAAAGGAGTTGATTATAAAGGGGCATATGTACAACGGAAATATGACGGCAATAGATGCCTTATTACTTGCCAACAAGGAACAATCATTGCATATACAAGAAATGGTAAACCAATCAATACTATTGGGCACATCCTTGATGGTCTTGAATTACTAGAAGGACAAACTATTGATGGAGAACTTTACTGTCATGGACATCCTCTTCAAACAATAGTATCATGGATAAAAAGAGGTCAGGCAGATACGCTTAAAATTAAATATCACATGTATGATATGATAGCTGATGTTCCATATTCTCGTAGATATGCAATGTTAAATATGATTCCGCTTACTCCTGCAATGGAGATAGCAGAAACAATAGAGGTGCAATCATTTGAAGAAGTACAGGCTCACTTTAAAGAAAGTCGTGAGCTTGGGTATGAAGGCTCTATTGTTAGACTACACAATAATGGATATGAGGACGGCAAAAGATCAAAGAGTTTGATTAAGGTTAAATCTTGGGAAGATGATAACTTTGTTATAGTTGATATTGTTCCATCTAAAGATGGCTGGGCAATATTGGTATGTCTAGCAAATAATGGGGCAAGGTTCAGGGTGACCTGTCCAGGCCCAGTTGCCAATAAGCATTATGTTATGGAGAATAAGGCAAAGTATTTGGGAACTTCAGTTAGAGTGGAGTATGCCCAATTAACCACAGATGGAATTCCTTTCCATCCTGTAGCAACATTACTATTAGGAGATGAGATTTAGAATAATGGGGGTGAAAGCCCTCCATTCATTTTATTGATCTCCTTCCTGTATATATTCCTCACCTCTGTCTCCAGATACTGCATTAGCAGCCCCAGCCTTAGCAGCAAATCTAGGGAAGCTAGTTGGTAGAATATGTGGAGTTGCAGTAAATCCGCTTCTGTACAAGCTTATCAAAGCCTGATCAAGTGGACCAATATTACGAGTATATGGATTAACCATAGTATTGAAACTGCCCATAGCAGCGGCAGCTGGGTTCTTGAATACTCTTGAGATAGTCTCAGAAGCACCAAGTGATGATCCATCTTGTTTTTGTAACAACCTGCCATAATCTGCAAGACTATGCAAATCTTTCATATCTGGATCAAGTTTTTCTCTAGCTCCACCAGTAAACATTTTCCTTTCTTTAGAGTTAAGATAATTGAACAATTTAGTAGGACTAACATTACCAGCATCCAATGCATTGTCTTGTGCAAGGTTGAGCATACGGTATTGGCGTCTAGCAGTCTTCCAACCTTTCAACTTATTGGCACCCATTCCATCTTCAACCATATCATCAAGAACACCTTTAATCTTCATAGCAAATCTAGCATCAGGAGCATTAGTCTTTAAGCCATTTGATACATATGTATTTAGATTAGATGTTATTTCCTGATAACGTTCACCAGTCATATTCCCATCTACATCAATTGCATTTACAATATCATTAACATATCCATTAAGCACTTTGCTATCTTCTTTGTAGACATCATTAAAAGATTGTTTAATACCTTCAAGATCAGTATAAGTTTCTTTTGTCAATCTTGGCTTTGTTCCTTTTGCTAATTCATCCATACGTGAACCGATACGAGTATATTGTCTAGCCATATAGTCAGGACCAAGATCAGCAGTAGTTTTCTCACCTATCAACTTAGACATTATGCCATTAGCTTGAACAGTATTATGCTTATCCCAAGCATCAAAACCACCAGCAGTATTTTGATTTGTCCTAAGAGCTTGGTCTTTCTGTTGAAGATATTTATTCCCTGTTTTAGCACCAGGCATAAGTTTGAATCGTTTCCGCTCTGCCCAATCAACAACTCCCTGATCAAATTTATTAAGTGAGCTTTTGGCTTTAGATAACAACTTGCCACCACCACGGAATATCATGTCTCCATATGCAGCAGTTGTCATACCTTCTGTTATATCTTGATCAGGACGAGCAAAAGAAGCTACACCACCCATTGCAACATTATCAACAAAAGAGTTGTTTCTAATAGCACTTGGTATTTTCTGAGCTCCAACGCCTAGTGACTTAAGTATATCACCACCTTTATAAGCCCATTTATTCAATCCATCCTTTGCAAGTATCTTCTCACCAGAATCAAATAATAGTCTAGATGCTTTCTTTGAAATGGGATTGCCAGTAAGTGTTTTTACACCAGCAGCAATAGGCTTTGAAAATGTACCTTGTGGTATCATCATCCAAGGAGCTATTTCTCCTGCACCAAAAGCAATAGGATTTTCACTTTGCACTCTGTCATTATATGACTTATCATGAGCACGTGACTTCTTGCGATCTTCTACATTTACAGGATTGCCCGCTGCATAGTCAATGCTATTAAGCAAAGGGTCAGTGAGTCCTTGGCCAACACCTTTAAGCTCACTGATAATGCCTGTGCCCATAGCAGCGGGAAAAGACATATTCTCTGCAGTCTTCTGTCTGAAGTTATCTACATAATTATCTGTAGGTGGCTTAGGTTCAGACTTTGGCAAATATGGCTCAATATAACCTCTTATGTTATTCATAACATTGCCACCAACTTTGACATTGCCTGAATCATTAGGCATAATAATACGTCTAGTATCACCTGTAGTGATAGTACCTAAAGGAGCAGGAGCATCTCCATCAGGTATCCACTTGCCGGTTTCTTCATCATATACTTCAGCCATTATTTATCTCCTGCTGGAATAGGCACTCTAGTTAATTGCCCACCTTTGTTTCGACCATATATATATTTATCATCGTGATTCTCATATACAATCTTATTAGATGAAGCAATTAGCTTATATTCAGAAATTAATGGATCAATAGCATTGCCAGCAGAACCAGAAGCCTTACCTGCTTTCATTCTCATGCCTTCAACTGCTTGTTTGCGTAGCGTTGCTTTGAATGCAATTGTCTCAGGCTTGTCACCTAATCTAGTGAAGTAGTATGAACGATACTTGTCCATCTCTTCATCTTTGATGGTGGCGCCAGACTCGTCACGACCATTAGCATTTAACCAAGCATTCTGAGCAGCTTCCCGCTTCTGGCCTTTGCCAGAGTTAACAGCATTGGATAAATTCATAGGTAACCAATTAAGCATCTCAGATGCTTCTTGACGTAACAAGTCCATATCATATCCAGTTACTGGAGCAAGTACCTGAAGTTCAGGAGTAAGATTACCCATCATTGCAGAATATGCTTCAGATGTACGCTCTGATGTATCAACAGGCTTAACAGGAGCAGCTTTGATATCACCTTTAGAAGTAACATACAAAGGCTGATCAGTAGGTTGTCCATTTGCACCAAGTAGACCCATTTGTGTCTTCTGCTCAGGACTAAGCATCTTAACAGTTCCATCACCAGTCATTATCTTGTTGCCAGCTTTCTTCCATTCTTCTAAAGAGCCTTTGTATCCATCAGCTTGTGCATCTTTCCAAGTACGATAAAGGTTGGTGTTGTTTGAGCCATATAGAGCATCTATCTCTGCCTTACGCATATTTTCAACAACAGCAGGATTAGCACCAGGCATTAAAGCAACTTGACGATATTTTGCATTTATACTTCTTTCCTGTGACTTCCTATCCATCTCTGGCTGGAAGTTATAACCAGTTGGAAGAGTAGATATCATAGGATCATTTGGCTTAATAGGAGCCGTTCTAAGAGGCGATATAGGCTGAGGGCTACCGTTAGTATTAGCGGGAGGATTAAACCCGTTATACTGTGGGAGATTTGGTAAGGGAGTAGGATTCGCGCTATTATTAACCGCTTGAACCGGCTGAGGTTGTACACCAGCCATTTGTGGGAAACGAGGCTGTTGTGGAGTTGATGAAGGACGTTGTCCCATAATCATATTAGTAATATCAGCAGCATTCTTTTTCAAGATTTCTTGATCTCTATTGCTATTATCAATATTAAGTGCATTGCCTGTTTCTTGTGCTATAATGTTATTGGCCAAAGAAGTGTTGCCAACTTCCATTTGGTCAGCAGCAAAGCGCATACGACTAGGATTAATGTTCTTGTCTGCTAGCAGACCATAAGCCCCAGTATCATTATTGGTGCGAACATTTATCTCATTGCCATTTTCATCAAATTCAGCACTTCTGAAACTAGCATCTGCATATCCTTCAGAACCTAGACTCTCACGAGTCTTAGCTGCAGCATATTGATCTCTTTTATATTTAAATTGACTATCCCAAAATCCTAATTCTTCCATAACATTCTCCTATTTAGGGCCAAAGCTGCCACTAACATTCCAAGCACTATTCTTACCAGTGCTAGAATTAGTTGATTGGCTGCCACTATTTGCAACACTATTACTGCCACTAGTAGAATTACCATATCCAAAGCTGGAGCTATTTGAATTATTTAGAGTAGTTGGGCCACCAACAATTCCAGATAGATTTTGAAGCTCATTCCAATTTGCATTATTAGGATTCATATTAAGATTGTATCCTGAATTGACATTGTTTATAACATTGCCATATTGATCTTGCATTCCTGAGTTTGCATTTACGCCAGCATTGATATAATTTCCTGCAGCATCTACTGCTCTATTTTGATCAGTATCATATGCATTCATTCTCATAGCATTTTCTTGATCACCAGCTTGCTTCATAGTTTCCTTCCGAAGCAAGTAATCATCTATGCCTTGACGTGAACTTCCAAATTGACCAGACATATTTGCATTAGAGCGATTGTCTGACATTCCAAAAATATTCATATTGTCAGCTGCATTGGTGCGCATGTTATTAATTTGACCTTCAAGGTATGGATTGCCAGTAGGATTCATTGAACTCTGTAGAGTTTGCATACCTAAGTTACTACCATTGCGTATAGAGTCAAGATAAGAAGTATCTACACTACCTGTTATTGCAGAATCTACATTGCCAGAATATTTGTCAATATAATCCTGAGCTATTCCTCCTGCTTGACCAGTAAGTTCAGAACCTGACTTATATAGATCATTTAGATATGGAGATTGTGCATCCCATATTTCTTGACCTGATGAACTAACTCCACCACTAGCATTAATGCTATTGCCAAAGCTTGAAGCATTACTATTTGAATATGAAGTGCTTTGTCCTTGACTGCTAGAGCTTCCGCTACTTTTACCACCACCTAAACTAACCATCACAATACCTCTTTTATAACTGTTGTGTATGCTTCATTATAGCCATACTTTTTTAATTTGCCAACCCAACCTCTGCGACCATGAATTGATATTATTTCCGCTTGTTGTTCTCTGGCCAGCTTATCAAACATAAACATAACCTCATCAAGCCATTCATCTAATTCACACCCTCCAGCAGTAAGTATAATCAATTCTCTTAATGCAGGTCTTGCAACTAAAGTTGTTACAATAGCAGCCGCAACATTGTCTCCAACAACAGCTAAAATTAATATACAATCTCCATCTTCAATCATAGAATGGATATCATCAGAATCCATTTCACCATGACCTTTTTCCAAAGCCTTATCAACTAATGGCTGCGTAGAAGGCCACCATTTGTTCAATTCATCAGGATGTATGGCTACAATTTTTGCCATGCTCCACCTCTATATTCATGCAACCCAGTAGTTGTAATTGTTGCATCTGCACTAGAATCAATATAGCAAACAGCACCTTCACTTGGTCTAGGTGGCAATTCATACCATATTCGATAGTCAGAAGAGTCAATTTCAAGATTAAGAAAAGAGTCGCCAATCTTAGCCAATTCTTCATTTACAAATCTTGCTAAATCAGTAAGTTCACCATTTCCAAAACGTTCAGGCTTATACATTAGTGGACTCCCATCAATTCAGTATCAAGCATGAAATTATATAACTTCCATGAATTGCTAGTTGTAGAACTAAATTTTACAGATATATATTTCCCTTCAATCATAGCATCAATGTGATCAGTAGTTCCTATTATAAATGTTTGAGATGGACTCCAACTAATTGGCTCAGATGCTTTTTGTTGGCTACCAACTTGTATTGTTATTTCAGTTCCGCTTGGTCCTGCTACATTTGGCCACAAAGCTGAAATTAATTTATTGTGTGTATTATTTACTAATGGCATAGATACACGTTCAACATAATGACTAAATAGATTGCCATCAAATGTAGAGCTATTATCTAAGTGATACATCTTAGTATCAGAATATCCTGCAATAAGCAAACTATCACTTGTTGCAGAATATAATTTTTCATCCCATACAGTTGTATCAGAATCCCAAGAATCTGTATCAGAATCCCAATCTGCTGCAACAGCACTATTTGCAACAACACCACTACTTATATCATAACAAGCAGGCAGATCGCGTTCATGAAAATTCTTTTCGCGATAGTTCCAAACAATAACTTTATTTGGGATAATAGATGATCCAGAAGGATAACAAATCCAAATTTCATCATCATCATATTTAAGTTGTAAGAAGCATGTATCTATTACATCATTATTTATTTGTGAAAATAGATATGATCTCCACTCTTCATCTATAACAGATGTAAAACTATTGCCATCATGTTGAACTAAATCATTACTTGTCAATACACAATGTTGCTGATCATACTCTACAACACAACCTTCAGCTAGGCAACCAAAGCTACCAAACAAAGATTCTATTTTAAATACATATCTGCCACCAGTGTATCTAATACTATATGTGCTATTCTGCTTATAGAGAACAAACATATCTCTAAGTGTTAAGCCATCTATAATTGGATCAGGAGTCTCTGATATATTTGCATCACCTGCATCATTAGTGGTCAAAGGAGTCCAACTTGAAGGTAGAGAGCCTGGATTAGCAGCATTGGACCATTTAATTTTATGTGGATACTTTATACCAGATTCAGTAACTCCAAGCGCAAACAAATATGTTTTATATGAACGTATGACATCACACATATCTCCTGAAATCCATCCTGGAATTGCAGTCATTGGTGAAGCAGGAGACCCATTCCACCATATTGGTGCTTCACTTTTATTGTTTAGTATAGGAACACCATTTAAGAATGTTGTATTCCAACGATTTGCAAGTGTAGTTGATATTGTAGCAGTAGGAGTTATATCAGTGTGTGTAGAGCCATCAGTAACATAAACTGAAGATAGACCTGCATATATCCAATAATTGACAATAGATGTCGTTAGGTTCTGTAATTTTAATGGCGCAATGCTAGGTGTGCCAAATACTTGTGTATAGCCTTTAACCTTTTCAATATTACCATCATTAAAACGCATATTTGATATGTTGCTAAAGACATCAAGAGGAAGCTCGCTTGCCTCTTTGTCCTTGTTCACACCATAAAGTTTTATTGGTATTAGCTCTGACATCTTATATCTCTAGTGAACTTTAAATTTGTTTTGTCTCTTTTGCTTTTATGCAACTAAAGGTCATCAGTAACAGGCAAGCCTTTCATTCTGCCGCCTTGCTTACTGTAAACACCTGCAGCCTCACACTCTGCTTTAACAATCGGTAAATTAAGCCTGCACTTAGAGGCGACTGTATCTTCTTTAGTTTGGTTGCAGCCTGATAGTAGTAAGGCTGTGATTATTAGTATTGAGTATTTCATGTTATTCCTTAAGTTTATTACGTTACTATAAATACAGTGCATTCTTGTTTTACTAGTACCGTCTATAAAGACAATTTAGTGCAACTACGCTATAATTGTTTTTTACTCGAACATTTGTACCATCACAAAAAACACCTACAGAAGCTATATTCCGTAATCTGCCATAAGTTCTCCAAGTACCGGCAAAATTAACTTCTAAATCAAGATAGGGTGTGGTGCTAGTCTCATAAAAGTCATACACACCCTTAGGTGGATACCAAAAATCTAATGCAGCAACACTTATACTTGTATCAGCTAAAGCAGTGGTGTTAATCTTATCCCCTGTTGCAGCGTTAGCATCTATCTGCCCTGCGCCTACAGAATTAAGCGTAGCCAACGCGCCTTGGCCGGTTATATTGCTGGCTGTAGTGGCTGTTGCTGCATTACCGCTAGTATTTTGATTGCCAGCAGCATTAACACCTGGAAGGTTGATATTGGAAGAGCCATTAAAACTAACACCACCTATGGTTCTTGCTGTTGCTAGTACAGTAGCAGTTGCTGCATTGCCTGATGTTGATTGATTACCTGCAGCATTAACTCCAGGCAAGTTAATATTAGCAGAGCCATTAAAAGAAACACCACCTATAGCTCTGGCTGTTTGCAAAACAGTAGCAGAACCAGCATTTCCAGTAATTGTAGTCTGATCACCTGTATTAGTTCCACTTACTGCATTTAGAGTAGCTGCAGATACTGTCAAAGATGTACCACCAATTGCAAGAGTAGTTACATTTATATAATCTATAGTTCTAGATGCACCAAGAACTAATGCTTTATTTGCTAAAGCAGTGCCACCAGTAACACCTTCTACTTTATTAATTTCAAGATGTGTTGCAGTTATCTGCCCAGTGATATTTATAAACGTATTGCGAATAACATTTTTGATACCAGCAATGTGATTATCACCATCACTTTTTGATTCACCACCAGCAGGGCTAGTAACGTCAAGATCACTTATAAATTTACCAGTACCTGTTAAATCTTCTAAAGGCATTAGATATTCCTCACTTGTAGTGAGCCGCCTGGATACTTAACTTCATTAGCTATAGTATTTGCTTGCTCAATTGCATCTTGATAGTAAGGTAATCTCTTACCTATCATTTTGTCATCTTCTTTGTAAATAGCAAACTCCAACATAAGTGCAGCTAAGTATACATTTGAATGCTTAACTAATGTTGCATGAGAATCTGCATCATTAACTAATGTGTCAGGTTCTGCATAATAATTGATATTTACATTAACAACATTTGTAGCACTAGATACAGGAGATGTCTTTAAATTTGTACCAACTATTTCATATGAATCAAATTTGCCATCAACATCTGCATCTTCATCATTTATTTTTGTTATTTTTATTACATCTGCAGGAAGAGCATTCCATTTGGCATTGCAAACAAGCTCATAATTAACTTCCATAGTTTGAGTCAATAAGTCAGTTGCTATCCGCTTCTCAGCAAGTCCCATCAATGTGTCTACATAATTAACAGTATCACCACGTTTTGATAAAGTAGCAAATGCAGTCTTTAAAGTTCCATAATCTACAATGGCCATTATTTGCCTCTCAATGTTTTGATAACATTTGGAATATCTTTAAACAATATTCTTGAACCAAACCAGAATGTTATTATAGTCCATATTATATTCTTTGTCATAAAGTCCATTGTAGAGAAACCTTCAGGCTCTCCCCACCAACCAACTAAAATACCAAAAGCCCATATTGTCATAAAAGGGCGAACTGCACGATTAATGCCATCTACAAAAATATCAAACCATGATTCATGACTTTGAAACTTCATTTGCCTTGCACCATTCTGTGATGCATCACCAGCCTGAAGATTTTCAATATTCATTTCATGTTTTGTTATCTCTCCAGGATTTCTATTATCATAGACATCAGCAGCAATTTCTAAACTACTTTTACCATTTCCAGTAGACCCAAAAACTGCAGAAAAGACATTACTAACCCAACTCATGAGTGTGGACTCCCACCTATACTAATCGACTCTAATACTATTTTGCCAACCCAAATCATAGCCCCGACAAGAGAGACACCAAGAGAACCAATAAATGAAAGACGAAATTTTTGCCACAACTCTTGGCGACGCCTATCTTTTTCAATCTGTAACCTCACATAATCATAATGTGTTTGATATGACTCATCATTGAGCACACACTTTTGTGTTTTTTCACTCATCACTTCTGAAATTATTCTCTTAAGCTCTTTTTCTTCAATTGACATAGTTAGTCCCATAGTTGCTATCTCATATCCCAGCGAGCTTTCCATGGCCTGCAATCTAAATGTGTACGCCCATTATATCTACCAATGCCATATTTATCTGGATATTCTTTCTCCAAATAATCAGCAACTTCATCTTCATGAATTCTTTTGCCATTAATATAATTTCCAGTATCTTTATCATAGAGAAAGAAATCATCAGCCATATTTTTCACATGCTTACTAGTATCAGATGCACCTTCTGTATTAGAGTTATATGTATAGCATCTATTGCCAGAAGTGATGTGTATTCCAACATTCATCTCAGGATATAAAATTTGAAAATGATCAACAGTTTTTTGTAAAATAGCAACTTGCTCTGGATCATGAGAATCTTCACCACAACCATCAGGGCAAGCTATTTCATATCTTGATAAACTTCTACTTAGATCACCCATTATAAAAATCCATCCAATTCTGATAATATCTTTATATGCAATTTATCAACCTTATTCAGGCTCTTAGCCAAGAATAAACAGAATCCTACACGCCACCTGTTAAAGCCATGTAGTTCACCTACTTTAATGCTCGCAAGGTTAGCTGTAATGATAGCGTTAATGTGTGCAGTGATCGTGCGGCCTTCACCGTAGCTATTAGGCCAGCTTAATATTAGAGGTGCAAAGCATATATAATTCGCTACTACATCTTGATATAAGAACCGGCCACCAATCAGGTAAACAACTGCTTTAGTTATTATAT
>Ga0316207_10000969_pt1 | contig 39217 bp, 38 predicted proteins | sample 6weekpyrite_MG_FD_204943 | JGI IMG/M metagenome (GOLD analysis project Ga0316207, IMG submission 204943) | Microbial mat bacterial communities from mineral coupon in-situ incubated in ocean water Damariscotta River, Maine, United States -... | ecosystem: Environmental > Aquatic > Marine >... | reverse complement strand
TACAGTTACGCGCCAGTATTGGCATGTCGGTTGCCCCCTTCCACGGCAACTCGATACAAGAATTAATTGGTGCGGCTGATGTTGCCCTCTACCAGGCCAAACGCCGCCACCGTGGTAATATTGAAGTGCTTTCTATTGATATAAGCCAGGGCATCATGGAAGTCTTCAGCCGTGGTTTTGAGCTACGTAATGCCATTGAGCAAGGCGATATTATTCCGACCTTCCAGCCCATCACTGACCTGCACAGTGGCGAACCGATTGCCTATGAAGTACTTGCCACGATGAAACGGGGTGAGGTGCACGTATCGGCATCGGAGTTCATTATGGTCGCAGAAGATCTGGGCTTGGTGCGTGAAATTGATCTCTGTGTTATCGCCAAGGCACTCGAGCTTGCCCCACCTGGCATTGAGTTATTCATGAACATCAGCCTCATCTCCTTCAACGATAAGAATTTTGGCAAGGATCTATTAAAATTAGTAAAACCTGCCTGTGAAGCGGGCCGCCCCGTGACCATCGAAATAACCGAGCGGGAAACGATTAACCTCACCGAATCCTTACTTGCCGAGATCCAGGCGCTGCGTGATGTAGGCTGCAAACTGGCATTAGATGACTTCGGCCAGGGCTATTCTACTTATAATTACCTGCGTGTATTCCGCCCCGAATACCTGAAGATAGACGGTGCCTTTGTCAGCAAGATGCTCGACAGCCATGCCGATCACACCATCATTGAGCATGTCCATGCCCTGGCACTTTCCTTTGGCGCAGTCAGTATTGCCGAAAGCATTGAAAATGAAACCCTGCGTGAAGCCGTACTCCATATGGGCGTGAAATGTGGTCAGGGCTACCACTATGCACGCCCTGCCGTCGCCGAGAAGGCCTTTGCCAATCCCGAGTCGGCCACCTGAATTCAAGCCGTCATTCTCGCTAAGCAATTGATTCTTTCCCGTTAGTATATTCTCTGCTTGACTGTCAGGGCGGTTCACCCTACCCTCGCTCTACCTGCATCAGGTGCTCTTGCCATTTTTTCAATGAACGGAGTGAAACGGGAAGTCGGTGCGATAGCCACAATGCTATTTATTCCGACGCTGCCCCCGCAACGGTGAATCGAGTCAAGGTCCGTCATCCAGCCACTGTGCTTTCGCATGGGAAGGCGACAGGCCAGGGAAATCCACTCGTAAGCCCGGAGACCGGCCCGATGCTTTATAACGACATGTTGCGGCGGGCGACAGGAGTAGGCATTACTATGTCCAATCTCTCTCCCTCCCAACTGTCATAATTTAATCCGACTATGCGGGTATGCATGGTCTTATTATGCGGAGTTGTAATGAAACCCTTTAAGAAGTCTCTAATGGCCAGTCTTGTTGTCTCGGCTATTTCACCTGTTTCTGTTATTGCTGCACCAGCCAAACTTGATACCGTGGTTGTTAGTGCGACACGTTCAGAACAAAGTAATACATCTATTCCTGGTAGCATCACTGTTATCAACAGTGCCGATATTGAACGCAGTGGCGCAATAAGCCTTGACCAAGTACTGCGTGGCCAAGGTGGCATTCAGATTCGTGACCTTGTCGGTGACGGTACTGGTTTTACCGTGAGTATGCGTGGTTTTGGCGCGACGGCTGGTTCTAATACACTGCTGCTGATTGATGGCCGCCGCCTTAACAACCCGGATTTGGCTTCGCCTGAATTCAATAGTATTCACCTGAAAGACATCGAGCGTATTGAAATCATTCAAGGCAGTGCCGGGACATTATTTGGTGACCAGGCCGTTGGTGGTGTTATTAATATCATCACTAAAACACCCAAGGGCCAACATGCCTACGTGAAATTGACGACGGCAAGCTACGATAATAATAGCTTGTCTGCTGGTATCAGTAATAAACTCGACAATGGTGTGAGCTACAGATTCAGCGCAGTAACGCGTAGTGCTGATAACTACCGCGATAGAAATGAAGTTGATTATGAAAACCTGCTTGGCCGGGCTGATTATGACTTTGGTGCTGGCAATGTGTTTTTTGAATATCAGAACATTAATGAAGATGCACATCTTCCCGGTGGCCTATTCGCTGCAGACTTTGTGCTTGACCGGCGGGCGCCTCGTTTCCTAACTGACTTTGGCAACACTGATACAGCCAGTGCACGTTTGGGTCTTAGTTATGCACTTAATGATAACTGGCAACTTGAAGCTGAGCTAACTGATCGTGACACGGATGTTGATGGGCGTTTAAGTGATACAAATCTGACTCAAAGTCGTGAGGTTGAAGAATTCACTCCGCGTCTGATTGGCAGCTTCGATACCGCGTACGGCGAATCACTCGTTACTATCGGTACTGATTTTATCGATAGTGATTATAGTTTAACGGCCTTTGGTACCACTACAAATGAACAAGAAGTACGAAACCTATACGCACAACTTGTCTATCCTTTAAGCAACAAGCTGACTGGAACAATCGGTGCCCGATCAGCACGTGTTGAAAATGACCTTACCGATGGTTTTAAATTCACCAATGGCATTGACATTAATGATAGCCAAACTGTTTTTGAAGCAGGTCTTGCTATACAGCTCACCCCTGAATGGCGTGGCTTTATCCGTCGCGATGAGAACTTCCGCTTTGCCAAACTTGATGAACACACCCAAACACTTGGCGGTGTTGTCGCTCTCAAAACCCAAACTGGTATTTCATACGAACTAGGTGGCGAATGGCACCGTGGTAATAATAGTGCGAAAGTAACCTTGTTCCAACTTCGACTTAAAAATGAAATCGACTACGACCCTGTTAATTTCGCCAACATTAATCTAGACCCAACAGTTCGCAACGGCCTAATATTTGAAGCCAATTGGCAGGCAATGAAAAAATTAACCTTGGCTGGTCAATACAGTTTTATCGATGCGAAATTTGATAACGGTTCATTCAAAGGCAATGATATTCCTTTCGTAGCTGAAAACACTGCTCATCTAAGCGCTAACTATAACGTAGATTCAAATTGGAGTTTGTTTGGTGAAGTGCAATACATTGGTGACCGTTATGCTGCTGGCGATCTAACTAATGCCTTTGAACAACTTGATGGTTATACCATTCTAAATATGAACGTTAGCTACAAACGTAAGAACTGGACCGCTGGATTACGCATCAATAACATAACTGATAAAAAATACAGCGATTATGCAACAACAGCTTACAATGCTGCCATTCCACCATTTGGTGCTACTGACATCGCATTTTATGCTGCACCAGAACGCAATGCCAGCTTGTCGGTACAATATTCGTATTAAATATGATAAATACATCTGCATCACGTCTATCACTCGCGGTACTGCTTTCATTGGCAGTACACGGGCTGGTAGTCATGGTGTGGCCTGATAATAAAACAAACATCCCTCAGGCAGGCGGTCAAGAGATGACTGTCTCGCTTGTTGTATTAGCGAACAAAAAGTCTCCTGCGCCTGAAATAGAAAAGCCATCAAAGACAGAACAGACTACTAAAACCACTGCCCACCAACAAAAGGTTATTAAAACAAGTAAGCTTCGTCCTGAAGCTGTAGTAAAACAATCAGTAACACCAATACCCAAAACGGATCCGATTAAATCAGTGCAGCCATCCTCAATAGTGACGAATACTATCCATGCTGACACAGTAGAAAAGATCACTACCGCATCACCCCCGTCGGATAGCAGTAACAAACTACTCGAATCCGTTTTACGAAAAGCTTTCAATACTCATTTTTATTACCCACGTTTAGCTATTCGTCGGGGCTGGAGTGGCGAGGTACATATAAGTTTACGAATTGAATCAAATGGTACGCTCAGTCATGTACGTATTTTAAAAGGATCGGGTTTTGGTTTGCTGGACAAAGCAGCAATGAGCAGTCTTGATAAAGTAGAAATATTACCGTCTGCTATTGCATTACTAAATGGCAATAGCTTCGACCTGGTATTACCGGTCGAGTACCGTTTGTTATAAGGAGCGAACATGGGACATCGTTTATCAAAAATTTATACCCGCACTGGTGACAAAGGTGAAACAGGACTGGGGGATGGCTCGCGCATTGCCAAGGATAGCCTGCGTGTTGAAGCCTATGGCACAACCGATGAGCTCAACAGCATTATCGGTATGATACTGGCCTACTCTCTGCCCGATGAAATAAACACCTGTCTGCAAGGTGTACAGCACGATTTATTCGATCTAGGCAGCGAGCTTTGCGTACCAAACTACAACAAACTCACCAGCGATTATGTGACTCGTTTAGAAGAAGTCCTTGATGAACTTAATAATGAGCTTCCCATGCTTAAAGAATTCATCTTACCTGCCGGAGGACATGCCACATCCGCATGTCATTTGGCACGCTCCGTTTGTCGCCGCGCTGAACGCCGTGTTGTTTCATTAAACCGCGAAGAACCACTCTCGCCACATGTGGTGAGTTACCTGAATCGACTGTCCGATTTACTGTTTGTGACTGCGCGCATTCTCGCACGCCATGAAAATGGTAGTGAAGTACTCTGGCAGCCGGGTAGATATAGCGAAAATGACTAAACCGATTTTTCTAAGCTGGAGCAGTGGTAAAGACAGTGCATGGGCTTTACATACCTTGCAGCAAGATCCCGACTACGACGTTGTTGCGCTAGTCACAACCGTTAACGAAAAGCATAAACGTGTTGCCATGCATGGTGTACGTGAACAAATTCTTCAGCAACAGGCGGATGCGGCCGAATTACCTTTGCATGTTTTAAACATTCCTTCACCTTGCAGTAACGGTGAATATGCAGCGGTGATGAAAGATTTCCTTAAGATTATGCAGGCCAACAAGATTGAGCACATGGCCTTTGGCGATCTCTACCTGGAAGACATACGCCAATATCGTGAAAAACAGCTTGCGAACACCGGCATAACACCCGTGTTCCCGCTTTGGCAAAAACCGACACGACAGCTTGCCGAAGAAATGATTGATGCGGGTCTCAAGGCCACCATTACCTGTATTGATCCCCGAAAATTATCTGCCGATTTTGCGGGGCGAAACTTTGATCATGATTTTATAAATGATCTTCCAGATGATGTTGACCCCTGCGGTGAAAATGGTGAATTTCATAGCTGTGTCCATCATGGTCCTATGTTTAAACAACCGATTGCGGTTAAACCAGGTGATGTCGTAGAACGTGATGGTTTTATATTTGCTGATTTATTATTGATGCCACTCTCAACTTCCTAGAATAATTCGTTATACTTGCCACATCATTTTTAACCGAGGTTTTGCACATGAAAGATCCAATCGTCATTATTGGCATGGGTGAGATGGCTGGCGTGTTCGCACGCGGTTTCCTCCGGCTTGGCCACCCTGTTTACCCTGTCACCCGAGACATGTCGATTGCGGCCGTTGCGGCCGAATTACCGACACCAGCCCTGGTCCTGGTTGCCGTTGGCGAAGCCGATCTTCATCCAATCCTGGAACAAATACCCACCCTTTGGCTGGATCGTTTAGGTTTATTGCAAAATGAATTGCTACCTCGTGACTGGCATGCCCATGATTTAACCGATCCAACCGTTATCTCGGTTTGGTTTGAAAAGAAAAAAGGCATGGACTATAAGGTGTTGATCCCCTCTCCCGTTTTTGGCCCTAACGCCGAGCTCATTGCTGCTGCACTTAATGCCATTGGTATCCCAACCACTGTTCCCGCCAATAGGGATGAACTACGCTATGAGCTGGTTAGAAAAAATGTCTACATCTTAACCACCAATATTGCCGGACTAAAAACCGGCGGCAATGTCAGCGAGCTATGGCAAAACCATCAGCAACTTGCACGCGATGTCGCCAATGATGTGATGCAACTACAGGCATGGCTAACGAATGTCAGTGATGTCGATCGTGAGCGATTGATCTCCGGCATGCTTGAGGCCTTTGATGGTGACCCGCAGCACGTCTGCATGGGACGTAGTGCGCCAGGTCGGCTCGCACGTGCACTTGAGCTTGCAGCCAAAGCGGGTATTGAAGTCGCTACCTTACAAGGGATCAGTGATGAAACAACGTGATAAACATTATGCTACGCAGATACCCGGCGTGATTACTTTCGAACCACATAAATTAATAGTCGTTAGTTAGTCGATGATAGTGAATAACAAGTAGGCCTTAGGTCGCTTGTTGAACCAGCCGCTACCTGACTGGCAACGAAAAAACCATCAGTTTTGAAATACCGTTAACGTAATCACCGCAATCAATACCACCAGGATAACGATACTACGTAAAATCAGACCGAGTGCTGCGCGTATATGTTGCGGAATTTCATCATGCAGATGTTTAGCTTCATCGACACTGTCAGGTATTTGTAAGGCACCCAAGCCAGCCGTCACTATCGCCATTGTCGCTGTTTGCTGCCAATCATCACGCCATACTGCGCTGCGTTCGCGCCAGAGATGAATCGCATCAACAAAGCTGCCTGCCATGGCAAACAGCAAGGCAATAATGTGTGCGGGCACCCAACCAAGGATGGCATACAGTCTATTAACGGCATCGGAAAAGGCATCTGTTTGCCCTGCAACACGCTGATGCAGGTGGCAACTTAAACGATAGATAACCACGCCAAGCGGGCCTGAACCTAACATCGCAAATGTCGTGAACCAGATGATCGGCGATAACAGGCGTTCACCTGCTGCCAGCAGAATACGTTCCATTAACTGTTGCTGTAATTCAATAAGCGATTCAGGGGGTGTTTCGCCGAGAAGTTCGCTGGCCGCAGCGCGTGCGGTTTCTTCATCTTCGTTATCCCATGCCGTCAGAAAATCCTGCACTTGCTTGTCTAAATCTTGTGGGCCAAGACAGAGAAATAACACAATGCTGTTAAATAAAAGCGAAAGTAACCCCAACATCACACCATCAAGCAAGCTATTGACGAAAATAATGGCGGCTACCGGGCCTGACAGGATTAATAAAACAGTCGCTGGCCCACCCCAGGCACGACCATCACACCATTTTTTAACCCGCTCTATCAGCGTATCAAGCCAGGCAAACTGTCTAAATTCTTGAAATGACTGGAACGAGCGCTCCAAAATCAAACTGATCAATATTGCAATCAAACTCATAAAACAACTCACCTTTGTGTGCGTGAATGTATTATCGCTACAAAACCCTTTGGAATCCAATCTTCATTGCTATTCACTCTTCCCTGCTAGCAACAGGCCGTGCAACTTCGGCCAATCAAAAGCCCGACCAGGATCTGTCTTTCGACCGGGTGCAACATCACAATGCCCCACTATATGATCTGCCTTAATGGCCGGGTAGTTCCGCTGCAAAGCGGTTATCAATTCTGCTAACTGTTGGTACTGAATATCGGTATAGGCAATATCATCTGTACCCTCTAACTCAATACCAACCGAGAAGTCATTGCAGCAGGTTTTACCTGCAAATTCCGACTCCCCTGCATGCCAGGCGCGTTTATCAAATGGCACATACTGGACAAGCTCACCATCGCGACGGATGAGTATATGGCTTGATACCCGCAAACGATGTATTTGTTGGAAATACTCATGTTCAGTAGGATTCAGCGTATTAGTGAATAAGGCATCTATCCATGGCCCGCCAAATTCTCCGGGTGGCAAGCTGATACCATGCACAATCAATAATGAAATTTCATCGGCACGGGCATCACAATTGGGAGAGGGCTGCTGTCTGGCTTGCGCTAATAATCCGTGTTCTATCTGCATCTAGGTACTTTATGCGGAAGGTGTCGCCAACACTAATGAAAAATAATTATCGTCAGGGGAAAAATGTTTATCCAATGCAAAACCGGCTTCTTGCAACATGTCACTCAGTGATGCATGCGTAAATTTTCGACTTATTTCTGTCAAAATACTATCACCCTCATCAAACTGAATTTGTTCTTCTAAGGCCTGTAAGTTGACGGTCTGTTGCTCGGTGGCAATAAGATGCATTTCGATACGAGATTCATCCTTATTAAAAAAAGCATGGTGCCTAAATTTTGCCGAATTAAAATCAGCCTCTACTTCTCTATTAAGTACATTTAACAGGTTTAGATTAAAGGCTGCGGTGACACCTTCCCTGTCATTGTAAGCAGCATTAAGTACGTCTTCATCCTTAATTCGGTCGGCACCCATTAATAACATATCATTCTCTGACATCGACTGACGTAACTCAGAGAGAAAAGCCACACCCTCATCGTGTTCAAAATTACCGATCGTGCCACCCAAAAAAACATACAAACTACGACCGGCTAATTCGGGTAGATGCTCAAGACCTGCATTGTAATCACCTACCAAACCATTCACGTCCAGCCAACGGTATTCATCAACCAGGCTTTCTGATGCCCCCTTCACCATTTCTTCACAGACATCGAAAGGCCAGTATATTACCTGGCAGCCATGCTCTTCACATGCATCAAAAAGACGCCGTGTCTTACGTGACGTGCCACTACCTAACTCAACAAGGTGTTGCGGCTGGCAATGTCCAATTATATCTTCTGCGGCAGACTGCAATAAGGCATCTTCAGTGCGGGTGGGATAATATTCCTGCGTATCACAAATCATATCGAATAACCGGGAGCCGTGGTCGTCATAAAAATATTTGGCAGGTAATCGACGTGGTTCCTGTAAAAGACCTTTCTTTACATCATCAAGTAATGAGGGCACATCCCGGGCAGGCGTAACCTTTTGGCAATTCATTCGAGTGTCCGGTTGTTCTTTTTTTTCGGCCAGTTCCATATCTTGCTCCTGCACTTTCGGTTATTATTTTTTCCAGCACCTGCAGCGTGATCTCGAAGGTTTGGTGATACCGTCACGATAGGCTAACATCTGCTATATACGCTGTCGAACCGAGTTATATAAGGAAAACATAAAATGTGTCGAATGGCCGCCTATCTTGGCCCGACAATTCACCTCGATCAGTTCCTAACCAGACCTGCCCATAGTCTGGTCGTTCAATCCTATGCCCCCCAGGAACTCGTATATGCCAAGGTTAATGCTGATGGCTATGGATATGGCTGGTACGATACGAATAATCTACCGACTAATTACCGCAGTACAATGCCCATTTGGTCTGATCCTAACCTCGAAGGCTTAGGCCGGGGGCTCGAATCAGATCTATGGTTGGCTTATATTCGAAGTGCAACGCAAGGCTCTTCTGTTAACCATTCCAATACCCAGCCCTTTTATGATAATGAATTATTATTTATGCATAATGGTTATATTGAAAATTTTTCGACCCACATTCATCATGAGATTTCTGATTATTTAAGTAACGCTACTCGCACTGGCATTCAAGGCAACACTGATTCCGAATATATATTTGCGCTACTACGTGAAATTCTCAACAATAATGAGGATATCTCAATCGAAGATGCTTGTGCACAAATGTTGGAACTGTTATCTGGCTGGATTGGCGACACCACGGCCTTACTAAACTTTATTATTAGTGATGGTGATTTTATTTACGCTATCAAACACGGGTTTAATCATGATAGTCCTTCCTTATATTACACCGCAGATGATGACTTTTTTCCTGATGCGCAATTAATTGCATCAGAGCGCCTGACCCGGGGCAAGCTATGGCAACCCGTTCCAGAACATCATATTCTAATCCTCTCCAGTGACGAACCACCTGAACTAGTGTCACTTTAAATGACGGCCGAGTTACTAAAAACCCTGGCGGGTACTCACGCAACGATTCACGCGATGGCTGCTGGCTTAAGTGATCTTGATTATCGCAGCCAATACCATACCGATCTTAGCCCGTTTGGCTGGCATATTGGTCACTGCGTGTTCATCGAGACATATTGGTTACGTGAAGTTATTCTCGGTGATGATGCATTAACGGCTGAACTCGCCTGGCTCTACCTGCCCGAAAATATTATAAAACCGAAACGTGGTCCTGCCCTGCCACCTATCAATGAACATCTTAGTTGGTGTCAGAAAATCACCAATGAAAATCAACTTATTTTAAAACAACCCAGCCGTGCATTTAGTCAGCACCCACTCAATCAGCATGACTATATGCTGCATTTTCTTATTCAACATCACAGCCAACACCTGGAAACCATGGCCATGGTATTAGCGCAGCGACAATTAAAAATACAGCCCACACTGGCCAATGCCACGCCGCTCACTGCCAATGACAATATTAACTATTCATTTCAACCCTATGCTGGCGGGAATTTTACGGTGGGTAGCCCCTCTCATCCAGAGGCATTTGATAATGAACTTCCACCGACTCAAATTGAAATAGACGACTTTACACTTGCCAGACACCCCGTCAGTAACGCCGACTGGTTAGCCTTTATTCATGACAAAGGCTATCAAAATAAATGCTGGTGGAATGATGATGGTTGGCAGTGGTGTCAGGAAAATAATATAAGCCAACCTGAAATGTGGCACCGTGACAAGAACAATAACGTTTATGCCATAACAACAAAGGGTTCTGAACCATTAAATCCGCTGGCAGCGGTATCAGGAATTAATTACTTTGAGGCAAATGCATTTGTTAACTGGTTAAAATCACAGTCATCAGAATTATCGAGGATACGCTTGCCGCATGAATACGAATGGGAAATAGCAGAAAAATCAGGAACACTCACCGGCACAGGACAAGTTTGGGAATGGTGTCACAACAACTTTCACCCCTACCCCGGCTTTAAAGCCTTTCCTTACGATAACTATTCAAAACCGTGGTTTGATAACAAGCATTTTAGTTTACGCGGTGGTAGCCCGTTCACTCAGGCGAGTATCCGCCGCAGTAGCTTTAGAAATTTCTACAATCCCGATAAGCGGCATATATTTTCAGGACTGCGCTTAGCCATGTCAGGACACTAATCCCTACGCCCGGCCATGCCTTTTAACACCATGTCGGTGTAACTCACCATGCCTACTATTTTGCCATCTTCAAGAACCGGCGCGCGGGTTAATCCAAATTTATCAAATAACCTCGCACAATAGCGAATATCCATATGCGCATTCACTGTAATCACCGGTTTTGACATCACTTCATAAATATTCACACGTTCCGGAGCCCGATCTTTTGCTAACACATAGCGCGCAATATCTGCTAACAGAACAATCCCATACTCATCATCATCATGACGCTTATCAACAATCAGTGATTTATTTTCAACATGTTTTATCTTATCTAGTGCTTCACTTACCGTGGTAATACCATCAACAAGATCAAACTTTTTTTTCATTATGTCACTGACTCTGATTAATACTTTCTCACTCATAACTTTTCCTCCACAACCTCTGTTAGTTCACGGATTTGGTGGCCGACACCCACCGCATCCTCTACATCAATTTGAAATGCGATGCCGGTTCCCGGTCTTTCATCAAATTGACCAATTTCTGATATTGTCTCGAGAATATCCCGACTCATATGTTCTTCAACCAGGAATAACAACATATCGCGTTGTGTTTCCAGATTGAGCCCCAAAAATGTCTTGGCCTTTTCGATACCTTCACCCCGAGCCTGGCTGAGAACCGTCGCACCTGTTGCTCCGGCTTCACGAGCCGCATCAAGCACCGTATTGGTTGTCTCATCTTCAACCAGGGCAATTAGCAATTTAAAATGCATAACGTCACCCTCCTGTTAGTAAACGTAAACTTCATGATTCAGTTTCTTGTTCCGTTACTTTCTTGATATTTCGTTTGTATCGCCATTCGCTCAGTTGTGCGTAACCCATTACCGTAATCATCGGAAATAAACTCGCAAAAGCTATCAGACCAAAGCCATCAATAATCACGCTACGCCCTGGCACCGTGCTGGCAAGCCCCAACCCTAAGGCGGCAACTAACGGCACGGTGACGGTTGAGGTGGTTACACCACCGGAATCATATGCCAGTGGAATAATCATTTTCGGTGCGCGCATCGTTTGGATAATGACAATAATATACCCAACGATAATGTAATAATGCAGCGGTGTTCCCGTTACAATTCTAAAAGTACCCAGTGAAATCCCCGCTGCCACACCTATCGCTACTGCAATACGCAGCCCCCATACACCTATCGCACCACCAGACACACCGTTTGCTTTAATCGCAACGGCGATCAATGAGGGTTCAGCAATCGTTGTTGAAAACCCGATGGCTGCAGCAAACAAGTAGACCCATGCATAATCTGCCCAATGCAAACTAAGTGGTATCGATTCAAGGCCAGCGTAAATAAAGGCAGGATCGGTGAGCTGTGTTGCCATTAATTTACCCAATGGAAACAGTGCTTTTTCCAGCCCAACCAGAAAAAACCCCAGGCCCACTAACACATAAAAAAGCCCAAAAAGAATCTTCTTTAAATTAATGATTTTTTGCCGTAGTACAATAATCTGAAAACCGAAGATAATGGCAATAATCGGTATAAGATCAAACAAGGTTTGCAATAAGGTATTAAATAAATGTGATAGCAATTCCATGTTAATGCACCACCATGCCGTAGGCCATGACAAATATCATTGGTGTTAATGAGGCCAGCGCAATTAAACCAAAACCATCTATCATTGGATTACGACCACGGATACTGGACGCCAGGCCCACCCCTAATGCGGTTACCAGTGGTACTGTCACCGTCGAGGTTGTTACTCCCCCCGAATCATAGGCAATTCCAATTATCTCTTTCGGCGCAAAGACGGTCATGATGACCACGCAGACATAACCACCAATAATGAGATATTGTAGCGGCCAACCTTTAATAATACGAACAACACCGATCAAGATCGCAAGACCCACCGCAAAGGCAACGGTAATACGCAGCCCATTGGCATAGTTATCACGGGCGTTCGCGGTATCGAGAATAAGATCAGCACTGGCCGCAACCTTGGCAGCTTCAGCAGCAACCGCTATCAAAGCAGGTTCAGCTATCGTTGTTCCAAAACCCAACGCAAAAGCAAAGATCAATAACCACGCGACACTGCCCTTGCGCGCAAAGGCATAGGCAATTGTTTCGCCGATAGGAAACAAGGCCATTTCCAGCCCCTTAATAAAGAGGGCAAGCCCAATTACTACCAATAAAGTACCAATCAGTATTTCATTCAAATTAGGGATGGGCTGTTTTAGAATCGCGAGTTGGAAGAACGCAATAACAACAATTATCGGCAAAAGATCCCTGGCACTATCAAGCAATGTCCGGGCAATATTAACAAGCAGTCTATTCAATATCTTTTCCGTATTGTATTTACTATACCTTACACCAATGGTTACGCGGTGTTAACATACAATGATGGATAATCAGGGATCAGACGACACACACGGCACGGGTATAACCCTGGTGGTGTTGGCATGGGTGGTCATACTCGGTTTGCTAGCATGGTGGTTTGATGATTATGAAAAGTCACAATACAACCCTAATCAGCAGATTAACACGCGTTCTAGCGCCATCGGTGAACAGGAAATTGTTTTACAACGCAATCGCTTTGGCCATTATGTTGCCACTGGCCAGATTAATGGCAAACCCGTGACTTTTTTAGTCGATACCGGTGCCAGTGATGTGTCAATACCGGATGGTCTTGCCGACAGCTTAGGACTTGAACGCGGTATTAGTCAGGTCTACAACACCGCCAATGGGCAAATTACGGCCAATTTAACCCGCCTTGATCGCATCAGCATTGGTAGTATTGAATTACATAACATCCCGGCGAGTATCAATCCTTCAGTGAAAGGTGATGATATTTTACTGGGCATGAGTTTTCTAAAAAATCTTGAATTCACCCAACGTGGTGACACCCTCACCATCCGTAAGTACTAAGCTAACCTAATCAGAACATTAAAGGACTGCTCATGGAAATATCGATTGCCCAATTAACCGAAACAACCGGTGCAATAGCGGGCGCAATGTGGGGCATTCCATCTATCGTGTTACTGGTTGGTACCGGTTTGTACCTCACGATTCGTTTAAGCTTTATTCAATTTCGTGGTTTCAAGCACGGCTTTGATCTGGTACGCGGGAAATACGATAAACCAGAAGATGTAGGTGAAGTGAGTCATTTTCAGGCGCTTTCAACCGCACTGTCGGCAACCGTTGGCACCGGTAATATCGCAGGTGTTGCAACCGCTATTGCGCTAGGTGGACCAGGTGCGGTGTTCTGGATGTGGATCACGGCGCTGGTGGGTATGGCGAGTAAATTCACCTCTTGCACGCTTGCCATTAAGTTTCGTGTTGTCCATGAAGATGGCAGTGTTTCCGGCGGACCCATGTACACACTTGCTCGCGCACTCAATTTGAAATGGCTTGGCGTACTGTTCGCTGTGTTTACCCTGGTTGCATCGTTTGGCATTGGTAACATGGTACAGGCCAACTCGATTGTTGATGGCCTTGGTTATATCTTTCCTGACATCAATGAATATCGGCTGCTGCTGGGTGTGACCCTGGCGATACTCGTTGGTCTGGTTATTATTGGCGGCATTAAACGCATCGCCAGGGTCGCCTCGACCATTGTGCCCTTCATGGCGATTATTTACTGTGGTGCTGCACTTATCATTTTAATCTTTCATGCCAGTGAAATTCCATCTGCCTTCTTTACGATTATTAATCTTGCCATTAATCCTGAAGCCGCTGGCGGTGGTGCCATTGGTGCGGCAATTCAGTACGGTGTTGCACGCGGTGTATTTTCAAATGAAGCCGGTTTAGGTTCTGCCGCAATGGCACATGCGGCGGCTAAAACCAACGAGCCGGTGCGCGAAGGCCTCGTCGCAATGCTTGGCCCTTTCATTGATACCATTGTTATTTGTACCATGACCGCACTGGTCATTGTCATCATGGAGGCATGGGGTGATGCACGCCCTGATGCCTATACCGGCGCGGCCTTATCTGCTTACGCTTTTGAACAAGCCCTTGGCTTTTGTGGTGCCTGGGTCGTTGGTTTTGGTCTGATGTTTTTTGCCCTTTCAACCATTATTGCCTGGTCTTATTATGGTGATCGCAGTGCCGAGTTTCTGTTTGGCGAGCGCGCAGTGTTGCCCTACCGTATTATTTACACTGTGCTTGTTGTCGTCGGGGCATGGATACCACTCAACCTGGTTTGGAATATTGCCGATATGACCAATATCCTTATGGCAGTACCGAACCTCATCAGCCTTGTGTTACTAGCCGGTTTAGTGAAAAAATTAAGTGATGATTACTTCGCAACACCGCAACAAAAGATGCGCTGAACTACTGTATAATCAACCGAGGTCATGGTGGCTTTGTTCCAGCCAATTGCCATGCTTACATTTAACGTCAAACTAGCCGAGATGTCTGAATAAGTGTCTGCCACCGATTTAAAACATGTTATTCGCGATGATGTTACGCGCGCGCTCGAGGAAGATATTGGCACAGGAGATATTACCGCCGCACTAATACCGTTTGCGCAACAATCAAGCGCAACGGTCATTAGCCGTGAAGATGCAACTATCTGCGGTGTTGATTGGTTTAATGAAGTATTTAAGCAACTCGAGCCATCCATTAAAGTTGATTGGCACGTTAGCGATGGCGATACGGTTATTCCTGATCAAGTGCTTTGCAAGCTCGCGGGGTCTTCACGTGCCTTGCTCAGTGGTGAGCGTGCTGCACTGAACTTTTTACAGACGCTTTCTGCTACCGCCACTGTCGCAGCTCACTATGCAAGCATTGTCGCGGGAACCAATACAAAAATACTCGACACCCGCAAGACCATTCCCGGCCTGCGCAGGGCACAAAAATATGCGGTCAGCTGCGGGGGCTGCTTTAACCATCGCATCGGGCTTTATGATGCCTACCTGATAAAAGAAAATCATATTGCCGCAGCCGGCTCCATAACCAATGCGATCACAACAGCACGTACATTAAATCCCCAGGCAAACGTGGAAGTCGAAGTAGAAACCATGACAGAGGTAACCGAGGCACTCAGTGGCGCTGCGGATATTCTTTTACTCGATAATTTTAGTCTCGATATGCTGCACGAAGCAGTGGCGTTGAATAACGGTCAAGCGATCCTGGAGGCCTCGGGTAACGTAACAGCCGACACGGTACGCGCCATTGCCGAGACAGGCGTTGATACCATTTCGACCGGTGAATTAACCAAACATGTTCGTGCCATTGATTTATCCATGCGGTTTCAATAAATTGTCATGCTTGATTCGTATAATAGAAACTAAAAAACACTACATTGGAGTATTCCATGAGCGAAAAAAAATACCCTGTCCCTGCTGATTTCGCTGCCAAAGCCAATATTAATGCCGCTGATTATCAAACAATGTATCAGCGTTCTCTGGATGATCCGGATGGTTTCTGGGCCGAACAGGCCAATGCATTTCTTGATTGGAGCAAACCGTGGGACAAGGTATCGGATTACAGTTTTGATGCGAGTGACTTACATATTCGCTGGTTTGAAGGGGGCAAACTCAACCTCACCTATAACTGTATCGATCGACATCTAGACACACGCGCAGATCAAACCGCGATCATTTGGGAAGGTGACGACCCCAATGACGATAAAAAAATCACTTATCGTGAACTGCATGAACAGGTTAGCAAGCTTGCTAATGTACTAAAACAGCGCGGTGTTAAAAAAGGTGACCGGGTTTGCATCTACATGCCCATGATCCCTGAAGCCGGTTACGCGATGCTGGCCTGTGCCCGCATCGGTGCCGTTCATTCTGTTGTGTTCGGCGGTTTTTCACCCGAGGCACTCAAAGGCCGCATTCTTGATTCAGATTGCCGCATAGTGATTACCGCCGATGAAGGCGTGCGTGGTAATAAGCAAATCCCTCTCAAGGACAATGTTGATAAGGCCGTCGAGAGCTGCCCCAATGTACACACTGTATTAGTCGTTAAGCGTACGGGTGGAAACATCAATTGGACCAACGATCGCGACATTTGGTACCACGATACCATGGCCGATGCCTCGAGCGATTGTCCACCGGAAGAAATGGATGCGGAAGATCCTTTATTTATTTTGTATACCTCAGGTTCAACCGGAAAGCCCAAAGGTATCTTGCATACAACAGGTGGCTATCTTTTGTATGCGGCAATCACGACAAAATACACCTTCGATTTACAGGAAGGTGATGTCTACTGGTGTACGGCAGATGTCGGTTGGATAACCGGCCACAGTTATTTGTTGTATGGACCGCTTGCCAACGGCGCAACGACCGTGTTTTTTGAGGGTATCCCACATTACCCTGATGCGTCACGCTTCTGGCAGGTTGTCGATAAACACAATATCAGTATCTTTTACACGGCGCCGACTGCACTGCGTGCATTAATGCGTGAGGGTAATGATCCCGTCTTAAGCACGTCACGGAAATCACTACGATTACTCGGTACGGTTGGTGAACCGATCAATCCTGAGGCCTGGGAGTGGTATCACAATATTGTTGGCGGGGGTCGCTGCCCTATTGTTGATACCTGGTGGCAAACCGAAACAGGTGGTCACTTACTCACGCCGTTACCTGGTGCAACACCACTTAAACCGGGTTCCGCAACGCAACCATTCTTTGGTATCAAACCGGGCATTATTGATAGCACTGACAACACCCTCTTCGACACGACAGAAGCCAGTGGTGCACTGGTCATGACCAACTCATGGCCGGGCCAAATGCGCAGCATCTACGGCGATCATGAACGCTTTATCGAAACCTATTTTAAAACCTACCCGGGTTATTACTTTACCGGTGACGGTGCCAGGCGTGATGCCGATGGTGACTACTGGATCACGGGACGCATGGATGATGTGCTCAATATTTCAGGACACCGCATGGGTACAGCCGAAATAGAATCGGCATTAGTACTTCATGAATCCATCGCGGAAGCCGCCGTGGTCGGTTATCCTCATGACATTAAAGGTCAGGGCATCTATGCCTACGTCACCCCTATTATTGGCGTTGAAGCAAGCGATGAATTACATTCTGAATTGATTGCGCTAGTACGCAAGGAAATTGGCCCGATTGCCAAACCCGATATTATTCAATGGGCACCCGGTTTACCGAAAACACGTTCAGGAAAAATCATGCGTCGTATCTTGCGCAAGATTGCCGAAAATGATCTTGATACTTTAGGTGACACATCTACCCTGGCCGATCCGGGTGTGGTTGAGGACCTGATTAAGAATCGGGGTAATATGTAAATCAGGCAACCGACGTAACAGCAATACAACATAGAGGCCTTTCCGGCTAAAAAAAACACCAGCACGATGGCTGGTGTAAAATTTCTAATGTCAATTCACCGTCTGGAAGTTAGGAGAACTCCAAAACACAAATCCAGTCTAGCCCCTTGAGTAGATTAATACTGCTACGCGGTTCACAGTAAAACTGTGAACTATTACCGTTACTACTTAAGTGGATGTAAAACGATACATCTACTTCTGAGGCGCTGCATAAGTTGGAATGTCTGAACCCTTGTTAGCAGCCGATCTTTTATCCTTAGATTTACTCCTACTATTTTCTAACAACTCGTCAGGCAGGTTATTCAACCCATCATTAGAAACAACCTTCCCATCACCCTGGCATAAATCCTTCGGACACCCCTCTGCAACGGCAACGACACCCGCGAGCATGCTCATGCAAAATACAGAGGTAGTAATTAGTTTTTTAACCTTCATATCAATCTCCTGGTTGATTACCGGACGAACCACTTAGCATATCACCACGTCCGTCAACAGCCACAATTTATCTAACCTTAGTCTTTATACCAGCAATATCAACATCAATAATGGCGATAGTTGGCAATTTGGATGAAAAGTGATTCCTGAATGCTGCTTATCCTGATCTTCTATAACTTGCTGCTAATGTGTGCCAAAGCGGGCCCTGGATTACGAATTCAGCCAGACCTCAAAGCAGATTTAGTCAACTGCCCTGACACCAAATGTGCAGGCTACTTATAACGAGACCAATAGGTGCTTTGAACCAATAATGACACTTGAAGCGATTTTAGGTGATGCCCTACCGGCAGAGAAATAAACTATGCTGACTTTTGGCGAAGTCGAATAATCACATCAACACCATCAAGCTCAGTTGATATTGGCATTTCAGGCAGGCCTTCGATCAACAAATCGTTTGAGTCAACATCGCTCAGTTCGCCAGTATCGACATTATAAAAATGGTGATGTTCGCTGGTATTCGAATCGTAGAAAACTTTAGACGGATCGACGATGACTTCCCTGACTAGCCCCTTCTTGGCGAATAAACCCAGGGTATTATAAACCGTCGCCTTGGAAACGGCTGACTCCGTCATATTAACCGCCTGCAAAACCTTGTCAGCCGACATATGCTGCTGTTTGCTAAGCATAACCTGAGCAATTTTTACACGCTGTGGCGTCGGGTAAATACCCCGCGTTTCCAGCTGATTAATAATAATGTCTCTACTTGCATCCATATCCTGTTCCCCTTTGGCGACAGTATATGACTAATTGGCTAAGGAATACAAATACTTGCTAACCTAGCCCGTCACAGCCAGGCGGTGTTGTAAGCGCTGTTCCGGCATGTACGCATCGTAAGCCAACTCAAACTCCTTCGACAACATCATATTCGCCAACATCGCTGCAGAAGCCGGCCCCAAAATGACACCATTTCGGTAATGCCCTGTATTCAGGAACAGATCTTGAACCTCAGGACACGCACCAATAAAGGGCACGCCATCGGGCGAACCCGGCCGCAGCCCCGCCCAATGCATTTCAATAGGGAAATTCGCCAATGTCGGTACGATACGTTGTGCTTCACTTTCAAGCTCGAGACGAGCCGAATCAGTGATTTGCTTATCAAACCCCATGTGCTCAAGGGTACTACCCACTAACACTCGGCCATCCCGGCGTGGAATAACATAGCGATCTTTATTCAAAATAATTCGTTTAACCGTACCCGGCTCGGTTTTATATAACAACATCTGCCCGCGCACGGGCGCAACCGGCAAGGCAAAGCCAAGGCCTTCAAGCAAACCGGCGCTCCATGCACCACCCGCCAAAACAACCTGCGATGCCAACATCAGCTGGCCTGCCTCAGTAATAACACCCCTAACCTTACCAGCATGCACCGTTATTTCTTTCGCTGCCGTGTCTGTTAGCACCTTAACACCCAAGCTCTCAATACTACCGCGAAGGGCCTGGGCGAAACGAGGGTTACGAACTTGCGCGACATTCGGTAACCAAAGAGCGGTCGATTGCGACAAATGTGGGGATAATTCAGGTGCAATGTGGCTTAATTCATCGCCACCCACAGATTGCAGTTCAACCGAATATTGCTTCGCCCAACGTTGCGCCGTGGCTTCCTCTCCACAAGCTGGCATCAGTAAACCGCTTTGAGTCCACTGTACATCAACCCCGCTTTCCTCACTCAAGGCCTTGGCCAGTTCGGGATAAACATGTTGTCCATATTGGGCTAAATTGGATACCGCATCAGAATAGCGCCACGGATATAAGGGCGAAAGAATACCACCACCGGCCCAGGAGGCCTCAGAACCCGTGTTTCCCTTTTCCAGCAAGGTCACTGACATCCCTGCCCGCACCAATTCACGTGCGGTCAGCATACCAATGAGGCCGCCGCCAATAATCAGGCAATCAGGATGTTCAGACATGGAAAAAACTCACTAAAATCAAGCTATACTGGTGATTATACCCAAGACAGGCCGCGATGTCCGCTATATATTAAGAGTATCAATCAGGCGAAACGACCACCTATCGGGCAAACCCTCCTGCTTGTCGGCCGAACACAGACAAGCCCGTTAACTCATGCTAAATATAAACTTATGAAACGAATATCGACAATTACACCCCGCTTTGCTCGCGGATTCACGCTCATTGAACTGGTGATCACCATTCTGGTCGTGGCGATTCTGATGACCATTGCCATCCCCAGCTTCCAGGGGACGGTTAGGCAAAACCGCTTCAGCACCAATGCCAACGAACTCATTACGGCATTGAATCTTGCCCGCAGTGAAGCGATCAAACGAGGCCAAAGCGTAACGGTCACCCCTAATCTTGGTGGCTGGACAAACGGTTGGGTCGTTGCCACTACGGCACCTGTCACCACTATCCGCTCTTTTCCGGCATTGCCAACTAACTTCACTTTTGCCGGTGGTGCGGTTTCATACACCTACCTGCCTTCGGGCTTTAAAGGCAATACCGACGTCGACACGTATAGTTTATGTAACAGCTCGGTTACTGACGAAACAGGTAGACAAATTCGTGTTTCTGCCACGGGACGTCCTCGTGTTACAGCCGTGAACCCGTGTTAGGTCATGACGATGAAACATTATTCACAAAAAAATAAACATGCCGGCTTCACCCTCATCGAAATTTTGATTTCATTAATCATCTTATCGATTGGTTTACTCGGTTTATCATCGCTGCAACTTACCGCCTTACAGCGTAATACCTCATCCTATAACCGCAGTTTAGCCACGAGTCTGGCCTACGACATTGCCGACCGCATGCGCGCCAACAAAATCGCAGCCAATAACAATGCCTATGTCACCGGCATCGCTAATGGCCCCACTGGCGCGAGCAGCTGTATTGGTTCAACGGCGGCCTGCACACCCGCTGCACTTGCTGCTTATGATTTAGATGAATGGAAATGCCAACTCGGTAGTCACAACGCAAACGCTGCTTGCGACCCAGCTGGAGGTGGGACGAGACTACAGGGCACGCTGCCTAATGGTGTCGGTCAAATTACGCGTACTGGCACTGTCTTTACTATTACCGTTCTCTGGGATGACGAGCGAAATGGTGTCGATGTAACATTGGCAAATTGCGGTGCCGATCCTGATACCAATGCAACCTGTTTCAGTGTTGATTTTGAACCGCCCACCATTCCTCCTGAATTGTTGTAAATAACAATGGCAAATACAAATATGAACAAATATCAAAAACACCAGCAAGGGGTAACGCTCATTGAGCTGATGATTGCCGTCGCGATTAGTTCAGTCCTACTTGGTGGCATAATCGAAGTTTATCTTGGCAGTAAACAATCGTATAACCTGGTTGAAGAATCATCGCGCTTACAGGAAAATGGCCGTTTTGGCCTCGATATCATGACCCGTGAAATTCGCGGTGCCGGTTTCCTTGGCTGCTTGCCAAACCCTAGTGTCGGGAAAGACAATAGCGAAAATAATTTTCTCAACCACCTTGATTCAAATGACGCAGCGTTTCAGTTTAGCGAAGTGCTGACAGGCATTGATGGTGGCGGAACAGCCTCCGACAGTATCTCTTTCAGTAGCACATCCGGACAGGGCATCCATCCTACTGCCAAACAAGGCAAAGCCGCCAATATTATGATTACACCAGACCATGGCCTTGTCGATGGCGATATTATCCTTATCAGCGATTGCACCGCAGGCGATATATTTCAAGCGAACCAGGCGCAGAATGCGCTCCTCGTCCATAACACCGGTACAGACACACCTGGCAATGCACAAATCGCTGTTTGCACCAATCCTGGCAACAATGGGCATTGCCTGTCCAAAGAGTACGGTGAAGATGCCGATATTTATAGGCTTCAACGTGTCACTTATGCCATTGGCAGTACACGGAATGATGGTGAAGGTAACCCGATAAATGGCCTATTCCGTAATGGCGTCGAAATTATTGAGAATGTTGAAAACATGCAGATTCTCTACGGCGAAGATACCGATGTTGATGATGTTTTTCATGTCCCTAACCAGTATGTGACCGCAACAGACATTGGCTATGTCGACAATGCCAATCCCGGAAATATGGCCAATGCGGTGACTGTTCGTGTTGCCTTGTTACTAAGAGGTGAACGAGACCTGTTACCAGCCGACACCACCCAAACACATCAATTGCTTGATGCTCAAATCACAACCAATGACAGACGACTTTACAAAATATTTTCAACAACGATTACTGTTCGCAATCGTTCACTGAACGACAGTTAATGATGCCAAAGGAAAGCGCCATGACTCATCAAATAACCATTTCGCATACACCGCAACGTGGTGCGGTTCTCGTCGTCAGTTTAATCGTGTTGCTGATAATGACCATCGTTGGTGTGAGCTCGATAAAAACCACCACCCTTGAAGAACGCATGGCCGGTAATCTGCGCGATCAAAACCTCTCATTTCAATCTGCTGAAGCAGCCTTGATTGAAGGTGAGAAATTTCTGGAAGATAACGTAATTATCATCGCTGACAGTACCGCCGGGATACATGATACCGGTGATGCACCCAACCCTTATGAAGCGGCCACCTGGAGCGACGCAGCCCTGTCTGTTGCCGCAACAACCGACATCAACGATGAAGAAAACGCCCGTTATTACATTGAAAAACTCGGCGGCGTTGGTAGCGGTTCCAGCACTGCTGGAAAAAATATCACTTTCGACCCCGGTGGCGGTAGCCAGGCAGACAATAGTAGTGTTACCGGTTATAAAGTGGTTGCCATCGGTCGCGGCCCTAGTGGGCAAGCACAGTCTATTTTAGTCAGTTACTACGGCAAAAAAGAATTACAGTAAACCATGTCGATTTGATGTGGTCTTGAGGTGAATAATATGAGTATCTTACACGCACGCATGCAAAAATTGTTTTTAGCAACATTAGGGCTAAGTGCCGTCATGTTACCGACGGCTTCTTTTTCACAGCCAGGTGATGTTGCCTCAACACCGATATTCACCCAAAATGCCGTCGACTCCAATATTATGTTGTCGCTTGATGACTCCGGTAGTATGGACTGGGCAATGTTGTTCCCCACCAACAGCGGTGTACTTTGGTGGGATATCGACGATGAAAGCCTTGTCGACAATGCTGGAACACCCTATTTCAGTGCCGACGTTCAATACGTTTACCTATTCCCAAATGGCACTGGGTTTAATAATGGTCGGCAAGTTTATGGTATTAGTGGCAGCCGAGGCGCGCTCCCCCCCTACATTCAATTTGCTTTTGCGCGTAGTGCTGCTTACAACAATTCCTATTTTGACCCCGAGGTTACCTACAAGCCCTGGGAAAGTTATAGCGAGCAAACCTTTACAGACATGACTGCTGGCGCAACCAGTAATTATACAGAAGTTCCTGCAGATCCCTTTCATACAACTGCCGCTGCACGTGACGTAGATACCTTTGATTTCACTACAACTGAAAATCGAACAGACTTTCAGGAAAGTTTCCTGGTAAGCCAAAACATGGTCACGCCCGCCGGCACTGTTTTCTTTAATGGTAACAATTTTGTAACCCTTAATAATGATTTCAAGGATGACGAGGATCCCTTTGCTTTAAATATCCAATATCGACCTGCGACCTATTATACGGTTGTCAATACTGGCACCTACAGCGTCAATAATTTTGCTGCTATTAGTGTCAACGGTGATTGTTCTACACCCGTTCAAGACCATTATCCCTTCCTTGAACGCAGCCCAGGCAGTTTTGACGGTAGCGCCGGTGTCGATTCGCTGGGTCCTGATGGACGCTGTTTAACCAGAGTTGAAATCGACTACACTGATGCCAGTCCCAGCGATGAGCTTATTGCAGAAAGGATAAACTTTGCCAACTGGTTCAGTTACTACCGAAAACGGCATTTAGCACTACGCGCAGGACTTGGTTTGTCCTTTGCGAATATTACTAATTCACGCGTAGGTCTGTTTACCATTAATAACCGTGTTAATGTTTCCATGTCTGACATAGACGAGCAGGCTGATAAAGACACTGTCTATGATGATTTCTACAGTTTTCCTATTGCTGCACAAGGCACACCCAATCGTGCCGCATTGAACTTTGCGGGCGGACAGTATGAGCGCACCAATACCGGCGCCCCCATCACCGCAGAATGTCAAAAAAATTACACCATCTTCTTTACCGATGGTTTCACCAACGACACCGGCTTTACCGGCATAGGTGATGCCGATGGAGACAATGGCGTACCCTATGCTGATGATACTAATAGCAATACCCTTGGCGATATTGCGATGAAATATTATGAAGATAATTTAAATACTGATTTCCCTGCAGGGAAAGTGCCCGTATCAAATCAGTGTAATGTTGACACGCCTGATGCCCAATTAGATTGTAATGAGAATCTGCACATGGTGACCTATACGATTGGTCTGGGCGCGCAAGGGGCAATTTATAATAATACCTTCCTTGGAAATGACTATAACAAGGTTGCCGATGTGTATGCCAACCCCGTCACCTGGCCCAATGTCGGTACCGGCAGTACCCCAGCCCAAATCGATGATTTATATCATGCCGCCGTTAATGGTCGTGGCGAGATATTAAATGCAGCCACACCTGCAGCACTCGAAACGGCACTGGAAGCAGCTCTAAAATCCATTACCGAACAAATCGGCTCAGCTGCATCGGTGGCATTTAACACCAGTGTGTTAAGTACCGGCAGTGTCGTTTATCAAGCACGCTTTAATACGGATAAGTGGAAAGGCGAATTACTTTCCTTTGCACTAGATCCCTCAACCGGCAATGTTGCGGAGACAGCAACATGGGATGCAGGGGATGCACTCCCTGCAAGCGACGCTCGTATTATCTACACCTACAACCCCGATGATTTAAAAAACAAAGGCGTGTTATTTCAAAGTGCAATCAGTACGGATCTTTCTGATACCGATCTACCGGCTATCGCGATAGCTGATATCGGTTTTGATTTACCCAACGAAAACTTAACGCCGGATCTCACTGCCAAAGATCGTCTTAATTATCTGCGTGGTGACAGAACCTATGAAGGTCCCGAAGCAGACACCGGCTTATCTCGATTCCGAGTCCGTCATGAAGACACCGTATTAGGTGACATTGTTCATTCAGCACCCTTATTTGTCGGTAACCCTTCTCTTGATTGGCCAACAGGGGATGGCAGCTCGGGTAGCTTCCCCTCCGGCGCCGATGCTTACTCAACATGGCGAGATGGCATCAGCCGTGCTGGCGTAGTGTATGTCGGTGCCAACGATGGCATGCTGCATGGCTTCAATTCTGCTGATGGTGAAGAAATAATGGCCTATATTCCAAGCACCTTCTACTCAAAAACCGCATTGGCTTCGGCAGAAGCAGATGCCGCAGCAACTGCCGCGGAAGGGACACCGCAGGAAGATTCAACAGCAGCCGCAGCCGCAACAGCAAGAACAACCGCCGCAGCCGCCAATGATGGCCTATACAGCTTATCCGATCCGGATTATCAACATCGCTATTACGTTGATAACACGCCTTCGCGTACCGATGCCTATATCAAGAGCCGTAACGCTGATGGCACAATCAATAACGTGCGCGATTGGCATACGGTACTTGTCGGCAGCTTACGTGGCGGCGGCAAAGGTGTGTTCGCACTTGACGTCACTGCCCCTTCTAACTTTGCAAATACCACGGGTAGTGCTGCAGAAACAGTGCTATGGGAATTTGATAGCAGCGATAATGCTAACCTCGGCTTAACCTTTTCACGCCCTACCATTGTGCCAACCAATGCCACCGACGGCAGCGGTGATATTCGCTGGGCCGCAATCTTTGGCAACGGTTACAACAATAGTGGTGATTGTCGCGCCAAATTATTCGTCTTATTCCTGGACGGTGGCCTGGACGGTAGCTGGACTGTTGGCGAAGGTAACGACTACCTGGTGTTCGATACCGAAGTTGGCTCAAATGCCGCCGGTGACTGTAACGGCCTGTCCACGCCAGCCGTTATCGACTTAAATGGCGATGGCAAGGCCGATGGTGTTTACGCCGGGGATATACAAGGCAATTTATGGTCTTTTGACCTTTGTAACGCACCAACAAGCGGAGCCAATGAAGGTATCTGCACCGGTACAGGCTGGGATATTGCCCACAAAGACGGCACTGGTAATAATGCAAACCCTGCCCCCTTGTTCACCGCACAAGATTCAAGTGGCAATAACCAGGCGATTACTAACTCACCTATTGTTATTTCACACCCCACCTTACTCTCTGCTGACGAACCAAATGTAATGGTCTTATTTGGTACGGGGCAATACTTGACCGATGCAGATAAAAGTAATCCGGCTACAATCCGCCACAGCTACTATGGGGTTTGGGATCAAGGCGAGGGGAGTTTGCTGCGTGCTAACCTGTTCGGACAAACATTTGAATCAGGTTTTGGGGCTGGTGCTGATTTTCGTATCACCGGTACCGGCGAACCTGATTACATAGGAACCAGTGGTACCGTTCAGTATGGCTGGTATCTCGACTTACCTGACACCAGTGAAGATGACAATAGCGCGACTGGCGCAGCCGAACGGGTTGTGACTCGCTCAGTAGTGATCGGTGATATTGTCTTCTTTAATACACTGGTACCTACCGTTAATGGCTGTGATGTTGGCGGCTATGGTTACCTGATGTCAGTGCTCACAAAAAATGGTGGTCGACCAGACTCTTCTATTATTGATACCGATGGTAATAACATCATCAATAATGATGATTTCAAAACACTCCCAGACAGTTCGCGTGCCGCTGTCGTCGGCAAGAAAAGCGATAAAGGCATTCTCTCTGAACCGGCCTTCCTCGGTGACAAACGCTATGAGTCCACCAGTAAAGGCGATATCATCAAGGACGACGTTAAACTACCTGACGTAGACGTTAAATCCGGTCGTTTCTCCTGGACCGAGTTACGCGCGGATTAATAATATGACTAACTAATTTATAGATGTGGAGCGATACGATGCATTTACATACGAATAAAGGCTTTAGCTTACCCGAACTAATGATTGTGGTAGCGATAGTCGGTATCCTGGCGTCAATCGCATTCCCTGCTTATAACAAGCATGTGCGAGAAGGGCGACGTGCTGACGGAACCGGTGCATTACTCAATGCGGCGCACAATCTGGAACGCTGTGCTTCCAACTTTGGAACGTATAATCACGCCAACTGTGCGAATTTACTTACTGCCAATAATTCTCCTGAAGACTTTTACAGTGTATCCGGTGTAGCGACGGCCTCAACCTACACCTTTACTGCTGCGGTGATTACTACAAGTCCTCAAGAAAATGATGCGGTTTATTGTAATAATTTCACGATGAATAATGCTGGCGCCAGAGGTGCATCAGGTTCTGAGGATACTGCAGACTGCTGGAACGAATAGTGTTTTGCACCAATATGTAAACTAAAAGGGTTGGTGTTTTACGCCAACCCTTTTTTAGCGTAACGCCTTGGGCAAGGTAAAGGTTACCGTCTCGGGTTTTCCTTCATCTTCATTAACAATATCAGCTCCTAATTCGCGAAGCCGTTTAATCACATTTTGTACCAGCAACTCGGGCGCTGAAGCCCCCGCCGTCAAGCCAACGACCTGTTTTCCTGCTAACCAATTTTCCTGAATATCGTCAGGGCCATCAATCAACCATGCGGGGATACCTTTTTGCTCTGCTATCTCACGCAGGCGGTTTGAATTAGAACTATTATGCGAACCAACAACAAGCACTGCCTGGCAGTTTTTTACCAACCGTTTAATCGCATCTTGCCTGTTTTGTGTCGCATAACAAATATCATCTTTTTTCGGCCCGATAATATCGGGGAAGCGTTGACGTAATGCATCAATAACAATCCCAGTATCATCCATCGACAGGGTTGTTTGTGTGACAAAGGCTAATTTAGTGTCATGGTTTACATTGAGTTTGTTGACATCGTCAGGCGTCTCAACCAGATGCATTGTGCCATGCTGTTTCTCAACCTGCCCCATGGTGCCTTCGACTTCCGGGTGTCCCGCATGACCAATCAGCACACACTCACAACCGGCCTTGACATGCCGTACCACTTCCAGATGAACCTTCGTTACTAAAGGACAGGTTGCATCAAAAACACTCAGACCGCGTTGTTCAGCCTCTGCACGCACAGCTTTGGAAACGCCATGCGCACTGAAGATCACCGTTGCATCATCCGGCACATCCGCGAGCTCTTCAACAAAAAGAGCCCCTTTATTGCGCAGGTCATTGACCACATATCGATTGTGTACGACCTCGTGTCGAACATAGATAGGCGCAGGGAAAAGTTCAAGCGCGCGCTCAACAATATCAATCGCGCGGTCAACACCGGCGCAAAAGCCACGGGGATTTGCTAACAACACCTGCATATCAGTGAATTTCTTCTTCTGCGCCAATCGCCATCACTTCAACATCAAAGGTAACGGCATGACCTGCGAGCGGGTGATTGAAATCAACAATAACCAAATTATCATCGGGCATATCCATAATACGACCGGGTATTTCTTCTCCTGATGGCGTGGTAAAACCAATAATCAGGTCCTTCTCCAAGGGCATATCTTCCGGAAATTTATCACGCGTTAACATGTGCACGTTGGTTTCATCTGCAAAGCCAAAGGCCTCCACCGCCTCAAGCTGCAAGCATTGACGATCGCCCACTTTCATATCAAGCAACACGGCTTCTAACGCTTCAATAAGCGTACCATCACCCAATGTAAAACGAAGCGGGTCCAATCCTTGCGTCGATTCAACCACGGTGCCATCTTCAATCGCCAGGGTGTAGTTAATCAGTACACTGCTTCCAGCCTGTATTGTTTCAGTCATCATTCATTCCTACTTTATTACTTCCGGTTCTTTATCCCTGGAACCAAACAAACCATCAATAATCATAAGCGCTGCACCACCCACAATGGCCATATCAGCAATATTAAACACCGGCCAGTTACATTGCGACCCGGTAAAATAGAATCCTGGCAAACAATGCGTTTCCGACTGGTAATAAAACTGAACAAAGTCGATCACATAACCATAAAGGGCGCGGTCAATGACATTACCAATCGCGCCACCCAATATCAGTGCTAATGCCAAGGCTAAGCATTTATCCGCCCGCGACAAGCTCTTCAGCCAAAATACAATCACGACGCTAACAACACAGGCCAGTACGACAAAGAACCAACGCTGCCAGCCACCTGCGTCGCTTAGAAAACCAAATGACGCACCTAAATTATGTGCCAATAACCAATTGATCGATGGCATAACTGAAACTGGCACGGCATACGTCAGTTCTGACGATGCCCAGACCTTAGTGAACTGATCCAGAATAATGACAACGACTGACAAACTTAACCATTTGAGCATTTTTTATTCCAATAGAAATGACTATGCAAAACGTCGCGGCTCACCATCACCATCAACATTTTCAACGCAACGACCACAAAGTTCAGGATGAGCATCCTGGCTACCGACATCGTCACGATGATGCCAACAACGTACACACTTCTCTTTGTCTGATGCCGATACAGATATCCATACCTCGTCATTACCAGACAAACTATAGTGCGCTGCTGCAACGGGTGGTTCACCTGCTAAATAGGTTCTCGCATCGGAGGTAATCAAGACAAAACGTAATTCACCTTCCAGCATATTGAGTTTGTCGAGAATTTCTCGACCACAATACAAACCAACCTCCGCATTGAGTGCCGAACCAATCACACCAGCTGCACGTGCCTTTTCAAGTTCTTTATTCACCGCATCACGCACTTCAACAACCTGATTCCAGAACACTAAGCCCATTTCAGCATCATCACTCAATGGCATGGCAGGTAGTTCATACCATGTTTCAAAAAAGACCGACTCGCTACGCTCACCGGGAATATGTTGCCAGAGCTCTTCTGCTGTAAACGTCAGGATAGGTGCCAACCACCGCGTTAGCGCTTCAATAATGTGATATGCCGCTGTCTGCGCAGAACGTCGTCCCAGGCTATTTGCTGGCATGGTGTATTGGCGATCTTTAGTGATATCCAGATAGAAACCACCCAGCTCAACCGAACAAAAATTATGTACCAGTTGATAAATATGGTGAAACTCATAACTGTCATAGGCTGCAAGTACTTGTTGCTGAATTTCTGCTGCGCGCATCACCGCCCATTGATCAAGCGCCAGCATCTCAGCTGGATCGACGATATCGTTAGCAGGATCAAAATCATTAATATTTGATAGCAGGTAACGTGATGTATTACGCAGCCGACGATAGGTATCGGCTGAACGTTTCAGAATTTCATCTGACACCGTCATTTCTTTACTGTAATCAGTGGCGGCAACCCACAGTCGTAAAATGTCTGCGCCGAGGTTCTTGATCACTTTTTGCGGCGCAACCACATTGCCCTTCGACTTGGACATCTTGTGGCCTTTTGCATCCACTGTAAAACCATGCGTTAACACCGTCTTGTAGGGCGCTTCATCGCGCATCGCTATTGATGACAATAACGAGGTTTGGAACCAGCCACGGTGTTGATCAGACCCTTCAAGGTATAAGTCTGCCGGGCAAGACAATTCATCACGGCCATCAAGCACTGCATGATGCGACACACCGGAATCAAACCACACATCAAGAATGTCGTTAACGCGATCATAGTCATCCGCGTCACTACCGATAAATTCAGCCGCATCTGTTTCAAACCAGCCATTAACACCTTCGGCCTCAATACGCTTTGCTACCTTTTCAAAAAGGCCATTGGTATCCGGATGCAGTTCGCCTGTTGTTTTATGTACAAACACAGGGATAGGTGGTCCCCATGTGCGCTGCCGCGAAACGCACCAATCAGGACGATTGGCAACCATAGTCTCAATACGTGCTTGCCCCCAATCCGGAAGCCATTGTACCTGCTTGATCGACTGGTTCACTGCGTCACGCAGTCCATTTTGCGTCATACTCACAAACCATTGCGGGGTCGCACGGAAAATAATCGGCGTTTTATGACGCCAGCAATGCGGATAGCTGTGGCGCAATGCCTCATGGTGCACCAACTTGCCTTGCGCTTTCAGTACATCCAACACCTTGTCGTTGGCTTTAAAGACATGCTCGCCACCAAACAACGGGGTATCGGGCAGGAAGCAACCATTACTGCCTACCGGATTATCAATCTTTAATTTGTAACGCATACCAACCACGTAATCGTCCTGGCCGTGACCCGGCGCGGTATGGACGCAGCCTGTCCCTGCCTCCGTTGTGACATGGTCACCAAGAATAATCGGTACTTCACGTTCATAGAATGGATGCGCACATTTAACGCCATCGAGTTCACTGCCCTTACAATAAGCAATAACTCTATAGTCTTCTATGTCATAACGCACCATGGCATCTTTCATTAAGGCTTCTGCAAGTAACAGACGTTCCGTGCCATGCTCGCCCTGACATTGCACCACCACATATTCAAGCTCTGGATGCACACTAATGGCCTGGTTTGCGGGCAAGGTCCATGGCGTCGTTGTCCAAATTAAAACAGACAGTGGCCCATTACCTTTGCTATCGGTGTGGTGGCAGCGCGAAAACAGAGTTTCATCTTCAAGCACGCTAAAACGCACATCAATCGCTGGCGATGTTTTGTCTTCATATTCAACTTCGGCTTCTGCTAATGATGAACCACAATCAGTACACCAATGAACGGGCTTCACGCCTTTATGTAAATGGCCGTTCTCAACAATCTTGCCGAGCGAGCGCACAATATCGGCCTCGTACTTATAATCCATTGTCAGGTACGGCTTATCCCAGTCGGCAATAATACCGAGGCGTTTAAAATCTTCGCGTTGTTTATCAACCTGCTTGCCCGCATAACTGCGACAGGCATCACGAAATGTTTTGGCATCAACCTTATGCCCGGCCTTACCGACTTTCTTTTCAACATTTAATTCAATTGGCAAGCCATGACAGTCCCAGCCGGGCACGTACGGCGTATCAAACCCCGACAGGGTTTTTGATTTAGTAATGACATCTTTTAAAATTTTATTAACCGCATGGCCAATATGAATATCGCCATTCGCATACGGTGGGCCATCATGCAAAATAAATTTTTTACGGCCTGCTGAATGCTTACGTAGCTGCTGATAGATATCCGCATCCGCCCATCTTTTTAATAACGCTGGTTCACGATTAGCCAGGTTTCCCTTCATAGGAAAAGCCGTCGATGGCAGGTTTAAGGTTTTTTTATAATCAGTCATGTTCTTTTCTTTACGTGTTATCTATTTTGAAAATATTCGCGTGCCTGCTCAGCATCCACGTCTATTTGTTGTCGCAATTCTTCAAATGAATCAAATTTCACTTCATCTCTTAACTTATGCATAAATTCAACATGCACATACTCACCGTATATTTCTTCAGCGAAATCGAACAAGTGGACTTCAAGCAAGCTGCGTGTGCCATCCACCGTTGGTCTTGTGCCCACATTCGCAACACCCGCTACTGGCTCGCCTTTAACACCAAATAGTTCGACTGCAAAAACCCCGCTAACCGGTGTCTTTTGCCGATGCAGATGTATGTTCGCGGTTGGAAAACCAATTGTACGACCACGTTTATCGCCGTGCGCCACTCTTCCACACATTCGGTATGGGCGGCCGAGCAATTTTTCAGCCGCAGCCATATCGCCACCCGAGAGTGCTTCGCGAACGCGTGTGCTACTGACGCGTTCTGCCTCGATGTTAAAGGTATGCAAGTGCACTACCTCAAAACCATGTAGTTTGCCGACTTCTTCGAGTAAGGCAAAATCTCCAGCACGTTGATAGCCAAAACGAAAATCATCGCCCACGACCAGATAACGCACATCCAAACCCTCGACAAGTACTTTATCAATAAACTCACGTGCTGGCTGCTGCGCAAAGGTCTTATCAAAACGCAGGCACAACATTCTGTCTACCGAGTATCGCGTTAGCGCACGCACCTTCTCCCGTAACCGGGTTAATCTGGCTGGTGCCTTGCCCGCCGCAAAAAACTCCATCGGGTAAGGCTCAAAACTAATCACCACCGAGGGTACACCCAGTTCGGCTGCCTTATCGGCAAGTTGCCCCAACACAGTTTGATGTCCCAGGTGCACACCATCGAAATTGCCAATGGTCGCAACACAACCACGGTGACGTGATTGCAGATTATAAAAACCTCTAATTAGTTCCATGTCAGTTCAGTTTGCCAGAAACAGGCTATTATAAAGTGCGCGTGCCAAAAATGCTCTACACAGATTGCATTAAGGTGTGCGTTTACCGCGTAAATCAGCCAGGCGCAGCCCACATACCGCCAACATCAGCAAATATCCCGTTGCCGCAGCCAAAATCCATAGACATAACTGGGCAGCACGCTGCTGCCAATCCCACGTCGACCAGCTTTGCAGCTCGACGCCCGAATATAAAATACCAACCATCACGAGCAAACCAGCCAGCACTTGCAAGAATAGTTTCCCCCAGCCGGGCTGAACCTGGATCACGCCCTGCCGTCGTAGGCCTCGCCACAACAGCCATGCGTTCATCCATGCCGCCAAGCCCGTTGCCAACGCCAGTCCGGCATGTGGGCCATTAATACCGAGATAGACCATCGGCACCACAAAACACAGATTCAGGGTGATATTCAGCCCCATCGCCTTGATTGCAATTTTCACCGGCGTTTTGGTGTCCTGGCGTGCAAAATAGGCTGGTGCCAATACTTTAATCAAGATAAAGGCCGGCAAGCCTACCGCATAGGCCATTAAGGCCAGGGCTGCCATGCTCACATCGCCCGTTGTAAAATCACCGTACTGAAATAAACTGCTCAAAATAGGCTCTGCCAGCATAAACAGCCCCAGGGTCGCTGGCAGACCAACCACCACGGCCAAGCGCAAGGCCCAATCAAGGGTACGGGCAAAACGGTCTGGATCATCGTCTGCATGTTGCCGCGACAGGCTAGGCAAAATCACGGTACTTAAGGCGATGGCAAATACGCCAAGTGGAAACTCCACCATACGATCGGCGTAATACAACCAGGTTACACTACCGGTGAACAGGAACGAGGCAATAATCGTGTCGATGACAAGGTTAATTTGCAACACTGAGGAGCCAATAATCACCGGCAGCATCAACCGCATGATTTTGCGTACACCTGCATGGGCACGCCCCCAACGTGGCCAACCCAACATGCCAAGCCGAGCCAGGAAGGGCAGTTGAAAGGCCAATTGCGCGACACCCGCAAAAAACACACCCCATGCCAATGCCACTACCGGCACATCCATGAGTGGCGCCAGCCAAATAGCGACACCAATCAGGCACAGATTAAGCAACACCGGCGTAAACGCGGCCACGGCAAAGCGGCCAAAGCTATTCAATACCGCGCCAGCCAGCCCTGTTAGCGAAATCAGTAACAGATACGGAAAAGTAATCCGCAGCATCTGTACGGTCAGATCATACTTTTCACCACCTTCAAGGTAGAAACCGGGCCCAAAGACAATAATCAACCACGGCGCAGTCAGTTCTGCTAGTAAGGTGAGCAATACCAACACGCCCCCTAGCGTGCCGGCGGTATGGATGATTAACGCCCGGGTTTCACTCAAATCTTCCTTATCGGCAACCCGCGTTTCGGCCAGCACGGGTACGAAAGCCTGTGAAAATGCGCCCTCGGCAAATAAACGACGGAAGAAATTGGGTATTTTAAAGGCAACAAAAAAAGCATCCGTACCCGCGCCAGCACCAAATAGACGCGCGATCACGATGTCTCGCACTAATCCCAGCACCCTGGATATCAGGGTATTTCCCCCAACGATGACGGTAGATTTAAAGAGACGCCCACTCATGCTATTCTGTCTGCCGAAAGTTCATTATAACTATCTGTTTTTGTTTGGTTTTTAATGCGCTTAAGCATAACACGTCCTAGAGCGCCTCCCAAATAGATGCGATCAAAGCCGATTTGACAAATGCGCATAAAATCAGCATAGTTACGCGCTTTCTCGGACACGATACAAGACAGGATACAGGTAACAATGGCTAACTCAGCACAAGCAAAGAAACGCGCTCGTCAGGCGGAAAATCATCGCCAGCACAACGCCAGCATGCGTTCATTAATGCGTACCCGCATCAAGAACGTCGTTAAGGCAATTGAGTCAAACGATAAAGATGCGGCTAGTGCTGCTTACAAACTTGCTGTTCCAGCGATAGACAGCATGGTTAGTAAGGGACTTGTTCACAAAAACAAGGCTGCGCGTCATAAAAGCCGTCTTAACAATCACGTCCGTAACATGGCCTGATTGCTAGAAGCAATACAAAAAAAGCCCGGCATTGCCGGGCTTTTTTTTGGCCTGAACCATTGAAAATGGTTAGGTTACTCACAATGAACCGGCATGGTTCTGTGAGCATCAACCTTTAGTTTATTACCAGGGCATAAAGCTGTTTATTTTACTCATTGGACGTGACACATTGTAATTCATCACCGACATATCCTGACGCATCTGGTTCATTGATGCATTCATCCCATGTGTATTAGCAACCATTTCTCGCATAGCCACTGTCTGTTGATTAGTGTTGCTCGAAATGATCCTCACACTCTCGGTCATGGCGACCATGTTTTTGGACATCATCTCCATATTTCGCGCCATACTTTGGGCATCCTGGGTCAAACTGAAAATCAAATAAAAGCCATAACCTGCCAATAAAATAAACGCAAACAATGATGGGTAAACGATCATTTCCCAGCGTTTTGCACTGGCTGAAAAGGTGTTTGCGAGCATTTCCATGCTCTTACCCATGCAGTCTTCCATGGTCTTAGCTTCTGCCGTAACCGCGCCCCGGCACTTTTCGCAGTCTTCCATACCACAATCACTGTTTTCACATGCCTTCGCCGACACACCATCCAACGCCTTAGTTTCATTACTCATAGCAGACTCCTAAACTCAAAATATAATGCCAATACAATACTTAGACTTCCCGGTCGTCAAATACCGACTGGCTTAAAAATCACCTTCCGCACCTCGATGCATAATCGCAAGTATGGTTTCTTTAACTTTTTCAGCTTCGACCTTCAATTTGGGCGGCAAGGGTATACCACCATGGATCATCAAGTCCATGTTTAATGTATAAAGCCATACTTTACCCTGTTTATCCTCCACCATGGCTACCCGACATGGCAGGTAGGCAGAAAAGGCATCACTGTGATCCAACATGTTTACTGCCGTTAACGGGTCACAGAACATGTAAATCTTCAGCGTACGGTAGGGCTTTCCAAGCATCGCTTCGACCTGCTTACTCAGTGGCAATTCACCGACGTTCTTGATGTTATATTCATTCGCCACAGCTCGCATTGCTTCTTCTGCATCATCCGCACTTACACCATCGGCAAGCGGGACTCGCCAAACCGTTCCCTCAGCTGCGTTACCGGTGGCCAGCACGGTCTTCATCATATCCAGATAAACCACTCCGGCTTTATCATCAAACTGCAACACAGCACGAATTTCTTTCTGGAAATAAATTCCGGATACCAGTATGCCCACAACAACGACAATACCAATCAACGCAAAAAATCTACCTAGAATTCCCATACTACCTCCTCCGTGCTGCTAAATTTTATTTCAGGATTTAGTCTCCGATGCCATACTCACACTACGTAAACGTTTATAAATCCGCTCTGATTGAACACGGTCCAGTCGAACAACCACACCATGAAAGTAGGCAGCCTGTTGCATATCGTTTTTTGCAATTAACAATAACGCAACTTCAGTATATGCAGTTGCAGCATCCTTCCACCGTGCCTGCATATAATAGAGGTTACCTAATTCCCCCCATGCATTGATATTATCCGTATTCGTTGTAGTGATTTTCGAATACAAACTCTCTGCCTGTGCTATGTCTCCTGCCCAATATGCCTTCCGTGCACCTATCAATGAATCATCAGCCGCTGCCACACCCGGCATATCTACGTCATGGTTGTGCTCTTCATCAAAGAAGATGAGTGCCATCCCCATTACAACAATAAACCCCACCGCTACTATTAAAGCGTTTCGCATTGCCATTTTATTCTCCCTGTTCCCTAAAAACGTAAACCGTTAGCCATGTAACGGGGCTTGTAATGCCTTTACATGTTCATCAATACGCCGCGCCTGTACAGGGTCAAGTCCTACTACGATATAGCGTATAAACATCGCCTGTGGGAAATTCCCCTTGTCCAATAAAATAAGCGCTGCTTCGGTATATGCCATCGCTGCCTGCTGCCATTTGGCTTGTAAATAATAAATATTACCTAGCTCACCCCAACTATCTGCATTTACCTGTGAGTGCTTTAGCTGTTCTTTGTACAAGCTTTCCGCCTTTGGAAAATCCCTTTGCCAAAATGCCTGTCGTGCTTCATTTAGATTAATAACCGCCTTAGTGGACTCCGACATAACCTGAGTGATTTCTGGCATGACCTTCGTCTCAGGGTTTTCTGTAACAGCGATTATGTCCATTTCCTTGCTCTGAACTGATTCATTGTCAGCTAAAACAGCAGTCGATTCTGTAGCAACAGGCTCTGCACTGACAAGCGGTGTAGTTTCCATTTCCTTGTTCTGGGCTGATTCATTCTCAGCCAAAGCAGAAGTCGATTCTGTGACAACCGGCTCTGCGCTCACAAGCGGTGTAGTTTCCATTTCTGTTTGTTGCTTGTCAGCTGCCGCGCTATTTACTATTGGCTCATCGACCGCCCTGGTATTTTCGGCTTCAACTCGCGGTATTTGCTTTGCAGCAACCACCTCTGGTTCTTTCATCGCAGCAACATCGTTCGACTCGCTATCCGTTTCTTCAGGTTCAACTCGCAAAGCCGGTGCTGCCATCAAATCACGACCATCCTCTTCAGATGACGCCAGGTCCTGCACCCATGCCTGTCCTAGCTGAAATGCCTGCTGCGCCTGGGGTAACCACATACCCTGGTAATACCAACCCGCTCCCGCTACACCACCGAGTAAAACGAGGGCGATCACCAACCCGATAAAACCGGATTTCTTGCGGGTAACCGGGCGCTCTTCAACGACGTCATCCACCAATGCGTCTTTCTCAATTACCTCCGCAGCGGTTGTTGCCTGTTCTGCTGCTGACTCATCTTGTGCGTCACTCATGTTGCTGCACTCTCCTTAATTACTGATACAGGGCATTTGCAAAGGCTTCAAACTCATCGGAACCTTTACTACCGCGCCATAATTCAAACACTGCCAAACCCTCACTCATCGAGCGCCTGTAAATAGTGCGTTGATAAAGTCTTTGTCGTAATAACGTAACGCCGGACAATTGCGCCAATGCTGCCTCGGTGTCGTCAGACTCGCGTACAGCATGGTGCGTATCTGCACGATTAACAAAAACGTAAATAGTTAAATCACCAGACATACCTTCACGCGCTTCACGTATTATCTTCAAAAATCGCTGCGTTGCCCAAACATCTGGCTGACTAGGTGGAACAGGAACAACTATTTGATCCGCATGTCGTATTGCCTCTCGCATTCCCTGTAAATTTGCTGCGCCCACATCAAGAATTATTTCAGACTCAATATTGATATCAAAATCCGGCATAGCTTGTGCCACGACGTTCAATCCCGGTTCGTGACCCTCATCCTTTCTGATTTGCGCAACATCGTACAAGGTTAACTGGGGATCAAGATCAACTGCCTGTACGTCAATA
>Ga0316207_10000968_pt1 | contig 39244 bp, 36 predicted proteins | sample 6weekpyrite_MG_FD_204943 | JGI IMG/M metagenome (GOLD analysis project Ga0316207, IMG submission 204943) | Microbial mat bacterial communities from mineral coupon in-situ incubated in ocean water Damariscotta River, Maine, United States -... | ecosystem: Environmental > Aquatic > Marine >... | reverse complement strand
GCTTATGGCACGTTCCAGCATGACAGCTAGAATCCCTGTAAGTCCGCTTTGGGTCGTAAGCAGTCATAATCTAACATCCATAAACACTCACTTAACGGAAGTGCGGCCCCCACCCGAGACGCCCCCGCTCTGTGATACCCGCCACAATAACCCTACTGGATTCCATGGAAAGGCGAAAGCACCCCTCCCCTCGCCAGGGAGTACCAAAATAGATCGGTCCCGGCTGCCGGCTTTTTCGCGTATAATGCCGCGCTAATAATTTTGAACCCCTGTTTCTACTCAATTTCCAAGGAGTCCTCCCGCATGAGCACCCGGTGTAACAGTTTCAACGCCCGCGCCACATTGTCTGTCAATGACAAGGATTACGAGATTTTCCGCCTTGATGCCGTCAAAAATGCTGCGCGCCTGCCTTATTCCCTGAAAATCCTGCTGGAGAATCTGCTGCGCCACGAGGATGGGGTGAACGTTACCGCCGATGACATCACCGCCATGGCGGACTGGGACGCCAATGCCGAGCCGAGTAAGGAAATTGCCTATACGCCTGCACGGGTGCTGATGCAGGATTTTACCGGTGTGCCGGCGGTGGTGGATCTGGCTGCCATGCGTGATGCGATGAAAGCGCTCGGCGGTGATCCGGAGAAAATCAATCCGCTGTCCCCGGCGGAACTGGTGATCGATCACTCGGTGCAGATCGACGCCTTTGGTTCGGCCGATGCCATGCAGATCAACGCCGACCGTGAATACGAGCGCAACCAGGAGCGTTACAGCTTTCTTAAATGGGGGCAGAAAGGCTTCTCCAACTTTAAAGTCGTGCCGCCGGACACCGGCATCGTCCATCAGGTGAATCTGGAATTCCTTGCCCGCACCGTGTTTGCGCAGGAAAATAACGGCGTGCTGCAGGCCTACCCTGACACGCTGGTGGGCACCGATTCCCACACCACTATGGTCAACGGCCTGGGTGTGCTGGGCTGGGGCGTGGGCGGCATTGAGGCGGAAGCCGCCATGCTGGGACAACCCGTATCCATGCTGATCCCGCAGGTGGTGGGTTTCAAACTGACGGGGGGAATGCCCGAAGGTTCAACCGCCACCGATCTGGTGCTGACCGTGGTGGAAATGCTGCGCGCCCACGGTGTGGTAGGTAAGTTCGTCGAATTCTTTGGCGAGGGTATGGCGCATCTGTCGCTGGCCGATCGCGCCACGCTGGCTAACATGGCGCCGGAATACGGCGCGACCTGCGGCATTTTCCCTATTGATGAAGAAACCCTGAACTACCTTCGCCTGTCCGGGCGCGACGAAAATCAGATCGCACTGGTGGAAGCCTATGCCCGCACACAGGGACTGTTCCACACAGCCGGCCAGGCCGATGCGGTTTACAGCAGCGTGGTAAAACTGGATATGAGCAGCATCGAACCCAGTATGGCCGGCCCCAAGCGACCGCAGGATCGGGTGCCATTGAAGCAGTCCAGAACCCTGTTCAATGAGGCGCTGACCGCGCTCAAAGACGAACGTAAGATCAGCAGCAAACCCGCCAGCGCCGAGCTCAATGGCGAAACCGTCGAGCTGGATGATGGCGCCGTCGTGATTGCCTCGATTACCTCCTGCACCAATACCTCCAACCCTTCGGTGATGCTGGGTGCAGCACTGGTGGCGCAAAAAGCTGTGGCGCGGGGTTTACAGGTCAAACCCTGGGTTAAAACCTCACTGGCCCCCGGTTCACGCGTGGTCACCGAATATCTGCAAAAGGCCGGGCTGCTAGGTGATCTGGAAACACTGGGCTTCAACGTCGTGGGCTATGGCTGCGCGACCTGCATCGGCAACTCCGGCCCCCTGCTGGCGCCGGTTTCCAAAGCCATTGCCGAGGGTGATCTCTCCGCCTGCGCCGTGCTCTCAGGCAACCGCAACTTCGAAGGCCGAGTGCATGCCGAGGTACGCATGAACTATCTGGCCTCACCGCCGCTGGTGGTCGCCTATGCGCTGGCCGGCAGCATGAATATCGATCTCTACAACGAGCCACTGGGACAGGATAAAGACGGTAACGACGTATTCCTCAAGGACATCTGGCCTTCCCTGAAAGAAATGCACGATGTGGTGCTCAACAGCGTCAAACGTGAATCCTTCCTCGACGCCTATGGCGAGGTCTACAAAGGCGAGAATCGCTGGATCAACCTGGTTTCCCCCGAAGGCCAGCTGTTCGACTGGCAAAGTGACTCCACCTACATCAAGAACCCACCCTATTTTGAAGGCATGAGCCGTGAGGCCGGTGAGGTTTCGGACATTCAGGGCGCACGGGTGCTGGCGCTGCTGGGTGATTCAGTGACCACCGATCACATCTCCCCGGCCGGGGCGATCAAGGCGGACAGTCCGGCGGGCAAATACCTGCAGGAACGCGGCGTCAAACCTGAGGATTTCAATTCACTGGGATCACGACGTGGCAATCACGAAGTCATGATGCGCGGCACCTTCGCCAATATCCGCCTGCGTAACCTGCTCGCTCCCGGCACCGAAGGCGGCGTCACCCTGCACCTGCCTGACGCTGAGCCGATGAGCATTTATGACGCGGCGATGAAATACCGGGATGAAAGCACGCCATTGGTAGTCATCGCCGGCAAGGAATACGGCTCCGGTTCCTCCCGCGACTGGGCGGCCAAGGGCCCGCGTCTGCTCGGTATCCGCACCGTAATCGTCGAAAGCTATGAGCGCATCCACCGCTCCAACCTGGTTGGCATGGGCATTCTGCCGCTGCAGTTCATGGACGGTGAGAGCGCCGCCTCACTGGGGCTCACAGGGCGGGAAACCATCGATATCAACGGCCTCGGAGACGGCACGGCGAAAGAAGTTACCGTGACCGCAACGGATGATGCCGGTGCGGTAAAAACTTTCAGGGCGCGGGTGCGTATCGATACGCCGCAGGAAGTGGAGTATTACCGCCATGGCGGTATCCTGCATTATGTGTTGCGCCAACTGGCGGGCTAAATACAATAATTTTAACCGCAGAGGACGCAGAGTTTCGCAGAGGAGAATAAAACCGGAATCAATTTCTCCGCGTCCTCTGCGGTTAATTTTCTTTAAAACTCAACCACTTTAATCATTAACTGGAAAAACATCAGGCTGGCAAACTTGGGACTCACACTCGGAATGTAGGTCGCATTGACGGCAACATACTCATTGCCCACTGAAATGAAGGGCAACGCGCCGAAAAACGGTTTCTTACCGTTGTAATCCTTGCGCGTCATTAAAAAGGCCACTACCCCGGCATCAAGGTGCCAGCTACTCTCGCCTGCGCCCAGCATGAAGCGATACTTGGTGCCTCCCCCCAGGTAGTTTGAAGTTTGATTGTTGCTGTCCTTGAAAGTGCTGCCGGTAACCAGGGGAATCCAGTTACCGCTCCGCTCAAAGTCATATTCAAAGCCGAAGCCCCAGTTTTTTTCATTAAAATTTCGGCTGCGGTCAAAATGGTAGGCTTTGCCGTTGATAATGCCGTGTAATTGACCGGCGAACAGCAGGCCAGGCAACATCAAGACAAGAAGAATAATTGTGATACGCATCTCGCACCCCTTGTGAACCAGTTCCTTTGTGAAATGCGTAGCGGCTTATTAATCAATAACTTGAACGTTTTCTTACATGTTTTGCACCTCAATCAAAAACAGGAACTTAGCGGCATAAGGTATCGATCTGACATAAATTTGACGAAAAGGGACTGGCAGCAATTAACCAGTTTGCGTTATTTTTCCACTCTGCTGTCCAGGAAAACACGAATATGTCGAATGTTTGGCAGAAACGGTCGTTTTTCATTCATATAAATGACGTAAACTCCCGTTCCTGTCTCTGGCGCTGTTTATTAAATGTGTTTTTTTACTGAAAATTAGCCGCATTTTTTCTGGAAAAATCAGGAATTACGTCTTACAGTTACATTAAATCCTAGTTATAGCTTATAAATACTTGTATTATTTAATATTCGCCCCGATTTATTCACCTTAGAATTAAGACAATTGCGCTACTGTTTGCCGTCAGGACAGGCGCAGGAGAATGTGAGAAGTGCCGGCTGCACCATCCCGATTATTATCAGATTTTGAAAGCCCTCTGATTCAGCGAGTGCTGGCGGCATTTCAGTCGCCACAAACAAGCCGGCGTATGGCGCTGATCCTTAACCTTGCGCTGATTACGCTGATTGCCTGGCATGTGGCGAATTTAACCTGGCAGTTGATTCCCGCTGACACCGCTATATCGCAACCTGCACAGTCCAGCAGTAGTATGCCCGGTGGGGAAAAATTTGAAAAACCTTCGATGGCAAATGTGGTGCTGCTACATCTATTCGGTGAAAGCAAAACTGCATCCACCAGCAAACGAGCATCCGGCCCGATCAAGGCGCCGGACACTCATCTACAACTGGCCCTGCATGGGGTATTTGCTTCCGAAAATTCGGAACTGTCGTTAGCCATTATTTCCGAGAAAAAAGGCAAGGACAAAACCTACCGTCAGGGTGATAGCCTGCCCAATGGCGTATTGCTGCATGAAATCTATGCGGACAGGGTAATTCTTTCACGTAACGGCAAACTGGAAACCCTGCGCCTGATTCGCAAACAGGCCGACATCAAGGTCAGCAGCCGCCCTGCCCTGCCTGGCTCCGGTGAGCTGCATCAATCAGAACGCATCAATCAGTTCAAACAAAACTACAAACGAGATCCGCAATCACTCTGGAAACAGATTCGTATTTCACCGGTAATGAAAAATGGCCGCATTGAAGGTTACCGCTTTAGCCATAATGACCGCGCACTGATGAAAGATCTTGGCCTGCAAGCGCAGGATGTTATCACCGCTATCAATGGAACAGCGGTCACCGATACCGCCTCGCTAATGGAAATGATGGGTGGCATCAATAGCATGAGTGAGCTCAACCTCACCCTGCGCCGCAATGGACAAACTAAAGATATTACTGTCCGGTTCGACTAACTGTACGGAGTTAGTCGTGCTGATTAGAACAAATTATTCAAAGAGAAATTTTGTACTGATGAAGTATTGCCGGGAAAAATTATCAAGACAAACAGGGCGACTGTTATCGCTTGCGATTTTGTTGCTGACACTCAGCAATAGTGCGCATGCAGAAGATCGGCTGACACTGAACTTTTCCGACACTGACATCAATGCCGTCATCAACGCTGTCGCCAAACTGACGAACAAGAATTTTATTGTTGATCCCCGCGTCAAAGGCAAGGTCACAGTCATTACCCACCAGTCCCTGAGCAAGGATGAAGTGTATAAAGTTTTTCTTTCCGTGCTCAAGGTACATGGCTATGCCGCCATCCCCGGTGAGTCGGTAATCAAGATCGTACCCGAGGTCAACGCCAAGCAGGACAGTATCCCCACTGTCAGCAATGCCCGTTTTAGTGATGGTGACGGCATTGTCACCGAGGTCATCAAGATAAAGAATGTCGATGCCGCACAACTGGTGCCGATCCTGCGCCCGCTGGTGCCACAGCGTGGCCACCTGGCCGCATATCCGGCATCCAATGTTATTATTATCTCGGATAGCGCCGCCAATATTTCCCGCCTCTCCCGGATCATCCGACGCATCGATCTGGCCGTGAACGATGAAATCGAAGTCATCGCCCTGCAACACGCTACCGCCTCGGAAGTCGTGCGGGTGATCACTCAGCTTAATCGCGCCGATCCCAAGAAAAAATCCAAACAGACGATCGTGGCCGACGATCGCACCAACAGTATTCTGCTTGGCGGCGATCGCAGCGCACGACTTCGCCTGCGCGCCATCATTTCCCACATGGATACGCCTGTGGACATCGGCGGCGACTCCCACGTTATCTATCTGCGTTACGCCAAGGCCAAGGATCTGGTGCCGGTTCTGACCGGGGTCAGCAAATCCCTCGGCAGTCCACGCGCCAAAGGCAAACAGGCCGCCTCAGTGCAACGGCAGGGTAATGTCTCCATTCAGGCCGATGAAGGCAGTAATGCCCTGGTCATCAATGCCCCACCCAGCGTGTTTCGTTCGCTTCGAAATGTTATTCGCAAGCTGGACATTAAACGCGCCCAGATTATTGTCGAATCCATCATCGCTGAACTTTCCTACCAGAAAGCCTCTGAATTCGGCGTTCAATGGGCCGCCGATGGCAGTTCGGGCGGCACCCGTGCCGGGCCTGTCGGTCTGGTCAATTTCAGCGTCGGCACCAGTCTGCTATCGGCGGCTGGCGCCTCGCTGGACTCGCCTCCCAGCGCCGACGGCATGTCGCTCGGCGTAGGCAGCTACAAAAACGGCAGCCTGAACGTTGGCATGCTGATCCGCGCGCTGGCCGGAGACGCCACAACCAATATTCTCTCCACACCGACCCTGGTGACCATGGACAACGAGGAAGCGGAAATCGTGGTCGGGCAAAATATTCCCTTCCTGACCGGCTCCTATGTCGCCACTGGCACGGGCGGCACCACCACTCCCGGCAATCCCTTCCAGACGATTCAGCGCCAGGATGTGGGTCTGACATTGAAAATCAAACCACAGATTAATGAGGGCAATACGATCAAACTGGATATCGTTCAGGAAACCTCCAGTCTCGCCGCCAGTGTCCAGGGCAGCGCCGATCTGATCACCAACAAGCGCTCGATCAAAACCAGCATCATGGTCGAGGATGACCAGATGGTCGTGCTGGGCGGCCTGATTGAAGATACCCTGCGCGATACGGAGCAGAAAGTGCCCGGTCTGGGCGACATTCCGATATTGGGCTGGTTGTTCAAGTACAAGAAACAGGACAAGATAAAAACCAATCTGATGGTCTTTCTGCGCCCGACCATCCTGAAAACCGGCGAAACGCTCGATTACTACACCAATGAAAAATACAACTACTTTCGCAGCCGGCAAGTCCGGCTGAGCCGCAAGGGCCTGAGCCTGTTGAGCGACAAGGAAATTCCCATGATGCCGGAAAAAGGCAATATCAAGCCCTTGCCACCACACTATACGCCGGCTGACAGCGTGATTGATCTAAACGTATCCCCACCGCCCGGAGTACAATAAACCGTGGCGAACGAACCCATCCAGACAACGGTGAAATCGGCCAATGCTGTTCCCTTCTCCTTCGCCAAGCGGCACGGTATTCTGGTAACCAATGTCACTGAGGACGGCTTTGAGGCCGTGCATCGCAGCAACATTGATCACCATGTGCTGATTGAGCTACAACGTTATTACACGCGCCCCATGAATCTGCGGCAGGTTGATGAAAGCGAATTCGACGCCTGCCTGCAGCAATCCTATGAAGATCAGAGCAACCAGACCATGGAGTCTGTGGAAGGTCTGGGTGACGAACTGGATCTGGACAGCATCGCCCAGGCGCTGGCCGAGCCGGAAGATCTGATCGAAAATGAGGACGAAGCGCCGATCATTCGCCTGATCAACGCCTTGCTGACCCAGGCCATCAAGGAAAACGCATCCGATATCCATGTCGAACCCTTTGAGACACGGCTGGTAGTACGCTTCCGTGTGGATGGCGTCCTGCGTGAAGTGCTGCAACCCAAGCGCGTCCTGGCGCCGCTGCTGGTTTCGCGGATCAAGGTCATGGCGAAACTGGACATTGCCGAAAAGCGCCTGCCACAGGATGGACGCATTTCCCTGCGCATCGCCGGCCGCGCCGTCGATGTACGCGTCTCGACCCTGCCGTCCGGTCAGGGTGAGCGCGTGGTGATGCGTATTCTGGACAAACAGGCCGAACGTCTCGATCTGGAGCACCTGGGACTGGATGAAATTTCTCACCAGTTGCTGGAAGATATTATCCATCGCCCGCACGGCATTTTTCTGGTCACCGGCCCGACCGGTTCCGGTAAAACCACCACGCTTTACGCTGTTCTCAACCGGCTCAACACCAGGAGCCGTAATATCATGACGGTTGAAGAACCTATCGAATACTACCTCGACGGCATTGGCCAGACCCAGGTCAACCAAAAGGTGAACCTGACCTTCGCCCGCGGTCTGCGCGCCATTCTTCGTCAGGATCCGGATGTGGTCATGGTGGGTGAAATCCGCGATCTGGAAACCGTGGAAATTGCAGTGCAGGCCAGTCTCACCGGCCACATGGTGTTTTCCACCCTGCATACCAATACCGCTATCGGCTCCATCACCCGCCTGCGCGATATGGGCGTGGAGCCTTTTCTGCTCTCCTCCAGTCTCGAAGGTATTCTTGCCCAGCGACTGGTGCGCACCCTCTGCGAACACTGTAAGGTCGCCTATACCGCCAGCGAGACGGAATGTGAATCCCTGGGCTTCAACCCGGACATCCCTCCTGAACTCTACCGCGCCCGCGGCTGTGAACACTGCAACCAGCTAGGCTACCGCGGCCGCACCGGTATTTATGAACTGATCGTAGTCGACAATACCCTGCGCAGCATGATTCATGACGGCGCCGGCGAACAGGAAATGGAAGCACATGTACGTCAGAGTCGTCCCGGTATTTTCACCGACGGCCTGCGCCGCATTCTGCTGGGTGAAACCAGTATGGAAGAAGTCCTGCGCGTCACCCAGGAAAAGTAGCTGGAGCGTATATCTAATGGGTGCGTTTGAATACACAGCCTTGAATGCCAAAGGGGCTGAGAAAAAAGGCATCATGGAAGGCGACAGTTCGCGCCAGATCCGCCAGCAACTGCGCGAACAGAACCTCATTCCCCTGAAAGTGGAAGAAGCCGCAAAGCGGGATCGGCGGCAGAAAGGAAAAAACACGGTCGGCGGCGGCGTCAGTGTCATGGCGCTGGCGCTGATGACCCGACAGCTTGCAACCCTGTCACGCACCGGCACGCCACTGGCGGATGCCCTCGCAACTGTAGGCCGTCAGACCGATAAACCACGCATGAAAAGCCTGCTCATGGCGATTCGCGCACAGGTGCTGGAAGGCCATACCCTGGCCGACGCCTTTGCCAATTTCCCCAATATCTTCGACAGCCTTTATATTGCTACCGTACGTGCCGGGGAGCACTCCGGACATCTGGATCTGGTGCTGGAACGTCTGGCCGAATACACTGAAAACCGTCAGCAGATGCGCCAGAAGGTACAGATGGCGCTGCTCTATCCCATCATCCTGAGCGTGATGGCCATCGGCGTGGTCAGCGCCCTGCTCGCCTTTGTTGTACCCGAAGTGGTACAGGTATTTGAAAATACCGGCCAAACCCTGCCCTGGTTGACCCGCGCCCTGATCGCCAGCAGCGATTTTCTGCGCGCCAACTTCCTGTACATGATTATTTTAATCGGCCTGGTCATCGCCCTGTTTACCTGGTTGATGAAAAAAGAGCACTTTCGCCTGCGCATGCATAAGCTGGTGCTGCGCATCCCTGTCGTCGGCGCCCTGGTGCGGGGCATGAATACCGCACGCCTGGCACGTACGCTCAGCATTCTAAGCGCCAGTAACGTGCCCCTGCTCGATGCGCTGCACATTTCCGCCCAGGTGCTCACCAATATTCCCATGCGCCGGTCAGTGGAACAGGCTACGGTACGGGTACGGGAGGGCACCAGTCTGGCCCAGGCGCTGGAACAGAGCGGTTACTTCCCACCCCTGCTGATCCAGCTGATCAGTGGCGGTGAAGCCAGCGGGGAACTGGAGCAGATGCTGGAACATGCCGCCATTAGCCAGGAACGGGAACTACAATCGATTATTGCGACACTCTTCGGCCTGCTGGAACCTTTAATCATTGTCGCCATGGGCGGTATCGTGCTAATCATTGTGCTGGCCATACTCTTGCCCATTTTTGAAATGAACCAGCTGGTTCAATAAAATTTAGAATTTATATATTTTCACAGGAGAAAACAGGTGAATTCATTTAACCAACACGCAATACGCCAGTCAGGTTTCACCCTGATTGAAATCATGGTGGTAATCGTCATCCTCGGCATTCTTGCCGCCGTGGTGGTGCCGAATATCATGAGCCGCCCGGATGAAGCGCGTATCGCCAAAGCCAAGCAGGACATTCGCGCGCTCAGCACCGCTCTGGATCTCTACAAGCTGGACAACTATGCCTATCCGACAACCGATCAGGGCATCGAAGCACTGGCGAGTAAACCCACCTCCGCACCAGAACCCAAGCACTATCGTGAAGAAGGCTACCTGAAAAAAGTACCCCTGGATCCCTGGCAGAACCCCTACCAGTATCTCAATCCCGGCGAACATGGCCTTATTGATATTTATTCGCTGGGTCCGGATCAAACCCCCAGTGAGGATGACATCGGCAGCTGGAATCTGGAATAAGCAGGCGCGTGACATACAGCTGGAAAAAGCCAGTGGCTTCGCGTCTGCAAAAAGGCTTTACCCTGATCGAAATCCTGGTGGTGATGATCCTGCTGGGCATCATCATGACTATCGCCATGCTCTCGATTGGCAATTCCCAGTCGGAGCAGCTTGAAGAAGACATGCGCCGTCTGCTGCAAATCATGCGCCTGGCGCATGAAGAAGCGATTATCAACCAGCAGACACTGGCAATAAAATTTTCGCCACATGGCTATGCCCTGCAACGTTACGACGGCAAGGGCAAGATCTGGATACCTGTTACCGAACCGGCTTTTTTTCAGGCTAAAGAGCTGGATGAAAGCTATGAAATAAAACTGTTACAGGAAGGCCTCAAGGTATCCCTGGAAAAAGAAAATGCTGGCAAGGTAATGATGTATTCAAGCGGCGAAATAACACCGTTTGAACTGAATATCGGCCTGCCCGACAGCGACATAAATTACCGCCTGACAGGTGATCTGATGGGCAATCTCGAGATAGAAGGTTTACAGTCCTATGGCAGCAGTACCGAGGAAGAGGATGCGCGGTGAATAATTCACGCAGGCCATATACAGCAGGTTTTACCCTGCTCGAAGTGCTGGTCGCACTGGCTATCCTCGCTATTACCCTCGGCGCTTTAATCAAGGCCAGCGGCAGCTATGCCAGCAACGCCAGCTATCTCAAGGAAAAAACCCTGGCCCAGTGGATAGCACAGAACAAGGCAACCGAATATCAGCTGGAGAACAAATTCCCGCCCATCGGTAGCCGTGAAGGCGAGCTCAACTATGCCCTGCAGGAATGGCGCTGGCGGGTCAAGGTATCAAAAACCGATGATCGTCGCCTGCGCCGACTGGATATCGATGTCATTCTCGCAGGAGGGGAATTCAAGCAATCCCGCGCCTCGCTGGTCGCCTTCGTCGGAGAACCTCTGTGAACAGGCAGGTCCATAGCCGCGATAAAGGCTTCACGCTACTTGAATTGCTGGTGGCCATGTCGATCTTTGCCCTGCTATCGATCATGGCCTATGCCGGACTGGATACGGTTCTCGACACCCGCCGTATCCTGGAAGAGAATATGGATCGCCTCAGTGAAGTGCAGAAAAGCGTGTTATTTATCAGCCGTGACATACGCCAGATTGTGGATCGGGGCATCCGTGATGAATACGGCGATTATCAACCGGCGCTGTCGGCATCAAGCCTGAACGTCGGTCTGGACACACCGATTATCGAATTCACGCATAGCGGCTATAGCAACCCGCTTGGCGCTAAACGCAGTCACCTGCAGCGCATCGCCTATCATCTCAAGGACAATGTGCTTTACCGTGACAGCTGGCAGGTGCTGGATCGGGCGCAGGACAGTCGCCCCTACAAGGCGCGCCTGTGTAGCAATGTCGAATCCGTCGGCTTCCGCTATCTCGACGAAAAGGGTGAATGGCACACACAATGGCCACCGGTCAATAACGCGACAGGCGCACAGGCTACGGGACAACCGAATGGCACAGCTACAGCAGGGGCCACCCGTTTACCCCAAGCGGTGGAATTCCGTCTCAAACTGAGTGACTGGGGCACCATCACCCGTTTACTGCAACTGCCGGAGAGCGTGACATGATCAAAACACAGTCCGCCCCCAAAAATAAACCAGCCTGCGGGCATTTCACCCGCAGGGTAGAAGCCGTACCTGCAATAGAACTTCACCGCAGGCAGCGAGGAATTAAAGCCTCAGAGATTAAATCGAATCAGGGTGTCGCCCTGATCACGGTATTGCTGGTCGTAACCATGGCGACAACCGCCGCTGTCGCCATGTCCAGCCGGCAGCATATCGATATCCGGCGCACGGAAAACACGCTTTTCATTGGTCAGGCGGCAGAATACCTGTCCGGAATCGAACTCTGGTCACAGCGAATTCTGGTCAAAGATCGCAAGGACAATAAAACCGATGACAACAGTGAAGCCTGGGCCACTCGCCTGCCACCGCTGCCGGTCGAAGGGGGGTATGTCACAGGCTATCTCGAAGACCTGCAGGGACGTATCAATATCAACAACCTGCAGCAGAGTGATGCCGCCGGCGAGCAGACACAGGCGCGTCTGAAGCGTCTGCTGGCGCAACTGGAAATAAACCAGGGGTTGATTAACCTGCTGCTCGACTGGATCGATGCCGATCAGGAAGCCCGCTTTCCAGAGGGCTCCGAAGACGGGTATTATCTTGGTTTACAACCGCCATACCGAGCAGCAAACCGTGCGCTACAAAGCAGCAGCGAACTGATGCTGCTCAAGGATATGACTCAGGAACAGTTCGATAAATTGAATCCTTTTATTAGCACTCTGCCGCAAACTACGGCCATCAATATCAATACTGCCAGCGTAGAGGTTCTGATGACGCTGGCCGATAATCTATCCGCGACAGACATACAGGCACTGGTGAAAAAGCGCGAAGACAAGGCCTACGAAAAAGTCGCGGATTTTCTTGCCGAAAAAGTTTTTGCCGGAAAAAATATCTCGGCTGAGGGTCTTAGCGTTAGCAGCAATTATTTCCTGCTGCATGCCGAGGCCGGCATCGGCACACTGACACGATATCGCACCTGTCTGTTTGAACGCAGTGACAAGGGGCCGATAAAAACACTCCTGCGTTCGGAGGGTGTAATTTAATGGCGGCTCAGGTGCACCTACGATTACTGTCTCTGCCCGGCCAGGACGGTCTCCAGGCCTGCTGGCTTCGCATCAACGACGGTCGTATCGTATCCGACCTGAAACTGGGTAGTCTGGCTAATGCGGCCGATGATCTGGCGGGTAACGCCGCTGTTGTCTATGTCCCCGGCCAGGATGTCCTGCTGACTCAGATCAAGCTGCCCGACAACCGTCGCAAGCAGCTGATCAACGCCCTGCCCTACGCCATGGAAGACGAACTGATCGACGAGGTTGACAGCCTCCACTGTGTGCTGGGTTCCAAAGTGGAGCCCGGACTTTACAATGTCGCTGTGATCGCCCATGAAAAAATGCGCTTCTGGCTGGACACACTCGAAAGCGCGGGTATCCGCGTACTGCGGCTGCTGCCTGACACCCTGCTGCCGCCTTATGAAAAAGACAGCTGGGGTGTATTTTCTGAACACAACCTGGACCAGATGCTGGTGCGCACTAATCTGGAACAGGGCTTTGTCTGTAGCCGAGAGAACCTGATCACGTTTATTCAAAAAGCCGCCGCCCAGGAAGGCAGCACACCGACGAAAATCAAGCTGTTTCACTGTGAAAGCATTGACGAATCTGCACTGGAGGTAGCCGTCTCCGGCCTCAGCGAACTGGAGTGGATTGACCAGCCCCAGATTGAAGACGCCCTTTCCCTGCTCACACTGAAAAACGAAGCAACGGATCTTAATCTACTACAGGGCCGTTATGCTCCCCGCAGCCGCATGGGACAACACCTGCGACCCTGGTATTCCAGCGCCGCGCTGCTTGTGCTGTTGCTGCTGACCGGCCTGGTTGCGAACATCATCCAGTACTATTCACTGCAGGCAAAAAACAGCGAACTGGAACAGGAAATTATCACGACCTTCCGCCAGACCTTTCCTGAAATTAAACGCATAGTCAATCCACAGGCACAGATGCGCCATCATTTATCCCGCCTGCGCGGGAGCAGCAAACAGGGCCCCTCTTTTGCTAAAATGCTTGCCACCATCGCGCCATTGGCAAAAGGCATAAAGGGTCTGAAGATCCAGAATCTACGCTATCAAAAGGGACAAATGGAGCTGCTGATAGAACTGCCAGACTTACAGACGCTGGAACGTTTCAAACAAGCCCTGTCCAGCCGCAGCCCCTGGAATGTGGAACTCAAGTCAGCCAATTCCACTGACAACAAGGTTCAGGGACGGATGCTTATTTATGAAAAATGATACACCTGAAAAAATTAAGAGCCGAAAAATAAGATGAAGGAACGCTGGCAACAACTTGCTCTGCGGGAGAAACAGTTACTCATTCTTATGAGTGTTGTGGTTTTGATCACGCTGTTTTATTTTGCCCTCTGGAAACCACTGAAAACCGGGATTGAAGACGGTGAACTGCGCATCAAGGCACAGACCCGTGCGCTGATGGAAATCCGCAAACAGGCCGCCGAAGTGCGCCAGCTCCGCGCCAGTGGCGCAGCCAGCCGCACAACAGTGAAAGACAGCAGCTCGCTGCTGGGACTGATCGAGCGCAGCGCCAAACAGAAAAAAATCAAGGGCAGCCTGCAAAAAGTCCAGCCTGAGGGACAAAGAGAAGTGCGGGTGTGGATGGAAAGCGTATCCTTCGATCAACTGATCAGCTGGCTGGATCTGCTCACTAACCGCTACGGCATCCAGATCAGCGAGATCTCACTGGAAAACAGCAATACGCCTGGCATCGTCAACGGCCGCATTCTGCTGCAAGCCCCATGAGACTAAAGAGATTGTATGATTTTTATTAGCAATAACTTTTTTCTTTGCGTTCTCTGCGTTTAATACGAACCTTTATGGATAGCCGCTAACTATGCTCCCATCGCTTGTGCTAAAGGCGCCGTCCAGAACAGGCCTCCTGCTGGTGCTGTATGGCTTTCTGAGCTACGTCCTGTTTCTGTTGGCGACTATACCTGCGCAACAGATCTGGCAGTTTATCCCTCAGCAAAACAGGACTCAGCTGCAAATCAGCCACCTGCAGGGAAGCCTGTGGTCAGGAAAGGTAGACCGTCTGCAGCTCGGTCATCTGTCATTAGGACAACTTGACTGGAATCTGAACCCGCTGCCTTTATTTCTCGGACAAATTGCTCTGGAGACAAAAATTCGTGGCCCACTGGGTGAATTACAGTCCCATATCATACTCAGTACCGATGGCAGTCTGCAGGCGACCACCCTTAGCGGCCGCATACCGGCCGAATCACTAAACCCCTACACCCTGCCGGCAACCCTGCAGGGTGAAATCACTCTCAAGATTCAAAAATTTTTATTTCAGGCCAGTCAAAAATCACAGATGGAAGGTGAAATGCACTGGCGCAACGCCAGTATCAACATGCTGCAATCGGTAGAATTGGGAGATGTTCGCCTGCTCACCAAAGCCGAGGGCAATGGCAGCATCGTACATATCAATAACGAGAAAAGCGCACTCGGAATTGAGGGCACAATTAAACTTGGCGCCAACGGTCGCTACAGCGTTAATCTGGCGCTGATGAACCGGGACTCAGGCCGTAAGGATATTCGTTCCCTGCTCCAGATGCTGGGACGAGCTGATGCCGCCGGCAAGGTCCATATCAAACGCCAGGGGCAGCTCCAGCTCGGCCTCTAGTGATTAAACGCAGAGAACGCGGAGGCGCAAAGACGCGGAGTTTAATCTCTAAGGGCTGAGGGATCCCCACGAATTTATATCTAAAATCAAATCCTTCGTCATTCCGGCATGGTTTTAGCCGGAATGACGGTGAGTGTTAAATTTTTGCGTTAACATATTGATTTTGATCAACATTTTGTGGGGATAACTCAGCTCTAAGGGTTTGATTCCCCGCAGCTTGCTATGAAGTTCTGTTGTAGGTGCGGCTTCAGCCGCACATGCTCGCCTCACCTGTGCACCCTTCGGGTGAAATGCCCGTTACACAGGGTATATTTCACCCGAAGGGTAGACGGCAAACCTACATGACTATCCTGTTCGCTTGCGGTGGGGAGACTTATTCTTATCGTTGCAAAAACGCAGGCTGAGCATAGTTTACTTAAAAATCTCTGCGTCTTTGCGCCTCCGCGTCCTCTGCGTTATTTACAATACATTCAGTTACTGGCGGATGATCGCTCGGCCTGCTTGCGCCGGCTTTCAACTTCTTCTGCTTTTTTGAGCTTGCCCTGCTCCCGGTAGGCTCTGGCCTGCAGCTCATAGGCATCATTCACTACCGGTGTGCCATTGTAGAACTCAACTATGTATTCGGTACGTCGAATCACTTCCTCGTAGCGTCCTTTCACCAGATCATAGCGGGCAACAAACAACTCATAAGCGGCAAGATTGGTGCGAACATTCTTCATGAAATTCCGCGCCTGTGCAGAGTATTCGCTTTTGGGATAACGCGTGATCAGATCGGCAAAATAAGCGTAAGCCAGGCGCAAGCTCTCCGGATAAGACACATTCGCAGAGATATTACTGACAGCCCGAGTAAACTCCAGTTTACCCTGCGCCTTGGTAACCAGCGCACGCAGGTAGAGTACGTAATCAAGATGAGGGTAAGCAGGATAATTGCGGATAAAGGACTCTATCTGCCTGAGGCTGGAATCAAATTGCTGATCCTTGTAATAGGCATAGGCCAGCGCCAGTTCCGCCTGCATCTGTTCCTTGTCTGTTGATGCCATGTCTCTCAGTTCCTTGAACTGCTCGATATCAACCGCCGCAGCCTCCGCTCCGGCATTTTTCATGAGTTCTTTATATTTTATCTTGAACAAACTGCTGTCGGCAGGGATGGTCGTGCAGGCGGACAGGCTCAGTGCGAGAAGCAAAAACAGGATAAACTTATTCATAGGTCTCCATAATATATTGAAATAATGACCATTTTTTTACTAGCCGTATTTCTGCAGGCAGTATTCTCAGGATCAATATAATACGTTATCCATGCAGCGGTTGCTAAGCAAAAGCCACACCGTTACAGGTTAATTCTGGCAGCATTTTGACAAAAATGCATGCATGCTCACAGTTTTTATGGCATGCATCAAATTTTCTAAAGTTGCCACTTTACGCGCCGATAGCGATAGAAGACAAAGATACCCGCCTTAATAATTCCGGCTACAAACAGGAGACAAACATGGAAAATACCTCATATGGTCGCCCGATTGGTTCACATCTCGGCAAACCTATTTATGAATCTATTGAAAGCGACGGGCACCGTTATGTATATGATCGGCTTGCAGAGTGTGATGCTGAAGGCTGTCCCCTGAACCAGCTGCATAAAAACGAGCTGCTAATTAACCCCGGCATCATTTATCGGCAGGAGTGAGTGAACACCGCTTCTGCATCCGATTTAGTCAAAACTTAAATCTGGATTTCAAACAAAAAAGCGCATTTGTCATCCGGATGCCGCCGGATTAAAGGGAGTCTTTGCATTAAATTTGATATTGGACATCAGGAAAACCGGCCACCCCAGCAGCTTCCCGGTATCATTCCTTAGGGTAATCCCTTAGATACACACCACTCCCAATCCTGCATCATAGACACAAACTAAATAACGACAAAGATATGGTTTATTTTCACAGGAGACATAAATGTGATGCGCGGCTTTAAACAAGCCCTGATCACCATATCTATGGAATCTCTGATTAATTACAACATTGTCATTCCGGCGAATGCCGGAATCCAGTAAGTCACTGATACGTAACACATGGATTCCGAATCTCCGCTTCGCTGCGTCCGGAATGACGAATTAATCAGAGATTCCCTATAAATTAAAAAACTCTATAATTAATTCAGCCTATTTTATTTTAGAGGAGAGAAGATATGGAACGACGCTGGAATGAACGCAAACCCGTTCAGCTCAATGCCCTGATAAATTCAACCGAAACCCTGATCAGCGGCAAAACTGATAACATTGGTATGGGCGGGATGTATCTCAAAATTGCACCGGGAATCAATATCAGAGCTCAGCGTACTATCAGTGTTTCCCTGAGTGATGGCGATGACACCGTCACCTTTCCATCAAAGGTTATCCGTATCGATGAAGATGGGCTGGCGCTTAAATTTTCCAACTACTCACCGGAAATGCTAAGCATGTTACGCAAAATACTGGTAGACGGGGCTGACAACACTGGCCTACATTGAGTACCGAAAATACAGCGAAATACCAAGATTGCGGGTTTCACTTCGTGGCTCAACCACCCCAGAGCCTGTGCCCACACCATTCACCGTCAATTCGGCAACGTTGCTGCGATTCAGATCCCATCTGTAGTAATAGGGTTCGATTGTTATCGTGGCATCGTTGATAGTGGATACCTGGAAAGTCCAGGGAAGAGCTAAACGTAAACCCCAGTCCTCGCCCAGATTCAGGCTGGCGTTGTCATAACCCCCATAGCCCAGAAAATCTACGTCCATTTGCGCCTGCAACATGCGTGTCACACGAATATCCAGATTGATGCGGGAATCCTCGTTAACAAACAGCGGCGCATTGAACCCCAGCAGAGCGTAGGTCCAGGAGTAAAATTCCAGCAGCCCCGCTACCCGCAAACCACTGTTCGTCATTGTTGGATGAATATTACGTCGCCAGAAATAATACCCCAGACCAGCGTATACCCTCGCCGCAGAAAACCGGTAACCGGCTATTGCTGTGGTATCAAATATGTCTGCATCCGAACGGCTGGTGATGTACAGACCAGACAGGGCGGGATCATCCGACTGGGTCTGCCCCTGATATTCCACGTCACCAAAATAATAATTCAGCTCCAGTGATGCATACCAGTTACCCGGCCAGTAGAGTGTGCCGCCCAGTAACAAACCCGGCAGCCAGCCGTTTTCTTCATCCAGCCAGGCGCCATTTGTATCGAATTCGGTATAGTCAAAGTTGAGCATCGAAGCACCGGCGAAAAGCTCAAACTTCGATGCTTTCAGGAAATTTGTGGCAACTATCTCAGGCGAAGCAGGTATGACCTTGTCGGTTGTCACGGCTGGCGCAGTTTCAATCATGCTAACTGTGGCGGGGACAACGACGGAAGCCGCTGTTTCGTCTGCAACAGCGGCAGGAGGAACAACTACCTCAGCGGCGCTAACCGATGGCTCCTCCGTCACTACTGTAGTTTCTGGAACCGTTTCAGTAACCTTCGTCTCAGCAACAGGATCATTCGATTCTGCTAAGGTTTCGGGAGCGGTTTCGGGAGCAGGAACTATTTCAGGCTCAGCAGCTGTTTCAGCTACGCTCGCCGTTTGTGAGACATTTATACTGACGTCAGACGCAGCTGTATCATGCTCAGAGGCAAGAAGCGCAGAAATCGGCTGCACCCATAAAAGAAACGATAAAACCAGCTTGCTCAACTTAACTAATACTCCGCATCCGGATGCGAAAACTGCCCGTGCTTATTCTGTTTTTCAGGAAAACAAACAAATGCTAGAACACTGCTCCAAATGATGAGACACTGGAAAATAGCAGTAAAATCACTGAATTAGCTGATTTTTGTTGATTGATATATGACGGACTGAAAGTGAATAGTGTATGATGGTGATTTTTCACGCATCTTCTCCAAAATTATTATTTATTTTTCCGGATTGAGATTTATGGAACTAAACAGTCTGAGCGCAGTATCCCCTATTGATGGTCGCTATGGTAGTAAAACTGACGCATTACGCCCGATTTTCAGTGAGTACGGTCTGATTCGTCACCGCGTTCTGGTCGAGGTACGCTGGCTACAGCATTTCGCCGCCTCAACCCAAATCAACGAAGTTCCTGCGTTTTCTGCTCACGCCCAGTCAGTGCTGGATAATATCATAGAGCAGTTTTCACTCGAAGACGCCCAGCGGGTCAAAAATATCGAGCGCAGCACCAATCACGATGTCAAAGCCGTAGAATATTTTCTCAAGGAAAAGATCACCGGCAATGCCGAACTGGAGAAAGTCAGCGAGTTCATTCACTTTGCCTGCACCTCTGAGGATATCAATAATCTGTCCCATGCCCTGATGCTCACTGAGGCGCGCAACCAGATCATCCTCGATCAGCTGGATGAACTGATCGGCAGCATCCGTAAGATGGCGCACGACTATGCGGACATTCCCATGCTCTCTCACACCCACGGCCAGCCCGCCTCGCCCACTACGGTCGGTAAGGAAATGGCCAACGTGGTCGCCCGTCTGCAACGCCAGCGCCAGCAGATCGCCGCCGTCGAAATGCTGGGCAAAATCAACGGTGCAGTCGGTAACTATAACGCCCACCTGAGCGCCTATCCTGAAATCGACTGGCCGGCCTTTGCCCGCGACTTTGTTACCTCGCTGGGGCTGAGCTGGAACCCCTATACCATCCAGATTGAACCCCATGACTACATCGCTGAACTGTTCGATGCTCTGGCTCGCTTTAATACCATTCTGCTGGACTTCAACCGCGACATCTGGACCTATATTTCCATGGGTTACTTCAAACAGAAAACTGTCGCCGGCGAAGTCGGCTCCTCCACCATGCCACACAAGGTCAACCCAATTGACTTTGAAAACTCCGAGGGCAATCTGGGACTGGCCAACGCTATTTTTGGCCATCTGGCGGCCAAACTGCCAGTATCGCGTATGCAGCGAGACCTGACCGATTCCACCGTACTACGCAATCTGGGCGTGGGCATCGCCCACTCGCTAATCGCCTGGCAATCTACTCTGCGCGGGATCAACAAGCTGGAAGTCAACGAAGCCCGCCTGGCGGCACATCTGGACGAAAACCAGGAGGTGCTGGCCGAACCGGTGCAGACCGTGATGCGCCGTTACGGGATTGAAAAACCTTACGAAAAGCTCAAGGAGCTGACTCGTGGCCAGCGTATCGATGCTGCAGCCATGCAGGCATTTATTGAAAAGCTGGATATACCTGAAACAGCCAAACAGCAACTGCTGGCGCTAACGCCGGCCAGCTATATCGGCAATGCCGTGCAACAGGCTAAAGATATCTAACCCAGGAACCGATAATTTACCTATTAAGGAAGCTCTGATTAATTCGTCATTCCGGACGTAGCGAAGCGGAGATCCGGAATCCATGTATTACGTATCAGTAACTTACTGGATTCCGGCATTCGCCGGAATGACAATGTTGTAATTAATCAGAGCATCCCTAAGTTTGATGGGTTTCACCCCATCCTGCCCTACCATTACAGGATGGGCAAAAAGGGGCAAAAACCATCACTTACTGTCGTTATTGACAAAAAAGATCGACAACAGGCGCTAAACTATGTTTCATAATCAGCGCTTGCGCTCCCCATAAATAAACAGACAGGTCAGCCTTACGGATGTTGCAGAAATCAAAAAACCGAACCAGCCCGATCAGCCACCCGTCCTTCAGGAAAACCAATCCTTTCGGTGAACTGACGGAACAGCAGTTCCTTAGCGATTACTGGCACAAGAAACCGCTGCTGATCCGTCAGGCTTTTCCCGACTTTTCCACCCCGGTCAATCCAGACGAACTCGCCGGCCTGGCCTGTGAGGAAGAAGTCGAATCCCGCCTGATTCTGGAAAAAGACGGCCCTGCACCCTGGACGCTGGAGTGCGGCCCCTTTGCTGAAGATCGTTTTGCCAGCCTGCCAGAAACCCACTGGACCCTTCTGGTTCAGGAAGCCAACCGCTACATCCCGGAACTGGCGCTGCTTCGTGATGCCTTTGATTTTATTCCCCACTGGCGTAGCGACGATGTCATGGCCAGCTATGCGCCTGTGCATGGTTCGGTCGGCCCCCATGTCGATCAGTATGATGTTTTCCTGTTACAGGGGCTGGGGCGTCGCCGTTGGATGATTAACCCTGATCCGGTTAATGCCGACAACCTGCTGCCGAATACCGAGCTTAAAATCATGCAGAACTTCAACGCCGATGAAGAATGGATACTGGAGCCGGGTGACATGCTCTATCTGCCACCGGGTGTAGCCCATTATGGGGTTGCCCTCGATGAATGCATGACTTTTTCCATTGGCTATCGCGCTCCCAGTCACGCGGAAATTCTCAGCAGCTTCATTGATGATCTGGTTCCCGATCTGGCTGATAACCTCCGCTATGCTGATGGGGATCTACAAATCCAGAAAAATCCGGGAGAAATTACCGCCCGGACTCTGACCGGAGTGCACAACATCCTGCAACAGGCCCTGTCCGACAAGAGCCGCATCAATCGCTGGTTTGGCCGCTACATCACCGAACCCCGACACAGCGAGCTGCCAGAAGAGCGTGAATCTCATCTAAGTCCGGCAGAATTCAGAACGCAGCTTGAACAAACAGGCTGGCTGATACGAAGTGAATATTCCCGCTTCGCATTTATTCAGGAAGATGAACATGTGTACCTGTTTATCGACGGTCAGGAATACGATCTGCTGCCCAGCTGGGTCTACATTGCCCAGCTGATCTGCAACCATCGTCATCTGAAGCTGGAGATGCTGCAATCCTGGCTGGATGACAATGTTTTTATCGAACTCTTTTGCGCCCTGTACAACCATGCCAAATTCGACTTTCCCGATGCATCATGGATACCGTTGAAATAAAGCGCGTCTCCTTCATCCGCGACTTTGCCGGCCTCTGCTATATCCGCGAGCAGGTCTTTATCAGGGAACAGGGTGTCCCCTCCGATCTTGAATGGGATGGCCTGGATCAGGACGCCATCCACCTGCTGGCCGTCACCCCCACACAACAGGCTGTCGGCACCGTTCGCATATTGAATAACGGTCATATCGGGCGTATGGCCGTTCTTAATGAATGGCGCAATCAGGGTATTGGTCACCAATTGCTGAAACAGATCCTCGAAGTCGCCCGCCAGCTTGGGCTGGAACAGGTATTTCTCGCCGCCCAGACCACGGCGGTTGACTTCTATAGCCGCTACGGCTTTATCCCTGAGGGCGAGGTGTTTCTGGATGCCGGCATTGATCACCAGAACATGCGCCTCATACTGAGCAAATTAAGAATGCGCTATTCACATGGAGATTGATTCAGGCAAGCTCAGACTGGCTGTTGATGGCGGAGAACACAAACTAAACTCCCGCACTGATAACTACCGTATTTTCCTGCAAATGTTGCAACAGTCCGACAACTGCGTTGATATTTTCAGCCTCCATCTGGATCACAAACTCTATGACAGGCCAGAAATCATCGCACAATTTCAGCGCCTCGTACGCCATAACCCGCATGCCCGCATCCGTCTGCTGCTACGTAATCCCCGACACCTGATCACAAACGGGCACCGCATCATCGAACTGTCCCGCCGTCTGAGCAGCTATATCGAAATACGGCAACTGGCCGAAACCTGCTATGGGCATCTGGAATGCTTCAGCCTGTTTGACAACCGAGGCATACTCTACCGCGCCAATGCCGAACAATTTGAGGGCTGGTTTAGTTTTAATGCGCCAGTTCGTGTAAAATCAGAAACCGTGTTTTTTAACGAAGCCTGGGACATCAGTCTACCCTGTAATGAAACACGCCGACTTTATCTTTGACCAGAGAAACTGATGCCACGTCCACTGTTGCTGATTTTACTGTTACTCGTTTACCTGTCACCGACTTCATCGGTACTGGCCGATGCCGCCATGCGCATGGAAACGTTCAATCTTCGCAACCGCCCGGCAAGCGATCTGCTGCCACTGGTCAAGCCCTTTCTGCACCCTGAGGGCGCTATTACCGGCCAGGGCTATAAACTTTTCGTTAAATCCACCGGCTCCAATCTTGAGCAAATCAGCCAGATTATTGCTGATCTGGATATTGCCCTGAAGCGTCTGCGTATCTCTATTTCTACCGATGCAGGCGCCTTCCATGAACAGGAAAAACTACAGCTTCACGCACATTCCGAGGCCATGAGAAGCAGCAACAGTCCCGGCGTACAGAAAATCATCATTAACAAAGGTTCACAGCACAAAATCACAACCCGGGTTTACAGTACTGCAGAGCGGAGCCGCCAACCTGCCGCCCAGCATGTGCAACTACTCGAAGGCCAGTGGGCCTCCATCAGCACCGGACGCGCTATTCCCATCGCCGATCGACGGCTCAATTCCGACGGCACAGTGACCGAAACTATTCGCTACCGCAACGTCAGCTCCGGCTTCAAAGTGCGCGCCCACATCAATGGCGATAAAGTCTATCTAACCCTGCGCCCCAGACATGAGGAACTCAGCCGGCAGGGCGGCGGTAATATCGTCGTTCAGAATATCGAAACCAGCCTCAGCGTAAAACTCGGCCAGTGGACTGAAATCGGCGGCGCCCAACAACTACAGAAAAAATCAGAAAAAGGCATTCTCTACAGCACCCGCCGTAAGCAGGAAACTGAGCGCCGGATGTTCATCAAGGTTGAGCTGGTTGACTGATTTGTAGCCGGTGGGCACAGGTTTTGTGCCCACGCGGGGAACTTCATGGCTCGATTTCATATTTTTAACATACTAAACCAACGTAACGCGTGGGCACAAAACCCGTGCCCACCCGCGCGTCTGTGGGGTTATGTATTAAATTTTTTTCTTTGCGCCTCTGCGCCTCCGCGTTCTCTGCGTTTAACACAACCCTTTATTGATAAAGACTAATTAACTGATAGAAAATACCGTGCAAACTGATTCCCCTGTTCATTACGCCATCATCCCTGTTTCCCCCGAAGCCCATCTCTACGAAATCCGCTGCCGGATAAAAAACCCCGATCCCGCCGGTCAGCATCTCAGCCTGCCCGCCTGGATTCCCGGCAGTTACATGATTCGAGACTTTGCCAGAAATGTGGTCCAGCTCTCGGCAGAAACTGAAAGCGGACAGGCGCTGACAGGCACGCGCCATGACAAAAGCACCTGGGCCATCGAAGCCTGTAATGAAGGGATCATCGTTACTTATCAGGTCTATGCCTGGGATCTGTCTGTGCGCAGCGCACATCTGGACACGACGCATGCCTATTTCAATGGCAGCAGCGTCTTTTTGCAGGTGCTCGGACAGGAAAGTCTACCCTGCACGGTCGAACTGCTGCCCCCTCACGGCCAGGACTATGCAGACTGGCAAGTGGCCACCAGCCTGCACTCCCAGAATATAAATAAAAATGGCTTCGGCCTGTATCAGGCTGATGATTATGATGATCTGATCGACCATCCGGTTGAAATGGGCAAGTTCACGCGAGCCGTTTTCGAAGCCGGTGGCATCCCTCATGAGATCGTCATCAGTGGCCGACACGATGCCGACATGGCGCGCCTGTGCCGGGATCTGAGCCGCATCTGCGAACAGCATATCCGTCTGTTTGGCGAGTTGCCGGCGATTGAACGCTATGTATTTCTGGTCATGGTAGTGGGCGAAGGCTATGGCGGACTGGAACATCGCGCCTCCACCAGCCTGCTTTGCAGCCGCGACGATCTGCCACGCAAAGGGGAGGACGACATCAGCGACAACTATCGCAGCTTCCTCGGCCTCTGCAGCCATGAATATTTCCATACCTGGAACATCAAGCGCATCAAACCGGTGGTATTCACACCTTATGATCTCAGACAGGAAAGCCATACCCGGCAACTCTGGGCATTTGAAGGCATCACGTCCTACTACGACGACCTGGCCCTGCTGCGGACAGGACTCATCACCCTGGACAGTTATCTTGAACTACTGGGACAAACCGCTACCCGGGTCTGGCGCGGACAGGGACGATTCACGCAGAGTGTAGCGGATTCCAGCTTCGATGCCTGGACAAAATTCTACAAGCAGGATGAAAACGCGCCCAATGCTATCGTCAGTTATTACGCCAAAGGCGCCCTGCTCGCGCTGGCGCTGGACATGAATCTGCGCAGGCTCAGCAATAACCAGACTTCGCTGGATGACCTTATGCGCCGGCTATGGAAAGAATATGGCAAACCTGGCAAGGGACTGAATGAAGGCGAAATAGAAACACTGGCCGCTGGACTGGTTAATCACGACTTGTCCGATTTTTTCCGGCGCTACCTCTATGGCGCCGAAGATCTGCCGCTGAACGAACTCCTGTCCATTATCGGTATTGAATTTAAACTACGCGCCGCGGAGGGTCCAGATGACAAGGGCGGCAAACCCGCTTCGAGCAAAAACGAAAAAGCTGCCCCCGTCTGGCTGGGCGCCCGCCTGGCCAGCGATGCGGCCGGCACAAAGATCAGCCATGTCTTCAGCCCGTCTCCAGCCATGCAGGCCGGCCTGTCTGCCGGTGATGTCATCATCGCCGTGGATGATCTAAAAACGGACAAACAAAAACTGGAAAAAATGCTGAGTCATTACCAACCCGGCACGCAGCTGCATCTGCACGCCTTTCGTCGAGATGAATTGATGCGCTTTGAAGTCAGCCTGGCTGACGCACCAGAGGATACCTGTTATTTTCTCCCGGCAGATACGGCCACTGCCGAACAGCAAACAAAGCGAGACAATTGGAAATCAAATTCAAGTGTTCTGACCTAAAATTAAAAAGGCCGGTTTCAGAATTCGTACTGAAACCGGCCGGCTGAATCAGGACTTAATGATGATGACCGTGTTCGGCTTCTTCATCATGGGCTTTTTCCTTATGTTCCTTATGTTCTTTCTTATTCAGAAAGCCCTTGTGAAACTGGCTGTGCACATAGGCCAGCACATCCCAGCGTTGAGACTCTGACAACGATGTCTTGAACGATGGCATGCTTGATTTCATTGACTTGAAAGGCTCAACCTGGCCACCTTCACTGACCCGCCAGAACAGGTAGGCATCACCGTCACCCGGCGCCTTGTGAAAGTTGTTGGTTAAATCGGCCGGTGCATGTGGCAGGCTTTTAGCAACGGGACCATTGCCTGTGCCGTCTTTGCCATGACAGGAACTGCAATTAACTGCATAGAGTTTTTCACCACGTTTAGCAGCGGCGGCATCACCCCAGATATCACTTTTCATATTTGCATAGGCTGCCGGTGGCTTAACCCATTTGCTATGGCGGTGCGAACCACTATGCTTCATGCCCATATCCATTTTCATGCCCTGGTGGCCGTGCTCCATTTTTTCATGATCATGATCGCCTGTGGCAAAAGCAGGAAGCGACAGGGCCAGCAACAGTGGTGTAGCGGCAATGGATTTGTACGAAATAACAGCGTTAAGTAAATTTTTCATATTTCCAGACTCCAAAAAAAATAATAAATGAATGCTGACTCAACACTCAGCATTTAATAAATATGTGGGGAGGAAAGGATCAAATCCGCAAACGCCCGGTAAGAAGATAGACCGACAGCCGCGCTGTCTCAAAATGAAAATTGCGCCAGACGGAAGCCCCGTCGGCATCATCTGGAATCGGGGTTAAGGGTTCAGCATCTGGCAGGGCGTGATCCAGATCCAGACCGATAGAGGAAACCACTGCAGGAGGAAGAGTATTGACTGGTGCACTGAGATCACTGCAACAATGTTCAGGCGTTTCATCGGTATGGCCGAACACCCCGTCATGCTGGTCGTCACTGGAGGAATGATTCTGATGATGATCGACACCGACGCTTCCCGTCTCGGCATGGCACACGGGCGCATACATAGTAATCAGTAAAAGCAGCAGCGAGAGGCTGATGAAAGATCGGCTTTCTGAAAAAGTGCGAAACGTATTCATACCGGTTTTATATCTGGAAAAAAACTTGTCATCATGGCGCGCATTGTATGCGATGGTCGGCAATATCGCCAGCATGTTGCATATATCTAAATAAAAGTTCCTAATACCAGAATACCCTTTAAGCACCACGTTCGTGGTGAGCTTGTCGAACCATGAATGTGGTGCTTAAAAACGCTTAATTAACAGGCATATTCATCCTTCGACAAGCTCAGGACGAACGGTAATTCAATTCGTTGCACTTTAAAGTGACTTGATATTTGGAACCCCTATTTAGGCCATGCCTGCGGTTTCAATGTTTTCAATAATGGGGCAGTCGCCTTTGGTATTGCGACAGAGGTTCAATAATAACTGCAATTCGTTTCTCAGTGATGACAGCTCTTCCAGCCTTGCTTCAATTTCCACCAGTTTTGTCGAAGTAAGCAGGCGTACCTCATCTCTGGCATGTTGCGGATCCTGACGCATTGTTAGCAATTCTGAAATTTCCGCCAGGCTGAAATTCATTTTCTGGGCGCGTTGAATAAAGCGCAGTCGGGAAATGTCCCCCGCTGTATATTGCCGGATGCCCGAGGCGCTGCGTTCTACCGTGTTTAGCAGGCCAATTTTTTCATAATAGCGCAGTGTATCCTGCGTAAGCGATAACTGTGCACTGACTTCACTGATTTTATAGCGCCGATTATTCAATTGCTGCCCTTACATCCAGATGTTTACGAACAGAAAATATTCATTGATAAAATAAAGACCGCTGAGAATCAGGATGGTTCCGGCGATGACTTCAAACAGCTTCTGCCGCCGCTGCAGAAAATCCAGCGATTCCAGCCAGCCCATGCTCATTGCCCCCAGAATGACCGGGACACTGCGCCCGAGGGCGAAGGCAAACAGCAGCAGAAAACCAAAGCCTGGCGAGCCAATGGCGGCGCTGGCCGTCAGCAACACCAGCAAGGCGGGTGTGCAGAACGGACACACGGCAACCGAAAAAGGAATCGCCAGTAAAAAAGCGCCGCCGATATTACTCACCCGCCAGGCGCGGGCGCTGATCCAGGGCAGGCGAATTTTAAGCCAGCCCGACCAGATCAGCCCCAGAAAAATCAGCACCGGTCCCAGCAGCAGGCCCCACTGCCGTCCCATCGCCGCCCTCACCCACTCACCGCCAAGAGCCGCCGCCACCCCCAGCACCACATGCGTGACCAGCATGCCGACGACGAAGGCTGCACCCAGTATCAGGGCGCGTTTTGGCGCGTGTGCTTTGGTCACATAGGCCAGCATGACCGGAATGGAGGCAAAGGACACCGGATTGAAGCTGAAGACAAACCCGGCCAGAAACCCCAGACCGATTCCCGCCAGGCTGGCCTGTTGCAGGCTCAGTTTCAGTTCCGCTACGGAAAGATCGAACTCCGGCAACAACAGAACAAGCGCCGCGACATAGAGCAGGCCAGCCGTGACGAAGGGCGTGCTGCTGGCAAGCTGCGCCAGCAGACGCTGATCCTTTTCCTCGATTCCCCGACGGCTGGCAAGCACTACCGGCAGGGTAAACAGCGAAGAAAACAGGAGTCCGGCCAGGGCGGCGAAAACCAGCGAGTCTACCTGTATGGACATCCCCACAATGATCAGAAACAGCGGCAAGGTACAGGCCGGCAGGGTCAACCCCAGACGCACCGGCTCAGGAAGACGATCAGGCTGGGGCAACAGACGGTAAATTTCCAGATGCGGCACGGGCAGATAGACAAAACGCGATACGATATAGATCGTCGCCATCAGCGCCAGAATCAGGCTCGGAAAATATCCACTCCAGACAAAGGGTGTGCTCAGGAGCACCGCCAGCATCAGCAGCCCGGCGAGAAAACTGCTGCGCACCAGCCAGAGCGTTAAAATCGGGCGGGACAGCCCGGCCTCGGACTGCCGGTGCACTCGCACCGAGAACAGGGTGTGAGTGGCAATCGTGCAGGGCTCATAAAAGGCCAGCAGACCCAGCAGGGCCGCCGTTATCAATAAAAGCTCGCTCATGCGCTCTCCTGGCTAATCCGCTCTTCCAGAGCAGACTGTAATTTCCGTACCGACGGCAGACCGGTAAAGATCAGCTGTCCGTCAATAGCCATCGCCGGCGTGGATAACACCCCTAAACTGACGGCATAGTCCAGCTCTTCCAGGATATTCACCTCACGCCACTGGATGCAATCAGCCCCCTTTTCGAGGGCTATTTTTTTCAGTAGTTCACGGGCATGGCTGCATTTGCTGCAACCCGGCGAGGAAAACACTTCAACGGTAATACCCATATAAAACTCCTGTTTTCTACACGCTAAATAACTGTTCCAAACAAGGTATCCAGATATTATTCATCCTGCGCAGGAATCCGGAACTTATAATAAACTACCCCGCCGCAAGCAGGCGGGGTATCAATTGCAGGTTGGGCAGAGCGATAGCGAAGCACCACAGACACTTCCTTCGGTCGCCCAACAGAGCGTCATTCGATACTCTGTTGGGCTTCATTTTATTCAGCCAAACCTACCGTTTCGCTGCAAGCAGCGGGGAATTAAACCCTAAGAGATTAAAATACTAGACTCTGGAGCTAACTCCAGGTCAAGTCTTTATTTAACTTATTTTCCAGCTTAAGCCTGTCTTTCACCATCGGCCAGCGGGCCCGACTTGCAAACGTCTATATCGAAACCATTCGCTACTATCAGCGAGAGAAAGACGCCCCTGCCCTATGTGAAAAACTGAGCTACTAATATTTAGCCAGAAAACAGGACTTGACTCCGTGCCTTGGTACGGAGTATATGCTTGTCTTGAACAGGGAGCTCAGGGATGACTTTCTTCTTTTTTTATTCAGGAGGCAGGTAATGTCTGACACATCTTCCCAAACCAGTCAGCGCTCGATGATCGCCGCGGTACTCGCCGGTATCGGCGCTTCACTTTGCTGCGTGGGGCCGCTGGTATTGCTGACGCTGGGCATTGGCGGTTCCTGGATAAGCACACTCACCTCCCTTGAACCCATTCGCCCGGTTTTCATTGTCATCACTCTGGTCTTCATTTTCCTGGCCTTTCGCAAGCTCTACTTGTTACCCGTTAGCTGCGAGATCGACAAGCCCTGCGCCAGGCCTGAAACCCGGCGCAACCAGCGCATTATTTTCTGGATAGTCAGCACGCTCATTATCGCCCTGCTGGCCTTCCCCTATTACGCAGAATATCTGATCGACTAAAATCTCTTATCGAAAATTAGGAGCTATACCATGTTTAAAAAAATCCTGTTCATTTTTATATTCCTGACAGCCATTGGCGGTTCTTTTTTTCAGACCGTCCAGGCAGGTGAGGAAGCATCGATAAAAACAGTGACCCTTGCGGTCGAAAACATGACCTGCCGAATGTGTCCCATTACCGTGCGCAAATCATTGAAAAAAGTTGACGGCGTTATCAGCGCCAGTTCAGATTTTGACAGCAAAACGGCTACGGTAAAATTTGACTCTCACAAAACCAGCATAGACGCCCTGATCGCCGCAACTACCAATGCCGGCTACCCTTCCAGTCTGAAACAATAAACATCAGGGACGCCTTTATCTGACAATACATGCAGGTGCGCCTGAAGGCGCACCTACATGCCCCATTCTCTCCATGCCCTGAGCACCGGAAAATACAGGGCCATACGAATTTTACGCGACTCCATTTTCTGCAGCGCACCGGCATAGCGCTGCAACTGGTAACGATAACGTTCCTGTTCGCTGTCGAGAAACGCTTCCAGTCCACCACCTGCATGCACACCGGTTTTATAGTCAATAATCCAGCGCATGCCGTCTTTATCCACGAAAGTGCGATCAATCACCAGCCGCCGAATCTCACCTTCGATGCGGGTGGTTAAAGCCAGTTCACAGGCAGCCTGTTCATGTGCATTCGAAAGTATCCAGCGTCCGCGCTCATCCGCCAGCGTGCTGTCAATGGCCGAGACCACGGCTTTTACTGCCTGCGCCAGAACCTCGTGGGCTACCCCCGCCTGCAGTAACATTGACTTGGCCAGCAGGCTGAGTTCGGTCTCTGTCGGCTGCTGATATTTTTCAACACCCGTTTCTGCTATCTGTTCCAGCAGGCGATGCACAACCACGCCGACATGCCGCGCGGTACCACCGGCCCAGTCAAACTCCAGTTCCGGCTGCAGGTTTTCTACCGCTGTTTCAATCTGCGGCTCAAGCCGGATGCCCGGCGGTGGCGATGGACATTGCCAGTCAGCAACAAGGCGTGAACGGGGTGTGCATGCAGGTTCATTATTAACTGCCTCAGTCTGCTCATCTGCCTCAACAGCATGCAAAGCCAGTCGTTTTTCAAACTCCTTTTCAAACAGGTTTTTAACCGCAGGCCAGAGGCTGGCCAGCAAGGTGTTCCTGCCCGGTTGCCGTAGCCGGTTATCACTGCCCGGTTCGGCATGGGCGAACAAATGCAGTCGCTGTTTTGCCCGCGTCACCGCCACATACAGCAGGCGCGCATTCTCGATATGCTTTTTCTCCGTCTCCAGCGCCTGAATATATTCCGCGGTTTTGTTGTGCTCGCCCTGAGCCGATTTGACAGGTCCGAACAGCAAATCGGTATCGCCGTGTATCCCCGGTTGTTCCAGCCAGTAAAGCAGACGTGAACCGTCGGCTTTGGGTGATTTTCCCAGACCGGGAATAATCACCGTATCAAACTCCAGCCCCTTGGCCTTGTGAATCGTCATCAACTGCAGACAACTATCCGAATCTGAATCCGGATGGCTATCCGGTTTTGCATACAGTGTTTCCACCCGCGCCTGTAATTCGGATACCGCTTCCACCTCGTCGCTGTTATCCAACTCTTCCAGCAAAAGAAAAAATTCCTCGGCATCCGCCAGATCTGAATCATGCAACAGACAGGCAGGCCCCCCCAGCGCAAGCCAGGTGTTTTCCACCCAGCTACGCAGGTTCTGTCTTGCCCGGTTCTGCACTGCCTGATCCAGAATCGGCTGTACACGCCGAAGTCGTTTCTGGCCGTCCTCGGACAGGGATGCACGCCGGGTTTCATCATGCAGCAGGGCCATCAGGGTCTGTGATTTATCATCCGCACACAGGCTGTGCAGATCCCGCAGGGTTAATCCGCAAAAAGGCGCACGCAGCACTGACAACCAGCTGATGTGATCCGCCGGGTGCAGCAGCGCCCGCGTCAGGGCCAGCAGATCCTGGACCACGGGACGATTGATCAGCGCATCAATATCCACCGCCTGAAAACGGATGCTTTCATCTCTTAGACTCTGGATTATTTGCAACAGATGGCTGCGGTTGCGCACCAGAATAGCCATACGCTGTTCTGCCGCATCGGCCTGTGCAGCGAGAATGATGGCGATAATTTCTTCCGCCTCAAGCATGTCATCGCGACCAATCGCGGCATGCACCTCGACGGCTGGTTCGGATATCGCCGCTTTTGCCGCAACCGAAGGCGCATAACTTACTGCACCGCTAACCGGATCGTCCTGCTGCGGAAGAATATGAGGGAAATTTTTATTCGCCCAGTCGATGATATTTTCACAGGATCGAAAATTCACCTGCAGTTGCAGAAATTCAAGTTTTTTCTGCGCCAGTCCCGACTCGCAGGTTTCCAGAAACAGCCCCACCTCGGCTTCACGAAAACGATAAATGGACTGCATGGGATCGCCAACCAGGAAAAGACTGCGACCATCCTCCTCTTCCCAACCGGCAATCAGATTTTTGATCAGTTCATACTGGTTGATCGAAGTATCCTGAAATTCATCTACCAGCAGGTGCAGGATCTGGTAATCCAGCTTCAAAGCAAGATCGGTCGGATCATCGCCCTGCCCCAGCGCCTGTATCGCACGCAGAGAAATTTCCGTGAAATCCACTTCGCCCCGTTCCTGAAACACCAGACGCAAATGCGCCACCGAATACGGCAGCAGCGCAAACAGCGCATTGAGAATTTCCCATTCACTGTCGCTGTAGTGCGTCGCAGGCAGGCTTTTCAAGCCTGCCAGTAATTCACGAAAACCAGCATGCTCATCGAAGGCCTGTAACAAAGCCAGCATGCGATCTTTCATTTCTTTGAGCAGGGCTTTTTCTTCTTTGTTTTTGGTGCTGCTCGATGGCGGAAAACCCTGTTTAACCGTAACGCTCTTACGCCAGTCACCTTTTAAGGTCTGTAATAGATCCGCTATGCCCTGCCATTGCCTCAATGCACCCACATTGGCATCGGGTATATTTTCCATATCTCGACAGGCGGCAATGATCGAATTATCAGCACAGTTGCCCGCCGCGAAACGCAACAGGCGCAGCAGTTCATCAACCTTGTCAGCAGGGATGCTGTGCGCAAGTCGCAGCAGCGCCTCTTCGACAAGATGCTGCAGCGCCTGTTCGATATTATCCCGTTCAAGCCGGGGATCATCTGGATCGGCGACATGACGCAGCCATTGATCGCGCCGCATCAGCATGTCGGCAAGCAGTTCACGCAGATTGTCGAGCCGGTTATCCAGATGACGCAATAACACGGCAATGTGTTGACTGCTGTCAGACCTGTTTTCCAGTTGTCCGAGCGTGGCTTCCGCCGCCTGCAGATACAGCTTGCGCGCATCTTCAACCACTGCGGGTGTGGCGCCAAAACTGGAGAGCAGCGGCATTTGCGCGGCGAGCTTGCTGCAGAAAGAATCGAAAGTCTGAATCTGCAGGCGACCCGGATTATCCAGCAGCGACCAGCTCTGCGCCTGATCCTGTTGCAGAGCCGCCCGTGCTAATCGCCAGGTGACTTTTTCATAGTCCGCATCCGGCTCAGGCAGATTCCGCGCCTGCTGCAATGCAGACAGAATACGTTCGCGCATTTCCCCCGCGGCCTTACGGGTAAAGGTAATCGCAATGATCGACTCCGGTCGTTCCACGCAACTCAGCAGTTTCAGATAACGTTGAGTTAGCAGGCCGGTCTTGCCCGAACCGGCCGGAGCCTGAATGATAAAAGAATGGCGGGGATCCAGCGCCCGTTCACGCACGGCCTGATCGACCGGCGGCTGAAACATACTCATGCTTCGAGCTCCTCTATTGCATCCAGTAAGCGGTTCTGCTCATGAATGCGACAAAGCGTGCTCAGCTCACAGTAACGACAGGTTAAACCGGGCTTGAGGGGATCAACGTCTGCCACACCGGTTTTAAACCCTTCGGCTAATTTTTCGACCGTGGTTTTCCAGCTCGCAAGCACCGCCGACCAGGACGCCATCTCCCTTGTCTGTTTCATACCCTCATAGCTTTTCACTTTCGGCGCCAGCTCCGCCTCTTCACTGATGCCCTTGAAGCACAGTTCTCTGGCCTGCAACTGGGCAAACAGAATACCCGCCAGTTTTTTCCTGACCACACTGGCGTACAGCGGCAACTGCGGTTCTTCCGGGCGCTCGCCAAACCACTGACTGGCGGCGACCTGGCCGGTCTTGTAATCGATCACCAGACAGCGCCCATCCTCCAGCTCATCCAGACGATCCAGTTTTACCTGAATCGGCACGCCGCTGATCTGTGTTTCAAGCAACTGTTCGGTTTCCAGCACCCGAAAGGGCGCGCGCTGTTTTTCAATCTCCAGCCAGCTCAGGACATAGCCCTGCAGACGTTGCGATTCCAGTTTCATGTATTCACCCGCAAACAGTTGCGGCAACTGCTGTTGCATTTCACGAATCGCAACCCGAGTCATATCCTCGACCAGTTTGCACAGGGCATTGTCATCCAGACATAACAGACAGTCCTGTGTTTCAAGCGTATCCCAGACAAGCTCCAGCACCCGATGCACCAGGGTTCCTCGCGACATGGCGTCAAGGCCGATATCCACCTGTGCGAATGGACGCGCGCCCAGGCGCAGTTCCGCAAAGGCCCGAAACGGGCAGTTCGATTGCAGGCGAATAATACTGCTGCCGCCACGTATGTTTTCATGCTGAAGATCAATCGTCGGGGCAGCATCGTCACTTAGCAACTCCAGCGCCTGCCGGTGACAAATGATGTCCCGCCAACGCTGACCCTGCCAGAGCGCCAGTGCAGACGGCTTCAGCCGAGGCAGTTGGGTAAACAGTGAACTGGGACGCAATGATTCCGCACCCGCCCCGCTCGCTGGATAACTGACAACAATAGTTTCTGCACTGGCCAGCAGGCGCTGACTCAACTTGCGCGCCACGGCCAGCTCGCGTGTCGCCGTCGCATGTGACATCTCATGTTGACGTTGCAGCGCCAGGGAAATAAACGGATTCGGCCGTGGGGCAGCCGGCCAGACATTGTCACTCATACCCATCAGCCAGAGCGCATCGAACTGCAGTCCGCTGGCTTCGTACAAACCCAGCACCTGCACCGGCACATCGGTGGACTCCGGCTGGAAAGTTTGTTCACTCGCCAGCTGGCGCAAATGTGCCAACGCCTGTTGCGCATTGAGCGGCCCGCTGATCAGATCAAGGCGGGCAAATGCCGCCAGCAGTTCCCGCCAGGCTTCAAGGATCTGATATTCTTCACTGGACAGGCTGCGGCCGTTCGACCAGCCCGCGGTGTTCAGGTAACGGGAAAACTGTTCCGCCCAGTGTCCGACATGATCGCGCGCCGGCAGCGAATCAATGAAGCCGCTTAAAGCACGAACATGTTCCAGCAGCACCGGACAATGCCAGGGCTGGGCTTCCTGCGCAGAAAAATAGATCAGCGTATTAAGCGAAACTTCCGGCTCGCCTGTTTCCCGCAGACGCATGTCCAGTAACGCGCGCTGACGGGACTCCGTTTCCCAGCCGGCAAGAAACGGGGACAGCAACAACGCACCAGCCGTAGCCAGATCAATCCGCTGCCGCATAAATGCCAGTAAATGGAAGGCTGTCTGCACCAGCGGGTACTGGCTTAATGACTGGCCCAGCGAAACATTAAACAGCGCCGGGGTGGATGATGCGAAGGGATCGGCGGAGAGTAGCGACGACAGCTCGCGAACAATGGGCGCACGCCGGTGTTCCAGATCCGGCACCACAACCGCAATCGAGGTGTCGGGATTTATCGTTAGACATTCTCTCACCCAGCGCGCCATGCAGTGAATCTCGTCTCGATCGTCGGCGCATTCAACCAGCACCCTGTCGGCGTTGCTGCTATCTTTAACGGCCTCCGCCACAATCCAGCGAACCTCACTGCCCGCATCACTCAATATGGCAAATAAATGCTGTTGCTGGGGCGTAAGTTCATCAAAGCCGGCCAGCAGAATGGTTTTACCGACAAAGGGATTATCTTCGGCAAGCGCGAGCGCCAGTTGATCCGGAATCTGCGCCGTGGAAGTCCAGCGATTGTCACGACAGCGCGCACGGAATTGCGCAGACCAGTTCAGGAATGCACGCGCATCTTCATTCAGACCATGCGTATCGGCTGTGCCTTCAAGCCGCCAGGCATGCAACAACTGCCAGGCCTGCTGCGCCTGACGGGCGGTAGCGTGGGGACGCAACAGGGCTTCGCCTTCCGCGCTATGGCGGATGATGTCTTCCCATAACAGTATTTCCTGCTGCGGGTTCAAGACCGTTTCAGCTTCAAGCGCCGCATTGATTAACAGCGTTTCACGCGTCTGCTGCAACCAGATTTGCAGCGGCAGGATTTCAGGCGTAAGCCAGACCGCCTGACCGCCTGCCAGCGCCTGCTGTTCGAAGTTTTTCCCGAGAAAGCGGGACAGACGAAGGTTGCCGGTTAGCAGGCTGGCGCCCTGCTCGAGACGCTGAAAAAGTTTGCTCTGTGTAATGACCTGCGGTTCAAGCACCTGTAACACGTCCCCTGTATGGAATCAGCCCAACCTGCAAAATTCATGCACAAATAAATACCACTATCCGGGCCAATATTTTGTTTCTATACCCTCGCCCAGATCCGCATCAATAAGCCGTTGCCTGACCTCGAGCAATTTCTCGATCAGCGCCGGTTCCTGTTCCTCATAAGCCTGTGCATCCGGGACGCGTTTGACCACTACGCCCAGCAGTTCCGTAATCGCGTTGCCAATGGAGTTCTGGCTGATAGTGACGATCAGCTTGCCTTCATCATTGCGATAAATCAGCTGTTTGAACGCGGGTTGCCAGCGGATCGCATTGGCGTACTTGGCATCGGTGATACAAATATCCCTGACCTTCTTGGCGGTTCCGAGGAAGTCATTATTGAACAACAGGGTGTGTTCGATCTGTTCCGGAAAATAGGCATCTTTGGGAATCGGCGCATTGCGAGTCGAAACCTGGGAGAAAAAGGTGCGATAGAAGTCAATAAACCCCTTGAGAATTTCGTCATACTCACGCCAGAAACAGATGTTTTTCAGCGTTTCCACCCCACCCGAAATTTCCCAGCTCGGCAGACCCTGAGGATAGCCGGTCAACGCCAGGGTCGAAGCGTCACCGCTGGCCGATTTCAGAATATGTAAATCCAGCGCATCGAAAAACTCGCGATAGACATCATGCATGTAAGACTCGAACAGGCTGTGCTGGCCGCCATCGGTGAGGTTGGGATTGCTGGGATCGGTCAACTCAGCGTCGGCCAACTGCTTTTTGTCGAAGACGATAAAATGATTATGCAACATGCGAATACTGGGCACGCCGGGTGAGGTCAGCGGCCAGGTCGCATCCAGACTGGCTTCCCCCGCCAGCACCAGGGCTTCACCCGGATCGGGATATTTTTCCAGCATGTATTCAATCATGATCTGGTTCATACGATTCCAGACATGTTTGACATTATCCGGCACCTGGGAGCGGCGCACCGGTCGGCCAAGGGGGTTGAGCACGCACTTCGAGGTATTGTAAATAATCGAAGCATCAAACTCGTTACTGTGACCCAGCGCCTTGCGGTACATGAGCAGATTTTCCGGATTCATCAACAGACCGTTGTTATGCACCAGATCATCCAGGTTTTCGGTGCTGTTGAAGAATTCGTTGGGCTTCATGCCCTCGGGCACGTCCAGCGGGATAGGACGAAAAGGAGTGACAATTTCTCGTGGACCAGACTTCATAGCATTCCTCAGGATTTTTTATCTCGACTCATAAACCTTGCACTCACAAGGAAATAGACAGGCTTTCATCATAGTCGACAGATAGAAACAAGCATACCCTGATATACCCAGAGCTTTGTAATAGCAGAGAAAATCCAGTTAATGAAGACCGTTGAACTGCACCGCAACCTGATTACCGTATTCTTCGTCAAATACCAGCTCAATGCTGATCCCAGCCTCGGCATCTTCCATCTTCACCTGCTTCAGCTCGGGCATGCGACTGGCCAGCCAGGAGGTCAGCGCCGCCGCCATCGATTCTTTGTCATCTTTGATAGCCTGAGCCAGACTTTGCGCCACAAACTGTGCACGCTGATTGACATCCGGATCAGCAATAGCCTGATCGCCCAACGTAATCCCGGCATCCATTTTTTCGTCCATTTTTTCCAGATGCTGCCGTTGCTGTTCCGGCAATGCCTTATCCCGGTCATATTCCATCTGCGCAATTCCGTTGAACAGTACAGCCATAATGTTGCTCATACCTTAACCACCTCATCCCAGTTTGAAAATAAAAAGGGGCCGCTATCTATATTCTCGAGGAAAACTCTTAGATTAACGGCACTATAAATATAGGTTCGCCTTTAGGCAAATATGTGCGGCTGAAGCCGCATCTACAATAAACTCCACAATTATTTTAATAAAAAGTAAAGTTGTTATTATCTTCTGTCATTAACTGGATTAGTTTTGGATGTACAAAAAGCTTTGGGTGTAGATCTTCTGATGCCACGAAATAATACAATAAATACAATGAGTAAGGGTTGAAAGTTAAAGAAAGAGAGATCAAGATACTGGTTTATAAGTTTCCGACATTCATAACCCACTAAAAAGA
>Ga0316207_10000967_pt1 | contig 39312 bp, 13 predicted proteins | sample 6weekpyrite_MG_FD_204943 | JGI IMG/M metagenome (GOLD analysis project Ga0316207, IMG submission 204943) | Microbial mat bacterial communities from mineral coupon in-situ incubated in ocean water Damariscotta River, Maine, United States -... | ecosystem: Environmental > Aquatic > Marine >... | reverse complement strand
GCTGAACAACTCAACAGCACGATTGTATTCAACACAAGTAGCCAACCGGCTAATACGACTGCACGTGTGCGTTATGCGCCTGCGGGGAGCCCTACTTATAGCTTAGCCAGTGGGAGTGTAACGGAAGAGGGGTATTCTGTTACGCTTATTAATCAAAATCTAGGTAATTATTCCTACATATTGGACTACCTCGATACCAGCAATGCTGTTGTTGCAACGTCAACGGGATCATTTGCAGTAACTGAGGGCGGTACAACACGCCCTGATACGCGCACAGTGGTTACTGAGTATGATCAGCGTGGCCAGCTTTCTCGTGTCATTACACCTTCAACCTTTAACTTTGATTCATCTTCGGCACTGGCAGATGCGTATTTTGAGTCAGAAGGTGTCAGTACAAATTATTACAACGCTGCCGGCCAGATTGTTAAACAGTCGGTACTGAAAAACCCACTTTCAGATACAACAATTGATAGTTACTTTTACTATGACGCACGTGGTAACCAGGTCGCGAGCATCGATGGTCAAGGCTATCTCAGTGAATACGAGTATGATGCAAACGGTGATGTGGTACGGGTGGTAGAGTATGCACAGTCTTTGTCCGCGGGGAATTATGATGAGAATGGGTATTCGGGTGTAATATCAACGACTCCCCAGAATTTACTCGGTAGTGCTATCGGCTATGACCGTATTACTGAAACAACTTATGACAAACTTGGACAAAAGGTTTCTGAAACGCGTATCAATGTCGAGTATAGCGATGCGACATATGGCGGCACAGTAAGCACAACATCACAGTTTGGAGATCTGACAACACTGTATGGTTACGATGCAGTAGGTAACCTGATCAGCACTACAGATGCAGGCGGTAATACAACCTACACATACTATGATGGGCTTGGCCGCACAATAGGCATTGCAGAACCTGCACGCTTAAGTGAAGACGCAAGCGGTGGTGCGCTGCCTACAGTATCTGTAGGCAATGGAGTCTTGCGTTTTGACAAGCCTCAGGCAGGTAATACGGTTGTCAATTTCCAATATGCTGTTGCGGGTACGGGTGTCTTTACGAATGCTATTTTGCAAGATAAAGGTGACCATTACGCCATCAATGTGAATAACCTGTCGAATGATTACTATGACTATACCCTGACATTCACCCGGCAGGGTGACAGCACGCCTTACGCACGTGGTGAAGGCCAGTTTGTTATAACCGGGCAATCATCTGTCGGCAGTCAAAACGTGGTTGCTTCAACACTTGAGCCCACGGTCTTTATTAGCAATGTTTCAAGTGCACGTCTCGTCGATGATGAAAGTGGAACCTATTACACGGGTTCAAGCCGTGTACGCCTCAACTTTACATCGTTAAGTGATTATGGCGTCGGTGATGGTCGCGTTACGGTGTATTACACGGCGAAAAATGGCCGTGGACAAACGACATCCAGCTCGGCGAGTGCAACATTCTCGGATAGCAGGACAGGGGTAAATGTACTAATCGGTAACAATTCGGATTACAGAAGTTACCAAACCATTACAGCCGTTAACCGTATTGTTGTTGAGAAAAATACAGGTACTCAATACATCACGATTCACGATGGCGCCGGTGACAGTGTTAGTTATGAACGTCTGCTATTACAAGGTGCTACAACTGGGCTGACAGGCATAAATGTCGAAGGTGTTGGGTTGCTCTCAACAACGGCTATCGGAGATGGTATCTACGAAGTCGATATCAGTGCGCTTTCTGCGGGTCAGTACACCTACACGCCTATAGGCACTACTGCTTCTATTGCAGGCAGTTTTGAAGTGCGTGGAGGAGGTTCTAGCTTATCTGTCCTTGAAGGTTATCATGGCTATACCCAGAGTATTATTGAACCGGCAATCCTTGAAGATGAAGATGGAAGCCACTTCGGTGGTGCAGGTGGTATCAATGTTAGATATGCCTCACTCGAGCAATATGGCAGCGGTAACATTCGCGTGGTTGTCGATTATTCCGCAAGCGATGTCCGCAACCGTTCTGTAAATCGCTCAATCAACCAGACGTTCAGTGCAGCCGATGCAATAGATGGCTTCCGCCTTACCGTGAATGATGGCTACAACAAGATCACGGAAATAAAGCGCGTCCAGATCTTCAAGGTTATAGATGGCAATGAAATCAAGATCCGTGATCGACGCTCGGATTCCGACAGTGGTGATATTGAGATCACTGGTTTGCCAGCCAGTGCTGCAAGCGTAGAATTTGAGTACAGGGTTGCTGGCGAGGAAACCGCCTACCTGAGTAAAGCAACGTCTAGCAGTGGCCCCGGTTGGTTTAGTGTTGCCTATGATGATCTGGCGAATAATTCTTACGAATACCGCGTAACGGTTAAAGATAATTCGGGTAACCCTGTCAACCTGTCTGCAATAGGTGGCAATGCTGACGGAACCCTGACAGGTACCCTTGATATCAAGCGCGGTGGCGATAGTCTGACATCACTTGTCTCAGGTGATGTGAATACACTTACACCACTCACAACAGTTACTCACGATATATTCGGTAACGCAGTGTCTATTACACGTCACGCAAATGGAGCTGCTTCAGCGGTTTCTCAAGATAAGGCGACAAATGGCAACAATGGTTTTGTTGCTGTAGGGGGAGATTCGCAAAACGATCAAACTACCTATTCGTTCTTTGATACCTTTGGGAACCAGGTGACTGATATTGATGCAGAGGGAGGGGTGATTAATACCTCTTACAATGCAGACGGTAGTGTTGCTAAGACATGGCAGTTGGTCACTGATGTTAATGGCAATACGCGTCAGATCACAACACTGTTTGACTATGATGGTCTCGGTCAGCAGGTTTCAACAACGCGAGTTCTTGAAGGTGGCGTACTTTCCAGTGAGCAGGTGCAATATAATGCTCATGGTGAAATAACGGCCCGTGGAGTGAATGGCGACTTCCAGGAATACTATGATTATGACGCTACGGGTCGATTAATTCGTACAAATGAAGAAACAGGTGTCGACCGTTCCTACTTGTATAACCTTGCGGGACAAGCCACGAGTGAAATACGCAGTGCAGAGCTTGATCTGAGTACCAATAAATACGCGTCATCCTCATACACGGCAGGCCTGAATGAGTTCGTACAACGTAGAGAATCTGTTTTTGATGAATTAGGACGAGTGATCGAGCAGCGTCAACCTACTTTTGTCGTGGGAGAACAACCGGTCTCACCCACAATTGAGCAAATACTGGATCGCTATGGCAATGTTTTATCGGTCAGCGATCCACGTAATGCCACATTTACTGCGCTTTACCGTTATGACTATGCGAACAACGTCATTGAAGAGCGCCTACCTGAAGCAGAAGTCTTCAACGAACAAGTGTTGGCAACCACAGAACGACCCACAACAACCTACAATTACGATTATGCTGGGCGCCAGATAAGCACTACGGATGCAAATGGACAAACAAGCGGCCAACGCTATGATGCTGCCGGCCAGGTCGTTGGTGAGTACTCGGCAACCGGTGGCGTAACAACACATACCTTTAATACCCTGGGGCAACGCGTTGCATCGGTCGATGCGAATAAGAACATTACCAGTTATACCTATGACAGGAATGACCAGGTCACTACGCAAAGCACACCATTGCTTACCGAGTCATATGTCTATGATGAGGCGGGTAACCGCATTCGTGTGACGAATGCGAAGGGCGAAAGTACGGATACCTTCTATGATGTGCGTGGCAATGTAATCAGTACACGCCAGGCAGGTGGTCAACGTTCATACACCAGTTATGATTTGCAAAATAACCGACTCGTCGATACCGATGCAAATGGCCGAACAATCACACGTACAGTTGATTATTTTGGTCGCTTGTTGAGTTTGAGTGATTTAGGAAACGTCGAAACACGGTATACCTATAACTTTACTGGCCAGGCCGTCACCCAGGAAAGTGATCGTGGTCAAAATATAGGTTATGAGTACTACGAAAACGGCCAAATCAAACGCATTATTGATAACACCTATTCGGCTGAAACCTTCTACGCCTATGATGCGGCAGGTAATACCGTCCAGGAACGCTACACACTCAATGGCACAGTCCACCAGGATGCAAATACTACTTATGATGCACTAGGCCGAGTCACCCAGGTCCAAGACAAGGAATTTACGCTTAACTATGGCTACGACAGTGTAGGAAACCGCCGCTTTACCCAGACAAGTTACACTGATGCCGCCGGTACACTGCAAACCAATAGTAATTATTACCTCTATGATGCCGATAACCGCATTACCCTGTCTAAGGGTGTGCTGAATGGCACATCGATTGGGATTGACTCAACACAAGGCATTGATATCTCTTATGATGCGGCAGGTAATCGACGTATTGCACGTTTCTACGAAGGCAACAACCTTGTTGAAGAGAGTTATGTATACGATGCCAATAACCGCCTGACCTCAACCAACCGTGCAGGCTTGTTAACCAGTGCTCGCACCTATGACGATGCAGGAAGAGTGGTTGAATACAGTACCTTCTCAAACCCGGGCCAACTCACAGAACGTAAGACATCAACCTATAATTCAAATGGCCAACTATTACGCCAAAATATCTACGATACAACCGGGCACGTCGCAGTCCTGAGCTATGATCTTGCAGGTTCGTACGATGCAGTAGGCAATATCCTAAAGTACACACTCGAGACAACTTCGGGTACACGCACCGTCAATACCTACACGTACAATTACCTCTATCAGGACAGCTACAAAGAATCATCCATCTCTGGATCTCGAACGATTTATTATTCAACAGGTGCGGCAACCAGCACAGGTGTGACGAATAACACCTATGACAAGAACGGTAACTTGATACGCGTTACTGACTCAAAAGATAGCGCGAACAACCAGACCTTTGTTAATAATCAGCAAGGTCAGATTCTGGTCAAGACACAAAATGGTAAATCCCAGAATTACTACTATGCAGACGGTAAAGCCATCGGTTCACAAGGCGAGTTGAGTGATGCTGACTTTGACTACAACTACACACCGGTTAACGAAAGCTACCCAGCCGTCACTCCAAGCGCCTATGTAGTAAGCAGTGGCGATAACCTGCAATCCATTGCGCTAGCAGTCTATGGTGATGCCTCACTGTGGTACATCATTGCAGATGCAAATGCACTAAGAAGTGATGCTGACCTGATCGCGGGTCAAACTCTGAAGATCCCAAATTCGATCAGTAATATTAATAATAACTCGGATACCTTCAAACCCTACAATGCAGGCGAGATCATTGGTGATACCACACCAACCTTGCCCGATGCGCCACCACCACCGAAGAAAGATAAGTGTGGTGGGTTCGGGGCCATACTTGTAATTATTGTTACCATTGTCGTTACTATCTATACAGCTGGTGCTGCAGCGGCAGCAGGCTATGGCAAAATTGCTAGTGCTGTGATTGGTGCTGCGGCGGGCAATATTGCTGGTCAGGTTGCTGGCAATGTAGTCGGGATACAGGATGGATTTGACTTCAAATCATTTGCCACATCTGTATTGACTGCTGGACTCACGGCTGGTGTCGCTGATACCACATTCTTCAAGAATTTAGGAGATGTTGGCAAAGCAGTAGTAAAGAATCTGATCGGCCAGGGTGTACGTGTCGTAACGGGTCAACAAGATGGGTTTGATTTTAAAGGGTTTGCTTCTGCAGTTATTAGTGCTCCAATTTCTTCGGCAATTGGCAAGGAGCTTGGTGGCGCAAATTATGAACCAGGTAAAGACTTCCTGAAAGACTTTACGATTAATTTTGCACAAGGTGCAGCGTCTGAAGTAGTACGTATAGCAGTAAATGGTGGCGGTAAGTTTGAGTTTGCTAATGTGGCGGCAAGTTCATTTGGTACTGCGCTAGGAAACTCTCTTGTCTATGATTTGCGTCAAGATATTATTGCGGAAAAACGCAAAGAAAGAACAGATTTATTAATTAAGGCGAAACTTTTAACACCAGAACGTGCGCGTCAATTAGGACTGCTAAGAGGAGGATCTGGTGGTGCATCATCAACGCCACCTACAACGACCACGCCGTTTAACGAACCAGGTTCAACTACACGAGGTTCATTCCCAGTACAGCCTTCTGCAGGCGATTTATTCTTTACAGCGGAAGAGCATATTTCTAATTTAATAACAAAAGGTATAATTACGCCGGAGAGGGGCAGTCAGTTACAAGCTTCACTATTGAACAATCCAAATGCCGCGTCTGCTTTATCTGCGAACTATCAACAGGTTGATGCATTAATTAAATTAAATATACCATTTAGTGTAGATGCAACGGGTAATATTGTACCTGATACGGTTGGATTGGCAGGCGGCCGGGTTAGTCTGGGCTTTAGTTCAGATGGCCGTATCCAATTAACACGAGGTGCGCGTGCAACCACACAAGTAGATGAAAGAGCTAACCGACTTTCAAATTATCGGCTATTCTTACAAATCAATTTAATCCAAACTGGTGATAACCAAGGTAGTAATATTACCTCTTTACATGATGAAAGTGCTGCAGAACAACGACGAGTACTGGGAGGGCCTGCAATTCCTGCGACTGGAACTACTGCAGCCGTTCCAGCAACTAATGGCCTATTAGGTGATTATGCCCTAACTGATTACGGCGCTATTGTTATTAATCAGATCCTGAACACTGATATAAAATTGATTAATAAAGGTTATTTAGGCATTGAGTTCAGTTTACCTGGTACGAAAGAGGCCTTTACAGAAGAGTCAAAATTAAATGCAAGACAGCAAGTTTTATTCAATAGAAATTTCAATATTAATAATATTGGAAGGATCATAACTACAGAAGGAATCACGCAGCTTGGCCAAGAAGCTGGCTATCGTAACTTCATCAGAGTCGGTTCATCAGAAGGGTTTGGTGCAAATGCGTCAACAAACCTAATTGATATTGGTAATCGGGGCTTTAATAGAACGGTTCCAATAGACGGGGTCGCAGTAGATCCATTAGCAATATTCCATCATGAGATTGGTCATACATATGTTGGTAATTTCCTAAATCCATTCCCAGAGGCTAATGGCCAGCCAAGACGAGTAAGAGCGGGTTCGTTAAGACAAGAGGCGCTGGTCGTGAATTATTTTGAAAATCCAGCAAGACTGTATAATCATTTACAAGCAACAGGTAATGTGGATTATACTCCACGTAGGTTCTACCATTTAGGTCGATTAAGTCCTGATACCATTGATGTATTTACAGGTGATGTGTATGAAGGTCACGTAAGTAATATATTCCCAGGCAGTCATGCAGGCGGTCGTCCTGTTAACCGATATACTGATCCAATCCGCCCAATTATTGCGCCAGGACCAGGTGGCACACCAAGAGCAGCAGTGCCAGCAGTGCCAGCAGTAGCAGCAGCGCCAGGTATATCAGCGGTACGCGGAAGACAAGCGGTGCCAGCTAACAACACGGGGGCTACAATATTGAACCCAACTACGACAGCACCAATATTTATTAGAAATGTACCAGTGTTCTAAAACAAAAATTATAGTTTTATTATTCTCACTGCTATTAAGCGTTAGAGTTTATGCGGAACCGGATTTCAGGTTAGATCTCAACCTGAAATCCGCGTTTTATTTAGATAGTGAAATACAAATGTTTTATATACGGCCAATGCCAGAAGCTGTAATTAAGTCAAGGCGAGATAATTACAGAAACTATTCGAAGAAGTTACCTGATTATTATTTTTCCAGTTTTGAGTTTTATAATAATGATGAACTTGTTTATGATGTGATGCTATCTCCCAAACTGGGGTCAATATTCTCCCCTGGAAATTTTATTTCTATTCCAAGTTCATTAAAAGGATTTCAACTTAAATATAATAATGTAAACATACCATATCGTATTAGTAAAAATACCAAAGCAGTAAGCCCTAATGTAACACTGGCATCAAAAGATAATATTTTTATGACTGTCGAGGATTCATTGGATAAGAATTATTTATTTATTGATTTCAAATGTAATACTTTACCAAGTAGAATCGTATCGGCGACATTATATGAACGTATTAATGGTCGAAATGAGCTTCTAGCCAAAATTAACAATAAAAATCATTCGGACCATAAAATAATACGTTCACGATTTCATTATGAGCTGACTTCGTTTTTTGCTGACTCGAATTCTTATGAAAAATCTATACTAGAATACAAGCCATTAAATCTGGATTTGTTGTTACAGTGCGAGGATGTAAACAGTAATATCTATATTCTAGAGCACCTATATGATTTTCACTTAGATAGATACAATCGAATAAAACCACGTCTAATAAATGAAAGAAAAAATGAGGGGGGGGCAAATACGACTCATTTGCATTAAAAACTGAAAAACTGGCGTCAAAATACAATTTTACCTAATGTAGCACTAACTCTCTTTTATTTCATAATATTAATAACTATGTGTGCAGCGTAAGTTATTGATGAGATAGCAATAACCACTTAACTACCTTCAAAAGTTTTACCTATCGATATTAACCAACCATTCAAGTGGGTAAACATTTATCGAGTTCGCTGGACATATCAGTGTAAGGGGAACGCTGTGTTCAACATAGCTGGATGTTTTCCTTAAAACGTTGTTGAAATTGTGTAAGGAAAGGGAGTTCTAAGGATGGTTGGTATAGTCTCAGGGAATGAGCAAGGTCTGCTCACGGGTTCATTAACGCTGCTCAACGGTGGCGGCGCCGTTGGTCAGGCCAACCTGGGCAGGCAGGGCGAACAGGTCTACCTGAACGCGGCCACGGGTAACCTGGTTATCCAGAACCGTGATGAACTGCTCATCAACCAGGGCCTGGATGCGGCACTGGTGCGCACCTACAACAGCCAGGGCCAATTTACTGACGATAACGGCGACAACTTCCGCATTGGCTTTAACAAACGCCTGATAAACCTTCCCGCTACGCCAAATACAACTGGCACAAGCATCACCCGCATCAATGCCGATGGCTCAGAAAGCCTCTACAGCTATGATGAAACACAAGGTGTGTATATCACTTCTGATGGCAGCGGCGCCGATGATACGCTGGCCTTTAGTGGTGGCAGCTGGACCTGGACAGAAGGCAGTAGTCGTATTACCGAAACCTATGATGCCAATGGCCAACTCCAAAACAGCCGAGATGCCGACGGCAACACCACCACTTATAACTACGACGCCAGTGGCCGGCTTACTCAGGTCAATGATGCCTCCGGCCAGAGTGTTAACCTCATCTACACAGGCATTAACCTGACCTCAATTCAAACGGTTACCCCAGAAGGGGCACAGACGCGAGTCCGCTATGGTTATGACACCTCAAATCGCCTGACACAGGTCACGGTTGACCTCACCCCAGAAGACAGCAGCATTGCCGATGGCAATACCTATGTCACCACCTATACGTATGATGGCAGCTCAAAACGCATTGCCAGCATCACCCAGGGTGATGGTAATACTATCAGCTTTACTTACGATGCCAGTGGCCGTGTCGCCACCTACACCGATGGCGTGGGGCGGACGACAACAGTCGATTACACGAGCCTGAATGAAGATGTTGTGGAAAAGGCGATTGCCAATAGTTCTGTACTTGAGTCTACGATCAGTACGAATTTTGGCCTGAACAGCAGTCGCTTGAGTACTACCGATACTGTTTCGACGACAACCAATTATAGCCTTAATCGCAGTGCCTTGAGTACGACAGATACTGAAACAGTCACTACAAACCATAATTTAAATAATGGTGTGCTGAGTACAACTGATACAGTGACTGAGTCTCTAACAGTTACCGCATCCAATAGTTCAAAAACTCAAAGTAGTACAGTTCGTAACTTTGCCTATGCCAGAAGTGGCACGAATCTGGTGACACGAAGTGGTGTCTCATTGGCGGCAGGCGTTGCGAATATTGGTGATACTACCCCGACACAGGTAAAAGCCACGCTCTACCGCAGTGATGGCAGTTTTTATGGTACAACCTTAACGGATGTGGGCTTCATCCAGCAGGGTTACTATATTGGTGCGAGTTCAACGTTTAATACAGCTACTGAATCTACCGTTACGACACCTGCACACTTCTCGACACAATTTAGTAATGAAAGTCTTGGTCGTGCACGTAAACATATTCCGGTTAATAACTTTAATGGCCAAATCAACTTAAGTCTGAGTACCTTACCTGCTGACACCTACCGCGTCGTGATCGAAGTGCGTGATGATGCGGCAGCGGGTTGGTCATTTAATAATCAGCTTATTGATGAACGTGATGGTACATATGTGCGTACTACACAGGTCTTTGTCACAGTAGGTACAGATCTTAATCCTACGACGCTAACTGTACCGGCAGGCACGCGCCCGACGGGTGTTAGCTCTGCAACGGTTCAATATCGCGTAGCAGGAAGTAGTGCTGCCTTTAGTACTGCAACCTTGAACCTGAGCAACAACACTGCAAATCTTGGCGATCTGCCAGCCGGTAACTATGAATATGTTGTTCGCTATCGTAATAGTGCTGGAACTGTTCTAAAGACCGTAACGGGGACAACCAGTGTCGGAATCGGAGGCAATCGGACCTCTACGGGAAGTGCCAACGCTACCGTGACTACTGCACCGTATTATGATGTGAAATCGGGAGACAGTTTTAACAGTATTGCGCAGAAGCTGTATGGCACAAGCCTGGTCGGTGATGAGTTGCGTACTGCACTTGGCAACCCGAGCTTGACGGCAGGGCGTCACCTGACGAACTTACCCACCCGTTTAAGTAATACGGTCAATAACACGATCACAGTTGCCCCTCATTATGATGTTAAGGCAGGTGATACGTATAGCAGCATTGCGCAAAGATTATACGGGTCATCACTGGTTGGCGATGAATTGCAGGCCGCGCTGAATAATATAAGCCTGACGGTAAATAAGCGGCTTACAGTTTTCCCTGCTAGTTTAAATAATACAGCTGAAAGCACGATTAGTGTGCCGCCGTATTACACTGTCAAAGCTGGCGACACGTTTGAAAGTATTGCACTGGCACTATACGGCTCTAGCGTAGTCAGTGATGAGCTACAAGTTGCGTTGAACAACCCTGTACTCACAGCGGGTACACGCATTACTGACTTTGCTGCAAGTTTAACAAACACAGTATCGGTAACGCCTTTCTATACTGTACAGGCAGGTGATACGTTCGAGAGCATTGCAGTAGCAGTTTACGGCAATAGCCAGGTGGCCTCGGCCTTACAGGCTGCTTTGGGTAACCCTAATCTTGTTGCAGGCCAGCGTCTTACCCTCCCAGGGAGTCTGGATTATATTAGTGGTAGGCAAACCCTTGACAGTACCAACATTACGAATGCAAATGGTGCTGTTACCAGTTATACGTACGATGGAGAGGGGCGTCTGGTTCGTGTCGGTGCGCCATCTGTTAGCGGTCAAAGTGCCATCACGCGTTATCGGTACGATGAAAATGACAATGTTATCGAGACGATAGATGGTCTGCGAAACTCAGTCGATTATGCGTACGACGCAAATGGTAACCAAGTGCTTCAGCGAGATAGCGAAGGCAATACGGTTACACGCAGCTTCAGCGCTGATAATCAACTCCTGACAGAGACCGTCTACACAGGGATTGATACGGATGGAGTAGGGCCCGCACTGCCAAGTGGGGCGCAAACCAGCAGGTACGTTTATGACAGTGAGTCGCATTTACGTTTTGCCGTAAGTGCAGAAGGACGTGTCAGTGAGTATCGCTATGATGTGGCGGGCAATCAGATCGCAGCGATAATCTATACCGGTAATGCATACAACTTAAGTGGGCTGTCTGCGACAGACACATTGAATGAAACCGATCTGCTTGGTTTTGTTGCAAGTGCTGATAAGACGAAAAACCAGCGCGTGGATAGTGAATACGATTTCCGTGGCCAGTTGCGCAGCACCAAGACCTATACAGATGTAGATGTAAACGGCAACGGTATTGTCAATGCTCAGACATCGACCACGCAATTTATCTATGACGCTTTTGGCCAATTGACTCAGACTATTGATGGCAACGGGAATCAGTCTGAATTTATATATGATGGACTGAACCGACTCACCCTTTCAACCGGCGCGGATGGTGAGCAGACATTGACTGTATACGATGATGTTAACTATACGATCGCCACCACAGTTGCAAATGGATTGACAACGACCTCGGTATACAACATTGCGGGTGAGCTTGTCAGTGTTATTCAGGATGATTCTATTACCGGGGTGCAACTCGGTACGACGACATACCACTATGATGCGGCCGAGAACTTACGCCACAGCATCGATCCGACTGGCCGTCATAGCTATCAATTATACGATGCGAGAAACCGTGTTGTGGCCGAAATTGATGCAGATGGCAGCTTGTCTGAACGTATTTATGATGAAAATAACAATCTTGTACAGAGTATTGCCTATGCGACGCGAATAAATACGGCACAGTTAGTTAACGCAAATAGTTCACCCGCTGACGTTTCTCTCGATGCGATACGTCCTGCTGCAAATACTAAGGATCGAACCTTTAATACACTTTACGATACGTCTGGTCGACCGGTGTTATCGTTTGACAGTGTCGGCGCCGTCACCCAGACATTAAATGATGGCGTGGGCCGTGTAACTGATGTTATTCAGTATGCTAATACGATAAATGTAAGCGGATTGTCCGCACAAAGTCGTCCTGAGGATGTGATCGCACGTATTCAAAGTAGTGCTGATGATCGTCACAGTCGAACATTCTATGATGCAGAAGGTAATGTTACCGGTCAGCTCGATGCTGCCGGTTATCTTCTTGAAACCCGCTATGACGATGCAGGACAACCTGTACGTACGATTGCCTATGCAAATGCAGCTTCGCAAAGCGTTCGTCAAAATGGCAGTTTTAACGCAGTTAAAAGCAGCATTCCCGCCAGCAGTAAGGATATCAACGCGCATACACTGTATAACGCGCGTGGTGAAATCACCGCAACCGTAGATGGTGAGGGTTTTCTGGTTGAGAACACTTATGATGCTGCGGGCAATATCACCAAAATAATTGCCTACGCAAATAAGCGCGCTTTTACACAGGGTTCTAGCCTGAGTAGTGTTCGACCAGCAAGTTCATCGCAAGATCAAGTCACTACCTTTACCTACACCGTATTAAACCAACTTGAGAGTAGTACCAATAATGAAGGTACGGTTACACGTTATACCTATGATGAGGTAGGTAACCTCGTCGAAACGACCGTTGTAGACGAAACGGCCAATAACCGTCTTGTTACCGTATCAGCCAGTGCCGATACATCAGAATTGATATCAGAAATTTCAACTTTTGATACGACAACCTATACACTTGATCGATCGCAGCTGACGACGACAATTGGTGGTGCAAGCAGTTTTTATGAAGTGCAGGACGGTGATACTTTTGCGGGTTTAGCACAGTCACTGTTTGGCAATGCTGAACTGGCGAATGAGCTTGAAACCGCACTTGGTAGTATTACCCTTACGGCAGGCCAAATATTAACCAACCTGCCTGACAGCCTGGTCAATAATGATGCCATTGGTACGCAGGCTGTGACACCGTTTTACACGGTTAAACGAGGCGATAGTTACGCAACTATCGCCAATACTGTATACGGCAATGCGGCGACTGCCCAGGCATTACAACGCCATTTTGCCAACGCCCCCCTTTCTGAGGGTGATTCACTCGAGGTACCATTAACACTCGATTATGATGTGCCACAAACGGCAAATGCTGACACTGCTCAACTAACTTCAACACGCAGTACAGATTTTAGGCTTGAAACGGCTGCATTGAGCACGACACGCAGTGCTGATTTCAATATTGATAATAGCGCCCTGGCCACTACACGCACACAAATTTCAACTGTAGATTTTACTTTAGATGCGACTCAGCTCGATACATTTGAGCCAGTCGCCGCACCACCCACTGAGGTTGCATTAACAAATTTGTCGGGTGCACGTGGTGCAGAATTGCGTTACACCTTTGAAGTGCCTGAAGGGGCATCGCAGGCCAGTTTTAAAATAGCAGGTGGCTTTGGCGATGCTGATATCTATATCAAACACGGCAGCGCCCCAACACTAAGCAGTTTTGATTTCCGCCCTTACATTGGTGGTAATAATGAAACAGTCACTATTTCTGCACCACAGGCTGGCACTTATCATATTGCAGTCATTGGTTATAGTAGTTTCACTGGTGTTAATTTAACGAGTACTTATTCAACAGCACCTGTTGCAACCAACTCATTGCTAAATAATGTGCCTGAAACAAATTTATCAGGGGCACGCGGCGACCAGCTTGATTACAAGATTGAAGTACCTGAAGGTGCAACTAACCTTCAATTCCAAATATCAGGGGGCTTCGGTGATGCCGATCTGTATGTAAAGTATGGCTCTGCACCAACACTAAGCAGTTTCGATTTTCGACCTTACATAGGTGGTAACTTCGAAACTGTAAATGTTCCTGCACCGAGGGCTGGCACCTACTATGTATCGCTGGTGGGTTACTTCAGCTTTTCAGGTGTGAGTTTAAATACAAGCTATGATTTCGCTGGCAATGAAGCGCCTGTCGTTTCAGCCGGTATAGAGCAAACGGTCTCTGCATCATCGCCAGTGACATTGACAGGAACCGGTGTTGATGTTGATGGGACGGTTGTTGCATATAGCTGGCGCCAAATCAGTGGCCCATCTGTCAGGCTAACAAACCCTAATAATGCAACGAGTAGTTTCACGGCGCCAATTGTGGGTGCTGTGTCTACACTCGAGTTTGAATTGACGGCAATTGATAATGAAGGTGCAATCAGTAAAGACATTGTTACAGTCACAGTTGAACCATCAGGGCAAACATACACTGTTCAGGCTGGTGACAGTTTTGCCAGCATCGCACAGGCTTTATATGGAACAACAGGGTTAGCGGGTGAACTACGCGCGGCCCTGGGTAATCCTGTCTTGACAGCAGGAGCCGTGTTAACTGGATTTCCTGATGTACTTACGGACACAGTTACAACAACCGTATCGGTGCCCCCTTATTACACAGTAAAAACAGGTGACACGTTTACCAGTATTGCTGAGGCTATTTATGGCACGAGAGACGTCGCAGATGAGTTGCAGGTTGCATTAGGTAATCCGAGGCTTTCAGCTGGGGTAGAGCTCACGAACTTTCCATCGATACTTACTAATACCTTCACTGTCGCGCCGTATTACCAGGTTCAAAATGGCGATACCTTTGCAAGCATCGCGCAGGCTTTATATGGCACAGCAGATGTGGCTGATGAATTACAAGCTGCATTAGGTAACCCAACCTTAGTCGCAGGCAGTGATTTAACGGGACTGCCAACCACGTTAACCAATACGATTACTGTCACACCATTTTACACCGTTCAGGCAGGTGATACCTATCGCAGTATTGCTTCACGTATTTATGGGACAGCTCTGGCAACAACAGCATTGCAGGACTTCTACCGTGGTGCGGCATTAACGGCAGGGGAAGAACTGACATTACCTTTGGTGCTGGATTACACGGTCACCAACACGGCATCTGCAGATACCCAGATCTTGACCAGCGAGATTGAGGTATTTGATAGCACGCGTTATGCACTGGATGCTACTCAGCTAACCCCAGTAACACCATACTATACAGTGACAAATGTAGACACAGTTGCATCCATTGCACAAAAACTGTACGGCAATGCAGATCTTGATAATGAATTCAGACTTTCTCTTTTAGGTGGGAGCCTATTTGAGGGTCTTCGTCTCGATGAAAACCAATTACCAGCAGCATTGGCAAACAACGATGCAATAAGTACCGAGGCAGTCACACCTTTTTACACAGTTAGAGCGAACGATACCTATTCGAGTATTGCACAGCGGGTGTATGGTGATGTCCGTGCTGCGGGAGTACTGCAGGCCGCATTTGATGGACTTGAACTGAGTGAGGGTGACACACTCGAGGTGCCACTATCTCTGAACTACCAGGTGCCAGATGTACTGAGTAATAACCGAACCTTAACTACTGAATATGACGTACAAGGTCGCGTTGTTGCTGAATTGACACCTGAAGGCAGCCTGGCTCTTGATGGTGCATCAACACAATCTGAAATTGATGCAGTGTGGGATAGATATGCAGTTCAATATACCTACGACGCAGTGGGTCGCCGCATTAGTAGTTCGGATCAAAATAATAATACGACACTGTTGTATTACAACGCCGATGGTCAGCTTAGTCATAGTGTTAATGCACGTGGTGAAGTTATTCGTACAACCTATAATGCTTTCGGTGAAGTAGAGCAAATCCTTCAGTATGCCAACCGTATAGACACATCTGGCCTGACGGGTGGAGAGATATCATCAACACTGACCAGCCGGCTTGCAGCAGCGCGTGATGTTTCACGTGACACGCTAACGAAGACAGAATACACGGTTAGGGGTGCAGTCTCGCGTATTACCGATGCGCTCGGTGATACTACGACGTCTACCTACAATGCATTTGGTCAACTCAGTACGGTACGTGATGCTGAAGGTGTATTGAGTCGTTTCGGTTATAGTACACGTGGGTTGTCAAACCTGAATATTACCGATGTGGGTGGATTTAGTCGCACGACTCGACAGGTATACGATGCCTTTGGCCGTGTGATTGCCAGTACTGATCCGCGTGGAAATGTCAGCCAGGCAACCTATGACCGTCGTGGACAGGTCGTAGAAACGCGCGATGCACTTAATGGACGTGTACGCAGCAGTTATGATGCCTTTGGCCGTATACTCACTGTGTCTGATCCACTTGGACAGGTGACACGTTACCAATATGACCAAAACCAACGTAGTGTAGTTATTACCAGTCCTGAAGGTAACCAGACAACAACCGTTCGCAACCGCTTTGGTGAAGATGTTGTTGTGACGGACGGTAATGGTAATGCGACGACCTTTAGCTATAACCATAATGGTGAACTGACGAGTGTTCAGGACGCATCAGGGAACCTGGCACAATCGCTTTATGATGAAGCGGGTCTGACAACTGAAAGCACAGATGCACGTGGTGTCAAAACGATATACCGTTATGACGCCACGAACCGATTGGTGAGCACCACGCTTGATCCAGATGGACTGGCATTAACGACATCATTTAAATACAACACCAAGGGGCAGACTATCCTGACAACCGATCCAGCTGGATTGGTAACACGTACACGTTATGATGCCAAGGGGCAGCAAGTGAGTGTGTCTGTCGATCCTGATGGTCTAAATCTCACCACCGAGTACAGTTATGATCGTGTCGGTCAATTATTGACGGTGACCAATGGTGCGGGTACGTCAGAAGCAGTAGTCACGCGTTATCAGTATGATGATTTAGGGCGTCAAACTGAAGAACGCATTGATCCTGCTGGTTTGAGTCTTTCAACCAAGTTCAGTTATGACGCGAGTGATAATGTCATCCGCACAACAGATGCAAACGGTGATGTGACCCGTTATGTGTATGATGCCAATGATCGTCTCGTGTTTACCATTGACGCGCTGGGTGGTGTTAGCAAAAATCTGTATGATGCAGCCGGCAAGGTGACACAAGCAATCCGTTATGCAAGTGAAGTAAATGTATCCCGATTGCCAGCGACGTTAACGGTTGCAAATGTTACTGGTCTCATTGCCTCCGACAGTACACAGGATAGAATTGAATCAGCGATCTACGATAAGGATGGCCGGCTTGTCTATCAGCGTGATTCACTGGGGAATATTACTGAGTTTGTCTATGATGCGGCTGGAAATATCATTAAAGATGTTGCCTATGCAAGTCCTGTGGCCAGCAGTACCTCTAATACAGTAAGCGGGATCCGTAATGCCCTGGTAGCCAATCGCAGCCAGGATCGTGTCAATTACAACGTTTACAATTCACTGAACCAGGTTGTCTATAACGTTGATGTTTTTGGTGCGGTAACAGAATATACCTATGATGCGAATGGCAATGTAACCAATACAACGTTGTATGCCAGGGCTATTAACCCTGCGCTAGCTGACAGGTCGAACGCATTGAGTGCAGTACGTTCTGCGCTGGTGAGTCGCGCAGATGCCAGCCAGGATCGCAGTGTACGCAGTGTATTTGATGCCGCTAATCGAGAGGTTTATACGATTGATGCGGCAGGTTTTGCGGTCAAGACCAATTATGATGCGGTTGGACGTGTCTCGGGTACCGTGACCTATTCTAAGGCACTGGATGTCAGTGCTACGCCTGGTCTTGCTGAGGTTAATGCGGCGCGTGACAGGGAAGATCCGGATAATCGCGTAAGCCGTATCGTGTATGATGCAGCCGGACGGGTTGTGTCAAATACTGATAGCGAAGGATTTACTGAAACCAATCAGTATGATGCTGTAGGAAATAATATTGCTTACACCAATGCAAAAGGTGACACATTTACTTATGAGTATGATGCAGTCGGTCGTCTTGTTAAGGAGCTTACACCCGTAGTCAGCGTAGCAAGGTTGAATGAAACGAATTCGGGTGTTGTCAATACAGTTGAGAACAGACAAAGGCTTGTTACGCAAATCACCTATGATGCATTAGGTAATGTACTCAGTCGCACTGAGGCAGCGGGCACAAGTCAGGAACGTACGACGCGTTATGAATATGACGCACTAAGTCGTCAAATCAAAACCATCTTCCCTCAAGTGGGTGTGTATAACGCGTCGTCAGACCGGGCCGCTGGCTTTGCAGGACGAAACGAAAGCACAATAACACCGACTGCGACGACACAATTCGATGCATTTGGCAATGCAGTTATTCACCAGTATGTAAATGGTAATTACTCCTATAAGGTATATGACCAACAAGGCCGCCTGAAATTTGATGTTGATACTGAAGGCTATGTAATTGGTTATAACTATGATGCGTTTGGTAATCAGAGCGAATTAACGCGATTCGGTAAGGCTGTCTCTATAACACCAGGAAGTTTGCCCGATAATTTTAATCCAGATGATCTGGAAGACATCATTAATAATGCTCAACCGCAAGTTACGGTTACCAATGAAGTAACAACTGCAAATATCACCCCGAATCAGCCATTCAGTTATGTGGGTTCTGCAACATCAGATACTGAGATATTTGTAAATAGCACAGGTGTCGTCACCGTTACACCGACAACTGAATCACAAAGTAGCAATGTACAAAACTTTGCATATCAGCGCGACGGAGATAGCCTGGTAACAGTTCCCGGTTTATCACTGGCCCCTGGATCGGTTGCGATTGGTGATACCACCCCAACACAAGTGAAGGCTACCCTGTATCGTAGCAACGGTGATTTCTTTGCGACAACATTTACAGATGTTGGTCATATTCAGCAGGGTTTCTACTTTGGGACGACAAATGTCTTTAATGAGGCATTAGGGGTTAACGTTACTGTACCCGCACACTTCGAGGCAACGACTGAATCGACGGGTATTGCTAATGAGGACGCACTGGGTGCTGCACGTAAGCATATCCCTGTAACCAATTTTACCGGCCAGGTGAACCTGAGCACGGGTGTATTACCACCAGACACCTACCGTGTAGTGGTGGAAGTGCGTGATGATGCCGCTGAAACCTGGACGTTCGATAACCAATTAATCGATGAACGTGATGGGACGTACGTAAGAACGACAGAACTGTTTGTCACAGTTGGTACGGTTATTACTGCTGCAACGTTATCCATTCCTAAATCGGAGCAGCCTGCAGGCACTACATTGAGTGTTCAATACCGTGCGGCTGGCAGCGCAGGACTTTATACCTCTGTTGAAGTAGCAGGAAACGCCACAAATAATACTGCTGTTATATCAGGTGAGCAGCCAGGTAATTACGAATATCTCTTGCAATACAGAGATACGTTCGGACAGGTTGTTCAATCTGGAACAGGCACGTTCAGTATTAATGGCAACAACAGCTCAGTTTCAACATCTTACGTAACACCTGTTCGCAGTAGCAGTGTAACAACAGGTTCCTCAATTCGTGGTTATATTTCTGCGGCACAGGCCAGTGCGGTAGACAGTTTCACAGCTATTGTAAGAAATGCTGACTCAGGTCAGATTGTTAGTACAGCAACCACATACCCAGGTGCAATTTCCAATTATGCCGGCCAGGTGAATTTGAGTGTAGGTTCAGTTCTACCTGATGGCCGTTATACGGTTGAAATTACACAAAACAACCGCAACGGAACGCAGTCAGTTAATACCTTTGATTATGAGGTGGGTGCACAAAACTCTGATGCGCTGGTTAGTACGTTGCTATTTAGGAATGATGATAAACCAGAAGGAACGATTCCAGAGGTTCGTTTTGCACCAGTTGGCAGCCCCGACTTTGTTGTTGCCCCAGGTGAAGAGACACTTGATGGTTATGAAGTTATTCTGACGAATGCTAACTTAGGCGTGTATAACTTCATCCTTCAGTATGTTGACAGTAGCAGTAATGTGGTCTCATCTATCGCAGGAAGCTTTGAGGTTACGGCGGGGGGCACGACTACTGAGGGTGGTGACCCGATATTGATTGACCCACGAATTGGGGGAGAGATTCCACTCGGTAGTGAGTTCCCTATTGATGGTATACCTGATCCGACGCCTGTTGAACCCATTGTTACGCAGTCGCGCACAGTCATTACCGAGTATGACCAACGCGGCCAAATTGCGCGTGTTATTACACCGTCTACCTTTAATTTTGATTCATCTGTAACCAGTGGTGGGGCCTATTTTGAGTCAGAAGGTATAACAGCGAATAGCTATAATGCAGCCGGTCAAATAACAAAGCAGTCAACACTGAAAAACCCTGTAACGAACACATATATCAATAGCTACTTCTACTACGATACGCGTGGAAATCAGGTTGCTAATATTGATGCATTGGGTTACCTCACTGAATACAAGTATGATGCCAATGGCAATGTCGTTGAAATAAAGGAATACGCCAAAGCACTGTCTGAGAACAACTATAATGAGGCTGGTTACACTGGCGTGGTATCAACTACTCCACAAAATTCACCCGGTAGTGCCCTTGGATATGATCGCGTAACTCAGATTGGCTATGACAAACTCGATCAAAAAATTACAGAGACACGTGTCAATGTAGAATTTAGTGATGCCACCTATGGCGGTACTGTAAATATCACTACTGAATTCGGTGACCTTACTACGCGCTATAGTTATGATGCCGTTGGTAACCAGGTGAGTGTTACGGATGCAACAGGTGCTACATCATTCACCTATTATGATGCTCTGGGTCGAGTCATCGCAGCAGCAAAACCTGCACGCCTGAGTGAAGATGCAAGCGGCGGCTCACTACCAACAATTTCTGTAGAAAATGGCATTCTAAGCCTTGATAAGCCCAGGGTAGGGAATACCCAGGTCAGCCTGAGGTTCGCTGTTGCTGGAACAGGTAATTTCACGAATGCATCGCTCATAGATAAAGGTGACCATTTTGAGGTCAATGTTGCTGCCTTATCGAATGACTATTATGACTACAGGCTAGAGTTCACTCGTTTTGGTGAAACAACACCGTACGCAAGAGGAACAGGCCAGTTTACGATCACCGGCCAATCTTCTGTCGCAAGTCAACACGTAGTGGCCAAGGCACTCGAGCCGACAGTGTCACTGGCTAATATAGCTAACGCACGCGTCGTTAATGATGAGGATGGCACATATTACAGTGGTTCTACTCGAATTAATGTTGACTACACCTCGTTGGCAGATATTGGTGAAGGTGCTGTCCGAGTTTCTGCATTTTATGCTGTGCAAAATGCATTTGGTAATAGCACGACACGTACGATTAGTGACACGTTTAACGATGGCAGTACACGCGCAAGTCTGCTCGTTGGAAATAGTTCAGATCCGCGTAGTTTACAAACAGTAACGAACGTTACACGTATAATAGTTGAGAAAAATACCGGTTCAGGTTTTGTCACTGTTCATGATAGCGCAGGCGACAGCGTCGCTGCAGAGCGCCTGGTACTCCAGGGGAAGACGGCTGGTCTGACTGGAATTAACGTTGCCGGCGTTGGTTTCCTAGCAGCAACCTCGTTGGGTGATGGCCTTTTCTCAGTCAACATCAACGGGCTTGCGCGTGGTAATTATACGTTCACACCCGTCGGCACAACATCTAATGTTAGTGGCAGCTTTGAAGCTCGTGGAACAGGTGGTGGTCTGGCTGTACAGGAGGGTTACCATGCCTATACACAGAGCACGACAGATCCTGCGACACTCAATGATGAGGATGGAAGTTTCTTCGGTGGCCCCGGATCGATAAATCTGAGTTACGCTTCACTTGAGCAATATGGAGGCGGTAATGTTCGTATTGTTGTCGACTATACAGCCAGTGATGCGAATAACCGTACGGTTAATCGTAGTCGCACAGTAACACTGAGTGCGGCTGATGCGATTGATGGTACGCGTATTAGTGTGAATGATGGGTTTAATCGCGTGACGACGATTAATCATGTGCAAATATTTAAGGTCATTGATGGTGTTGAAGTACAGCTGCATGACCGTCGTTCTAATTCAAACAGTGGTCAAATTGAAATCAGCGGACTGCCTTCAGGCGCTTCGAACGTTACCTTCGAATACCGTGTAGCCGGTGATAATAGCCCATTCCTTACGAAAACAACTTCGAGTATTGGCACGGGTTGGTTCGCGGTTGGTTATGACGACCTGGTCAATAATAATTACGAATACCGCGTGACGGTCAGAAATAGCGCGGGTAATCCCGTTAATTTGACAGCGTTAGGCGGCAATGCCAATGGTACATTGACAGGTGTGCTTTCAATATCACGGGGTGCGGATAGCCTGACAACATTAACCTCTGGTGATATCAATACGCTGACACCACTTACCACAATCAAGCATGATGCATTTGGTAATGCCATTAAGGTTACAAATCACGCTAACAGTGCTGTTTCAGCTGTTCGTCAGGACCTCGCAACTGATGGTAACGAAGGCTTTGTTGCTGGAGGTGTAAACTCAAATGATCAACATACTTACACCTTCTTTGATACATTCGGTAATGCAATAAAGGAAGTTGATGCAGAAGGGTCTGTTGTTAATACGTCTTATAATGCAGATGGCACTATTGCTAAAACCTGGCAGACGCTGACTGATATTGATGGTAATACACGACAGATTACTACCCTGTTTGAGTACGACAACCTGGGTCAACAAACATCGACTACACAAGTATTACAGGGTGGCGTGCTAGCTAGCGAGGAGGTTGAATATAATGCACATGGTGAGATTGTAACAAAAGGTCTCAATGGCACAATCCAGGAATACTACCAGTATGACAACTCGGGTCGCATTATCCGTACCAATGAAGAAACCGGTATCGATCGTGCATTCTTGTATGATCTTTCTGGTCAGGCTACGGCAGAAATCAGCAGTACTGAATTTGATCTATCAGACGATACATATGCATCCTCGGCATACATCGCAAGCTTAACAGATGGTGTACAACGTCGAGAATCAGTATTTGATAACCTTGGCAGAGTCGTTGAGCAACGCCAGCCAAGTTTTGTATCGACCAATGCTAGTAATAGTATTTCAGCTGCGATTACATTCGAAAGTGGTGTCCTGAGTTTTGACAAACCTGCTGTTGCCGGAACGGTTGCTACTTTCCGTTATGCATTACTAGGCAGTAATAACTTAGTGACTGCAAATGTGGTGGACAAGGGCGATCATTATGAAGTGGCCTTGCCAAATCTTGCTAATGATTATTACAGCTATACGCTAGCCTTTAACCGTAGTGGCGATCCGACACCGTACGCATCGGGTGCAGGTGAATTCACTGTAACGGGACAAAGCTCATCAGGCAGTCGGCATGTCGTTGGCGTAGCACTTGAACCAACATCGTCGTTGCAGTCATTTGAGAGTGCTCGAATTGTTGATGATGAGAGTGGCAGGACTTATGTAGGTACAAGCCGTATCAATGTGGCGTACTCATCACTTGAAGACCTTGGCCAGGGAAATGTCGTTGTTACAGCCTTCTACACAGCGAAAAATGTCTTTAACCAGACACGCAATGCGAGTGTCGCCCAGCAATTTAGTGACACCAGTACCGGTGGTTCTCTGGTTGTTGGCAGTAGTCAAAATCCATCTAGCTACCAAACGATTACAAGTGTTAATCGTATCCTGATACAAAAAAATGTCGGAAATCAACTGATAACAGTCCATGACTCTGCGGGTGATCGTGTATCGCCTGAAGTTTTGTTGTTACAAGGGAACACAAATGGATTGACTAGCATCAATATATCGGGTGTAGGAAGGCGTGAAGTGACCTCAATAGGTGCTGGTTTCTATACGGTTAATGTGGGTGGCCTTGCGCGTGGAACTTACACCTTTACTCCAGTAGGTACAGCCTCAACAGTTGCGGGTACATTCGAGGTGAAAGGTACCGGCGGAGGCCTGGTTGTACAGGAGGGGCACCATACTTTCACTCAGACGATATCCAACCCCACAGAGTTGAGTGATGAAAGTGGTACTCGGTTCAGTGGCTTAGGCAAAATCAATATTGCTTACAGCTCTCTTGAGCAATACGGTAACGGCAATGTTCGCGTTGTGGTGAATTACACGGTTAAAAATGGACGTGGCCAAACGACGACAACCTCGCAGACTGCAAGCCTGAATGCAGCAGATGGCCTTACCGGAACTTCATTTACGGTTGGTACAAGTACCAATATTTCAAGCTTCAACCAGGTGACGTCTGTTAACAAGGTTACCGTATATAAGGTGATCGATGGTGCAGAGGTTGTTATTCATGATCGAACAGGAAGTTCAAATAGCGGCCGCCTGGAAATCAGTGGTATTCCGTCATCTGCAAATACAGTGACATTTGAATACCGTCGAGAAGGCGATGTTACCAGTAACTTCTTAAGTAAAACCTCAAGTAAGTTGGGTGGAAGTTTCTATGGTGTTGGTTATGACGAATTGCCAGAAGGTCGATATGAATATCGCGTGACAGTTAGAAATGCTGCCGGCGATGCAATTAATTTGAGTGGTCTTGGGGGTACTGCAAATGGCGTATTTACCGGCGTAGTTGAAATTACGCGTGGCGGAGATACAGCTGTACCTGTAAATGTTGGCGATTCAATTGAAATCACGCCAACAATCACACAAACCCTGGACCGCTATGGCAACGTGTTATCGGTGACGGATCCGCGTAATACAAGCTTTACCTCATTGTACCGTTATGATTATGCAAATAACGTGATTGAGGAACGTTTACCTGTTTCAGAAGCATTTAATGAACAGGCAGTTTCTGCAAACGTGCGTCCTACCACAAACTATGCCTATGATAAGGCCGGGCGCCAGATCAGCACGACGGATGCAAATGGTCATACAACAGGTCAACGGTTTGATGCCGCTGGACAGTTGGTTGGTGAATATAGCGCTACCGGTGGTATTACAACTCATACCTACAACTCACTGGGACAGCGTATTGCAACGGTAGATGCAAATAGAAACATCACAAGCTATACATACGACAGGAATGATCGTGCGATTTCACAGAGCACGCCAGAACTGACCGAAAATTATATTTATGATGAAGTGGGTAACCGAATCCGGGTTAGCAATGCTAAGGGAGAAAATACCGATACCTTCTATGATACACGTGGAAACGTTATCAGTACGCGTCTTGCAGAAGGACAACGTTCTTTCTCCAGCTACGATTTAAGAAACAACAAAATCGAGGACAAGGATGCAAATGGCAAGACCATTACGCGAGATGTTGATTACTTCGGACGTGTAAACAGTTTTGTCGACCTGGGTGGAGTAGAAACGCGTTATACCTATAACTTTAATGGTCAGGCTGTTACACAGGAAAATGATCGTGGCCAGGATATAAGTTTCCAGTACTACGGAAATGGTCAGCTGCAACGTATTGTCGACAATGCGTTAGCGAGTGAAACCTATTACGCCTATGATGCAGCAGGAAACACCATTCAGGAGCGCTACACCGAACAGGGCGTTGTCTACCAGGATGCACGTAGCAGCTATGATGCACTTGGACGCGTCACTGAAGTTCAGGATAATGAGTTCACCTTAAATTACGGCTATGACGCAGTCGGTAATCGCCGCTTCACGAAGACTCGCTATTTTGATTCCGCTGGTAATCAACAGGTCAATAATAACTATTATTTGTATGATGATGCGAACCGTATCACGCTCTCAAGGGGCGTGCTTAATGGTACCTCTATTGAGATTGATCGAAATCAGGGGGTCGAGCTTGAATATGATGCGGCAGGAAATCGCCGGGTAGCACGCTTCTTTGAAGGAAACAGCATCGTCGAAGAAAGTTATTTATACGATGGAAATAACCGACTGGTATCGACTAACCGTGCAGGCTTGCTGACAAGTTCACGTGAGTACGATAATGCAGGCCGTGTCATAGAGTACTCAACGTTCTCAAACCCTGGCCAGCTAAACGAACGTAAAGTATCGACCTACAACAAGAATGGCCAGCTATTACGACAGGATATATTTGATGCCACGCGTCAAGTCGCTATCCTCGACTATAATCAGCCCGGTTCATATGATGCCGCAGGTAATGTACTTAAATATTCACTTGAAACCATTGTTGGGACTCGGACAAAGAATACGTATACCTATTCATATCTGGAGCAGGAAAGCTACAAAGAATCACGTGTTAGTGGTTCACGTACGATTAACTTCGAAACGGGTGCGGCAACCAGCACTGGTTCAACAACAAATGCGTATGACGTCAATGGTAACCTGATATCCGTTGTGGACGCACAAGATGGTGCCAAGAACCAGACCTTTGTGAATAATTTCCAGGGTCAGATCCTACGTAAAACGCAGGATGGAAAAGTACAAAACTACTACTATGCAGAAGGTAGGGCTATAGGTTCGCAAGGCGAAATCAGTGATGCTGATTTTGACTACAACTACACACCTGTCAATGAAAGCTACCCGGCCACTACACCGGGTGCCTATGTGGTCAGTGATGGCGACACACTTCAGTCAATTTCACTGGCCGTGTACGGTGATGCATCACTCTGGTACATCATCGCCGATGCGAATGGTCTAAGGAGTGACTCGGATCTGGTTAGTGGTCAAACACTCAGGATCCCGAACACGATCACCAACATTAATAATAATAGCGACACCTTTAGACCGTATAATGCAGGAGAGGTGATTGGTGATACCACACCTACACTGCCTGATCCTCCACCACCACCTGCCAAGGATAAGTGCGGTGGCTTCGGTGCAATTCTTGTTATTATTGTTACCGTTGTTGTCGCTATTTACGCGCCACAATTATTGGGCGTGACGAGTGAGCTCGGTATTGCCGTTGTAGGTGCTGCTGCAGGTAATATCGCAGGCCAAATTACGGCAAACCTTGCCGGTCTTCAAGATGGCTTCGATTTTGGCTCGTTTGCATCATCTGTACTCACAGCAGGATTGACTTCTGGGGTAGGAACAGAGTTCTTTACTGGGTTAGAAGGGATTGAAGTTGTAGCTGTGAACAATCTGATTGGACAAGGTGTTCGTGTCATTACTGGACAACAAGACGGTTTCGACTTCAAGAGCTTTGCAACATCTGTCATCAGTGCGCCTATTTCAGCATCCATTGGTAACTCACTTAGAGGTGAAAATTATCAGCCGGGTGCCGATTTCCTTAAGGACTTTAGCATTAATTTCGCCCAAGGTGCGGCCACAGAACTTGTTCGTGTGGCGGTTAACGGTGGCGGTAAGTTTGAGTTTGCCAGTGTCGCAGCCAACTCATTTGGTATAGCACTGGGTAATTCACTTGTCTATGAACCTCAAATCTCTAGAGTAAGTGAATCCATTGCTGCGGCAAATAGTAAGCCAGCAGAGGCAAGTATTCAGAAGCCTAGAACCAGCGTAACTGGTGAAACAAGCTCATTAAGTAATGACGAACTAGTGAATCCAGTACCTGTTGGTGGTCTATCTACAAATACTTCTCTATTTGAAGATGTTGTTCAGGTGGATCAACCTAATGTGGTAACAGACTCCTCAATCATAGAGCAATTTAATGGAGCACCAAACACTAATATACGTCCAGTTGATAGGCCGTTAAGTACAGGTTTTGAAGCTTTTTCTGACGATGAATTAGATTCATTGTTTGACATCGCAGTATTCCATGAAGAAGTACTTAATAATGCTGGACCATTCAGGTTGCATGAGAATGGGGCTGTTAGCCTTATTAACTCTGTATCTGATCAACTTAAACAGGCAACGGTGTTATTGGGGAATAGATTTGATATTGATCAGCCAAATACAACAGAATTAGAAATCATAAACTTCTTGAAAGAACGTAATCGACTTCTAGCAGAACAAGTTGTTAATGGAAGCCCAGAGTCAGATGCAGGCGCAGTAAATGATATTATTGACCAAGCAAGTGGGTTTAGTCGAGGGGCATTAATTGAACCCGATGGTAAATTTTCGAGATTGGCTTTTAACCCGGATGTGATTGCTCTCGAGTTGGATAGAGATGATCAGTCAACATTTTTGTTGGCAAAAATAAACAATGCACGTACTTTAAGAGAATTTTTAGAATTTGATTTTAGGAATGATGATCTAGATACTCTCCCGAATTTATATCTAGATAATACTACTGTGGTTAGAACACCATTCTTGCGCGCATCGTTACAAACGGGTGCGATAGGTGATTTTCAAGCAGGTCTTAACGTTTTTAATATTGGAATCACCCGGTTTGAGAATTTTCTTTCGGACTTATCAGGTAACAATGGTGTTGAGTTGCAGGTAGGTGCTTCAGCAGACTTGGTTGCACTTGTTTCCTTATTTGACAAGGTTGGAAATAACGCTACGATTAATGAGGGTGACTTGAATGGCGCACAAGATGTATTGACGGAATTACTCATTCAGAATGCCAATGATAATAGAAGCTTTGCTGCAGGAAAGTTTTCAGGATCCGTCTTAACAGGGGCTGCTCCAAAATTCCTTAATTCTAAGAGAATTCAAAATATTGAAGGTATTTCAAAATTAAATAAGTTTATTTCTAGTAAAGGACAAAATATTGCAGGAGGCATTGCCTTGTTGGCAGCACCTTCGACAATTGGAAATACACTAAATACTATAAAAAATGCAAGAATTAATAATATTGATCTGTCATTTGAACAAATTATTCAAAGTGGCTTGAGGCCAAATCAATTTAACATTGGTGCTAGATGATTGCATATTACATACAAAGTAATAGTAAGTATCAGAATTGAGGCTGCCCTTGTAGATGACGTCATAGGTTAATCATGACTATTATTGGCAATTATTTTTACAGGGTATTAGTTTGCTTCGGTACCGGGGTTCCTGTAATCATTGGTATGCTAATCGAATTGTATGATTCTGGATTTTCAATTCATAATCATTTTTTTACTGCATTGGTATGTGGTTTTCTTTCTGTGTGTACTGTATGTATTAGCAATAAAACGGGCATGAAGCAGAAATCGATAATTTCTGTAGTTTTATATGTGGTTAAAATAAATATTTCGATAGTCCTATACGCTTTTATTTTATATTGGTTGTGGGTGTTTTCTTATTCTTTTTTTGAATCAACACTCGCAAACATAGTAGATGTCATTGGATTAATTATGCTCGCTAATTTCCAATCTGGATCTATTGTTATTTATTTGTTTATGGCATTGTTAAATTTGGCATCATTTATTAGTTTTGTAATTATATGTTTATTACTGTACTACACTGATTGCACTATAATTCTAGGAGGTAAAAACCGAAGTGGAACCTGAGTCACCTCGAAAACCGGGGTTAGAACATGTTTTTCTCTAATATCAGCGCAATGACTATTCACTATTTTGCATATGGCTCCAATATGTCTATGGATAAATTAAGGGGGCACGCCCCATCATCTATCCATCTGGCGACGGGGTATTTATCTAGATGGCAACTAGGGCTTAATAAAAAAGGGCATGATGGCTTAGGCAGGGCAACCATTCACCCTGAAGCAGGTGGAAAGGTCTGGGGTGTGGTATATCAAATGAGCCATTCTGATAAAGAAGCCCTTGATAAGGTGGAAGGCCTTGGCAAGGGCTACCGAGAGCAGGAGGTCGAGGTCGTATCAGTAAGTGGTCTTGTTTATCATGCACTAACGTATGTGGGTATTCGTCTTGCCGATAACCTTCATGTGGCAGACTGGTATATGAAGCATATTATCGATGGGGCAGAAGAAAATAACCTGCCCGCTGAATATATTTCGAAAATTAAGTCTTACGTAACCAAGACTTAGTACAAAATTCGTCAGTAAGATGCAATCTCGTTCTCATTCGAGATCGAAAAAAGCTGTGTCCTGATGGTCATTTCCCGGTTATGATTAAACTCTTAGTTACGAGAGTGGATATATAGTTACCTGCAACAGGTAATTTGAATGATCTCTCTGTCCAGTTTAAGGATAATTAACTGGATTCATCACACAATATGAGAAAATGGTATGGAAATCTTTGATAACGATGAACTATTAGCACTTGCCAAGCTGGATTTGGCAGAAACTCCGGCAAAACTTGAAGATGCGCTACGAAAACTTAAGCAGATACTTAACTCTGACTCTCCTGATATAGAAGCCTTTGCAATTACGGGTAGAATTTATGCACAGCTGAATTTGCTCGACAAGGCAAAACGGTGTTTCCAGACGTTTCTAGAAAAAGAACCTGGCGCACTGGCAGAAACATTCCAGTTCGGAATGGTACATTTCGATCAAGGTGATAACGATACGGCAGCTAACATTTGGAGCACATTGTTAGAACGGGAGCCGACCTTTCCGCCCGCACTGTTTTATATGGCGCTGATACATGCAAATAATAATGCGCTAGATAAAGCCCGGCATGCTCTCGATGTGTTATTGAAGAGTGCCCCGACGGATAACCTGTATTTTGAGCGAGGACGTGACTTGCTTAACCAGCTTGAACGCGGTGAGCATTTATCGTTGGTTAAGGGTTCAGAGAACAATGCTGAAGCCTCATCAGCACTGCCAAAAGATGCCTATAAGTCAATAAATTAGCACATTATCTTATGCACACTTCTGAATCTGAAATCCGCACTAAACTCGAGAAACATAATGAGTATCTTGGTCAGGATCCAAACAATCTACGCCTGATAACCGAGGTGGCAACATTACACATGCAATTAGGTGAAATCGATTCCGCACGCAGCATGCTTACAAACGCATTGGTTGATAACAGCCAGGATGCTGGGCTCAAGTTTCAATTGGCATCAGTGGAAATGGCTGCCGGCCAATTTGAAAAAGCGATTGAGATACTGGAGGCGCTGCAAGCTGAAGGCATAGATAATCCTGTTTTAGTCTACAACCTGGCCTATGCCTACATGTTTGTGTACAGACATAGTGATGCGAAGGCATTGCTACTCGGTATTATTGATGATGCGACGTATGCACCTGATGCGGCACTTTTATTGTCCCGAGCATGTCACCACCTGGGTGATATGGATGAGGCAATAAAATATGCAACGATTCATCAGCAAATGAACCCTGATAACCCAGCATCAACCGGCGTGCTGGCAATGTTGTCTCTCGATATGGAAGATTTCGATAACGCACAGCGTTTCGCTGAGGATGCTCTCACTAAAGATGAACGCAACCTGGAGGCGTTGGTATCACTGGGGCATGTTCAGTTACATGTTCAAAACAGTAAAGATGCTATTCAGTATTTTGACAAGGCCGTTGCGAATCACCCACAAAGTGGTCGCGCCTGGGCAGGGCATGGCCTAGGCCAAATGATGGGCTTGAACCTGCCTGCTGCGATTGAAGATCTGGAGAAAGCAGTACGATTTATGCCCAACCATATTGGTACCTGGCATGCCTTGGCCTGGAGCTATTTAGCTAGCAATATGCTGGATAAAGCTGAAGAAGCCTTTAATAGTGCTAATGATATTGATCGTAACTTTGGTGAAACATATGGAGGCCTTGCTGTTATTGAGATTCACCGGGGGAATTTTCAGGCAGGAAAGGAACTAGCTGAAAAATCATTAAGGCTTGATCCCGGTTCGTTCTCTGGGCGGTTTGCAAAGATTTTGCTTATTAACCGTGCATCCCCCGAGACTGCACAAAAGCTGGTCACGAAAATACTCAATTCATCAATAGATGAATCTGGGGACAAGTTGATTACTGTATTGGGTCGCAACCCCGAATTTGTAAAGAAAGTGAACACAACTGAAACCAAGTCTGACCTTCATTAAGTCGCCCCAGTTTATGGGTGATGTCCCTTAAACACCTGGTTTAGCATATAGCTGTATTTAACGGGGATGCGGTTTAGCTCACTGGGCCTGAGAACAAAGGCTGCATACGTTTCAGCAAAATCTTCGCTTGCATTGGTCGATGCATATTCGGTGATATATTGGCTGTTAGGGTATATCTGCGTGACCCATTGTTTCTTGAGTGTACTGTCAAGAATCAAGTAAAAGACATAATGACCGATTTCATGAAAAAGGATTTGGTAGAACATATCGTTGCTATCAAAGTCATACATGACGACAAGCCGATCATTTTGCATGAAGCCACCCTTGCTTCGGGCAAGAGCCTGCCAGGCTGAATAACTCGATGCCTGGGTATTGCGCTTGGGGTCGTATATAATTTCTTTAAGCCCTTGTAAGTGTCTACTCGGTAGTCGCTCGATAGCATTTACAACATCATTGATACTGACAATTGATTGTAATTTAAAGCCACGTACCCATAGGTTTATACGTCCCTGAAACTCTTCATCTTGGCTACGAAGACGGTAGATAGGTGTTTTATCACGAGTGAAAGGCATAAATAATTTGGCTATTATTTAGGTGTTGTTCTCAATGTTTCAAGTAGGCTTTCCAGGTCAGACTTAACATCACCATCAAGACTTAGAGCGTTCCTTACGTCTTTTTCAAGCATATAGAAATCAGGATCTTGTAAAATATCATCGCCAAAACGCCATGCGAGGATAGATTCAACAAGAATTCGTGAGGCTTTTTCGGCATAGTCTGAATCAGATGAATCGAGAGCGCTTATGCGTTTCCCAATATGCTTTTGTAGTGATGACTTATCGAGTTTTGCGAGTACTGTGCTTGATATCCCGTTCGTATCGGTCGTGTTATCAGTTGTACTTGATTTACCCGTCCGGCGTTGCTCAGGTGAAATTCTGCGACGCAGAATATTGATGACGTGATTGATACCGCGTATAGAATCCATTTTCTTTATAAAAATAAAAGAAAATAATTAATCGTCATCATTATCGGACTGTTGGTATGCCGATAAGGTATGCGTTCCTGACTGGCTATCCTTGGCACTGCTAATATCCGTTACAGTCGCACCGGTTGAATGTTTTTCCAGGGCCAGGGCATCTTCGGCTTTAACCAGCAGGCGCTGCATGTCATTAGTAAGTGATTCGTTAGTATTGTTGAGCTCAATACCCTTTTTCATGTCCTTAATACACGCTTCGTAGTTACCGCGCATGACATTTAACATGCCACGTTTGAATAAGAAGTAGAAATTATCCTCTCCCAGATGATCCAGTGCTTTCCACACTTCTTCTGCCGCATCTACATCATTGAGTGTGATATAGACTTGCCCCATTTGAAAATAGGCGACTAAAAAATCAGGATCAATCTCGGTGGCTTTGGTCATGTCCGCGATTGCGCGATCAAACATGCCGATTTCAGCATGCAAGGCACCAAGAAAATAATGTGCTTTAGCGTCATTAGGTGAAATGCTGATAGCACGCTTCAAATAATCCATGGCCTTATCTATGTCATCAGCATTAGATGCCTTGACTGCCAGGTGAAGAAGCTCTTCAGGATCGAATTGTTCGTTTTGCATTGATTTCTCGGCTGTTAAATTTTCCATAAAGCCAAACTACTCCAGTGATTATCCATTATTACTGTCATTTCGGGGACATTGTATACGTGTTTAGAAAAGTCTGCCTTAAGAAAAGGTGAAATTCAAAGTGATTTCTGAAATTTATATGTCCATACATGAATTTACGGACGACACGCATGTAGGAAATTTAATGAAATTCGCCAAATCTAAAAATAGTATTTGCAACAAACGTCCTCGATCATATATCCTGCGAACCCACACTAAAGTTTAGTGTGATAACAGGAATTGATGGTTTTTTTTCATCAATGTTATATAGGGACGTAATAGATAGTGCTGACTATGTATTACTTTGTAGCTTATCACAATTGATAAATAAGAATATTGTGATGAACTGTAGCAAGGATGAATATTAAGGGAATGTACTATTAAAACAAATGGTTAGGGACGATCGACCTGCTCATGTAATCGCTATGAGCATTCATACGTTTTACCTTACCTAAGAATTTCTTTAATAAACTTTTGTGAAATGGCCTGAGTCTGCGTACTTGGTAAGGGGAGAAGTTTGTGTCAACGGATTTAGCGTTAACGCTATCAAATCAAATGATTTGGGCTGCACTATCAATTGCAGGGCCTATTTTAGGGCTCAGTATGTTGGTAGGAGTACTGATAAGCATCGTTCAGGTCGTGACACAAGTTCAGGAGATGTCACTGACATTTGTTCCCAAGCTTTTTACTGTCGCACTGACATTAATTGCGCTTGGTAGCTGGATGCTGAACAAGCTCATTATTTATACCACCGGGTTATACAGCAATATTCCTCAGTACTTCTGACGGAATACTATGAGTAACGAAATGGATATTCGAATTGACATGGCTTGGATGCTTACTACTTTACTCACCTCGGTGAGGATAGGTAGTTTACTGATTCTTAATCCACTGTTTTCACTTGCCCAGATACCTGCGCGAATTAAAATCCTGTTTATCGTTGCCTTATCATATGTCCTGGTATCAGGCCTGGGCGTACCGTCCGTTAATGTGCCAATCAGCATGTCGAACGTCATTACTTCAGTCCTCTATGAGCTGGTGCTCGGTGCCATGCTTGGCTTTGGCATGTTTACTATTTTCGCAGCATTTTTGTTTGGTGGACGCATACTAGATATTCAGATGGGCTTTGGGGTGGCGAGTTTAATCGATCCGGCTACACGCACATCTACACCGATGATCGGTACAGTTCTTAATCTAATGGCTGTATTCGCCTTTTTCTTAATCAATGGCCACCACATGATGATCCGTGGTCTTGCTTATTCACTAGAAAAAATACCACCGGGTAGTGTCTTTACATTGCCAGATATAAGTGTGCTAGTGATGCAGTTTGGTCTGATGTTTACATATGGGGTGATGATTATTGCCCCGGTCATGATCACCATTTTAATGGTCGACGTGGGGATGGCAATTGCTGCAAGGACGATGCCGCAGGTCAACATGTTTATTGTTGGTTTGCCACTGAAGATATTTGTAGGCCTGACAGTATTGGCAATGTCGATGGAGTATATGGCACCGCTGCTACAGAAGATGTTTGGCTCAATTTTTACATACTGGCAACAGGTTATTGGATGAATCATGGCTGAGGCGAACCAGGACCAGGATAAATCTGAAAAGGCGACACCCTTTAAGCTTAAAGAAGCAAGAAACAAGGGGCAAGTCGCAAAAAGCATGGAGCTTAACTCCTTGCTTATGCTGTCAGTTGTACTGATGGTGATGTTTATTTACGGAGAATCATTGATTGCTGGGCAGTTGGATTTGAGCCGTTCATTAATGTCCAAAGCACATGCATTTACATTCGATTTAAAATCGCTAACCAGTTGGTATGAAACCATTGTCGATTTTATCGCAAATTTATACGCCCCATTCGTTGGTGCAGTGTTGATTATCAGTATTTTATCTAACCTGGTTCAAACCGGCCCGATATTTACATTTTTCCCCTTAAAGCCGGATGTTCAGCGAATAAATCCCATTGCCGGGTTCAAACGTTTGTTTTCCGTAAAACTGTTATTTGAATCTGTTAAAAGCATTATTAAGTTATGCATATTTTCAGTGGTTCTATATCTGGCAATTAAGGACGTAATGCCCGAATTTTATTCCTTGATGGGGGCGTCACCTAAATCGTATAGCGAAATCATTCTGGATAATGCGCTTTCGATAATGTTCAAGATATTAATTTTATACATCCTGATCGCGGCAGTAGACATAGCATTCACGCGATGGGAGTACGCAAAAAACATGAGGATGAGTCGTAAAGAAGTGAAAGACGAACTCAAACGTCGTGAAGGAGACCCACAGGTCAAGGGGCGGCGACGTGAATTACAGGCAGAAGCCTTAAAAAGAAGTGAGGCATTACAAAAAGTACCTGAAGCAGACGTTCTAATCACTAATCCAACACACCTTTCAATTGCAGTTGTTTATAAACGAGGTGAAATGGTAGCTCCTATGATGATTGCTAAGGGTGCAGGTGAATTGGCATTAAAGATGCGGAAAGTAGCTGGTGCACATAAAGTACCTGTTTTTGAAAATAAAAAGCTGGCACGCAAGATATTTAAGAAAGTCGATATTGATAGTTATTTACCAGAAGAGTATTTCGCTGAGATTGCCAAGATACTGATCAAGGTCTATGCCGAACGCGATAATAATCTTAAATCAGGCACTGTTTGAGTAGAAGATACGCTATACACGATTATGTTTGAGCAACTAAGAAAAAATTTGGGTCAACAATCGGACTTACTGCTGGTTATTGCAGTAGTCGCGATTTTGATGATCTTATTTACGCCAATTCCGGCTGGATTACTGGATTTTCTGCTCATTGCAAACTTCACAATGGCGATGTTGATCCTGCTGTTGACATTTTATGTAGATAAACCGCTTGATTTTTCTACATTTCCATCGCTATTGCTAATAGCTACATTATTTCGACTCGCGCTGAATATTGCCGCAACACGTTTGATATTAAGTAATGCAGATGCTGGAGAGGTCATTGGGGCAATTGGTACACATGTTGTCGCTGGGAATTATGTAATCGGTCTAATCGTATTTTTGGTTCTTATCGTCGTGCAATATGTTGTGGTGACAAATGGTGCTCAGCGTGTAGCAGAAGTTGGTGCTCGTTTTACACTTGATGCAATGCCCGGCAAGCAGATGAGTATTGATGCTGATTTGAACATGGGCCTCATTGATGAGAAAGAAGCCCAGGAAAGACGTTCTCAAATAGAAAAAGAAGCAAATTTTTACGGCGCTATGGATGGGGCAAGTAAATTTGTTAAAGGTGATGCTATTGCCGGTATTGTCATTGTGCTAATCGACATAATTGGCGGATTAACAATTGGTATTGCACAGCTTGGCATGGCGTGGGGAGATGCACTTCACACATACACGCTTTTGACTATCGGGGATGGCATCGTTACACAAATCCCGGCACTGATCATTGCAACCGGTACAGGATTGATTGTAACGCGTGCAACGTCAGATACACACTTGAGTAAAGAAATTTCCAGGCAGGTTACGGCATATCCTAAGACTTTGATTTTAGTTTGTATTGGTTTGTTCCTGGTCATGTTGTTGCCAGGAATACCCGTGTTACCAGCCTTTATTATGCTAATTGTCGTCTCGACGATGTTATATGCCGCGTTACGTACACGCAGAAATAATATTAATAATGAAATTGACGATAGCACTGAGGATAAAACTGAATCCGATGATCTCTATGAGATGCTTACAGTAGAGCCGATTGAAATAAATGTTGGCCAGAACCTTATTTCTCTAGTCGGTACAGATGATAGTGTGCTAATGGAAAGAATTGTTGCTTTTCGTAAGCAATACGCAATGGATGTTGGCTTTGTCATTCCTAAAGTACGTGTAAAAGATAATAAGCGTATTGCTGCAAATTCATATGAAATAAATATATATGGGGCGAAACTTGAGCAGGGTGAGATAGTCGCGGATAAAATATTGGCGATTAACCCTGGTAATGTAGATGCTAACCTGGAAGGGATAGAAACACGGGATCCTACATACAATTTACCAGCGACATGGATCGATGAGCAAGATAGACAACAAGCACGAGCTTTGGGCTACACGATTGTTGATCCGCTTACCGTTCTTATGACACATGTAAGCGAAGTGATTAAACGTCATGCATCAAGCTTACTGTCGCGAGCTGAGACAGAGCGCCTGATAAATAAAATACGCGAACGAGATGCCGGTCTTGTAGAAGAACTGTTGCCAAATGTTCTGACGTTGTCTGATGTACAGAAAGTCTTGCAAAACTTACTACTTGAAAAGGTTTCTATTAGAAATCTTGATCTTATTTTAGAAGTACTCGTCGATCATGGAAAGCAGGTAAAAGAACACGCAAGGCTCACAGAGCTTGTGCGTCATAAGCTTGGTGCCATTATTTGCCAGAATCTACTATCTGATGATGGAGGCTTATACGTCCTTACACTGGATCCAGGAGTTGAACAGAAGCTTTATTCAGGTATTCGGTCTGATCAGGCAAACCAGAGTATTAACGTAGACCCACAATTCGCAGAACGGGTATTAACCAAGCTTGCAGGGCATGTAGAAAAAATGTCTAAAGACAACAAGCTTCCGGTTTTACTTTGTGCTCCTGAATTAAGACAGCATATTCGTACATTTACAGAACGAGTAATGCCTCATCTGTCTGTACTGTCAATGTCAGAAGTTCCTAATAGCGTAAATATTCGATCATTCGGCATGGTGGCAGCATGATTGAAAATATTATCGCGTCACTACAGGGCACCTCTGCCTCGACGTCTCAGACACTCTCAATCTCAGCAGAGTCGTCCCTACGCGACAATGCGCGTCTTGGTGACATCATTCAGGCGCGGGTATTACGAAATTATGATGGCGGCCGCTATGCGGTCAGTATCGGTGGTAAGGAGCAAGTGGTTGACAGTGCTATTCCACTAACGACCGGTGAGTTGCTCTATGGTCGAGTGATTGGCGTTAATAGCAACAAGATCATATTGCAGAAAATTCATGACCAAAATCAAGTAAATTTACCAAACACTAACGCAGCTTCATTTGATGCGCTTACTGGGGATGAGAAACTAATAGATAACGTGTTTTCGAACTACCTTGCAACCATTTCAGTAAGTGATAAATCGGTGTTGGTTGAAGCAATCAAGAATTCATCATCACCAACACAGACTATTATATCAGGACTTATATTGCATAAGATTGGTTTGCCGATACGGAAGGAATATCTAAAGGAACTTGATAGGCAGATTCAACATAACTCTCTACGTGAGGCCATTCGTGTCGATTCAACTGCGTTGAAGACGGAAAACACACAAGGTGACAGGGCACACGTTACGGATAACACAGCCAGTTTACTCGCAAGTTTCATTGCTGATGCATCTGTAATGGATAAACGTCGTGAGGAATTTCGAGCTGACGTTAACGTGACAAACTCAATTACAAGCAGTAAAACCAATCAAGACGCTGTCAA
>Ga0316207_10000966_pt1 | contig 39346 bp, 42 predicted proteins | sample 6weekpyrite_MG_FD_204943 | JGI IMG/M metagenome (GOLD analysis project Ga0316207, IMG submission 204943) | Microbial mat bacterial communities from mineral coupon in-situ incubated in ocean water Damariscotta River, Maine, United States -... | ecosystem: Environmental > Aquatic > Marine >... | reverse complement strand
AGTTGTTACATAACTTTACGAGACATTTTGAAACCATATGCAGGGGGCGGAGATGGACGGTTTACTGGATTTTTCCGAACACGATAATTACTTCTTAGATCTTGATGATGACTTCGAGCCGTACGGCGCAAATGAGGAGCTTATATATGACATAGAGCGTTTAGAAAACTTATCTTCCAACAATGTAGAGCATCTCTCTTCTCACTTCGAGTGAGTATTTAGCCGGTTCGGTTCTGCGCGGACCGAACCGGTTTTTTTCTATGCATTCAACCCCGCCACATAACCGGATGACCAGGCCCACTGGAAATTAAAACCACCCAGGTGGCCGCTGACATCAACAACCTCACCGATAAAATACAGGTGTGGACGCGTTTTACTTTCCATTGTCTTTGACGACAGGTCATTCGTATCCACGCCACCGAGTGTTACCTCTGCCGTTCGATAACCTTCCGTACCCGATGGTTTGACTACCCAGCCTGATAACTGCCCGGCAATCTCATGTAATTGAGTATCTGTTATTTCTGCAAGCGGTGTTTCACTGTTCTCGCTCCACCACAGTGCTTCCAGTTCCAGCACAAGTTTTTTTGGCAACCGTTCCGAAAGGACTGTGCGCAATAACGATTTGGCCTGTCGCTGCTTGGCGTCCTTCAACCACTGCCGAACGTCGACACCTGGTAACAGGTTGATGGTGACAGTGTCACCACTGTGCCAGTAGCTGGAAAGCTGCAAAACAGCAGGGCCACTCAGGCCACGGTGGGTAAACAACATGTCTTCGCTAAATGACCGGCCATTGCATTCCAGGTCGACATGCACTGCGAGCCCGGACAACCGTGATGCCATATCTTTCAATTCGCCTGAAAGCGTAAATGGTACGAGTGCAGCGCGCCGCTCCAGTACATGCATGCCATATTGCCGGGCCAGCTCATAACCGAATCCCGAACCGCCCAGTGTCGGTACCGACAGGCCACCGGACGCAACGACGAGTGACTCGCAGTGAAACCCACCGAGGTTCGTTACAAGGCGGAAGCCATGATCACATTCGACCTGTTCTATTTCACAGCGTGTACGGATCTCGACACCGACCTGTTCACATTCGTCCAGTAACATGGCAAGAATCTGTTTTGCCGAGGCATCACAAAACAGCTGTCCCTTATGGATAGTATTACCTTCATCATCACAGTGCTCTTTCTCGTGGTAGGCAATGCCATGCTTGTTAACAAGCTCAATAAAGTCCCACTGCGTGTAACGTGACAAGGCCGACTTGCAGAAATGCGGGTTGGCAGAAAGGTAGTTATCCGGCTCGATGTACAGGTTGGTAAAATTACAGCGTCCACCACCTGACATGAGGATCTTCTTGCCAGACTTGTTGGATTTTTCCAGTACCAGCACACGTCGCCCGCGCTGGCCTGCAGTCATCGCGCACATCAGCCCGGCAGCGCCTGCGCCAATGACTATCACATCGTAACGTTCACGTGCCGCCATCAGGCCGCCTGTAAACGATGTAGCCAGGGTGGCATACCTTGCCATGCCTGGCGCAGTTGTGATTCAAGTGTTTTGTATTCAGGTTCAAATCGTGCCACCAGTGCATGGAAGGCAAGAGAATGATCCAGGTGTACGGTATGACATAACTCGTGAATAAGGACATAACGCAACATGGCGGGTGACACGAACAGTAGCTGGTAGTTAAGGCTTATCGACCCTGTGCTTGAGCAACTGCCCCAGCGTGTACGTTGCCCCCTGATCGTAGCCTTGTCGAATGACAGATCGCAGTCACGGGCAAGCTGCTCAAGCCGAGCAACAAGGTGTATCCGTGCATGTCGCATGAGCCAGCGTCGCAGTGCACGTCGACACGCGCCTGTATCCCCGGTCTTGCCTGTCAGGCGTAGTTGCAGCGGTCCCGACTGGATAGCGCGTACCGAACCAGATGCCGTTTCTGCAACCTCGACAGTCCAACACTCTCCCAGCGCGGATAGTTCGATTGTATCCGGCAGAGTTTCTGCCTGCTGCATGTTGACTGGTTCAATATGGTCGGCATAACGCCTGAATGTTTTGTCAATCCATCCGGCATGTCGCACAACGATGTCATCCAACAAGGCATGATTAAAACGTCTTGGCACAACGACAACAAGCCCATCTACAGGTGTTATCTTTAACCGCACGTGTTTCGCGCGTGGTGATACCTTGATCGTGTATTCAGGAATAACGGGAGATGTAGACAAGTTCGTCATTCAGGCGCGCGAAATAAACTTCCCGTTACCTGTATTGACCTTCACCACCTCGCCGATTTCGATATATTCCGGCACCTGTATCTCAAGGCCGGTTGTCAGTGTTGCAGGTTTGGTGCGACCGGTTGCCGTTGCGCCCTTGATACCCGGAGATGTTTCAATAATCGTCATGGTCACGGACTGTGGTAACTCGATACCGATGATCTGGCCATCCATAATCAGGGCCGTGATGCCGTCCAGGCCATCGACCAGGTATTCAACCTGTCCTTCAAGCTCATCGATGTTGAGGGTGTGCTGACTGTAGTCCTCCATATCCATGAAGGTCACCATGTCGCCATCCGTGTAGGAATACTGCACCTGGGTACGCACGCAATCGGCATCCTTGATGAAATCATCGCCCTTGTAGGACTCATCCAGCTTCTGACGTGTCTGCAGGTTATTGAAACGAACCTTGTACAGAGTTGCTGCGCCGCGTGATGACGGGCTTTTTGACTCAACCTGCTTGACCGCATGTGGCATACCGTTAATTTCAACAATCATGCCGCGTTTTAAATCACTTGCCTTTGGCACCGTATTCTCCAGATATTGTCTTTGTGAACTGGCCGCATTATACCTGTCCCGGCTGACATTTCATTAAAGCTTTTCAAAACAGTTAGTTGCATCACACGGCCTGGTGGCAGAAAAGCTCACAAAAAACCGATATAATTCCGTTCGCTTTTTAACACGTGACGTATATAAACGGATTACAAACATGAAGTGGCTCATCAGGACTTTCTTTAAAACAGTGCGCGCCATTATTGGCCCCATTATCCTTTTTCTTGACTGGATAACGACCCCGCGCGGTATTAAACGCCCGGCCAATGAACAGCAGCGCATCGATAACGTCACGGCCAGCATGGCGCTTTACCAGTTCAAAACCTGCCCGTTTTGCATCAAGGTCCGACGCCACATGAAGCGCCAGTCGCTGAACATTGAACTACGCGATGCCCAGAACGATCCGGACTACCGTGAGCAGCTGCTCGAAGGTGGTGGCAAGGTAAAAGTGCCTTGCCTGAGGATTGTGAATGAGAACGGTGACGTAAACTGGATGTATGAATCATCCGAGATCGTCAAATACCTCGACTCACACGCCGCCTGATACGTCATGTCATCACCCGATGACAGCCTTATTGGTGATCCACAGCAACTGCTCAAACTTGCCGGTTACCGTATGCCGTTTGGCAAGTACTCCAACCGACTTCTGATCGACCTGCCCGAACCGTATGTTGTCTGGTTTGCCAACAAGGGCTTTCCGGCAGGTGAACTCGGTCAAATGCTCATGATCGTGCATGAAATCAAGGTCAACGGACTCGAGTACCTGTTCGAACCCCTGCGAAATAAATCCAGCTAACTCACCGGCACTTCGTTTCCAGATGATGATCAGCGGCCTGTGTTCCGTGTATAATACCTGACTATATTAGTAATGAATTTCGTCTTATGTCTGCACTGAATAAACTCAAATTCGATAATAGCTTCGCACGCCTGCCAGAACTATTTTATAGCAATGTGAAACCGGTGCCCCTGGCTGGTGCCCATCTCGCCAGCATCAACCATGATGTCGCCGCGTTGCTGGAGCTTGAGGGCATCGATTTGAATGACCCGGAACACCTGGCGGCCTTTTCAGGCAAAACCCTGTTACCCGGCATGCAACCGATTGCACAGTGCTATGCCGGGCACCAGTTTGGTGGATTTGTACCGCGGCTTGGTGATGGTCGCGCGATCCTGCTTGGTGAACTCGACACGAATAACAATGGCAAGTGGGACTTGCAGATCAAGGGCAGTGGCCCAACCCCGTATTCACGCGGTGCTGACGGCCGTGCCGTATTACGCTCGACAATACGTGAATACCTGTGCAGCGAGGCAATGCATAACCTGGGCATCCCGAGCAGCCGTTCATTGTGCATCATTGGCAGTGAGGAAGAGGTCTACCGTGAACAGATTGAACCGGGTGCGATGTTGCTGCGCGTTGCCCCGTCACATGTGAGGTTCGGTAGCTTTGAATATTATTATTACAGCAACCGCTTCGACCACATCCAGACACTCGCCGATTATGTCATCGACTCCGGCTACCCGGAATTGGCCGATGAGGACGAGCGATATATTAAACTGCTTCGTGAAGTGATCCGCCGCACTGCCGTCATGCTGGCGCGCTGGCAGGCAGTTGGCTTCTCACACGGCGTCATGAACAGTGACAACATGTCGATCCTCGGTATCACCATTGACTATGGCCCGTATGGTTTTATGGAGGCGTACGAACCTGGTTATATTTGTAACCACTCTGATCACCACGGCCGCTACGCCTTCGATCAACAACCAGGTATTGGCCTGTTTAACCTGAGTTGCCTGGCCCAGGCCTTGTTACCGCTATTCAGTGAAGATGCAAATGAGTCTGCCGACCTCGCCCGGGCAGAACTTGATAACTACCAGCAGGCCTACGTCGAAGAGCTTTCCGAGCAAATGCGTGCCAAACTCGGGCTCACCCTGCAACTTGAAGGTGACCAGGCCCTGCTGCAACAACTGCTGGATCTGATGGCCATGGACAAGATTGATTACACGCTCCTGTTCCGTGCCCTGTCCAGCTTTTCCACCAATATTGAACAATCCGACCATGCGCTGCGCGATATGTTTATTCACCGTGAAGTGTTCGATGACTGGGCCGCGCAATATGCGGCACGCCTGGCACAGGAACCGGCCAGTGATACTGAACGTGCAGCTGCCATGAACCGGGTCAATCCAAAATACATCCTGCGTAACTACATGGCAGAACAGGCCATCCGCAAGGCACAGGATGAAAGGGATTATGCAGAGATTGATCGGCTACTGGAATTGTTACGCAAGCCGTTCGATGAACAACCCGGGAATGAACACTATGCTGCGCCGCCACCAGACTGGGCGCAGTCAATTTCGGTCAGTTGTTCGTCCTGAACTTCGCTGTGCCGTAGCATCAACGATCTGCCACTGCTCATCAATCGTTTTACTTGTCCAATGCGCAACCTCATCCGAAGTACGAAAACAACCGGTACAGGTTTTCTTGTCGCCAATAACGCATACATTGATGCACGACGAGGCCGGGGCCTTGCTACGATCAATCATAGGGAAATTCCTAGGTTCTAGAAGCCATATCAAAATTAGCGGACGCAAGCGAGACCAGGCAAAAATGAACGAAATAGCGGATGCCCTGACCCGAAGGGTAGGGTACGCATAATGAAGCCCGAAGGGGTTCTATGCGCATAACACTTTTGTAAATGAGCATTTTGAGTTCATTTTTCATCGTACCCCTCAATTAAATTATAAAAAGAGGGTGAACGCCGTATCGGCAAGCACAGCAATTTTGAGATAGCTTCTAGTCTTTATAACGACTGAAGATGAGCGTGGCGTTCGTGCCACCGAAACCAAAGCTGTTCGACATGACTGTATCAAGTGTTACATCGTCCATACGTTCACGCACGATTGGCACACCTTCTGCCTCCGGTTCCAGATCCACGACATTGGCAGTCGCACTGATGAAGCCTTCTTGCTGCATGAGCAGTGTATAGATGGCCTCGTTGACGCCAGCCGCACCGAGTGCATGACCGGTCAGTGACTTGGTCGAACTGATGGGTGGAACACTGTCACCGAAGACTTCTTTGACGGCCTCGAGTTCTTTCAGGTCGCCGGCCGGGGTACTGGTGCCATGGGCATTGATGTAATCAACCGGTGTATCCACCGTAGCCATAGCCTGCTGCATGCAGCGCACTGCACCTTCGCCGGATGGTGCGACCATATTGTAGCCATCCGAGGTTGCACCGTAACCAGTAATCTCGGCATAGATCTTCGCGCCACGCGCCTTGGCATGCTCAAGTTCTTCGAGCACAACACAACCGCCGCCACCGGCGATGACGAAACCGTCACGACTGACATCGTAAGGACGTGAAGCCGTTGCCGGCGCGTCGTTATACTTCGAAGACAACGCACCCATGGCATCGAACAGGTCAGTCATACTCCAGTGCAGTTCTTCACCACCACCGGCAAACATGACATCTTGCTTGCCCATCTGGATCTGCTCCATCGCGTTACCGATACAGTGCGCACTCGTCGCACAGGCGGAACTGATAGAGTAGTTGACGCCCTTGATCTTGAATTCTGTTGAAAGGCAGGCAGAAGTCGTACTGCCCATTGTGCGCGTAACCATGTACGGGCCTATCTTCTTCAGGCCCTTTTCACGCAGTGCATCGGTTGCCGTAACGATGTTTTCATTCGAGCCTCCACCTGAACCGACAATGATCCCGGTACGCGGGTTGGAGACAACGTCTTCTGGCAGGCTGGTATCTTCAATGGCCTGCGCCATGGCAATATAGTTAAACGCTGCCGCATCGCCCATGAAACGCAGCGCCTTACGATCGATGTGTTCTTTTGTATCAATACGCACAGGCGCATGCACATGGCTGCGAAACCCAAGATCGGCGTATTCCTGTGAAAACTCAATACCTGAGCGCCCTTCACGCAAGGACTCGGTGACTTCTTCGGCGTTGTTGCCAATACTGGAAACAATACCCAAACCGGTGATTACTACACGTCTCATGCAAGTCTCTCTTAGAATTCTTCAGTCGAAGTAAACAGTCCTACTCGCAGGTCCTTTGCCGTATAGATTTCCTTACCATCCACTTCCATGCTGGCATCTGCGATACCCATGATCAATTTTCGCATAATGACACGCTTCAGATCGATACGGTAGGTGATTTTCTTGTTCTTCGGTGTCACCTGGCCGGTAAACTTGACATCTCCGGCTGCGAGTGCGCGACCACGTCCCGGACCGCCCTTCCAGCCGAGGTAGAAACCGATCAATTGCCACATCGAATCCAATCCTAGACAACCAGGCATGACCGGGTCGTTCTCAAAATGACACTCGAAAAACCATAAACCAGGAGAGATATCGAGCTCGGCGATGATTTCGCCTTTGCCATATGCCCCGCCCTCTTCACTGATATGGGTGATGCGGTCAAACATCAACATCGGTGGCAGCGGTAACTGTGCATTACCTTCACCAAACAATCTGCCATGCCCACATTCAAGTAAATCTTCCTTGCTAAAGGAATTCTTGCTGGTTAAACCTACTGCTGTATCTGACACATCAATCTCCGCAAACCATCGGGGGCTGCAATCTGCCCCATTTTTATGGCGCATAGGGTACCACAACAGGCCTCTACTGTTAGGCAAAATCATGCCTATTGCTACTGATTTTAGCGTTTTTTCAGTCGAAACAGGCCGTTAATCCCACTGTCACTGCTGAAATACAGCACCCCGTCCGGTCCGAATGCAACCCCGACCGGGCGAGCCCAGCGACGGCCATTTTTGTACTGAAAACCGGTCAGCAACGGGTCTACCCGCCTGGCCTGGCCCTGTTCGAAACGGACCGCTGCAAGCATCGGCTCACGCCGCGTGGCGGGATCGCCAAATGCCCCGCCATCCGGTCTGGTTCCCCAGGAACCTTTCAGGGCCACGATTGCATCATGTTGCAGGTCTTTATCAAACGCACCTGATGGCACGAAACGTACCCCCATGGGTGCATTGCGTGCCGGGAATGTTGCCACCGGCAGACTGACCTGCGAGGCAGGGCGTGGTGGTTTTGACTTGATGCAGCGATCCCGGCTTAGCCCCTTGCCGTCAAACTGGAACCACGGCATGCCCTGGAATGAACCTGGGTCCAGCCGTGCAAAAACTTCAGGAGGCAACTCAAAGCCAAGGTGATCGGGGCCATTATTACTCGCATACATAACGTCGGTTTGCGGGTGCCAGTCAAACCCGACTGGGTTGCGTAACCCTGATGCATACGGTTTCCAAACTGGCCTGTTACCTGATTCATCAAGAACAAATACACCGCCGCGACGTTCCCTGAAGGCATATGAATCATCGACGTACTGGTCACTGCAATTCCCCTGTATGCCGAGACTGACATAGACGCGTCCGTCCGGACCGACACGCACCGTACGGCTGTTATGTCCACCACCACCTGGCAGTGCTGCAAGCAAGCTAACCGTCTCTTCCGGGATGTCTTCCAGTCCGGAGCGATACGGCGCGCGGTACAGGCCACCGGTTTCTGCGATGAGGATTTCGTCGTCACGGAACGCGACGTTATGTGGATAACCACTCATACTGAGAACGATCTCAGGTTTTGTATAAGGCGGTTTGACACGGTAGACGTGCCCGGCTCTCGAGCCCATGAACAGGTCACCGTTTTCCGCAAACGTAATCAGGCGTGGACTATCAAAATCATCACTGAGCAGCTCAAGTTGCATACCTGCTGGGACACGCACCTGCACACGCTTGCCAGCCAACACGAGTGACTGCTGTTCATAGCGCAGCAGTTGTGTTCCTCCCTGTACCAGCGAAAACGGAAAGCACATACTCACTAAAACGATCAAACCACCGAACAGGCGCATATGCGTTCCCCTGTATGAAAAGTTTTAAGCCGTCTTGTCCTGCTGTTTGTTACCGCGTATCAATTTTATCACCAGCAACACCCAGGGTGTACCGTGCATAAGCAGGTCAAAGACATCGATTGGTTTTGCCAATGTTCCGTCAGCAAGCATCTTGAGTTTTTCCCACACATGCGGCTCGGGCAAAAATGGAGCAAGCCCCAACGTCAGGCACATCACAACGACAATGTGCAAAGGTAATTTATCTACTAATTTCATTTCAGTTCCTGTGTGTTACTTCTTAGATGCAATCGCATTTCTTGCAGGCATATTTAGAGAACAATCAGGACGCAGCCTGCTTTGCCATCGCAATGCTTTACTGGCCGGCATGGTACTTGAAAATGAACAGCAGTCACAGCTTGCACAGTACCGGAAATGTGGTAATGCAGCTGTGACTGCTCAAGAGAAAAACTACTACAAACAGCGGCGCGCGTTACAGAGTATTGCCGTCAGCAAAACGCTTGTAGGTAATAATAGGGATACGCTTGCCGTTTCGCTTGACCTTAATGCGCGTATAAGTACCGTCGTTGTTTTCGATAAAACGACAATGCTCCTTTTTCGGCTCACCGGAATAAGGGTCATTCAGGCGGACACAGTGGTTCCCGTTGCTCTCTACTCGCCACTTGCCCGTGTGTTTTTCACCGTTGCGGATCGAAATCACACTGCCATCCGGCGCAAAATATGTATCAATATCAAAGTCCTTGAAATCATGATAGGCATAAGACGTCTTGCCTGATAGCAGCGCCGAGACCTGTTCACCATTGAGTTGTTCAGCATACGCGGTAGCGGCCATGAAACAGGCGGTGAACGCTGTAATCAGTGCCGTGAGTGTTAATGATTTACGCTTGCCCATAGAACCTCCTCATTGTTAATGCCCTGTGGTAATCGTTACTGAGTCTACTCCCAGCCTGTAGCCGCTCTCAAGTCGGAAATTTCATACACCTGTAGCTTCGAGCGCCTCACTGGCCATGAGCCATTGTTCTTCGACAGCCTGCAGTTCCGCCGAGACCTTTGCCTGTTGTTCAAGTAACTCTTTAAGTTTTTGCTTGTTGGTCTCTTCGTAAAGGCTGTTATCCGCGAGCTGCTGCTCGATTGAATCTTTATCCTTCGTCAGGCTGTCGAGACGTTTTTCAAGTTGCTTGACCTTGTTACGCTGGCCCTGGGTTCTCTTACGCTGCTCGGCGGCATCCTGACGTTGTTGTTTCTTATTCGAAACCGCTTTGATCTCATCACTTTCGGGGGGCCTGGCCTTGGCCGCTGCGTCCTTATTTTGCTGGCGGAGCCACTGGCGGTATTCATCAAGATCACCGTCAAACGCCTGCACGCCACCATCTGCAACGAGCAGTAGTGTATCGGTCACGGTGCGTAACAGATGCCGGTCATGCGAAACGATGACCATAGCGCCCTCAAATTCCTGCAAAGCCGTGGTCAGGGCATGGCGCATCTCCAGGTCAAGGTGATTGGTCGGCTCATCGAGCAATAACAGGTTCGGTTTCTGGTAAACAATCAGTGCAAGTGCCAGGCGTGACTTTTCCCCGCCTGACAGGGGCGCAACAGGATCAGTCGCCATATCGCCATGAAAGGCAAAGCCGCCGAGGTAGTTACGCAGACTTTGCTCGTCAGCCTGACTGTCGAGACGTTGCAGGTGCAGCAGCGGGCTGGCCTGTGGATCGAGTTGTTCAAGCTGGTGCTGGGCGAAATAACCAATGTTGATCGCGCTCGCAACACGACACTTTCCGGAAAGCGACCTGAGTTCGCCGGCGAGGAACTTGATCAGCGTCGACTTGCCCGCTCCGTTATGACCGAGCAGACCAATACGATCGCCGGTTGAGATTGTCAGCTTGACCTTGTCGATAATCGGAGTGTCACCATAGCCAATGGCAACCTGCTCGAGTCGTAGCAGCGGATTCGGCAACTCATCCGGTTCCAGGAAGTGAAAATTAAACGGTGAATCTATGTGTGCCGCGCTGATCTGTGTCATGCGCTCAAGCGCCTTGATCCGGCTCTGTGCCTGGCGAGCCTTGGTCGCCTTGGCGCGAAAGCGATCCACGAAGCGCTGCATGTGGGCAATCTCGCGCTGCTGCTTCGCGTGTGCAGCGCGCTGGTGAGACAACTGCTCGGCGCGCCTGACTTCAAACGCGGAGTAGTTGCCTGTTTGCAAGCTAAGGTTCGCATGCTCGATATGGCCGATGTGTGTCACCACCTGGTCAAGAAAATCACGGTCATGTGAGATCAACAACAAGGTGCCGTCATAGCTGCGCAGCCAGTCTTCGAGCCAGATGACCGCATCAAGATCGAGATGGTTAGTAGGTTCATCAAGGAGTAGCAGGTCTGAACGACACATGAGTGCCTGTGCCAGGTTCAGGCGCATGCGCCAGCCACCGGAAAACTCGGCCACCGGTGTTTGTTCCTGCCTGGCACGGAAACCAAGGCCATGCATCAACCGGCCGGCCCGGCTGCGTGCAGTATGGCCATGAATGGTGTCGAGTGCGGCATACAATTCGGCGAGCTTTTCACCACTACCAGATTGCTCAGCCTGCTTGATTCCTGCCTCGATCTCGCGAAACTCACGGTCACCATCAATGACAAACTCGATTGCCGGCTGTAGGGTCGTGACGAGCTCCTGTGCCACGTGCGCGATAACCTTGCCGGGCAGGATCGAGAAATCACCCGCATCTGGTTGCAGTTCTCCTCTGATCAGTCCAAACAGGCTCGATTTACCGACACCGTTTGCACCGGTAATACCGACCTTCTGGCCAGCATGGATCGTACACGTGGTATCAGTAAGCAGCTCACGCACGCCGCGCCGCAATGAAAGATTCTGAAACTTGAGCATGATTGCAATTGTATCAGTTGTAGCGAATCGCAATCACTACACGATTCGCGTACGATGCGCTTCAATGAAAAACCTGCTAACACCAGAAGAAATAAAGAGAGAAACCATGAACGTCGCAGATCTACTTGAACAGATTCAACGTCAACCTGACAGCGTCCAGTTCAACGATGTCATGGATGTCATTGCCACCCACTATACCTACCAGCCGGTCCGTTTCAGTAATGGTATGGGCAGCGGGCAAGTCCTTAATGAGGCTGGTTCCAACGAGGGTTCATGCAAGCTGTTTGCATTTGCCATGTTGCACGACCTGGATGAGCAGCAGACCCTGCACTGTTTCGGTCATTACTACCGCGAAGATGTACTGGGTAACCCGTCTGGCGACGATCACGCCAATATCCGCTCATTTATGCAATCCGGATGGCCCGGAATCCACTTCTCCAGCCCCGTACTCACACCAAAAAACTAAAATAATACTCAAATAAAACAACTGGTTACAATTCCATGTTTGTATTGTCGGTTTTTATTTGAGAAATCCTTCCTGCGTCCGATAAAACTATATATAAAGGGGTGTTCGACATCAATGCCTGCCCAGCCTGGGTATGTGGCAGACTTGCTTTGTATACGTACCGGAGATGAGTTCGAAATTACGTTATGCCGCAACAACGAACAAAAAGTATCGGCCTGGCAACACACGACCTGCTATCACTACTGGTAGTGATATTGTTTCCGCTCGGTTTTTTTATGACCGGATACAGTTACGAATCGCATATCATCAATACACAGGCACTGCATGCCTCCAATACCCTGTCACAACATTTTGAGCAGTCAGCTGGAAACCATTCTGAACCCTATAGTGAATTTACAACGCTCCTGACTCAACAGGTCTGGTACGACCCAGCGATACATTTCGATATTGTCGATACGGAAACCGGGAAGGTCACAATAGTCGGTACACACTCCACCTCGCTGACTCAAAGCTCACAGCCCTACAGCAATAGCAGTAACAATATAAACTTCACAATTTCAGCGCATACGAGTATGCGACCATTGTTGCAAAGAACGATCTATGTCCTGATTGCCTCGCTGCTCGCTGCTATCGCTGTGCATTCCATCCTGCGCCAGCAACCCAATATCGCGATGAACCGGCTCAGACACTCACTGAATAGTTCAAAGCAACAACTGATTACCGAGATACAGCAGAAGGAAGAGCTGCTCGAGTCGCATAAAATGGTCACCCTTGCCCTGAAGCACCAGGCCCTGCATGACGAACTCACCGATCTGCCCAATCGTCGTCAACTGTATGAACATTTAACTACTTGCCTGGAAAGGTACCAGGAAACACGCACACGATTTGCAGTCATGCTGATTGACCTGAATCGGTTCAAGGAAATCAATGACACTCTTGGTCATGCAGTTGGTGACCAGGTCATCATCGAAGTGGCGGGACGAATCCTCAACTCCGTCCCACGCAGTGCAACAGTCGCCCGACTCGGCGGTGATGAGTTTGCAGTACTTCTTCCCGAGGCAGACAAGGCCAAGGCAACACTGGTCGCAGAAAATATTCTGCATAACCTGATCCCACATGTCGTTATCGATGATTACCGGCTCTCGATACAGGGGAGTAATGGAGTCGTGTTATGCCCGGATGATGGCACATCTACACAACAACTGATGCGTCATGCCGACATAGCCATGTACCATGCCAAGCAGATGTCAAAACCCTTCAGTTTCTATGACAGCAGTTTTGAAGAACACATATATAATCAGCTTAACCTGACCTCTGATCTTCGTCATGCGATTGACTCATCTGAACTCGAATTCTACTTCCAGCCCAAGGTAAACCTTCGTAGCGGAGAAATAACAGGCGCCGAATCACTGGCACGCTGGCAACATCCTGAGCTCGGTTTTATTTCACCGGAAGTATTTATTCCCGTTGCCGAACAGGCAGGTATGATCAACCAGCTAACGGATTCAGCCCTCAAGACGAGCCTGAGAAACCTCTCCATGTGGCGCGAGCATAACCCGGGAATGTCGATTGCGGTCAATATCTCGGCCAGGAACCTGCTCAACGAAAACCTTCCGCAACAGCTGCAGTTCCTGCTGGGTAAATATAATATACAACCTGAAAACCTGACGCTGGAGATCACGGAAAGCAGCATTATGCTTGACCCGGAAAAATCCAAGCAACTCATCAATGACCTGGCTACCCGGGGCATCAGGATTTCGGTGGATGATTTTGGCACGGGCTATTCTTCACTTGCCTACCTGAAACAGTTGACCGTGCATGAACTGAAGATTGATCGCACATTTGTCATGAACCTGCTGAACAGCCAGGATGACCAGATCATCGTACAGTCGACAATCAATCTTGCCCATGACCTGAACATTGATGTCGTGGCTGAAGGTATCGAGAATCAGGAGACCTACGAACTACTCGCGGGCTATGGTTGTGATTACGCGCAGGGTTACCATATTTGCAAACCGTGCAAACACCATGAGCTCAGGGCCTTCATCATTAATCGCGATACAAATACCCCTTTACACAATTTGATCAGCTAGCCTCCTCCTATTCAGTTCCTGTTCAGCTATATCTCGTTAGGCTGTAACCACGCTCACAAGAGCACCCCGGTTACAAAGGAGCTTAACGATGAAAACGACACGGTTTATTAATTCTATTATTACGGCAAGCCTGTTTGGTCTTGCGATGATATCAAGCCCGGTCTATGCCGATCATGAACGGGTTCGTACAGCAAAATATTATGACCAACATGATAATCAGTACGAACGTCATGGTGATCATGAATCACATAATAATAGCCAGAACCACCACAAACATATCAGGAAAAAGATTAGGCGCTTCCACCGCTGGCAACACAAACATGATGTCGCTCATTTTCACCCCAAAGGATTCGGCCGCCATGTCAAACACAAGAAGTCATGGCGGCGCGACCATCGCAGCTGGACACGTCATGCACGTAAGCATTACAGGCGACATCATCGTGATGATAGTGCGTACTTCCTGTTTGGTGGTCGCTATAATCATTAACCACATTGTTCGGGGCTGCCTCACGCGGCCCCGACACTTTTCTCAACATCAGTCTGTCTCATAGTGCATGTCGATCATCTCAAGCATTGGTGCGCTATCAAGGTGGTCCACCGGGACACGCCAGTTTGAGTTGCCCTGTTGAAATACAAGGGCAGGAAAGCTCTCCGCGAAAAGCTCACGTGCAAGCTCTATCTCATCGAGCAATTGCTGCTGCGTATCGGTCGAATACAAGTCTTGCCTGAACTGCGCTTCGTCAAGGCCTGTTTCAACAGCAAGCTCGATCAAGGTTTCATCATCAGACGGGTTACGCGCCTGCTCGTAATAGGCACGCTGTATGGCCTTTGTCATCTGCGCGTCAAATCCTTCGCCCTGCTGACGTGCAGCAATCACAGCCCGGCATGACGGATAAGTAGAACGGCGTGGCTGACAATTTGTCCAGAAATCAAAATTGAAATGAATACCGGGGATCTTCTGCTCAATTCGATGCCACGTCTGCTGCAACATATCCTGCATGCCCCGCGACATGGGTTCATCGGTATCAACCGCGAGCCCGCCAAGCAGGCGTCTTACCTGTATACCCGAAGGAAGTCTGTTCAGCAGCTCGGCGAGTACCGGGGCGAAACCCCAGCACCAGCTACACATCGGATCGTGGACGTAGTAAAGGGTCGCAGGTGGCTTACATGCCATTATTAAACTTGTCAGTCTGTGTTACGCCACTGGCACGCACATGGGCAAGTGCACGAGAATACTCTTTCAGGATACCGACCGCCCACTCGAGGCGTTCACGGTAATAGACATCGGAGCGTTCATCATTTTCAGCGCCATCTTCGTTCAGGACTTGCTCGACATTACGGATAATGACCTGCTCGGGGATATAACACAGGCGGTTGTTCTTGTAACTGCTCATACGCAGTTCGGCGACCGGGTAAGCCCCGCCATCACCCGATGACACCGACACGATCAACGCAGGCTTGTGACCGAGTTCATTTTTACTGCATAACAGGAACAGATTTTTCAGGCCGGCCGGCACCTGGCCATGCCACTCGGGTGTAACCACGATAAAGGCCTCACTGCTTTGCAGGTCTTCACGCAACGGGGTGAGTAATTCTGTCCATTTCTCTTCACCGTCCCAGACGCCCTGATCCCAGAGGGGTAACGGGTTATCGGCCAGTGACAAGATCTCCACTTCGTCCCAACCGCTATCGTGCAGGGTTTTCTCAATATAACGCGCAACCTTCAGGCTCTGTGAATTGGCACGATGGCTGCCACTGATAATTGTGATCTTCATAACTGCTCCAGTTGATAATGCGTGTTTATGGTAGCAGACTTTTTTTCAGCTGTGCTGTTCAAGTCATTTTTTTAGGCTATGCTATAGCCCATATAAAACCTATAAGAATAAACCAGATGAAACTGTACCTGATGCAACATGGCGAGGCTGTCGCCAAGCAGGATGATCCGCAGCGGCCGCTCACTGACAAAGGTAAGTCAGATGCCAATCGTATTGCCGTGTTTATGCGCCAGGCGGGTGTAAAGGTCGAACGTATTATTCATAGTGGTAAACTACGTACACAACAAACTGCTGATCGTCTCGTCAATGCCATTTCGCCCGGCAACAAACCTGAAGCAAGTGACAAGATCAATCCGAATGACAGTGCCGTGGCCTTCTATACACACTGCCTGGGCTGGCAAGGTGACAGCCTTATCGTCGGGCACCTGCCGTTTCTTGACCACTTTGTTGCACACCTGATCACAGGTAATAAAAATGCCGGCTTTACTACCTATACCCCCGGTACGGTCGTCTGCCTTGAATATCATGATGATAATAGCTGGACTTTAAACTGGATGATGAGCCCGGAATTACTTAAGTAACATCATCATCCAGCCTTAAAGCCTGTCCACATTCTTCCCGGCAAGCATAGAAAAAAACCGTTGTCGATTCGCTTTCGTCAGGTTTCGATACACGGTGAACCTGGCATGCTGTTCAGGCTGCTCAGGATCAAATTCGATTCCCCATAGCGGAGCCAGCCCATCGGGTTGAATTGAATAACGCACATCGACCAGTGCGTTGTAGTTAAGAGGTTGAACGGCAATATAACCATCAGAGAACGTATTGAAGCGCTGGATGTCTTTTTGCAAGACACTCGTAGCATTTCCGTCAATCGTATAACGCGCGATTGAATCCCCTTCGTAGTTTTTTTCAATCAGCCCGACGCGTACGGCATCCACATAAAATCGCCCATCATGTTCATAGATACTGCGCCACAGCAGGATATTTCCGAAGGTCGGTTTTGCGATGAGCCGTGCAGGTGTGTGGCCACGCGATTCTGCAAGTTGTTCAATCGCCGACTCGGCCCGTTGTAACTGTACAAAACCCAGGCCGAGGTAACAGGCTGCCAATACCAAACCAACATGCGCCGCCTTACGCAGTCGCTTACGGAAAGCAATAACAACAAAAGTGATCAACGTCAGGGTAAAGATCGGATCGACGATCGATATGAGATGAAACGCAAACCGCTCATCTGAAAACGGCCACAGCAGGTGTGTGCCATAACTCGTACAGGCATCGATGACACCACTCAGGCTGTAACCAAGCAGGCTGAACAGATAGAGACGCCCGAAGCCGATTCGATTGCGTAGCAACGGCCACAGTATCAATGTCGCAAGCAGCGCCCCGAACGGGATAAAAAACAGTGCATGACTGAAATGACGGTGATATTCAATCGTCAGTAGTGTATCCGAAGAAGAGTAGATGAGGGCATCAGCATCGGCCAAAAGACCCGCAGCAAAGCCGACACCTGTGGCGAGGCGAGTCTCAGACTCTTTTGAAGCTGACTGCGCAAGCGCAGCGCCAATAACACCTTGTGTAAGTAAATCCATATTGCCCTGCCAGGTACTCGAGTAACTATCAAGGCATAGTTTAACGTTTAATGACGATGCGTTGTGAACTAAAACAATTCGATCTCATTTTGCCCGGAAGACTCTTTTGCGACTTTCATGATGTCTTCAATGCTCTCGCCCTGCAACAGGGACTCAAACATTTTCTTGTCGCTATCGAGAGTGTAATTAGAACGAATCGTTTCCTGCAGTGCCTTCCACTCAATCGGGTTATAGAGGCGGTGTGGTGTGTTGACCAGTTCGGCCAGCCCATCCAGGCTATATGAAACATGCTGCATGCGTTGCGTCAGACGGTCATAAAACTGGAACGCCATGATGGCGGTATCAACCTGGCCGCGAATCGACGCACAATGCTCGAGCAGGTTATTTCGCGTTTCGCCTTCGGCCATTTCGGACACGGTATCCTGCATGAAGGATACATGACCTGCCATCTTCGTAAACGAATGTCCCAGCGTATCGACAGAATCATCGCCATCACGCATCGCATGGGTCAGTCGAGCCATCGCAAGGTTAAGCATGAGCACCGTCTCACGCACCTGGCTCCAGTCCAGATCAGGGTTTGTCGCATTTGAAATGTGCACATCATCGGTATCAGCCATGAAATTCACCAGGTTTTTTGTGGGATATTATCGGGTTAGCGTCTATAAGAATGTATATCGGTAAGATAGCGAAAAACGTTAGCTTTGTTACTGAAGGTCCATAATCCAGATATGAAGAGCACTGCTCACCTGCCTCAGCCTGAGGGATAGGGAAGATAAGCTAGTTACTGTTCGTATAAATCAGCTTGCGGCGCACGAGCCACTTCTCGATCTCTACTGCGAACAACACGAGAGATGACATCGCCAGGCACACAAGCAGGTCGTAGAGAGGTAACGGCTGAGTGTGGAAGATGCTATTCATGGCTGGCAGGTAAATAACGGCCAGTTGCAGGAGCATCGTCAACAATACGGCACCCAGCATGGGCAGGTTACTGAACAGGCCAATGCTGAACAGGGATTCACGTTCGCTGCGCACGGCAAGCGAATGGAACAACTGTGACACCGTCAGCACAGTAAACACGACCGTCTGCCAGTATGCTACGTCACGTGAAATTGCCCAGGCCTGTGCGGCGATAGAAATTCCACCTACGAACAGCCCGACCCAGAGAATATGCTGCCACATACCATGCGCAAATATACTTTCTTCCGGTGGCCGTGGCGGTCGTTGCATAATACCGCGCTCCGCAGGCTCCGCCGTAAAGGCCAGTCCGGGCAGACCATCTGTGACCAGGTTAATCCACAGGATATGGATCGGTAACAGTGGGATTGGCAACCCCATAAATGGCGCCAGGAACAGAGTCCAGATCTCACCCGAATTAGAACTCATCGTATCTTTTATGAACTTGCGAATGTTGTCGAAGATCTTGCGCCCGGCGCGCACAGCATGAACGATGGTTGCAAAGTCATCATCGAGCAGGACCATATCGGAGGCTTCGCGCGCAACATCGGTACCCTTTTGACCCATCGCGACACCGATCCCGGCGCGTTTCAGTGCCGGGGCATCATTGACGCCATCACCCGTCATGGCAACAAACTCACCTTTTGCCTGAAGCGCCTTGACGATACGCAGCTTCTGCTCCGGGCTGACACGTGCATAAACCCTGATCGTCTCGACATCACGCGTGAAATCATCATCCGATAAATGCTGTAACTGTTCACCGGTTAGCAAGGTCTTTTCATCCTGTGTAATTCCAAGACGTTTTGCGATTGCCATCGCCGTGCCGGGGTGATCGCCGGTAATCATAACGGGTGTTATTCCGGCCGTACGACAATCATCAATCGCGTCGGGGACCTCGTCACGAGGCGGGTCAATGAGTGCGACAAGGCCAAGAAACACGAGCTCACATTCGACAAGCCCAGGCTCTACTTCATCAGGCAACTCATCAAGTTCACGCTGCGCAACTGCCAGCACCCGGTAACCTTGCTGTGCGAGTTGTTCTGCATTTGCCAACACCGCTTCTTTATCAAGTTCAGTTATCCCTTCACGCCCGAGTGCCTGAGTACAATGTGCAAGCACATGCTCGGGTGCCCCCTTGCTGTAGGCCATGCATGACACACCATTTCGATGCAATGTGGTCATCTGCTTACGCGTACTATCAAATGGGATAATCGCAATTCGGGGCATGGTCTTCTCAAGCATCATCTTGTCATAACCGGCAGCGTGTGCCGCGGCAAATAACGCCAGTTCGGTCGGTTCGCCTGCATGCGTGCCGTTCATGATCTTGATGTCATTATTCAGTGCCATGGCCTGGCCAAGTTCTGTCCACGGTGAACCAGTACCCGGCGCAGGCAGATTGTCTTGCTGCTCGTCAATGGTGACGACGCCCTCTGCAGTCATGAGATTTTGTGTCAAGGTGCCGGTTTTATCTGCGCAGATCCAGGTGACAGAACCAAGCGTTTCAACAGCTGGCAGATTGCGCACCAGGGCATTGTGGCGGATCAGTTTGTGTGCGCCGAAAGCCAGAGAGATTGTCACGACAGCCGGCAGGGCTTCGGGAATCGCCGCAACCGCGAGGCTGACCGCAGTCAGAAACATGAGTAACAGTGGCTGTCCCTGTAACAGACCTGCGATAAACACGACCCCGCAGATCGCGAGTACCGCCAGTGCCAGGTAACGACCAAAGCGGGCCAGACGTTCCTGCAAGGGCGTTTTAACACCCTCTTCCTCGCCCAGCAGCTGAGCGATACGTCCAATCTCAGTCGACTGCCCGGTTGCCACGACCACACCTCGGCTCCGGCCACGCGTAACAAGACTGCTCTTGAAGGCAAGGTTTGTACGATCGCCGATAGGCAGCTCACCGTCCAACAGCGTGTCAACCTGTTTGTCGATGGCGTGGGATTCACCAGTCAACGCAGACTCATCGAGCTGCAAGGCTCCTGCCTCAAGCAGTCGCAAGTCAGCCGGGACGATGTCACCCGTTTCAAGCATAACGATGTCACCCGGTACCAGCTCGATGGCTGCAACGATCACAATCTGTCCGTCACGTAACACCTGCGCTTCGGGTGCAGACATTGCCCGTAATGCCATCACGGCACGTTCCGCACGGTATTCCTGAACTGCACTAATGATGGCATTGAGGGCAACAATTACGAGGATCGCGATGGTGTCCTGCAACTCACCAATGAAACCGGAAATAATGGCTGCGCTGAGCAGCACGATGATCATGAAATCCTTGAACTGACCCAGCAACATAGCCAGCCAGGAACGACGACGTTTCTCTGGCAGACTGTTCGGCCCATGCTCTGCCAGACGCTGCTCTACCTGATTTGATGTCAACCCGTCAGCACTGGCACCCAGACGTTCGAGCGTCTCTGTCGTTTCAAGCCTGTACCAGTCTGTCGGTTGCATCGGGCTATCCCGTGAACAGGTAGATAAGTACAACAGTGACAACAGCAATTAGCAGTGTTTGCACCCCACTGCGCAGCCATGAGATCTCGGCGATACGACCAAGGAATACACCGAGCAGAAACACGAGCAACAGGGCAATCGCAATCGCGGCGTGCAAGGGTTGGACGGGCAGGTTAATGCCCGCATTGGCCAACCAAAGCGGCACAAGTATGAGCAGGGAAAGGACGAGTGGTGCAAGGCCATTTACAATCGCGATCAGAACAGGTACGCGTCGTGCCGCCTCACCGTGTGCCGTGTGCTCAAGATCCGTAATCATGGCTTCTTCGAGTTTACCCAGGTCACGTTTACGCTCTGCAACCTCGCTGACATAGGCACTGCTGACGCCACTCATACCCAGTGCAATGGCTGCCGCCAGGCAGGCATTGATCACGACCTCGATGCTCGCCGATTCACTGACCAGAAAACCGATAATCAGGCCAAGCATGGTCAGCGCACCATCAAAACCATTCACTACAAAGTAGCGCCGCGCAATACCATGCGTATCGCTGATGCCGAGCAAAAACCTGGATTGCTGTAACAGGTTCATAATAATTTAAACTGAGTCCGGCTCACCCTGCACCTCAACCTCGTCAATGCTGTGCAGCGAGGCACCCAGTTCACTGATGGTGGACTGGATTGCATCAAAATCAATTGCACTGCCCTCCACAGTCATGAGCAGGGTTTCAGTGCTCTCATCCACCTCGATGACAGTAAGGTGTACACGGTAGTCACCACCAACCTCGGCAACAGCACGGGAAAAGTCCAGCGCGTTGGGTTGATGAGGCTTAAGCACATCAAGCACGATCTTTTTCACGGATACCATACAACATCCTTCTTCAGGTTATTCTTCAGGTCTGGTTATTAACGTCCGGCCTAGTCGAGGCGGAATCCTATCTTTACCTTGACCTGGTAGTGCGCAACCTTGTTATCAACAATATGGCCACGTGTCTCGACAACCTCAAACCAGTCCAGGTTATGCAGGCTTTCACCTGCCTTGGCAATGGCCTGTTCAATAGCATCATCGCTACCCTTGCTCGATGAACCGACGATCTCAATTACCTTGTAGACATGATCATTCATAACACTATCCTCTGCTGGTTTTTTCGTCCCTTACAGGCAACTAATACAGTTATCAGGCAATCGTGATGTCCCTGTCAAGATAGACATCCTGAATCGCGTTGAGTAATTCGACTCCTTCCTGCATCGGCTTTTGAAATGCCTTGCGTCCAGAGATAAGCCCCATGCCTCCTGCTCGCTTGTTTATGACTGCTGTGCGCACGGCCTGATTCAGATCATGCTCTCCTGACGCCCCGCCCGAATTAATCATGCCGGTACGTCCCATATAGCAACAGGCTACCTGGTAACGAACCAGGTCAACCGGATGGTCACTACACAATTCGTCATACACCCCGGCATGCGTTTTACCGAATTTAATCGCGTTAAAACCACCGTTCGTTTGCGCCTGCTTCTGCTTGATGATGTCGGCATCAATTGTCGCTGCAAGATGGTTTGCCTGGCCGGTCAGATCAGCTGCGACATGATAATCCGTGCCATCCTTCTTGAAGGCACTGTTACGCAGATAGGCCCACAGGACGGTCGCCATACCGAGTTCGTGCGCATGCTGGAAGGCCTCGCTGACTTCCTGGATCTGACGACGCGATTCAGATGAACCGTAGTACACCGTTGCGCCAACTGCTACGGCCCCCATATCAAATGCCTGGTTAACACTGGCAAACAAGGTCTGGTCATAGATATTCGGATAGGTCAGTAACTCGTTGTGATTGATCTTGATAATAAACGGGATCTTGTGAGCGTAGTCACGCGCGACAGCATTCAGCACACCGAGCGTGGAAGCAACACCATTACAGCCCCCCTCGATAGCAAGCCTGATGATGTTTTCGGGATCAAAATAGTCAGGACTAGGTGCAAACGATGCACCGGCAGAGTGTTCAACGCCCTGATCGACAGGCAACAGTGACATGTAACCACTGCCCGCCAGTCGACCATGCTGGTAGAGTGCATTCAGGTTGCGCAATACCCGTGGCGAGCGGTTCTTGTGACTGACGACACGATCAATATAATCCGGCCCTGGCACATGCAGCCTGTCCCTGGATATCCCTCGGCATGTGTGAGTGAGGAGACTTTCTGCTTCACTACCAAGAAGTTTCTCAATATCTGTCATAGCGTCCTCCTATTGCTTGAAACACTACTACATACTACCCCTATATGATAAAGAGTAGCGCTGCTTTATGTTCTGGTCGAATTAATTCCTGTAAAAATTGCCCCAGGAAAGACATTTGCCGTAAAAGCAGGCCCCTTTGGCTTCATTATCCATTAAACTATGCCCGTTAATCAGTCAGGAACAAACATGTCTATTCACTGGTATCCCGGCCACATGCACAAGGCGCGCAAGGAAATGATCAAGGCACTGCCTACGGTCGACCTTGTCATCGAGATCCTCGATGCGCGCATTCCGCATAGCAGTGAAAACCCGGTAATCGCCAGCCTGCGCACAAAGAGTGGTTATACAAAACCCTGCATCAAGGTGCTGAACAAAACTGACCTGGCAGATCCCGCTATCACGAAACAATGGTGTGAAACATTTAATCGCGAGCGCAATGTCACTGTACTGCCCATCACCACGACACAGCCTGGCCAGGTCAAACAACTCATTGCTGCCTGCCGGGAACTGTTTCCGGACAAGAAAGATACGCCGATTTACGCCATGATCGCGGGTATCCCGAATGTCGGTAAATCGACCCTGATCAACATCCTTGCCGGCCGCACAGTTGCCAAAACCGGAAACGAGGCAGCGGTGACCAAACACCAGCAACGTATCGATCTCGGTAATGGCATCGTGTTACTGGATACGCCGGGTATCCTGTGGCCGAAGATTGATAACGAGAACAGCAGCTACCGCCTCGCGACGCTTGGTTCCATTAAAGACACGGCTATGAATTATGATGACGTGGCATTCTTCCTTGCTGAGTACCTGATCGACGCTTACCCGAACCTGCTTCGTGACCGTTATGACATTGACCAGGACATGCCTGACACACCACTCGAGTTTCTTGAACTCATCGGGGTGCGGCGTGGCTGCCTGCGCAAAAAAGGCCTTGTTGATATCGACAAGATCAGCACCATCCTCATCAATGAACTGCGCAATGGCACACTCGGCCAGATCAGTCTTGAAACACCGGAAATGATCGCGCAGGAGATGATCGAGGTCGAACGTATAAAGAAGGAAAAGGCGGAGAAAAAAGCCGCACGGAAGAAGAAATTTAAAAGCCGGCAGAAATAATCTACATTTCGTTAGGGCTTGTTAACAATCTAACGCAGAGACGCCAAGACGCGGAGGCCGCAAAGGTTTTTCCAGCGACGAATAGTTCGTTTCGTTATGATCTGCTCGGCGACCTTTGCGTCTCAGCGTCTTTGCCTTAGATCTTTGAAAAAAAAACGGGGCGTGATTTTCATCACACCCCGCTTAATACTTCAAACAAGAAAAACTGCTTAAGAAGCGAGCTTGTCCTGGATGGCCTTGACGACGGCATCACTTGAAGTGGCATTCACTGAGAACAGCATGCCTTCACCTTCGTAGAAACCAGCCAGTGGCGCAGTCTTTTCGTTGTAGGTTTCAAGGCGCTTGCTGATGGCTTCTTCAGTTTCATCATCACGCTGGATAGTCGGGCTGCCACACTTGTCACAAACGCCTTCAACCTTGGTTGGGTTGCTCTTTACGTTGTAGATAGCCTGGCAGTCAGAGTTTGAACAGGTACGACGTGTAGTGAGACGATCAAGAATAACGTCACGTGGTACGTCGAGGCTGACAGCCATGTCCAGCTCAATACCGAGGTCGGCGAGCAGTGTCTTCAGCTCTTCAGCCTGTGGAATCGTGCGAGGGAAACCGTCGAGCAGGAAACCTGCCTTACAATCGTCTTCCTGCAGGCGCTCACCCATGATGCCCATGATGAGTGCATCAGGAACCAGGTCACCGGCATCCATGTAGCCCTTGGCTTCTTTACCCAGATCGGTGCCGGCCTTAACTGCACCGCGCAAAATATCACCTGTTGAGATCTGAACTGAACCGTCAAGTTCGGTCAGCAGTTTGGCAACCGTACCCTTGCCTGCGCCCGGGGCGCCTAAAAGAATCAGTTTCATCGATGGCTCCTTACCTTAATAAGTTAATGTGTGCCGCCACCCGAGCAGTATGCCTGTGGTCACAGCATTAAAAATCAATCGCGCATTGTGCCTGCCAAGCGCCCGCACTACAAGTAAAGTGACTTTACGATGCACAGAAAAAACTTATCACCCAGAGTACGCCATATATCTTATTGATTAATATAATTATTATTAACGTCCACATCATTCAGGCTGTGTTCAGCGAGGCGCGCATAAGCTACTCACACGCTCAATGAGAGCATGTTTAGCCAGATGCTGGCTTTTAAGGAGACCATCATGAAGACCAGGAACCTGTTTTCAACCCTTGCAATCATAGCGACCCTGACCGTTCCAATGCTCGTTGCCAACCAGGCGCAGGCCGGTAATCGTTACCATGGCCACAAGCATCATCAGCATCATAGCTATGGCCATCACAACCAGCGTCATGAAAGACTTCACAACCGTCGCCATCATAACCAATATGATTCATACCCGACCCGCCACTACAGGAAACGGCACCATGGCTCGAGTCATGCGCAAATCGGCTATCGTTATCACGACCGGAATTCAGGCCTCAGCGTCCTGTTTAGATTCTAATGGGCGTACTGGTACGAGCACCTGCCATGATTTATTTATTAACCCGGCAGGTGCTTCTGCCCCCGCTTCGTTACGTGTATGCTTGAACGATGCGCTATCTCACAACACTCTTTATGACTCTGCTGTTGGCCGTATCGGTTCTTCAACCGCTCCATGCCGAGCCACGTCACTGGCCCCTGCTCGCACAGAGCGAGCATATTGGTCCAGGCGAAGCATCTGCCCGTGTACAGAAACGTCTTGGCGGTCGTATCCTTGCCGTTGAAACAATCCAGCGTAAGGGCAAGACCTTCTACCGTATCAAGATCCTTACAGGTAAAGGGGTCGTCAAGGTCGTCTTCGTCAATGCCGCCAGTGGGCGGATCCGGATCAAATAGGTTGTCACGATGCGGATACTTGTTATCGAAGATGAGCAGGCCATCCTCGAACAGCTGCGTGAACAGCTTGAATCAGAGGGCTTCATGGTTGATTGCAGCAGTGATGGTGAAGACGGCCTGTTCAATGCGCGTGAATACCCGATAGATGCTGCCATCGTCGACCTCGGTCTGCCAAAGCTCTCTGGCAGTGAGGTGATCCGGACACTGCGTGATGAGGGCAACCCGTTACCCATCCTTGTGCTCACCGCACGCGGAAACTGGCAGGACAAGGTTGCCGGTCTCGAGGCCGGTGCGGATGACTACCTGACCAAACCGTTTCACTTTGAAGAACTGCTTGCGCGACTGCGTGCCCTGCTGCGCCGCGCCGGCAATGCAACAAACAGTGAACAACTTCAGTGTGGCCCACTGTACATCGACCTTTCACAACAACGTGTTCATTTAAACGATACCGTCATTGAGCTGACGACGTTTGAATACCGCCTGCTTGAATACCTGGCCCGTCATGGCGGTGAGATTATCTCCAAATCGACCCTTGCCGACTACCTCTACCCGCATGATGATGATCGTGACAGTAACGTCATCGAGGTCATGGTGGGACGGCTGAGAAAAAAACTCGATCCCGATGCGACACTCACGCCAATCGAGACCCTGCGCGGTCGCGGTTACCGATTTACACTCTGTGAAGCCGCATAGGCAACAACACGCATGAGCCTGTCGATCAATACACGGACAGTGATAGGGGCTGGCCTCGTGTTGAGTGTGTTTCTTGTTCTGACCGGCTGGACCCTTGACCGCGCCTTCGAAGACTCCGCCCGCAGTGCCATGCAGGAGCGACTTCGTGGCCAGTTGTTCCTGCTGCTTGGTGAAACCGATGTCAGTGATGCAGGTGACATCAGTCTGCCGGAACAATCTGCCCTGGCACGCCTGAACCAGCCAGACAGTGGCCTGTATGCCGCTGTGTACAGTAATGCAAAACAAATCTGGCAATCACATTCGGTGATTACATCTCAACCCGAATTCCTCTCACAGCTTCCTGCCGGTAAGGAATCGTTCCTGCAACGCACTGACAGTTTTATTTTCGGTTACGGTATTGAGTGGCAAACGGAAACCAAAACTGTCCCATTGACGTTCTCTCTGAGTGAGGACATCACGACCTTCACCGCCCAGGTCAACACGTACCGCAAGACCCTGTGGGGCTGGCTTGGCGGTATGGCCATTTTATTGCTGATTGCTCAACTCGCTGTGTTGAGGTGGGGACTTCGACCTCTGCGCAGGGTTGCGCAGGAACTCCGTAATATTGAGCACGGGCAACAAGATAAACTGCGGGCGGATTATCCGAAGGAGTTACGTGGCCTGACCGGTAACCTGAATACCCTGCTTGCCCACGAACATGCCCAGCAACAGCGATACCGCAATGCACTCGCTGATCTGGCCCACAGCCTGAAAACGCCGCTTGCCGTCCTGCACGGTGCCGCAACTGAACCTGACACCGTGCGTGAACAAATCGACCGCATGCAACAAACCGTTGATTACCAGTTACAACGTGCAGCAACGGCTGGACGCAGCAGTCTTAGTGCACCACAACCCCTGTTACCCATCGTCGAGCGTATCGTGTATGCCCTGCAGAAAGTACACGCGGACAAACAGGTTGCTATTCAGATAAATATCGAATCTGAACTGTCACTACGCGCCGACAAGGGTGACTTGACTGAATTGCTGGGAAACCTGCTCGACAATGCCTGTAAGTGGTGTACCTCGACTGCGTCCCTCGATGCCCGGCACGATGAGGCTGGCATATACATCTGCATTAATGATGACGGCCCCGGCTTCCCTGACGGGCAGGTCGATGCGATCCTGAGACGCGGGGTCCGCGCAGATGAAAACGTTCCGGGCCATGGTATCGGGCTGGCAATGGTCAGAGATATTGTCGAGGCCTACCAGGGTTCACTGACTATCGAAGCAAACCAGCACAACGGCGCACAGGTCTGTATCACTATACCTGATCAATAAGCGATGCCACCTCAACTAGCGGCGTTTATTCACCAGAACACTCTCGAGATAGCCCCACAGCAGACCTGATACCAACCCGGCCGTATGCGCCATATTCGCGATATTGCCAAACAGGCCGGTCCAGCACAGCACATACCAGGCAAGCATCATGGCCATCACCTGGCGGGGTACAAACAGACCTGACCAGGGATTAAATTTTCCCTGCGTCCAGACATAACCAAGCAGTGCATAGACAACGCCCGACATTCCACCAAAGAATGGCGTCGACCACGACAATTCGGACAAGTTTGAAATGATGCCGGTAATAACAACAAGTGCTAAAAGTTTCCAGGTACCAAAACGGAGCTCGATGACACTGCCAAGCTGCCACAGCCAGAGCATATTGAAGACAAGATGCAGCATGCCGAAATGCAGGAAGATGGGTGTGACAAGTCGCCACAGTTCAAACTGGCGCAACTCGTACCAGTTAACCAGTAGCAGGACTACAACCTGGCGGTTTGTCCCCAGCCCGGTCAGGGCAGCCATGATCAAGCTGATGGCAATCAGACCAATCGTCAATTGTGGCAATCGATTGCCTAACATCGAGGTATACCTGTTCAAATAGTTGATAGACTACGCGTCATTCTATCGATGAATGCGAACGTCCGCAGCCGGAATTACATCCCGACAGCTGTGCCGGTATCAGGCATGCTTGGCACACATAGTTAATTCAGTTTCTAGGTTATTTCACGTAACGTATTGTGGTGTTTTCAGCTTTCCCGCTTATCCACAAAACCTGTGGATAAGTCTGTGGATTTCGTCTTGCTGGAAGACGTTTTACACACCATATGTTGCATTTTTATTAAACTGGTCATTTTTTAACCAGTTCTATTTTTTCTTTTATAATCAGTATGTTTCACTATTTCTATAGTACCAATTAAGTATTTCAACGAAATTCCCCGGATATTTTTAATATTGTTCCACGGCCTGTGTATAAGACTATGCTGATATGACCTTATCAGGTGAATTTTTAAACAATTCGGTCCATTGCATTGTTGTCAATGTCAAGCCCTTTATGACAACTTTGTGTCACAAAAATGAACATTGGTTGAGTTATTTTTCGCAGCTGTCACTATGTCAGCCCTATGTAACACCAGCGTCTGCACGGATCCGAGCTGTAACATGACAAAACAAGCTGCTAGCACTAATAAAAAACTGGCCTGGCGCACGAACCAGCGTGGACAGGTTCCATTGAGCGTAAAACTCAATCAACTCGCGTTTCGCCTGCTCGGCCCAGTCGCACCCGGCCTGATGAGCCGCTGGGCTGCATTGCTCTGGTCACGTACCCACAGGTTCGAGCCACCCCGCCGTGAACAGCGTATGCAAATGCGAGCAAGTGAGTATTCACTTAAGGTTAAGAACACGGAAATAAAGGCATGGGAATGGGGCAGTGGCCCTGCCGTGTTACTTGTTCATGGTTGGAACGGTCGCGGCATGCAACTTGGTAATTTCATTGATCCTTTAATGAAGGCGGGTTACCGGGTAATCACCTTTGATGCGCCCGGACATGGCCAGACCCGTGGTCATCGTACCAACCTCATTGAGATCCGCGATATCCTGCTTGCCCTGTCCGATCGTGAGCAAGGCTTTCACACCGCTATCGGCCATTCATTCGGTGTTGCCTGTCTCAGTGCTGCGATACATGCCGGGATGCCAGTGAGCAACCTTGTCGCAATCAGTACACCTGGTAGCCTGAGTGAGCTCGTCAGCAGTTATTGCCAGGCCATGTATATGCCTGAGGCAGTTGAGGCAGGCCTGCATCAACGACTGGCGAAACGATTTGAAGCCAGTACATGGGATCAATTTGCCCACCACTACCCGCTCTCTGATTCCGTGCAGAATGTCCTGGTTGTTCACGACCGTGATGATGAGGTTGTAGACTGGCACGAGGCACAAAAGCTTGTGGCGGACTGGCCAAATGCCCGGTTACACCTGACCGAAGGACTCGGCCACCGACGTATTTTGCGTAATGCGAAGCTCATCCGCTACATTGTTGAATTTATTGATAGTGACCCGCTCGGTGACAGCCTCGATGAAAAAATTATTCTCAACAATAATCATATAGTTACCTAATTCATCACCGACTATAGTAAGTACCATCTGTTAGTAACCTACTGCCTAGAAAATACACAATTTTGTGAACTACCCCCTAAATAAGCGCTAAAACTGTCCGATAACAAGGTTAACCACCTTTTTTTTCGGAGTCATGTATGCCAACAGGACCGATAACCGGTATCGTGACGCGAGGCAGCCCAGATGAGCGCCTGGCCTCTACACCGGCATCGCCCTTTATTAACAGAACACCCGTCAGTACCGATACTGGCACGGAGACCCCGCGCCCGATACAAGCCACTGATGAGTCATCGGAAACAACCGCGAATGATCAGCCACGCCAACGCAGCACCCAGGTACAGGCGAACCAGGGAGAACTCAACGCAGCAGAACAACGCCAGCTGTCTGAACTAAAGGCGCGTGACCGCGCTGTTCGGGCACATGAACAGGCTCACCTGGCCGCAGCCGGTAATCTCGCCCGTGGCGGTGCCAGCTACACCTATCAAAAAGGACCGGATGATCGCCAGTATGCAGTGGGTGGTGAAGTCGATATCCGCAGCGGCAAGGTTGCCGGTGATCCCGAGGCAACTATACGAAATTCCCAGCGTGTACGTCGTGCTGCACTGGCACCAGTTAACCCATCATCCACTGACCGTGCAGTAGCCGCACAAGCCAGTTCGACAGAGTTACAGGGGCGGGCAGAACTCGCAGAACAGGAACGCGCAGAGGCCTCAGAGGAGCAGGCATCCACTTCTCAAGCAGAACCTGCTGATCGCAACAATACAGATCGCGAAGCAGAACCTCCTGAGCCAAGCATCGATACCTTTGTCTAGCTACATTCAGTGGCCCATCCAGACACAAAAAAGCCACTGTCATAACAACAGTGGCTTTTTTAATGACTACCGCGGGGGGTATTAACCGACCGTCTGGTAATACAGGTTCTGAGGGTGGTTCGCCTGTGCAAAGAAGAACCAGCGCTCGGCGATCAGACCAATGTATTGCACAACAAATGCTGCGATCAGCATCGGTGTGCTGTCCTGACTGATACCAATACTCAGCAGCGTGACTGGAATTGCAAACACGAGTACGAGAAACAGCCATTTAATGGACTTCATCATCACGATCGAAACACCGTGGAAGAACTCACGTGTATTGAATGAGCCGCCCATGAAACCCATTGAGCGTTGCTTAATACGGTTATCACGCACACCGATAGCAGTCTTCATTGATGACTTGGCCTTGATTTTGGCATTACGAATCAGCGATGCGGCACGCGTGATAAAGGCAGCGACCGTTATAATAATTGCCCAACCCGCATAGAAATTCACCAGTTCTGGGGCAGTATAGGCTGCAAACGCAGTTGCCAGGGTAAAACCTGACGCGACACCCAGCAGTGTGTAATTAATCACGGTCAGCGGTGTCGCCCACTCCTGCAGGAACTTGATACAGGCGTAGATCATACCGGTGCAAAGAAACAGGGCAAACGTTGCCGCGACACCAAACGCACCAAGCAACAGGGTCAGGTCACCGCGCACATTGGTTTCGTAACCAAAATTTTTCAGGTCCCAACCTAACCAGTGCACGAAACCATAGACTGCGATTGCACCAATCACAATCGGCAAAACAATAACTTCACGTGACAACCACGAAGTACGCCAGCGCGTCGCCGCACGCCATGCACGCTCAGGATGACCGAGGTGAAACACGGATGAGATCAAACCACCGATAAGAAACACGACGGAAATAACACTGCCCCAGACATAAAAATCCTGGTTCTGTGCAGGCAACAATTCAACCACGGCGTAACTTTCACCCGTATACAGGGCAAGGAATAGTCCCTGGCCAACGCCAATCAATGTTGTTAAGAATATAACTGAAAATGCCGGATGCATTTTTCTTCTCCAAATTTACTGATTACACGATTGCCAATCGTTGGTTTCCACATTCAGCAATCATCAATTGCCTTGAACCTTCTAAAAGAATGTTAAGGTACTCATAACGAACCCGTAGGGTTCTGTGAGCCAAGAAATCATCAATCAACCTGTTACCAGCTCGTAACATCGTCGAGAGTGTGACCTTCTTCGACTGCTGGACGCTCACCTTCTTTCTTGAGCGGATTGTCGGCACGAACCAGTTCATCTTCATGGATTCGTAGCTTGGTCTTGCGACGCGGTAAATAGTGGTTAGCTGGCTTGGTACCCCATTCAGGCATCAACTGGTAACCAGCATCATCCTTGATCGCATTCGATACAACAGAATCAGGATCATGTACGTCACCAAACAGGCGGGCACTGGTCGGACAAGCCATTACACAGGCAGGTTTGCGCTCGGCTTCTGGCAGATTCTCGTCATAAATACGATCCACACAGAGAGTGCATTTCTTCATGACCTTCTGGTGCTCATCAATTTCACGCGCACCGTATGGGCAGGCCCAAGAGCAGTATTTACAACCAATGCATTTATCATAGTCCACCAATACGATACCGTCTTCTTCACGCTTGTAACTCGCGCCTGTCGGACAGACCGGCACACACGGTGGATCTTCACAGTGCAAACATGATTTCGGGAAGTGAACTGTCTCTGAATTCGGGTATTCACCTACTTCGTAGGTCTGTACCCGGTTAAAGAATGTACCTGTCGGGTCCTTGTCGTACGGGTTGTCATCAGACATAAACCCTGCCGGACCTGACGTGTTCCATTCTTTACAACTTGTCACACATGCGTGACAGCCGACGCAAACATTTAAGTCAATGACTAGAGCTAATTGAGTCATAATTCATTACTCATTTAAAAAATTCTATTGATGATTTATGAATGATGATTGATGAAAAACCACATGCGCGTGGCAACCATCAATCTGCAATCATCATTCATCATTTTTTCTTTCTGCCGGCGAAATACTTCAGCCACGATTTACGGGTGTCCTGACCGGGCACCGGTTTGTAATCATCGAACTGCGGGTAGCTAACCTGGTCCTCGCCCCCTTCCGCCTTGTAGACACGTACACGCACATCGTACCAACCAGCCTGTCCAGTCACCGGATCGGAGTTGGAGATATGGTCACCATCTTCATGGGCTGGAAGCTCTTCTGAAATGACATGGTTCAACAGGAAACCTTGCTTGGCTTCGTTGGCTTGCGGCGTCAGGTTCCATGCACCCGCCGCTTTACCAATCGCGTTCCAGGTCCAGACGGTGCCAGGTTCAACCGCTTCAGAGAAACGACACTTGCCTTTCACCTTGCCCCACTGAGATTCACACCAAACCCAGTCACCATCAGCGAACCCGCCCTGACGGCCGAGTTCGGGACTCATGTACAGGTAGTTGTAGGTATGGATCTGGCGCAACCATGCATTCTGAGAATCCCACGAGTGGTACATAGCCATAGGACGCTGTGTCAGTGCGTTGAGCGGGTACTTCTGCTTATCTGACAATGAGGATTCAAGCGGCTCGAAATAATATGGCAGCGGTGTAAAGTAGGTCTCAACGCGCTTGCGCAAGTGATCAGGCGGCTGCTTACCCTGGGTCTTGCCTTGTGCGGCAAGACGGAACTGCTGCAATACTTCCGAATAAATATGGATCAGAATTGGTTCATCATAGCGGGTCAGGCGATGTTCCTTGGCCCACTGCAGGTAACCCTTGTTCCAGTTACGCATGTACTGGTATGACTTAGGTAATTCGTAGTGGTAGACGCAATTATTCTTTTCGTACATCTGCCACTGGTTAGGGTTCGGCTCACCTTTCATGAACTTCTCGCCACCCTTACCACGCCAGCCAGCAAGGAAACCAATTCCGGAGCCCGGTTCAGTCTCATAGTTGATGACGAAGTCAGGGTAATCACGGTACTTGCGTTCACCCGCTTCATTAATAAAGGCGGGTAACTTCAGACGCGTACCCAATTCAATGAGCACTTCCTGGAATGGCTTACAGTCACCCTTCGGTGGCACAACCGGTATACGAACAGAATCAACCGGACCGTCGAATTCTGAAATTGGACGATCCAGCATCGACATCACGTCATGACGTTCGAGGTATGTTGTATCCGGCAGCAGCAGATCCGCAAATGCTGTCATTTCCGACTGGAAGGCATCACAGACAATAATATATGGAATCTTGTACTCGCCATCTTCATTCTTGTCGTTAAGCATCTTACGTACTTCATCGGTATTCATTGACGAGTTCCAGGCCATGTTGGCCATGAAAATCATCAGTGTATCGATGGTGTACGGGTCACCGCGCCAGGCATTGGTGATGACATTGTGCATCATGCCGTGAACCGATAACGGGAACTCCCACGAGAAGGCCTTATCAATTCGAACCGGTTCACCCTTGTCATCGACAAACAGGTCATCCGGATCGGCCGGCCAGCCAAGAGGCATGCCAGCTAAAGGTGTATTCGGTTTAACACCACTCGGATCCTTCGGTGTCTTTGCACACGGCGGGATCGGACGTGGGAATGGTGCCTTGTGGCGGAAGCCCCCTGGCGTATCAATCGTACCAAGCATACTCATCAGGATAGACAGGGCACGGATTGAGTGGAAACCATTCGAGTGTGCTGCCAGGCCACGCATGGCATGGAACGCAACCGGGTTACCTGTAATCGTTTCGTGATCCTTACCCCAGGCATCGGTCCAGGCGATTGGCAGCTCGATCTTCTGATCGCGAGCGGTAACACCCATTTCATGCGCAAGACGACGAATGGTCTCTGCCGGGATACCAGTAATGCCTTCGGCCCACTCTGGTGTGTATTCCTTGACCTGTTCAACCAACAATTGGAAGGATGGTTTAACGGGTGTGCCATCTTCGAGTTTGAACTCACCTAATAGGCGTGGCTCAACACCTTCCGTGTGCGTGACAACTGGCTTGTTGGCGTGGCGATCCCACCACAGCTTGTTCTGAGGATCGAAACAACCCTCTTCTTCCGGCACTTCAGCGCGCACGAGCATACCGTACTCAGTGCTGTTCTCATCCATGTTAACGAGCTGAGCACTATTCGAGTACTGCACCAGGAATTCACGATCGAACAACCCCTGGCTGATAATTTCATTGATCAACGCGAGTATCAGCGCGCCGTCTGTACCCGGCTTAATCGGTACCCATTCATCGGCAATCGCCGAATAGCCGGTTCGTACCGGGTTAATCGAGATAAAACGGCCACCGTCACGTTTGAACTTGGAGATGGCAACCTTCATCGGGTTGGAGTGATGATCTTCTGCTGTGCCGATCATGACAAACAGTTTTGAACGGTCCAGATCCGGGCCACCAAATTCCCAGAACGAACCACCGATGGTGTAGATCATCCCGGCAGCCATGTTTACGGAACAGAATCCACCGTGAGCCGCATAGTTCGGTGTGCCGTACTGCTTGGCGAACATACCCGTCATTGCCTGCATCTGGTCACGGCCAGTAAACAATGCGAACTTGCTCGGATCAGTTTCACGCAGGTGTGCGAGGCGTGTCTCCATGATATCGAAGGCTTCGTTCCACTCGATAACCTCGAACTCACCAGCACCACGTTCGCTACCTTCCTTGCGCTTCATAGGCTTGGTCAGGCGAGCAGGAGAATACTGTTTCATGATGCCTGAGGCACCCTTGGCACAGATTACACCCTTGTTTAACGGATGCTCGGGATTACCCTGGATGTAACGGACTTCACCGTCTCGTAGTGTGACGCGAATACCGCATCGACACGCACACATGTAACACGTAGTGTTTTTGACTTCAGTGCGTTCGCTTATTGTAGCAGATATATCAGTGGCCATAGCTGACATGCTTCACCTGATCCTAGTAATTAAGGCCCGTAAGATTATACGAGTGTTGAACGATACAGAAATTAATGATTTCGATAAGTATATAAGAATTTGCTCATATTCTAAAGTACAGGAATAATATTAACTCTCAGATACTTATCATAAGCTAATCACCATATGATTATGCTGGATTTAGAATGTATGTGAAATTCCCCTGATGTTCATAGGGAATGGAGACTAACTGCGGCCCCATAACGACCACAGCCAGTCGCTATATTATGCAATCAGTCTTTGCTGCCACCTTCAACCACACAGGCAATAGTGAGTGGACATTCGACGATATCGTGCTCACTCCCCATTTCTTCCCAGATAGCATCCAGGGCAATATCAGCCGTCGCAAAGAAACGTTCTTCTCCAACCTGCTTGACGAAACCGCTGTTGTGAAACACGAGCATCACCTGTCGCTTGAAGTTGGCGAAAATGAGCTTGATGCCAGTTTTATCCAGGCGACGCGTGAGCGCTGCGAGCATCTCCTCTCCGGTTGCATCGATCTGATTCACCCCCTGACCATCAACGACGATGTATTTCAGGTTTGGCTTTTCAGCCGAGCGCTCCATGATCATGTCTTCGAAGAAGCTCGTGTTCGCAAAATATAACGAACCATCAAAACGTAGAACAGAGACATAATCACATGAGTCAAGCTGGTGTAGTTCAGCATCACGCAAGGTGCCATCATTAAAACGAGACAGATAGGCGACCCGTGGCTTCATCGTGCGATACAGGAACATACCCAGTGACAGGACTATACCTATGATAATCGCATTCTCGAGATGTGGTGCAAACAACAACGTTAACACAAACGTTATCGAAGCAATCACACCGTCACTGCGGTAGACCGACCAGGTATGTTTGAAGTGTTTGATATTCACCAGACCAACAACTGCCATCATGATCACAGCTGCCAATGTTGCCTGCGGCAAGTTATAAAGCAGGTCAGTGAAGAACCACAGCGTAATCACAACCATCAGACTCGTCACCACAGACGAGAATCCTGTTTGCGCACCGGCACCGATATTAACCGCACTTCGTGAGAATGAACCGGAAGTCGCATAACTCTGAAACATACTGCCGACGATATTACCTATCCCCTGGCCAACCAGTTCCTGGTTGGTATCAAGGCGTTGACGGGTGCGGGTGGCCATCGCCTTCGCAATCGCGATGGCTTCCATGAAACCGATCAAGCCGATTGTGATAGCAGCAAAAAACAACTGTGAGATGATCGATAAATCAAGTGTTGGGAAATCGAATGAGGGCAAGCCCCTGGGAATATCACCCACTACACGGCCGCCCGTTCTGAGCTTAATTGCACCATCTTCAGCAAAACCATCAAACTCCCAGCTGTTACCATCAGTTGTCATGTCAGGACTTATATTTGTTTGCAGTATTAGCTTACCAAGTGTCTCTCCAGTTTGCGGGATCCATGCCAGGCGCTGCTTCTTGATGGACTTCAGACTTTCACGACCACGCTGAATACTTGCATCCAGGCCTGCAGCTAGCTCCTGATAAATCGGATCAGACTCTTCGATTGCCGATAATTTTTCTTTCAGATGTTCAATCAAGGCCTGCTGTTTCTTGAAAGAATTAATATGTAAGGAAAACTGAGCATCTGCAATTTGTGTAATATGGACTGTGCGCAGTTTCTGGTAGTCAATCGCCCAGGCCAATACTGTTGTGATCACAACGGCAACCAGTACACCCGGCATTCTGGGCATATAGCGTTTCATGAGAACCATGATCGTAAGCGCCATGATAGAAAATATCAGGGTCAAAAAATGCGTCTCTGTTGTAGCAACAACCAGTGTTTTCCAGACCGTCTCGTAATGATGTGCTTCTTTTTCTATAACGACGCCAAAGATCTTTGGTAACTGTGAGGTAGCAATGATAATTGCAGCAGCATTGGTAAAGCCCATCACAACCGGGTGCGAAAGAAAGTTAACCATCACACCCAACCTTAACAGCCCAAGCGTTAGCTGGAAGATGCCAACCATAAAGGCCAGTAAAACCGCATAGACGATATAACCATCCGTCCCAGCAGTTGCCAACGGTTCGAGTGCTGAAGCCGTCAGTAATGAAACCACCGCAACCGGGCCCGTGGCCAGCTGGCGTGATGAACCAAATAATGCGGCGAGTGCAGGCGGCAGGAAAGCTGCATACAAACCATAATAAGGCGGTAAACCGGCCAAGGCCGCATAAGCCATCGATTGTGGGATAAGAACCAGTGCAACGGTAATCCCCGCGATTATATCGGCCCGAAGTGTCCCCTTATCAGATAGTTGCGGTAACCAGTTTAAAAAAGGTAAAAAAATACTGACCAAAGATTTCTTTGTTGTTTTAATCACTTACAGTGTCCTATAGTCATAATTCGCCGACTCGGCGTAAATACACTGAATCCCCTGTGCACCTACCAGACGTAGTAAAACAATACATTACCACAGGAAACCAGCTCATTTAGCAAAAATAGCTGCATTCACTTTCATACCGGCTCGCTGGTTATGCTCATGCACTGGCAGTCCTAGCCAACTGTTAACAATTGTCACACAGGCTCAAGCACAATGCGAAATAAATAGCCTTATCCTATTGATATTTAGTCTTATTCTTGTTTCATACTATTACATTAGTACGATCCAGATTTAACAATCTGTAACAAAAACCGCATTTACATTGTCATTATTCACTCGCATAGTTATTGCACAGACGAACGGAGAGTCATAAGCATAATAACCTGACCTTTTCCGTTCACCAGTTTAACCTGACAATAACAGGGAGCAGTCACATGAAATTATCATCGCGTTCTCAATACGCAATTACTGCCATGCTTGAGTTGGCCCTGCACCAGTCAAACCGACCGGTGACACTGTTTGATATTTCGCAACAACAGAAGATTTCATTATCTTATCTCGAGCAATTGTTTGCTCGCCTGCGTAAACAATCATTGGTGAAAGGTCGTCGTGGGCCTGGGGGTGGATATATATTGGCTCGCGATCCTGACGATATAAGCATTGCTGAAATCATTACCGCTGTTGATGACACACCTGCTGAAACTGACCAGGTTAGCGATGATAGCGGCATTAGCAGTGATGTACTCTGGCACAATCTGAGCAGCCAGATCTTTAATTACCTGGGTGAGATCAAATTAAGTCAGTTTTTACAGGCGCAGCCTGCCGAAACCGTGACACATGAAGGTTCATCCGCAACTCAAGGTTGGAAGCCGGAAGTTTCCTACCACAGCAGGGCATAGCAGAGTCCGCATCTCCTCCTCGAAAGACATGCTTTCGAATCTTGTAAGGCCGCAAACTGCGGCCTTTTTTTTTGCCCTGACCCATCGGAGATGGGTAGGGTACTCATAATGAACCTCGAAGAGGTTCTATGAGTGGTGAATGTCCAAAC
>Ga0316207_10000965_pt1 | contig 39349 bp, 40 predicted proteins | sample 6weekpyrite_MG_FD_204943 | JGI IMG/M metagenome (GOLD analysis project Ga0316207, IMG submission 204943) | Microbial mat bacterial communities from mineral coupon in-situ incubated in ocean water Damariscotta River, Maine, United States -... | ecosystem: Environmental > Aquatic > Marine >... | reverse complement strand
AGACCCTGGCCACCGCACGCGCGGCGGGCGCGGCGGCCCTGATGCGCCACAGCCTGGCCCAGGCCCGGATCGCAGCCGAAGAAAGCGCCGGCGCGAAACGATCCGAGGCGGCGCGCTCGCAGATGGAACCGGTCGCAGACCGCTATGATACCGCACAGCCCACCGTGCTGGCGGGGCTTGGCATCATGCGCGCAAACCTGTTTCGTCCGGTTTCGATCGGCGGGCTTGCGGTTCAGCTGGGCGTGTCGCACCGACAGCTGGAGCGGCTCTATGAAAAGGAACTGGGCGACAGCCCGGCCCCGATCTATCGCGAAATGCGGATGGAGGCGGCCCGGATCGAGGTGCGCGACGGGCGCCGCCCGATGCAGGCCATCGCAGAGGATTTCGGCATGTCTGCGGCGGGGTTTTCGAAAATTTACCTCAAACAGTTCGGCATCGCCCCCAGTGCCGACCGCCGCGCCGTGATCGAGGCCAGTCGCTAAGGTCAGCCCCCTAGGCGCTTGACCTTCGGGCACCGCTCGCCATTCTGCGCCGCAATCAAACCGGAGACGATATGACCGAACAGCCCAAATCAGGCCCCCTGGCAGGGCTGCGCGTGGTCGAAATGGTGGGGCTGGGGCCGGGGCCATTTGCGGGCATGCTGCTGGCCGATATGGGGGCTGATGTTCTGGCCATCGACCGGCCCGGCGGGGTCTCAATCAACCTCAGCCACGATATCTGTCGGCGCGGCAAACGGTTTGTCGAGCTGGATGTGAAATCCGGGGCCGGGCGCGCCGTGGCGCTTGATCATATCGCGGATGCCGATGTGCTGATCGAAGGCAACCGCCCCGGCGTGATGGAACGGTTGGGTCTTGGACCCGAGGATTGCCTGGCCCGCAACCCGCGCCTTGTCTATGGCCGTATGACGGGATGGGGGCAGGAGGGGCCGTTGGCGCAGGCGGCGGGCCATGACCTGAATTACATCGCGCTGGCTGGGGCGCTGCATCCGATGGGCGCGGCCGATGCGCCGCCGCCGGTGCCGCTGAACCTGGTGGGCGATTATGGCGGCGGCGCGATGTTTCTGGCCTTTGGCGTGCTGGCGGCGGTCTTTGAGGCGCAGCGCTCGGGCCGGGGCCAGGTTGTCGATGCCGCGATGGTCGATGGGGCCTCGTTGATGATGGCGATGTTTCATTCGCTGCAGGCGTCAGGCTGGTGGCAGACGGAGAGGGGGGCGAATTTCCTGGATGGCGGGGCGCATTTTTATGGCTGCTACGCGTGCGCCGACGGGCAATATGTCTCGGTCGGGGCCATCGAAGCGCCGTTCATGGCGGTGCTTGTCGACCGCGCGGGACTGCCCCATATCTGGTTGGAACGGCATATGGACCGGGCCGCGTGGCCGGTGCTCAAGGCCGAGCTGACGGCGATCTTTGCCACCAGGACACAGGCCGAATGGTGCGAAATTCTGGAAGGGTCGGATGCGTGTTTTGCGCCGGTCCTGCCCTTTTGGGAGGCCCATCGGCACCCCCACGCCGTCGCACGAAAGGCTTTTATTCGCCGCCAAGGCGTGATTGAACCGGCCCCGGCACCGCGATTTTCGCGCAGCATCCCCGATCTGGCGCGCCACCGCGCAGCAACAGGAGAATGACGATATGGAAACCACATTCACCCCGATCGCCAGCACAATAGGCGGCGTGCTGATTGGCGCAGCCTCGGTGCTCCTGATGCTGACGCTTGGCCGGATCATGGGGGCCACCGGCATTCTGGCCGGGTTTTTCACGCCCGCCTCGCGCGATGATTTCCTGTGGCGTGCGGCGATGCTGGCGGGGATGGTGACGGGCCCGGTGGTCTATCTGGCCCTGACCGGCAGCTTTCCGGCAGTCGATATCCCGATCTCGATGCCCGTGCTGCTGATCGGCGGGTTCATCGTCGGCATCGGCGTCACGGTCGGGTCGGGCTGCACGTCGGGGCACGGGGTGTGCGGCATGGCGCGGCTGTCGCCCCGGTCGATTGCGGCAACGGCGACCTTCATGGCGGCCACCGCCGTGACCGTCTATGTCATGCGCCACGTGATCGGAGGATAAGCCCCATGCGTATTCTGATTGCATATGTCGTCGGCACGGTGTTCGGTCTCGGGATCTCGATCTCGGGCATGGCGAACCCGGCCAAGGTTCTGAATTTTTTCGATGTCGCAGGCACCTGGGATCCCAGCCTGGCCTTTGTCATGGGCGGCGCGCTGGCGGTGACGTTTGTCGGCTACCGGTTCATCCTGCCGCGCCCGGCCGGGCCGATGTTCGAACAACGGTTCCTGTTGCCGGGATCGTCGCGTATCGACGGCAAACTGATCGGCGGCGCGGTTCTCTTTGGTGTCGGATGGGGCATTTCGGGGTTCTGCCCGGGCGGGGTGCTTCCGGTGCTTGGCACGGGAAAGATCGAGGTAATCCTTTTTGTCATCGCGATGGTCGCCGGCATTTTCGCGGCGCGCGCGCTGATGAATTTCCGCAGCCCCGCCACACCCACGCAAGCCTGAATCTGATGCGGGCCCCAATTGGGGTGCCGACCAAGGAGCCATGAACGCCATGCAATTCAAAACGATCAGCGAGACGGTCACCGTCTCGCCGCAAATCACGGCCGCCGATGTGCCCGCGATCGCCGCGGCGGGCTATCGCGCCATTTTGTGCAACCGGCCCGATGCCGAAAGCGCCGACCAGCCCGCCTTTGCCGAGATCGAGGTCGCCGCGCGGGCGGCCGGGCTCGAGACCTTGTTCCAGCCGGTCGTCGCGGGCCAGGTCTCGGATCAGGACGGTGCCGATTTTCGTGCCGCCATTGCGGCTCTGCCGACACCGGTTTTTGCCTATTGCCGCACTGGCACACGCTGTGCGGTGCTGTGGTCGCTTGCCCATGCCCGGCAGTTGAGCGTTGATCAGATCATGCAGGCAACGCAGGCCGCCGGCTATGATCTGGGCGCATTGGCCCCACGTCTCGGCGCGTCCTGATTTCAGGCCAGCTCCAGCGACAGGAGCCGTTCTAGCCCGGTATTGCCACAGGTCAGATCGGCCAGGCTGATCGGGTCGAGCGCCGTGTAAAACGCATCTAGCGCCACATCCAGCGAGCTACGCAATCGGCACGCCGATGCCAGCGGACACCGGTTGGCACGTGCCGAAAAGCATTCGGCAAACGGGGTGTTGGCCTCGAAGATGCGAAAGACGCGCCCGACCGATATCGCCTCGGGCGGGGTTTTCAGCCGGATGCCACCGCCGCGCCCGCGCAGTGTCTCGATAAATCCGGTCTGCGCGAGGTGGTTGATAACCGCACCCAGATGCGCCTCGGAGGCCCCGCAGGCGGCTGCTATTTCGGATTTGCGCAACACCCGATCAGGGTTCACCGCACAGGCCATCAGCGCGCGCATGGCGATATTGGTACGAACGGTCAGGCGCATATCGGAGGTCCCGGCGGGGGGGTGACTATGCGCCACAATAGCCGCCGGGTTCGGGATCGCCTTGATTCAGATCAGGCCGGTGTCAGGCTCAGGCCTTCAGCGCATAAAGCGCCGCAGGCCGGTGCCGCCCGCCCGAGGTTTTTTCCTTCAGATCTTCAAGATCCCAGTTGGCGGCGATCCATTTGCGGAAATTGCGTTTGTCCAGCGGCTCGCCCTTCAGCGTTTCAAACACCGCCTGCGCCTGGGCCAGGGTGAATTTCTGCGGCAGGAACTGAAACGCGGCCAGCGCGGTTTCCGTGACGCGGTTGGTGACCTTATCGGCAAGGCGCGCGCGCGCATCGGCCAGGATCGTGTCGTGGTCAAAGGCCAGCGCGGGCAGATCGTCCATATCGAACCAACGCGCGTCCGAGGCATCGGTGGAGGCGGCCAAAATCATCGTGTCCGACGGCACCAGGGCCATGAACGCCACGGTGATCACCCGCTCGCGCGGATCCCGGTCGGGCCTGCCATAGGCCCCAAGCTGCTCCAGCGGCATGCCGCTGACGCCGGTTTCCTCCTCCAGCTCGCGCGCGGCCCCCGTCACCAGATCCTCATCCATCTTGATGAAACCGCCCGGGATCGCCCAACTGCCCTGATAGGGCGCGATCAGTCGCTGGATCAGCAGCACATGCAGACGCCCCTCGCGGATCGAAAAAATGCAGATATCGGCCGTGACCGCCGGATGCGGATAGTCATAGGTATAGCTCATGAATGCTCAGATTACCGGACGTGCCCTCCGGCCCTTTCGTCTCAGGCCCTGTCCCCGGGCAATTCGTATGTGTCGATTTCACACATATTTTGCCCGATCCGTCAATAGGGTTGGCCGGCCCTTCGGGACGAAAAGGGCCGGCCGGACGATCCGGAGAGGGGGACAGGGAGAAGAACGGATCGTCTTCAGGGGAGGATGAAAAGGCTTGATGCTGTGGGGTCGGATAAAAAGCGTTCAACAGGTGGCAGAGTTCAAAAGCAGGATCGGTATAGGTTTTGGTCATGGATGACGGGGCGACCGAGGCAAGAGAGATCGCGAAGTCAAAGGGGCGGCGCAGGCGGGGGCATGTGGCTTTCCTTTGTTTCGTTATCCGTCATGCGCGGCGCTGGGGGGGGCACCGTCTGTCGCGTCGGGGTGATGGGTATGTTATGTCAGATCAAGAAGGTGTTGTAAATACACTAAAGTGAGAAATACCACCACGATTGGCTGATTTCCGGCCAATATGTTGAATTTGATATGTTCTTTTTGCCCCCTGCCGCGATGCGCCTGGCGGGGGTTTTGACCCTGCCTCGGATCACACCCCGCCGAAGGGCTGGATTTTTTGGCCCGCAGAGGGCTTGATGGCACCCTGATGACCGAGAGATCCCGAATCTTCATTTCCTATTCGCACAAGGACAGGGAGCGCGCAGATTACCTGTGCGACGGTTTGCGTGATCGCGGCCATCCGGTCTTTATCGACCGCGAGGGCATTTTCGAGACCGAACATATCACGACGCGGATCCGCGACATGATCCAGGGCTCGGATGTGGTGTTGCTGGTGCTGGGGCCGAACTGGATCACCTCGCCCGCCTGCCAGATGGAGATGCACCTGGCACTGGAGCTGAACAAACGCATCCTGCCGGCCGCGTTCGAGGATGTCGGCCCCAGCCTTCCGGGTGAGATCCGCGAGATCAATTATGTCCGCTTTTATGGCCGCGGCGGCGATTGGCCCGATGCGCTGGAGCGGGTCGACCGGGCGCTCGACCGCGATATCGACTGGGTGCGCGACCATACCCGATATGGCGAATTGGCCAGCCGCTGGGCGCGTGGTGCGGGGGCCGAACCGCGCGGGCGTGAATTGCGCGACATGCAGGGCTGGATCGGGCGGCGCCCGCGCGGCGCGCCGGAACCCACCGACGCCCACTGGACCTTTCTCAGGGCCGGGATGAGGCAGCGCAAAATCACCCGTTGGATCGCCAGTATCGGTCTGTCAGCGGCGCTGAGTGCCAGCCTGGTTACCGGGTTTTTCTGGGTGTCGAACCGGCAATGTGAATATCTGCGTGATCGCGCCACACGGGCCGAAACCCTGGAGCCGGTGGCCGCCATCCAGTTGATCCTGCCCGGTGCGGGGATGTCGCTCTGCCGGGCCGAAGATGCCTGGCTGGACGTGTTTGGCCAATTGGGCCGGGCCGTCCGTGAACAAAGGTTGCGCGCGTCGGTCACTTTGCCAGACACGCCCGCGCAATTCGCCGATTTCCTGCCGGGGTCGGGTCATATCGTTACCACCGGGGGCACCGGGCCCACGATTGTCATTGATGCCGCCACGGGCATGACGCTGCCGGATACGCTTATTACGCCCGCACCGGGGATGGCCGCCGGCATCCTGCACGATCAGGGCCAGTTCATTTTGCTGCGCGAGGCGCGCGCCGCCGTCTGGGATCCCGGCACTCGCGCGGTGTCTGGCCTGCCCTATCAGGGCAGCGAACGGGTGCTGGCCGCCGTCCTCAGCCCCGGGCGCGATATGTTGGTGGTGGCCACCGCGGGCAATAGGCTGCGGTTTCATTCATTGGTCTCTGGCCGGGCCCTGCGCGCGCCGATTGATCTGGGCGGCGGCATATCGGCGCTGGCCTTTGTGCCCGACAGTGCCCGGATCGTCGCCGCCGTGGGCAATCAACTGCGCGTGATCGACCTGGTGCCGGGATTTGACGGGCTGGGCGGCGGGTTGATCCATGCTCTTGATATGCCGGGGTTGATCTCGACGCTGTCGGTCTCCTCCGATGGCAGCACGGTGGCCGCGGCCTCGGGAAATCAGGCCGGGGCCTGGGATCTGACCACATTCGACGCGGTTCTGCCACCAAGCGCCTTGTTTCAGGATAGCGAAGAGATCCGCAGCCTGGGCCTGGCACCCGACGGGTTGCGCATGGTGATCGGCACCAGTCAAAATCGCGCGCGGGTCCATGATGTGGCAACGGGCAAGGATCTGTTTAGCCTGCTGGGCCATCGCAGCCCCGTCCGCCTGGCGCGGTTTTCGCCGCAGGGCGATGTCGTGATGACCCATGACGAGGCCGGGGTGATGCGGTTTTACGATGTGACCACCAACCAGCTCGACAGTTCGGTCTCTTCACAGATGATCGAGGCGGTGATCAACACCACCGAGGCCGGGCTTAACGTTTCGGCGGCACGGCTGGAGGCGACGGGGCTGGAAATCATCGTGCTGCCCAATCAGGAAAACGTTCTGGCGCTGCAGCACGCCACCGAGGACGCGCCGCCCTTTTACAATGACCGTCTGCTGCATGACGGCTTTGTCACCTCGATGGCGTTATCGCCCGACGAACGGCTGTTGGTGACGGGGGCAGATGACGGGCAGGTCCGGGTCTGGGACACGCAGACGGGGCTCTTGCTCTATCGGTTTGTTCAGTCGCGCGATGCGCTGGCCCCGTTTGTGGGGGCCGATTTCGCGCCCGATGGCGATCACGTGATTTCGTGGGACAGCAACGGTGAGCGCCGGGTCTGGACGATTGAGCCCTTGCAGGGGGATCTCTTTCAGACTGCCTGCCAGCTCTTGCCGTTTCAGGACGGCGTGCGCCTGATCGAACCGGGCACCAGCGCTGCGGGTGATCCGAGCGAGGATCCCTGCAATTCAGTGCAGTTCCTGCCCGGGTGGGGGGCGGTGTTCGGCCTGGGCAATGGTTGAGCCTGTCCGCCCCTGACGGCGGGCTGCGGGTTTTTCCCACGCAGCGCCCCTTGCAGCCCCCGGCCCGCAACCATAAGATTCCTTCTCAACGCATATCAAACCCGAGGCAGGCCCGATGCACGATCCCCATGAGTTCTACATGAATACGCTCGTTCCCATGGTGGTCGAACAGACCAGCCGGGGCGAACGCGCCTATGACATTTTCTCGCGCCTGTTGAAGGAGCGGATCATTTTCCTCAGCGGTGCTGTCCATGATGGCATGTCCAGCCTGATCGTGGCGCAGCTCTTGCATCTTGAGGCGGAAAACCCGTCCAAGGAAATCAGCATGTATATCAACAGCCCCGGCGGCGTCGTGACCTCTGGATTGTCGATCTATGACACGATGCAATATATCAAACCCAAGGTTTCCACCCTGGTGGTGGGGCAGGCGGCGTCGATGGGCTCGCTGTTGCTGACGGCGGGCGAACCCGGCATGCGGTTTTCGCTGCCCAACAGCCGCATCATGGTGCACCAACCCTCGGGCGGCTATCAGGGCCAGGCCACTGATATCATGATCCATGCCGCTGAGACGCAAAAGCTGAAAGACCGGCTGAACCAGATCTATGTCAAACACACCGGTCAGAAGCTGGACAAGGTCGTGGACGCGCTGGAACGCGACAATTTCATGGATGCCGAGCAGGCCAAGGATTGGGGCCTGATCGACGAGATCGTCGAAAATCGCAGCGCCGACGCGGAATGAATCGATACGCCTGCGGGGCCGTCTCGGTGGTCACGCAGGCGTTAACATCGGGGTGCAACTTCCGGTGCATTTTGACATTGTAGACCGGTTTGGGCTGCTTTAGTCTTGGCCGAACAGCCCAAGGGTGCCCTGGATGCACCCGCTCAGTCGCAGCGCGAAACCCGGTTTGAGGTAAGATATCATGGCAAATTCATCCGGCGGCGACTCGAAAAACACGCTCTATTGCAGCTTTTGCGGCAAGAGCCAGCACGAGGTTCGCAAACTGATCGCCGGGCCGACCGTCTTCATCTGCGATGAATGTGTCGAACTGTGCATGGACATCATCCGCGAGGAAACCAAAACGGCAGGGCTGAAAGCCACCGATGGTGTGCCCTCGCCGAAAGAGATCTGCGAAGTTCTGGATGATTACGTGATCGGCCAGGCGCATGCCAAACGCGTGCTGTCGGTGGCTGTTCACAACCATTACAAACGCCTGAATCATTCCGGCAAATCCGAAATTGAACTGGCCAAATCCAACATCCTGCTGATCGGCCCGACGGGCTGCGGCAAGACGCTGTTGGCGCAGACGCTGGCGCGTATTCTGGATGTGCCCTTTACGATGGCCGATGCCACCACGCTGACCGAGGCCGGGTATGTCGGCGAGGATGTCGAAAACATCATCCTGAAGCTCTTGCAGGCCAGCGAATATAATGTCGACCGCGCACAGCGCGGCATCGTCTATATCGACGAGGTCGACAAGATCACGCGCAAATCCGACAACCCCTCGATCACGCGCGATGTCTCGGGCGAGGGGGTGCAGCAGGCGCTTCTGAAGATCATGGAGGGCACCGTCGCCTCTGTGCCGCCACAGGGCGGGCGCAAGCATCCGCAGCAGGAATTTCTGCAGGTCGATACCACCAATATCCTCTTTATCTGTGGCGGGGCCTTTGCCGGGCTGGAGAAAATCATTGCCGCGCGGGGCAAGGGCTCTGCTATTGGTTTCGGGGCCGATGTGAAGGATGAAAGTACCCAAGGCATCGGCGAGATGTTCCAGCAGCTTGAGCCGGAGGATCTGTTGAAATTCGGGTTGATTCCGGAATTTGTCGGCCGCCTGCCGGTGATTGCCACGCTGACCGATCTGGATGAAGACGCGCTGGTGACGATCCTTACGCAGCCCAAGAATGCGTTGGTCAAACAGTATCAGCGCCTTTTCGAGCTGGAAGACAGTAAGCTGAAATTCACCGACGATGCGTTGAGCGCCATTGCCAAACGCGCCATCGCGCGCAAGACCGGTGCCAGGGGCCTGCGCTCGATCATGGAAGATATCCTGTTGGATACCATGTTCGATTTGCCGGGCACCGAAGGTGTGGAAGAAGTGGTGGTGAATGAGGAAGCCGTCACCTCGGACGCGCAGCCCTTGCTGATTTATGCCGAGCGCAAGAAAGACGAGTCGGCGACGGCGGGCTGACGTCAGAGCCGCGGTATCTTGCCAAATTGACCCGCTGCTGGCGCAGCGGGGCCAGTTTCTGGTTCTTTCCGAGATCTGATGTGTCTGAACAAGCCCGGTGCCCGTTCGCGGGCGTGGGATTGAGTATTTAAGACAAAGAAGAAGGGCTTATCTGAGCCAGAGCTTTTCGCGTTTGAGCCGGTTGCGAATGGCCTGTTCCTTGCGCGGCAGGTTGGCCTGGTCAAAGAGCGCGCGGGCCTTTTGCCCCTTGCCCTGGTAGATCATCCGGCGCATCGGCTCATAGCCTTTCAGAACTTTCTTGATCCAGTTTGGTTCGCTGACCTCTTCAAGCACGTCGATCACGCGTTGACTTTCGCGGGCATAGAGAAGCGGCAGCAAACGGTAATGGCAGGTGGTCGTGCCGTCCAGCCAGCCGGGTTCTAGCGTGTCGCGCCCGCCGCCGAAGGAGTGAATGACAAGGGGCAGGGCGACCTGATCCAGCCAGGGGGTCATCACCTGGCAGACCAGTTCGTCGGGCGGGTTGTCGCGGATCTCCAAGGCGTAATGCAGGAACCGGTCGCCGAAGGCGTGCGGGCATTTATAGTAGAAGAAGCCGGCGTTGAAATAGAGATAGCGGCGCCAGTATTCATCGGGTTGGGTGGGGTCCAGCGAGCTTTCGAAATCGAGCCCGAACCGGTCATAGAGGGATTTCCAGATCTCTGTGTACCCGGGCCCGTAAAGCTCCAGCTGTGGCCAGGTGCCTTCGACCTTGAGCGAGGCCGACGGGCGGTCGAAGTCAAAGGGCACCTGCGCCAGGTCATCCAGCACCAGCGTATCGGTGTCGAAAAATACGAAAGGTTCACCCTTGGGCAGGGCCTGCAACGCCTCGATCTTGTTGCCATAGGGGTAGCTTTCGCCGAAATGGGTGCTCTCGAAGGGCAGGATCTCGGCCTTTAGCCGATCCAAGAGCGCGCGCACCTCGCTATCGCCGATTTTCGGATTGCCGGACCATTTCGGGCCGGGCTGTGGCTCGGCCACGAAAAGCCGGCCTTTGAATTTGGGATTGGCGGCACGAAACGAGGCCACAAAGAGCGCGGCCTCGTATTGCAGCCGGCCATTTTGCCCCACCACGATGACATTGAATTTGTTGGGGTTTGCCATGCTGCCCGTCACCCGATTTTTGATCTTTTGCGGCGCAGTCTAAACAGACCGGCATGGCGTGGCCATGCGAAATGATGCCCGAACTGGTGTGAACAACAGGATCTTGTCGGCGATCAATGCGCCGGCGCGGTCAGAAGAAGATCGAGAAGCCGCGCAAACCCGGGCCCGTCGAGCGCATCAAACCCGGAACAGAGCGCGGCGATCTCGGTGGCCTGGGCCTGCCCCCAGACCGGCTCGGCGAAGCTGTGGAACTTGGCCGCGATCTCGGCGTCGCTGAGCGGCTGATCGGTATCGCCACGGGGCGTGCCCGGCGGCGCGGTCAGCTGCGTTCCATCGCGCAACTCCAGCGTCACCTCGGCCCATCTTTGTTGCACGCTGCGTGCCGTCATTTCGGCATCATCGATCAGCCGGGTGGCGCGGCTGATGCGCAGGATATCGGGGTCATTCAGGGTCTCGGGCGTGAGCTCATCCGGGCCGAACCTGTCGCGCACGATCATGGCGGCGACAGGAAAGGCGATGGAATAGGCCAGATCGTCCAGGCTCTGGGGTTCGTGGCCGGCAAGCCGCGTGGCATAGTGAAAGGTGCGGATGTCGACGCCTGCGACATCGCTATGAGTCAGCTTATGTTTGCGCATCAATGCCTGCGCTGCGTCCAGCGATGGATGCGCCCAACGACAGCAGGGGTAGAGCTTGTAATGCGTATGCGCCAGGGTCAGCCAGGTGACCCCCAGCCCCGCCCAAAAGGGTTCGGCCGCGTCGCTTTCGCAGGTCAGGGCAGGGGCCCCGGTGAACCCTTCGCAGGCCAGATAGGCCGCCGTAACACCGGTGGGCGCGCCCCAACCGACGCCATCGCGGACCATGGTGGGAAAATCGATGCAGCGCATCATCTGACTGCGCGGTCCGTGGTATTCGGCAATGCCCGCGGCATGGCGGATCTGGTCGGGTGTGGCCCCCAGAATGCGCGCCACGGCGGCGGCGACACCGACGGCGGTCCAGGATCCCGAAGTGTGGTAATCGGGGCAGGTTGCATGCTGCACCTGCCCGGCGCGATAGCTGATCTCATAGGCCAAGGCCAGCCACAGGGCGAAATCGGCCCCGGTGACAGGCTGCCCCCCCGCCCGCCGCGCATCGGCCACGGCCAGAAGGGCGGGAAAGACGGCCGATCCGGCATGGCCCTTGTTGGGCGTCGTTCCGTCATGCGCGTCGATGCTGTCGACCGTAAAGGCCCCGGCCATCGCGGCCCCTGCCGGGCTGACCAAGCGTCCATCCAAGAGCATGCGCGCCGCACCCGCGCCACCCGGGCCAAAGAGCGCCAGCGCCCCGCGCCGGGAGATCTGGGCCATTTGCGTGGTCGAGCCAAGGGCCGCCACGCCCATCGTGTCCAGAAAACTGCGCCTGAGCAGCCCGAGAAGCGCCGGGGGCAGGTCGTCATACCCAAGCGACGCGGTAAAATCATGCATGCGGCGTGTGATGTCGGTTGATCCTCAGGTCAGGGTACCGGGCATCTGCCTCGGCCCGGCTGTTTCGTCGGCCAGAGGATGCGCGCGTAAATCGACCCTGTCGAGCCCCTAGCGCCCCGGCCCGCATCAGGCGCGACCGGGTGGCGCGTTACGGGCACCCCCACCAAGGGCAGGCCCGGGATGGCGCGGGCCGCCGCGCGGTTTTTTTGCGGCACCGCCTGCCGGGCGCTGGCCGACGCGCTCACCTGACCGGGTTCACCAGGGCGTCGAAATATTTAGCCTGTATAAAGGCCAACCACGCCAATACATCCTCTTCGCGAGGTCTGGGCGTCCTGACATCGGCCCAGAGCGGATCGATATTGCCGGGCTGCGGCATGTGAACCGCGACATAGCCGTGGCCCAGATCCTCCTGCGTTGGGTTGATAAGCGGATCCAGCCGGCCCAGGTAGCGCAACGCCGCATTGAGCAGATCCAGCGGGCTGGTGCTGCCGCCCGGCGCTTCGCCCGGTATCGGCATTTTGGTTTCCTCATCGGGATCATCGATCACACCTGCGGCAGGTGCCGGAGGGCCCGCATCGGTCGGCCCGCTCGATGTGTCTGTCCCCTCGCCGATCACCACGGCACCGACCAGCCAGCTTCCGCCCTCATACAAGATCGCCCCGGCAAGACCGCTCAGGGCTACCGCCGAAACCCCGCTTGCCAGGCTCAATGCGGTGATGGTCTTGTGGGCGATCGCGGCCAATATCGCTGTGGCCAGGTATTTGTTCACCTCTTTGGCATGATCCCGCGACACCCCTCGATCGGGCAATATGAACCTGTCATGTTTGTGGAGCGAGTTGCGCAACGCGGGCCCGAAGCCCGGCAACATTTGCGACGCGGTTCCGACGCCGTCAGCATAGGCCGCATTTCGAATGCCATCGGGATAGGACACCCCGATCAGAGAAGAGACATAGGCATCACCGAGTGGCCGGCGCGCCGCGTGCGATCTGGTGATGCCGGGGATATGGTGAAGGCGCGGCCCTGTGTTCTTGGCCGCGACCAGCTGGTCCGGCGCAAACCCCGGTATCACGCCCAGATCAACGAAATGAATGACAAAGCCGTCTTTCGGGGCCAGGCAGGTTCCCTCCTCGGCGATCTGGTCGGCAAGCGCGACCGCCTCGTCAAATATTGCGGGGTTGCGCCGCGCCGCGGCCGAAAGCGCCGTGAGGAACAGGCTGTCGACACCTTGCGGCCCCCGGCTGGATATAAACCTGATCAGGATGGGCAGCAGAGCATCCGCAGCCTGATCGGGATTCGCGACCATCTGGCCCAGAACCAGCCCCGTGGCCTGCGCATGTTGCAGGGGTCGGTCTTGCTCCCAACATTCCCGCAGGCCCGCAAGCATACGCCAGGTCCGTCGATGGCAGGCTTTCAATACACGCGTTGGCATCACGTATCCTCCCTTTCGATCATTAATGTCCGCTACAGCACGTTCGGCGAAACCCGGATCACGGCGTTAAACGGTGCACTTTGTCGCAAGGTTTCCGAGGCGTGTTTTGAAGCGTGACTTAGTTTACCAGATGCTCGCCGCCGCCGCCTTGACCGAGGTCAGCTTGCGGGCCGGGGCGCACTGGCTCGGATCTGGGGGGCCGGCCGGTCTGGGCGGAGGCAAAATCGGGGCATCGCGGCTCTGGTCGGTGGGTGGCTGCCGCGATGCGGGGCAGATACGCGAGCGGCTGCAAAGAGAGGCCCCGGGCGCGCGGGCCTCCGCCGCTCAGCCGGCTTCGTATGTACGGTCTGTGTACAGGATGTGTACAGCCTGTGACGCGTCCGGCTGCCTCGCCGAGGCCCTTACACCCGGACGATCAATTTACCGGTGTTTTCGCCCTTATAGAGCATCTCGATGGCCCCCATCGCGGCCTCGGGACCGTCGAGGAAATGTTCGCGCACGTTCAGCTTTCCTTGCCGCAGCCAATCCGCCAAAGCGCCCCGCGCCTCGTCCAGCCGGTCCTTGTAGTCAAAGATCAGAAACCCCTGCATCCGGGCCCGGGCGACCAACAGCTGGCGATGCACCCGGGGGCCGATAGGTGTGGGATTCCAGTCGGTTATCGCCGCCGTGCCGCAAATGGTGATGCGCGCGCCGACAGCCAGCCGCGCCATCACCGCATCCGAGATCGGCCCGCAGGTATTGTCGAAATAGCAATCCACCCCACCCGGGCACGCCGCATCCAGAGCCGCGCCCACATCTTCCGCCTTATAGTCAATCGCGGCGTCATATCCGAAACTGTCTAGACATTGCTGCCGTTTCTCGGATCCGCCCGCAATTCCGACCGTCCGGCACCCCATGATCCCGGCAATCTGCCCCACAGCCGACCCCACAGCCCCCGCCGCCGTCGACACCACGACCGTGTCGCCAGCCCGCGCCGCGCAGGTCTCGCGCAGGCCGAAATAGGCCGTGGTTCCGTTCAGCCCCAAAATGCCGAGCGCGTAGCTGCGCGGCAGGTCCGTTTCGGTCACCTTCCGGTCGATGCTGTCGCCCTGCACCATCGCATGGGTCTGCCAGCCGAACAGGCCATGGACGACATCACCGGGCTGGTACTTGGGATGGCGCGAGGCGACCACCTCACCGACGCCAAAGCTGCGCATCGGGTCCCCGACCGGCACGGGCGGCGAATAATTCGGCACGTCATTGGCCCATCCGCGCATTGCCGGGTCGATCGACCAATGCGAGACTCGGATCAGCACCTCGCCCGCGTCCGGATCCGCAATCGGCGTCTCCCGCAGCGCGAAATGCTCGGAAGTCGGCACGCCGACGGGTCGCTTGGCCAGGATCACTGCCAGGTTTTTCATATCGCGCCGCCCTCTGATTTGCTGTTTCAGCGCAGCATGCGACGGGTCGGGGCGCGCCACAATATGAAAGCGCGTGCCGACGTCTTTTCTGGGGTTGTGCCGGAGTTGCTTTCCCCGTTAAACCCGTCGGCGGAGACGTGGCCGAGTGGTCGAAGGCGCTCCCCTGCTAAGGGAGTAGGCCCGGAAGGGTCTCGAGGGTTCGAATCCCTTCGTCTCCGCCACCTTGCCCATTGTACTGACCAAAAAAGTAGAATTCGGGTGCGGTTCGAGCGAGGCCTGTGGTGCGTGTCGGGCAGGCGCTGCCCGAACCCACGACGGCAAGCGGACACGAGCCTGACGGGCGGCCACTCAGCATCCGCCAATTCAATTGCCCGCGGCGCAATCAAACGTAACAGGTCCTGGCCTGGTTGCTTGGGTGATCATGTGTTGAAATCGCCGGTGATCAGTCGGACTTGAGTGATAGAAGCTTGTTTTCGATATGTGATCGCAGGATGGCTGCCAGCTTTGGCCCGTCACGAATCTCGATCGCCGCCAATATCTCGGCATGCTCCGAAATTGCCTGTGCCCATCGCTTGGGATCGAGATTTGCCTTGAAGCGGCCGGTTCTCATTCTGGCGGCAAGGCTGCGGTGATGCTGGGACAGGACCGGGTTGGCGGCCGCATCCATGATGATGGCGTGGATCGCCTGGTTCTCTTTGAAATATTCGGCCCGATTACGGCTCTCGTAATGCCGCAGCATGGCGGCGTGATGGGTGCGGACGCGGGCGATCTGCGCGTCTGAAATACGGGAACAGGCGAGTTCGCCCGCCAGCGCCTCAAGCGCGGCCAAGACCGGGAATCCAGCTTCGAGGTCGTCCATGTCAATTTCGGCAACCCATGCGCCCCGGTTGGGTTCGAGATGCACAAGCCCCTCTGAGGCCAGCACTTTCAGGGCTTCACGCATCGGCGTGCGCGAGACGGCAAAGTCTTTGCACAGGTCGGCTTCGGGGATCTTGGTGCCGGGTTGGAATGCATCCGCCAGCAACAGGTCGCGCAACCGATCCACCAGTTCGGCGTGCAGGGATTGGCGGGGGATTGGTTTGGTCAGGGTCATGTATTTTCTTTATGCCTCAACGACGGCCATCTCAAGAATGCGGGCGACATGCAGCGCCTGCCTGCCGGTTCCGTCCATAATTTGATGGCGGCAGGAAAACCCATCCGCTGCGATGATCTGATCGGGTGCGCGGCGAATGGCGGGAAACAAGCTCAACTCGGCCATGTTCAGAGAAACCTCTGCGGTATTAGTGCGGTAGCCGAACGCACCCGCCATTCCGCAGCAGCTGGTTTCGACAGGTGTGACCGCAGTTTCGGGAATGTGGCTCAGCGCCCGGTGGACCCAGGACATTTCGGAGTGGGCCTTTTGGTGGCAATGGCCATGCAGAAGGATACCTTGCGGCAGCGGGTTGAATTGCAGGGCCGCCATACGCTTGTTGGTGACAAAAAACTGCTCGAACATCTGGGCGCTGCTGGCGACCTGGGCCGAGTCAGGTCCGGGAAGCAAAGCCGGGATTTCGTCGCGCAGGGTCAATAGCGATGACGGTTCAAGCCCGATGATGGGAATGCCCCGGTTTGCGTAAGGAAGCAGCGCGTCGATCGTTCGAATTGCCTCTCCCCGGGCTTCGTCCACCGCCCCGATCGAAAGCATCGTTCGGCCGCAATCCAGATCGCGCCCGCCATCCCGGTGCCCGGCAATATGCACCCGCAGCCCCGCCATGCGCAGCAACCGGCAGGCAGAGCGCAGGTTTTCCGGTTCGAAATACCTGTTGAAAACATCTGCAAAGACCACGACATCGGGGTCCGGCTCCGAATACTCGTGGTTGCGAAACGGGCGCGATGACCATTCGGGCAGCTTGCGCGATTTGCTGAAACCGGTGATTGGCTGGGTCAGGGCCGCCATCCCGGGCACCCGATCCCGGGTATTCGCGAGCCATGAAACCCGCGACAGGTAAGGCGCATAACGCGGCAGGAAACCAACGATCCTGTCGCGCAGGGCAAGCCCGCGTTTCGCCCGGCGCGCCGCCAGAACCTCGATCTTCATCTTCGCCATATCGACGCCGGTCGGGCATTCCGACTTGCAGGCCTTGCAGGACACGCACAGCCCCATGGTGTCGATCATGTCGTCCGAGGTGAGCGCATCGGTGCCAAGTTGCCCGGTGATAGCCATCCGCAGCGTGTTTGCACGCCCGCGCACAACGTCCCTTTCATCCCGGGTGACCCGAAAGGACGGGCACATCACGCCGCCTTTCAGCTTTCGGCAGGCCCCGTTGTTGTTGCACATCTCGACAGCGCCCTGAAACCCGCCGCCCGCACCCGGCCAGGCGGACCAGTCGAACACGGTTTGAAACGGCTCTGCCCCATATCCCGGCCCGTAGCGAAACAGACGGCGATCATCCATGCGAGGCGGATGAACGACCCTGTTGGGGTTGAACAGCTGATCGGGATCAAAGAGGGATTTCACCTCCTCGAAACTGCGCACCATGCGGCCCCCAAACATCTTTTCGTGAAATTCCGAGCGCGAAATGCCGTCTCCGTGTTCGCCCGAATGAGACCCCTTGTAGGATTTCACGAGATCAAAGCATTCCTCGGCGATGGCCCGCATTGCGCGCACGTCCTTGTCGAGCTTCATGTTCAGGATCGGCCGGACATGCAGACAGCCGACGGAGGCATGCGCATACCATGTGCCCCTGGTGCCGTGGCGTTCGAATATCTCGGTCAGGCCGGCGGTATAGGCGGCAAGATCGGGCAGAGCGACGGCGCAATCTTCGACGAAGGACACCGGTTTGCCCTCGTCCTTCATCGACATCATGATATTGAGCCCGGCCTTGCGAAATTCGGCAATGTCGCCTTGCAGACCGGGGTCCGTCACGGCGACGCTGCCGCCCCATGCACCCGCGCCATTGCCGAAGGCAAATCCGAGATCCCCCATCATTTGCGACAGATCATCCAGCTTCTTGAGGTTTTTCTTCTGCGCGCCTTCGGCAAACTCCACCAACAGCAGCGCGGCGGGGCCCCCCGACACCACCGTTTCAACCGTCTTTCTAAAGGCGGGGATATTCCGCGCCAGCGCGATCATCGTGTCGTCGACCAGCTCTACCGCCTGCGGATGAAGTGTCACCAGATGCTGCGCGGCATTCATGGCGCTGGCGAAGGTTGGGAAATGGCAAACGCCCATGACCCTTTCGCCCGGCAGCGGGGCGAGGCAAAGCTCGATCTCGGTGAAATAGGACAGCGTGCCTTCCGAGCCGACCAGAAGATGCGCAAGATTGTTGGGGCCGTTGCGCGGTGTCAGCGCGTCGATGTTGTAGCCACCGACCCGGCGCAACAGATTCGGAAAGCGCTCCGATATTTCAGAGGCTTCGCGCGCACCGAGAAACAGCAGTTCCTGCACCAGTGCGTCGCCGGGATCAGGGCGCGCGACCTCAGTGAATTTCCGCTGTTGGCCGTTGGCCAGAAACCCGCTGATCGACCTGACATTGTTGCGCATTGTTCCGTAGCGCAGCGACCGCCCGCCGCAGGAGTTGTTGGCAGCCATGCCGCCGATCGTGGCGCGCGAGGCGGTGGATACATCGACCGGAAACCACAACCCATGCGGCTTCAGCATTCTGTTGAGTTCGTCCAGAACGATGCCGGGCTGCACGACGCAACGCCGATTGGCGACGTCCAAGGATATGAGATCATTCAGGAATTTGGTATTGTCGATGACAAGCGAGTGGTTGACGGTCTGGCCGCATTGCGAGGTGCCGCCGCCGCGCGGCAGGACCGACAGCCCCTGCTGCCGCGCAAAGGAAATGCTGGCCTGCACATCCTCCACGCTTTTCGGGATGACCACGCCGGCGGGCAAAACCTGATAAATGGATGCGTCGGTTGCGTAGCGCCCGAGCGAGAAGGCATCGCCAAGGCAGTCCCCTTCCAATCTCGTGGCAAGACCCTGCATTGCGCCTTGTGCTTGTGACGATCCCATCGCGCCCTCTCGGCCTTTTCATTGACTGAATTATGAATTCATAATTCATTACTGACAACATCAAACGACGCCGAGGCCGATTCCTTTCGGCCGGAACAAGAGGATTTCCCATGCGCAGACCTGGCCGCCACTTCCTTCAGATTCCGGGGCCAAGCGCCGTGCCCGAACGTGTCTTGCAGGCGATTTCGCGACAGGTGATCGACCATCGCGGGCCTGAATTTGCCGAAACGGGCCTTGCGGCGCTTGCCGGAATGCAGCGCATTTTCAAAACCTCGTCGCCGGTCATCATCTACCCGGCATCGGGAACCGGCGCTTGGGAGGCGGCATTGGTCAATACCCTCTCACCCGGCGACCACGTGCTGATGTATGAAACCGGCCATTTCGCGATGATGTGGCAAAAACTGGCCGCGAAGATCGGGTTACAGCCGGAGGTGATCGGTGGCGATTGGCGGGCCGGTGCCGATCCGCAGGTGATCGAGGACCGGCTGCGCGCCGACCCGACCCACGAGATCAGGGCCGTCTGCGTTGTGCACAATGAGACCTCCACCGGGTCGGTCTCGCCGATCCGGCAGATCAGGCAGGCGATGGATGCCGCCGGGCATCCAGCTCTGCTGATGGTCGATTCAATCTCGGGGCTTGGCTCGCTGGATCTGCAATTCGAGGCCTGGGGAATAGATGTCTGCATAAGCGGATCGCAGAAAGGTCTGATGTTGCCGCCGGGCCTTTCATTCAACGCGGTCAGCGCAAAGGCGCTGGATGCCCACAAGCGGGCGGCGCTTCAACGATCCTATTGGGATTGGGGCGATATGTTGGGGCCCAATGCCAGCGGCTATTTCCCCTATACGCCCGGCACCAATCTGCTCTTTGGTCTGGTTGAGGCCATCGCCATGCTGGAGGAAGAGGGGCTGGATGCGGTTTTTGCGCGACATGCCCGCCATGGCGCTGCAACGCGGGCCGCCATTCGCGCCATGGGCCTCGATATTCTGTGCGCACAGCAAGGGCAGGAAAGCGGCGTGCTGACGGCGGTCCTTATGCCCGAGGGCCACAGCGCGGATGCGTTTCGCAAAACGGCGCTGGATGCGTTCGACATATCGTTTGGCAACGGGTTGTCGAAGGTCGCGGATCGGGTGTTCCGCATCGGGCATCTGGGCGATTTCAACGATCTGATGCTGACGGCGACACTTGCGGGCGTCGAGATGAGCCTGACCAGGGCCGCTGTGCCACACAACAAGGGCGGCGTGCAGGCCGCGATGGAGGTCTTGGCGGCGGGCTGAGGATCCCGGGCTTATTCCTGCAGGGCCGCGAATGTCCTGTCGCGCACTGATCTGAGATGCGTGCGCATGCACTCCGCCGCCAAATCCGAATTTCGCTCGACTATGGCGGCGTAGATCGCGTCATGTTCGTCAAAGCTTTTGTGATCTGCGGGCGGAACCTTGGTTGACCGCAGTTGCCCCCAGACCGTCGACCGGCGCACGATGTTCAATGTATCGAACAGGCTGACGAGCAGCTTGTTGCAGGTCGCCGCCGCAATCGCCTGGTGGAAATTATTGTCCCAGGATTCGTAGACACGCCATTCCCTGGCCGATTTGCAAAGCCGGATGCAGCGCCGCAGCTCGGTGAAATTGGAGGCGGTCCCATGCAGGGCGGCAAGCTTGGCAAGTTGCGGCTCGATGGCCATCCTTGCTTCCATCACTTCGGTGGGGCGGCATTGCTCGTTGAGAAACTCGACATCGCTCAGGTTGAGCACCGGGCGCGGGCCAAAGAAAGTGCCGCGACCAACATGGCGCCAGATCTGTCCCTCGGCCTCCAGCTGGGCCAATGCCTTGCGAAGCTTGCCGCGCGTGAGGCTGAGTTCCTCGCAGAGCTTGCGCTCCGGAGGCAGACGCCCATTGAGGGCGATCTCCTGGTCTTCGAGGTAATTCCTGAGCGTTTCCAGCTCGTTGGATGCAGTTGGCGCAATCTGAACCATTTCAAACCATTTCTATAATTGGGTGAAAATTGGTACTTCTTTAATCTCTAGAATTCATGCCAGAATTAATAAATCAAGTGGAATCGCTTAGGCTTACAAATTGTGAATTCAAACCAATCCCTAAATTGGTTTACGTCAATACGGGGTTGAGCATTCCAAAAGGATGATTGGGCTGGCCGTTATCACGCCAACCGACCGCTCAACGGATCATCAAGGAGAGGCGCGTGAGATTCGTTACTTTTGAACAAAACGGTTCTTGCCGCCCGGGTATCTCGGTTGGGCGGGATCACATGATAGACATCCCGAGATCGTTTGCCCTGGCCAAGGAAGCGGGGTTGCTCGATGCATCCCACCCGATCCCCGAAACGCTGGTGGACCTGATTGCAGCGGGTGGCGAGGTCATGGCCACCTGCATGATGCTATCGGCAATCGCCGGTGACCCGCTGCTGGCTCCGGCCACAATTGCCGCTGCAGATGTCACCCTCGTGGCGCCCATACCGCGCCCGCTGAAAAACGTATTCTGTGTCGGCAGCAATTACCGGGCGCATGTTACCGAAGCCAACAAGGCCCAGGCCAAGGCCGATACAGCGCCGAAATTACCGGTGTTCTTTACCAAGCCGCCAACCGCCGTCGTGGGGCCCGGTGCGTCTGTCCGGCTCGACCCCAAAGTTTCGGACCGTATGGATTACGAGGTGGAGCTTGGCGTTATCATCGGAACCGCCGGCCGCAATATCACGCAGGCGAATGCCATCGATCACATCTTCGGCTTCACCATCATCAACGATGTCACCGCGCGGGATCTGCAGCGCGCCCATGGCGGGCAATACCTCAAGGGCAAGGGGCTGGATACGTCCTGCCCGATGGGCCCGCAGATTGTCACCATCGATGAATTGCCGAATTTTGAAAACCTCCGGATCGCACTCAGCGTGAACGGAGACCTCAGACAGGACGGGAACACCGGGAACATGATTTTCCCCATCGCCCGTCTCATCGAATCCCTGTCCGAGGGGCTGACCCTCGAACCGGGAGACATCCTGGCAACCGGCACGCCTTCGGGCGTCGGCTACGCCATGGACCCACCGTCCTACCTAAAGGACGGGGATAAAGTCACATGTGAAATAGAGGGGATCGGTCAGCTAACCAACGTTGTTCGGATTTCGGATTCTGCTGCATTCGCAGCCTGAAACTCATGACCGGATCCCGGGCGAACACAGTCCGCAATGGACTCCAAGGGAGGAAATAATCGTGAAACTGTCATTCATCAAAGGTATCGGGCTTGCTACAGCTGTCGCGCTGTTGGCCTTGCCCGCCGCCGCACAGGATTCCGGGTCGATGCGCGTCGCGTTCGGCGATGTTCCCGGCGGGGAAATGGTCAACTTTATGATCGCTGTCGCCCGGGCCGAGGAACGCGGCGTGAATGTCGAAGTGTCGTATCTGCAATCCGAGGATCTTGCCGCGCAGGCCATTGTCAGCGGCCAGGCCGATATCGGCGTCGGCACGCCCTATGCGCTGATCCAGCGCGTGAACGCGCCGATCCGGATGTTCTACCAGCTGTCGATGCTGCGCTTCTATCCGGTCGTGAACGGTGAGCTTTACCAGAGTTGGGAAGATCTGGACGGTGCCGATGTGGCCGTCCACGGTCGTGGCTCGGGGACCGAGGCCATCATGCAATGGATGGCGGCCGCCAGCGGCGTTGAATATAATTCCGTGAGCTACGTGCCGGGATCGGGTGTTCGGGCCGGTGCCCTTCTTCAGGGTCGGATCAACGTATCGATCGTTGATTATGAGCGGAGCCGTCTGTTGGAGCGCGAAGCCCCCGGCCGGTTTATCTTCCTGCCAATGCCTGAGATCACAGCGACCGATGAGGCGCTCTATGCCAACCGTGACTGGCTGGAAAGCGAGAGCGAAGCCGTCACCATTCTGGTCGAGGAACTGATCCGGACATGGCGCGAAATCAACGAGGATCCTTCGGTGATCGTCTCGCTGCGCGAACAGTATAACGTCCTTCCCGACATCGAGCAGATCGAGGTGGATGAACTTGTGCCCGCCTTCAGCCAGGGTGTGAGCATCGACCTTTATCCCAGCAATGGCGGCAGCGCCGCGTCGGTTGAGGAAGACTTTGTGTTCTTCACCACATCGGGAACGCTGGAAGGCGATGCCGAGGACCTGGTTGTCGAGGATTACTGGTATCTCGACCCGGTCGAGGCAGTGGTCGCCGAGATGGGCGATATGTAATCACGCCCCGATCCGAAACATTCCCGCCCGCATTCGATCTTGAATGCGGGCGCGGAGCACACGGCGTCCGACTTCACCGAAAGAGATGAATATGTCCACCGTAGCAGTTCCTGCGCCCCAATCGGGCGCGGACCAAAATACAGCCAACAGGATCCTCGGCATGGCCGATACGACCTTCTACAGGATTGTATCCGTGATCGCCGTGTTCATTGCCTGGGAAATCGCCGGTCGCATTCCGATCAGCGTGGCGTTTCCAACCTTCAGCTCCACCATGACCGCGCTTTATGACATGACCGCAGATGGCAGCATCCTGCGCGCCTATGGGCAAACCCTGCAGCCGCTTGCCGTAGGGGTGTTGATCTCGGGCGGGTTCGGCGTGGCGATCGGCGTCGGCATGGGCCTCAACCGCCTGTTCCAATGGTTCTGGGAACCCATTTTCGTGGTGCTTCAGGCCTCGCCGGTGGCGGCGCTTATTCCGCTGATCACTTATGCCTACGGGATCGGCCTGACGGCAAAAACCGTCGCCGTTATCATGTTGGCGGCACCAATCATCGTCCTGAATACCTACAAGGCCGTGCGCAATGCCAGCCCGTCGCTGATCCAGATGTGCCGGTCCTTTCAGGGAACTCGGATGCAGGAGATCTGGCGCGTCATCATTCCCAATGCGGCCCCGGTCATCTTTGCCGGGCTGCGCCTGGGTGTGGCGGCCGGGTTCATCGGCGTCATCCTTGCCGAATTGCTGATCACGCCGACGGGGATCGGCGATCTCATCTCCTATAATCGATCCATCGCGGCCTATGACTACATGTATGCCGCCGTGTTCACGATCATCGTGTTTTCCGCGGTCATGGTTGGCCTGTTGGAAAAAGCCGAGATCAACTTCTTCCGCCCAGAAAAGAAAAAGGGTCACTGATGTCCACTTTATCAATGGCAGCCGCGCCTGTTCAGGCCGACACAAAAGCCCAGGATAATATTGTCGAAGTCCGCGATATCACCAAGTTTTATGGGTCGGACATTCACGCCCTGAGTTCCATCAACCTGGATTTTCCCCGCGGTCAGATGACCACGCTTTTGGGGCCCAGTGGGTGCGGAAAAACGACGCTTCTCAAGATCATCGCAGGGCTTCTGGAGCCGACCGATGGCCAGGTTCTGGTCAATGGCAAACAGGTGACCGGACCGGGGCCAGAGCGCGCCTTTGTCTTTCAGGATTTCGCCCTCTTGCCCTGGGCAACGGTGCTGCGCAATGTCGGCTTTGGCATGGAGCTGACAGGCAAGCCAAAGGCCGAACGCGAGGCGAAAGCGCGCCATTATATCAACGAGGTCGGCCTCTCCGGGTTCGAGGACAAATATCCCCACGAATTGTCGGGTGGCATGCGCCAAAGGGTCGGGCTGGCCCGCGCGATGGCTGTCGATGCCGATGTGCTTTTGATGGACGAACCGTTTTCGGCCGTCGATGAACAGACCCGGCGCAAGTTTCAGGAAGATCTGCTGAGCCTGCTGGCCAATGAGAAGAAATCGGTGATTTTCGTCACTCACTCGATCGAAGAGGCGGTCTATGTCTCGGATCAGATCGTGCTGCTGTCACCGCGCCCGGGCCGCATTCACTCGATCATCCGGCCCGAGATCAGCCGCGAGATCAGCCCCGAAGACATTCGTCGCGACAAGACCTACCTCGATACCATCGAGGAGATCTGGTCGGACCTGAAGAAATACCTGGAATAGGGGGGCAGACAGATGGACGTTTTCGGAATTCGCATCCCGCCGGTCTTTTCGCTGCTGATCTGGATTACTCTTTGGGAAATTGCCGGCCAGTTGGAGCTGGCCTTTATCCTGCCGCCGTTTTCTGCCGTGATCCTGGAGCTTTTCCAGCTGATCACACGGGCGGATTTTCAATCTGCGGCCTGGTTGACCTTCCAGTCCTTTGTCATTGGCATGACGATTTCCATCGTGGCGGGCATCACGATCGGGTTTCTGATGGGCAGCTCGCGCATGGCCAACAGCATTCTTGGCATGTGGGTGAATATCTTTGCCAGCGCGCCGCTTTCATCGCTGGTGCCGGTCCTGATGCTGCTCTTTGGGCTTGGGCAGACCACCATCGTCGTGACGGTCGTGTTGTTTTCGACCTGGATCATCGCGCTCGACACTTACGCGGGCGTGAACCACATCTCGGGATCCCTGTCGGAGATGGGTAAATCGTTCGGTGCCAGCAGGCGGCAATTGCTGACCAAGGTGCTGTTCTGGGCGGCGCTGCCCGAGATTCTGGCCGGGGTTCGCATGGGGCTTATCCGGGCCGTGAAGGGCATTGTCATCGGTCAGCTTCTGGTCTCGGTCGTTGCGCTGGGCCGGCTTTTCAGGACCTTTTCGGACAATTTCCAGTTCGAGGAGTTCTGGGCGCTGACCATCGTGTTGTTCATCTTTGCCCTGTTGTTCTCGTCTGCTATCGGCTGGCTCGAACAAAAGGTGGAATATTACGCCAATACCCGTTTCTGAACTGACCAGAGCCGAGGCACGGAAATGACGACAGAACCGGCGACTTACGAGGCGAGAGATATCGAGACGTTTCTCGCCTCGGCCTTCACTGCGCTGGGCGTCCCGGAGCAGGATGCCATGACCGTGTCCGGGCTGATGGTCGAGGCCGATCTTCTGGGATACGACACGCATGGATCGTTTCGGCTGCGCCAATATGTGAACCGGCTCCGTGACGGGGGCAACAACCCAACTCCGAACGTGCATCTTGCCAATGAAAACGGCGCAACGGCGGTTGTCGACGGCGATAACGGGTTGGGCCATCTGGCAATGAAACGCGCCGCTGAGGTCGCCATTGAAAAGGCGGCGCAACAGGGCGTGGGCTGGGTCGGGGTGCGCAATGGCAATCACGCCGGTCCGGCGTCGCTATATGTCAACATGATCGCGCAGGCGGACATGATCGGCATTGTCGGAGCCGTTGGCAGCGCCAATCACGTTGCTCCGTTCGGCGGGCTGGAGCTCTTGCTTGGAACCAACCCGTTGGCCATTGCCATTCCCGCCGCCACATCGCCGCCATTCGTGCTGGATATGGCCACGACGACGGCGGCTGCCGGCAAGATCAAGGTGCTCGCCCAACGCGGCGAACGGATGCCCGAGGGCTGGATGGTCGACCGTGAGGGCAATCCCCTGACCGACCCCACCCGTCAGGGCGAAGGGCTGCTCCTGCCCATCGGCGGGGCCAAGGGATATGGGCTGGCAATGGCGATCGGCCTGCTGGCGGGAACCCTGAACGGGGCCGCCTTTGGCCGTGACGTCGTCAATTTCACCAAGCAGACCGCGACGCCCACCAATACCGGCCAGTTCATTGCGGCGATCTCGATTGCGGCCTTTGGCGAGGTTGAGGTCTTCAAGGCGTCCGCCGACAGGATATTCCGCGAGATGCGCGAGAGCGAGCCGCTGCCCGCGCATGGGCCCGTCCGTATCCCCGGCCAGGAGCGCGGAAATACGAGGGCCGACAGGGCCGCAAACGGAATTCCGCTGCATGCCAACCTGGTCAAGGTGCTGGCCGACATTGCGGGTGAGCTGAATATACCGGAACTGGTTTCGGGACCCCAAAAAACCACGTCACATCAATAAAATACAGAAAGCCGACATGCCATGACTTACATATTCCCCCCCCAGGCACAGACGACCCTTCCGGTCCGGGGGTCTGATCAGCTTTTTCCGGTGAACCGGGTCTATTGCGTCGGCCGGAACTATGCCGCCCATGCCATTGAAATGGGCCATGATCCAGACAAGGAGCCGCCGTTTTTCTTTCAGAAGAACCCCGACAACCTGCTGCTGGAGGGCAATGATTTTCCCTATCCCGAGATGACAAGCGACGTGCATCACGAGATCGAGCTGGCCGTGGCGTTGAAATCGGGCGGTGACAACATCCCCGCCGACAACGCGATGGATTGCGTTTTCGGCTATGCGGTGTCGCTCGACATGACCCGGCGCGACCTGCAGGGCCAGATGAAAAAGATGGGCCGGCCCTGGGAAATCGGCAAGGCCTTCGAGCATTCCGCGCCCTGTTCTGCGCTGGTGACCGCCGCTGAGATCGGCCACCCGACCGAAGGCCCGGTCTGGTTGAAGATCAACGGCGAAACCCGGCAGGAAGGCGACCTCAATCAACTGATCTGGAAGATCCCGGAAATGATCTCGTATCTGTCGGATCTGTTTACACTGCACTCGGGGGATGTGATCCTGACCGGAACGCCCTCTGGCGTCGGGCCGGTCATGCGCGGCGACGATATCCACGGGCATGTTGCGGGTGTTGGGGATCTGCGGGTCAAGGTTGTCTGACCGGTAGCATCTGAAACAGGAGGGAGGTGTTCTGCATGAACTCGATAATTGATTTGGTGCAGGCATCTCCGGCGGATGCGCCCGTGATCGGTGCACCGGGGCGCAAGAGCCTGACATATGGCGGGCTCGCCGCACAGATCGAAACCACCGTCAGGGATCTGAACGGGTTTGGCGTCGGGCGGAATGACCGGGTTGCCCTCGTCCTGCCCAACGGCCCGGAAATGGCGGCGGCCTTTCTTGCCGCCAGCGCCGGTGCCTCTGCGGCACCACTGAACCCGGCTTACAAGAAAGATGAATTTGCGTTTTACCTGAAAGACCTGGGCGCAAAGGTTGTGATCGTCGAAGCGGGCAGCACGTCGCCAGCGCTGGAGGCCGCCGCCGATCTCGGCGTGCCAGTCCTGTCGATCAGTTGGGATGAGACCGACCCGGCCGGGGCGTTCCGCTTTGACCCGTCCGACCTGTCAGGCGTGCCGGGGCAAACCGGCTGGTCCGAGGGTGCCGACGAGGCCCTTGTTCTGCATACATCCGGCACCACGTCGCGGCCCAAGGTGGTGCCGCTCAGCACGCGGAACGTGTTGGCATCGGCGCGCAATATCGGTGCCTCGCTTGCGCTGACCTCCGACGATGTCGGGCTCAGCATCATGCCGCTTTTCCACATTCACGGGCTCATCGCCTCGCTGCTGGCCTCTGTCGCGGCAGGCGCGCATGTGGTCTGCACCCCCGGTTTCAACGCCCTGAAATTCTTTGGCTGGGTCGAAGAGACCAACCCCACCTGGTACACTGCCGTGCCGACCATGCATCAGGCGATCCTGTCGCGCGCCGCGCGCAACACTGGGATCGTGGAAAACGCCCGCCTGCGCTTTGCGCGATCCTCCTCCTCCTCGCTGCCGCCGCCGGTGATGGCGGAACTGGAGGCGGTGCTGGGATGTCCGGTCATCGAGGCTTATGGCATGACCGAGGCCGCCCATCAGATGGCCTGCAACCCGTTGCCGCCCGTCGCGCGCAAACCCGGCACGGTGGGCTGTGCCGCAGGCCCCGAGATTGCGATCATGGACCCCAAAGGCACGGTTCTGGCAGAGGGCGAAAGCGGCGAGATCGTCATTCGCGGCCCCAATGTCTTTTCCGGCTACGAGAACAACCCCGATGCCAATGCGACGGCCTTCTCAGATGGCTGGTTCCGAACCGGTGATCTGGGTGTGCTGGATTCTGACGGCTATCTGACCATCTCGGGGCGATTGAAGGAGATCATCAATCGTGGTGGCGAAAAGATTGCCCCGCGCGAGGTTGATGACGTTCTGCAGGCCCATCCCGCCATCGACCAGATCGTCACCTTTGCCCTGCCGCATGACAAGCTGGGCGAAGCCGTGGCCGCCGTGGTCGTTTACAAGGAAGGCCAGACAGCAGACCCGGCCGAGCTCAAGGCCTATGCCGCCGAACGCCTGGCCGCGTTCAAGGTTCCGGCCACGATCATCGTGCGCGATGAGATTCCCAAGGGCGCAACCGGCAAGCTGCAACGGATCGGCCTGGCCGAGAAACTGGGGCTGACCTGATGGCGCGTATCTGCATATTCGGGGCCGGGGCCATTGGCGGCTATCTTGCTCATGCGTTGCACAAGGGCGGGGCCGAGGTCAGCCTGATTGCACGCGGCCCGCATCTCAAGGCCATTCAGGAAAACGGCCTGACCCTGATCAAGGATGGCGAGCGGGAAACCATCCGCCTGAAAGCCAGCGACACCCCTGCCGATCTGGGGCCGCAGGATTACGTGATCATCGGGCTCAAGGCCCATTCCGTGCCGCCCATCGTCGATCAATTCGCGCCGCTTCTGCACGATGACACGGCCATAGTGCCGGCAGTGAACGGCATTCCCTGGTGGTATTTCCATGGTGCCAATACCGGCACCGCGATGGATAACACCTGGGTCGAAACCGTGGACCCCGGCGGCGCGCAATGGAAAAGCTTCGGCCCCGAGCGCGCGATCGGCTGCGTGGTCTATCCCGCCTGCGAAATCATTGAGCCCGGGGTGGTCGCCCATAAAAGCGGCGACCGGTTCACACTGGGCGAGCCTGATGGCAGCCGCAGCGACCGCGCGATGGAATTGTCGCGCCTGATGCGGGCCGGCGGGCTGCGCGCGCCGGTCAAGCCGCGCATCCGCGATGAGCTGTGGATCAAGCTCTGGGGCAATTGTTCCTTCAACCCGGTCTCGGCACTGACGGGGGCCAGCCTCGATCTGATCGGGACCGACCCGACATGCCGCAGCGTGATCCGGGAGGCGATGGCAGAGTGCCAGCGCGTGGGCGAGGCGGCAGGCGCGCGGTTTTCGGTCGGGATCGAGCGGCGCATCGACGGCGCGGCGGCGATCATCGGCCACAAACCTTCCACCCGCCATGACGTGGAGCAGAACCGCCCGATGGAGCTGGATGCGCTCGTTTGTTCGGTGCTGGAACTGGCGCGCCGCCTGGATATCGCGACACCCACGCTCGATACGATCGCGGCGCTTGTCCGGATGCAGGGTGAGGTTCTTGGGCTTTACCACAGACGCCCAGAGATTGAGGAGGCCATTGGCAGCCCCTCCAGCGGACCGGCAGAGTAGCAATACTCGCCCCCTGAACTTCCGTCATCCGAGTGCAGTACCCGGTCATATTCACGTCGCCTGTGCCGGCGGTTGCACCCGGAGCTTATGCAAGCAAGGCTTTGGGCCCGGCGAGGGGCTTATTGGCTTAGATCTCCCTATCGATTTGGCACCGGGGGGTGAGGAATAGGTCAAGGGCTCAATCCCCGATCTTGACGTGCAGGTCTTTAACTTGTTCCTCGGTAGCTTCTGGGGCTTTCCCGCTGCCGCGCTCGAACACACCGGCAGCGCCCTCAAGCAGAGCCCACTTCGGGTGATGGACCGTCGTAGGGGGAGCCCCAAACCGACTTGCCAACGCGCTGACCGTCTCTTCGCCTTTCAACGCTTCCTGTGCCACGTTGGGTCTGAAATCAGGCAGATGTCGCTTACGTTTCGACATCGTCGATCTCCTTCATGTTGAAGATCAGCAGGACGCAAATCGTAGCTTACGTCAGTGTTTGAATTTGGGGGGGCGCTCACCATGTCCCTTTGTTTTTATGGTGAAGAGCGCCCCGGTCCGGGCGCGCCGCTGCGACCGATACCTTGACCTGAGCTCGCATGAGGGCGCTATCATGCATGCGCGGTATCGGTCCCGGACGCCTGGACCGAAATCGGCCTTGGCATGTGCGTTCCGGCCGCAACGGCATCGCCGGCTGCGACGCGGCGACAGATACATTCGGCAAACGGGCGGGGCCGGAGACCCCGGGGGCTGCCTCTTTTACGCTTTACCTGGCATCGCAGGGCGCGCTAGGCCTGCCGCAGAATAGGAAAGGGCAAGCCATGGCGCAGAAGAAACCCACTTGGGTGATCGACAAGGAACGCGCGAAGAAGGCGTCTGCGGCAGAAACCGTCTGGCTTTTCGGCCTGCACGCGGTGCGCGACGCGCTGTTGAATCCGGCCCGGGTCAAGCTGCGGCTGGTGGTGACCAAGAACGCCGCCGACCGGCTGTCTGACGCCATCGCCGGGGCAGGGGTTGAGGCCGAGCTGGCCGATCCGCGCAAGTTTCCCGCACCGCTCGATCCCGGGTCGGTGCATCAGGGCGCAGCCCTTGAGGTCAAAGCGCTGGATTGGGGCGCGCTGCGCGATCTTTGCGAACCGGGGCAGGCCTCGCCGCGGTTGCTGCTCTTGGACCGGGTCACCGATCCGCATAATGTGGGCGCGATCCTGCGCTCGGCCGAAGTTTTTGGCGCACGTGCGGTCGTCGCGCCGCATCGTCATTCGGCCCCCGAAACCGGGGCGCTGGCCAAAACCGCCTCGGGCGCGCTGGAACGCCAGCCCTATCTGCGGGTCAAGAACCTGGGCGATGCGATGCTCGCCCTGCGCGATATGGGCTATACGATCCTGGGGCTCGACGGCGAGGGTGAAGAGACGATCGACAGCCTGGCCGCTGACCTCAAGGACCGGCCCGTGGCGCTGGTTCTGGGGGCCGAGGGCCCCGGGTTGCGTCAGCGCAGCCGCGATTTGTGCCATCACCTGGTGCGCATTCCCTATGCCGGTGATTTTGGCTCGCTCAATGTCTCGAATGCGGCGGCGGTGTCCCTATATGCTGTGACACGCATCTGAGGGACTGCCATGACGACCAAGATTGCCACCTGCTGCTATTGCGGCAGCCAGACCATGCTGAAACTCACCGCGCGGGGCGGCCATGAGCTGGCTTGCGGGCGATGCGGCGCGCCCTTGCATGAGATGAAGGCCCTGCGCGTCCGAAAGGACCCCGATCACAAGGTGAAACAGAGCCGGCCCTCGCCCGGGCGGCGGTCCCGCTCTGGCGATGATGAGGACCGGCACCGCAAAAAGAAGCGCCGCAAGCCAGCCTGGTCGCGGGCGCTGGAGGAAGCGTTCGATTTCGTCGAGGATATTTTCGACTGAGGATCGCGGGGCCCTGACGGATGATCACAGCTGCGTCAGGGGGGCTGTCAAACCGGCCCCGGCGTGGCAAGCTGACAGGCAGCCCCCGCATCGTCGAAAGGATCCGTCCCATGCTGTCGCGCCGTGCAGCCCTTGGCCTCTTGGCCGCCACTCCCGCGCTGGCCGCATTGCCGGCGTTTTCGCAAACCGCGCCGGTCTTTTCCGAAAATGCCGTTGCCCTGCGCGGGGCCGATCCGGTGGCCTATTTCACCGAAGGGGCCAACCGCATCGGCAGCGCCCGGAATGCAGCGACCTGGAACGGCGCAACCTGGCATTTCACCACCGCCGCCAACCGCGATGCCTTTGCCGCCGAGCCTGAGGCCTACGCCCCGCAATATGGCGGCTATTGTGCCTTTGCGATGTCGCGCGGCTATATCGCGCCAACGGTGCCCGAGGCCTGGACCATCTATGAGAACCGGCTCTACCTGAATTTCTCGCTCTCGGTGCGCCGGCAATGGGCACGCGATATTCCCGGAAATATCGCATTGGCCGATCAGGTCTGGCCCGGCATTCTGGCCTGACCGCCCTGCCAATCACAAATTTGTGCGCGCCCTTTAAAACCCGAAATGAGTTGCCTATTTATCACGTATGGCGGCCAGTTCGGAACACTGGTTACGCCCATCACTGTCCCTCGTTCCGTACTCGCGCCTGCCCGTGCTAGACATGCGGCAGGCGCTTTTTTATGAGACAAGGCAAGGGCATGACAGAAAACCCATCCGATACGTTGCTGCGCAAGATCCTGACCGAAAGCCGCAGTTTCGCCTGTATCGGCGTGTCGCCCAACCCGGTGCGCCCGTCGCATTACGTGGCGCGTTACCTGTCGCTCAGGGGGTATCGCATCCTGCCCGTCAATCCCGGCCATGTCGGGCGTGAGATGTTCGGCGGTCAGACGGTCGCCCGCCTGTCCGATATCACCGAGCCGGTGGACGTGGTCGATATTTTCCGCCGGTCCGAGGCGGTGCCCGCCATCGTCGATGAGGCGCTGGCGCATCTGCCGGGCCTGAAAACCATCTGGATGCAGGTTGGCGTCACCCACCCCGAAGCCGCCGCCAAGGCAGAGGCGGCAGGGCTTCAGGTGATCCAGAACCGCTGCCCCAAGATCGAATATCAGCGCCTGTTCGGCGAGCTCAGGATGGGCGGGTTCAACACCGGCATCATCAGTTCGAAACTGTAGGCAAGGCGGGTTCTCAGCCCCGCCCGGCCTTTTCCTCGATGCCCGAGGCGCCTTCGCGTCGGTCCAGTTCGGCCAGAACATCGGCCAGCGCCACGTCGCGCGACGCCAGCATCACCGCGAGATGATAGAGCACATCAGCGGCCTCGGCCGTCAGCGCCGCGCGGTCGCCCTTGACCGCCTCGATAATGGCCTCAACCGCCTCTTCGCCAAATTTCTCGGCGCATTTTTCGGGCCCCTGCGACAGCAGTTTCGCGGTCCAGGAGGTGTCCGGGTCGGCCCCTTTGCGGGCGTCGATGGTGGCGGCAAGCCGGTCAAGCGTGGTCATGTCATCCTCATCGGTATGCCGGCCGCGGCCATATGCGCCTTGGCCTCGGCAATGGTGAAATCCCCGAAATGGAAGATCGAGGCCGCCAGCACGGCGCTGGCCCCGCCTTTGGTCACGCCTTCGACCAGATGGTCCAGCGTGCCGACGCCACCGCTTGCGATCACCGGCACCGGCACCGCGTCCGATATGGCGCGCGTCAGGGGCAGGTTAAACCCCGCCCGCGTGCCGTCGCGATCCATCGAGGTCAAGAGGATCTCGCCAGCCCCTTTTTCGACCACCAAACGGGCAAATTCCACCGCATCGATGCCCGTGGGCTTGCGCCCGCCATGGGTAAAGATCTGCCACTTGCCCGGCGCGACGGTCTTGGCATCGATGGCCACCACGATGCATTGGCTGCCAAACTTGTCGGCGGCACGCGCGATCACATCCGGGTCGGCCACGGCGGCGGAATTGAAGCTGACCTTATCGGCCCCCGCCAGCAGCAGGTTGCGCACATCGTCAACACTGCGCACGCCGCCACCAATGGTCAGCGGCATGAAACATTGTTCGGCCGTCCGCGTGGCCAGATCATACATCGTGCCCCGGTTTTCGTGGGTGGCTTTGATGTCGAGGAAACAGAGCTCATCGGCGCCTGCCGCATCATAGGCGCGGGCCGAGGCGACGGGGTCGCCCGCATCCACCAGATCGACGAAATTCACGCCTTTGACAACGCGCCCATCGGCGACATCGAGGCAGGGGATGATGCGGGTTTTCAGCATATGTCGGACGTTCCAGAAGGTCAGCCACCTCATACGAAGGCGGGCCGCGAAATGCAAATATCGCCTCAGCAGTGGGCGCAACCCGCTCGCAGGGGAGGGTCACGCGTGGCGCATCACGATCAGGCCAGCGCCCTCAGAGCAGAACCCAGATCAAGCGCCCCATCGTAAAGCGCCCGGCCTGAGATCGCGCCCGCAATGACACCTGTGTCGCGCAGCGCCTGCAAATCGGCCAGAGAGGATACCCCGCCCGACGCAATCACCGGAATTTCAACGGCGCGCGCCAGATCGGCCGTCGCCTCCACATTCGGCCCCTGCATGGCCCCGTCGCGGTTGATATCGGTATAGATGATCGCGGCCACCCCGGCATCCTCAAAGCTGCGCGCCAGATCGGTGACCATGATATCGGTCTCTTCGGCCCATCCGCGCGTGGCGACGCGGCCCTCGCGGGCATCCAGCCCGACCGCGACCTTGCCGGGAAATTCACGGGCCGCCTGGCGCACCAGATCGGGATCTTCCACTGCAACCGTGCCCAGGATGACCCGGGCAATGCCACGCTCTACCCAATGGGCAATCGTCGCCATATCGCGGATACCGCCACCCAATTGCGTGGGCACCGATGTCGCGGCCAATATCGCCTCGACAGCGGCCCCATTCACGGGCGCGCCTGCAAAGGCCCCGTTCAGATCGACCAGGTGCAGCCAGCTGCATCCCGCATCCTGAAACGCGCGCGCCTGCGCGGCAGGGCTGTCGGAAAAGACGGTGGATTTCTCCATGTCACCGCGCAGGAGGCGCACGGCCTGGCCGTCTTTCAAATCAATCGCAGGATAGAGGATCATGGGGCAGGGCCTTTCGCGGATCGCATGTTCGCGCCCTTTTGCCGAAACCCGCCGCTCTTGCCAAGGCAACCCTACGTCACTCTTGCCAGATTGGGCCGCGGGCGTGCAGCATTGCCGCAGGATACAGGGAGGATATGATATGAAGAAATGGATTGCGGCCGCGCTGACGGTCATCGCTACGGCGGGCCTGGCGCTTGCCGATCCGCTGGAGGGCACGTGGCGCACAGCGGCCGATGACAATGGCAATAGCGGTCTGATCGAGGTGGTGCCCTGCGATGACGCCCTTTGTGGCACTCTGACCACCGCCTTCGATTCCAGTGGCGCAGAGATGCAATCACCCAATATCGGGCGTCTGATCATCTGGGATACCGAGGCCCGGGGCGGCGGTGAATATCGTGGTCGGCTCTACTCGCCCGATCGCGACCGCACCTATAATTCGCGCCTGATGCTGTCGGGTGACACCCTGACGGTTTCCGGCTGTGTCCTGGGTATCTGTCGGCAAGGCGGCGTCTGGACCCGACAGTAACAGTCCCCTTCATCTTGGCGAAAATACCTCGGGGAGCGCGAGGGGCAGCGCCCCTCGCATCGGTCGGCGCGGCAAAGCCGCGTCGAAACCGACCAGCAATAACACGTTCGGCACCCCGGACGCGCTCAGCGATTAAATCTTGGAGATTCCGAGAGCTGCCTCAGGGCCGCCAGCCCAGAAAATTCGAGATCAACCGCAATCCCGCGCGCTGGCTCTTTTCAGGGTGGAACTGCATGCCCACAACAGTGTCACGCGCCACGATTGCGGTGATGGGTCCACCGTAATCGACATGCGCCAGCAGGTCGGCGGGGTCGGCAACCTGCATGGCATAGGAATGCACGAAATAGGCATGGTCGCCGGTCGCAATGCCCTCCAGAACCGCATGGTCCCCGTCGAGCACCAGATCGTTCCAGCCCATATGCGGCACTTTCAAAGACGCATCGTCCGGTGCGATCTTCACCACTTCGCCCGGCACCCAGCCAAAGCCTTCCACATCCTCGTATTCGCGGCCCCACCTGGTCAGCATCTGCATGCCGACGCAGATGCCCAGGAACGGCACCGCGCGGATCTCGACGGCCTCGACAATGGCCTCTTCCAGCCCCGGTATCGCCTGCAATCCCCGCCGACAGGCCGGAAAGGCACCATCGCCCGGCAGCACGATCCGGTCGGCACGCGCCACCATATCGGGGTCGGCGCTGACCACGACAGACCCATGGCCCCCTTCGGCTGCCATGCGCTGAAACGCCTTTTCCGCCGAATGCAGATTGCCGCTGTCGTAATCGACCAGAACCGTGGTCATGGGTCAGAGGCTTCCCTTGGTCGAAGGGATCGCATCGCCCTTGCGCGGATCGGTCTCGACGGCCATGCGCAGGGCGCGGGCCACGGCCTTGAACGCGGCCTCCGCGATGTGGTGGCTGTTGATGCCATGGAGCTGGTCGACATGCAGCGTGATCGCACCATGCGTGCTGAAGGCCTGGAAAAATTCGCGCACCAATTCGCTGTCAAATTCGCCGATCTTGGCCGTCGGCAGCGCCACGTTCCACACCAGAAACGGCCGCCCCGACAGGTCCAGCGCGGCGCGGATCTGCGCATCATCCATCGGCAGGTGGCATTCGCCATAGCGCCGGATGCCGCGTTTGTCGCCAAGTGCCGTTGTCAGCGCCTGGCCCAGGGCAATGCCGACATCCTCGACAGTGTGGTGATCATCGATATGCAGATCGCCGGAACAGCGCACGGTCATGTCGATCAACGAATGGCGCGACAGCTGATCCAGCATATGGTCAAAAAACCCGACCCCGGTCTGGTTGTCATAGGTGCCCGAACCATCCAGCGTGATCTCGACGCTGATATCGGTCTCGGCGGTCTTGCGGGTGATGGTGGCGCTGCGCATGGGAAGGCTCCGCTCTATTGGCTCGCCCGCCTTATAAGGCGCACAGCGGCAAGGGAAAAGCCACCATCGCGCAGGAACACCGCCAAGGCGCGCCGGTCTTGCAGGGCGGCCACAACAAAAAAGCCGCCCCCAAGGGCAGCTTCCTTCTGGTCTTTGGCAAGACCGGTTATTTTGGAGCGGGCGATGAGATTCGAACTCACGACCCTAACCTTGGCAAGGTTATGCTCTACCCCTGAGCTACGCCCGCATCCTTGGCGCGGTATTTAGTCAGGGGCGCGGGGGGCCGCAAGGGGAAATGTGCATGGGCGCGGGTTTTTCTGGATTTCCGCCCGGTTGGGCGGGAAACTGCGGGCCTCAAGGTTTCGTAGGCGCGCGAGAGGGAGACAGACATTGAAGATCGTGGTGATGGGGGCAGGGGCGATTGGTGGTTATTTCGGGGCGCGGCTGGCGGCGGCGGGCCATGCGGTCGAGCTGGTCGCGCGGGGGGCGCATCTGGCGGCGTTGCAGCAATACGGCCTGATGTTGCAGAGCCCGAAAGGCGATCTGCACCTGCCCGATATTCGCGCGGTCGGCGATATCTCCGAGACGGGCTCGGCCGATATCATCCTTTTCATGGTCAAGAACTACGATGTCACCCGAGCCGCGCAGGCCGTCGCCCCGGTGTTGCAGCCCGATACCATGGTTATCACCTGTCAAAACGGCGTCTCCGCGCCCGAGCGTCTGGGGGCGATCATCGGTGCGGCCCATGTCGTGCCGGGCGTTGCGCGCTTTCCCGGTGATATCGCCGGCCCGGGCGTCATCCATCACACCGCCCCGTTCGACATGCTCAGTTTCGGCGAATGGGGCGGTGGCCAATCGGCGCGTTGCGACGCTTTCGCGGCGGCGTTGGAGGCTGCCGGATGCACCGCGCAGCAGCCCGTCAATATCCGGCACGATCTCTGGGCCAAATTCGTGATGCAGGCCAGCTTTGCCTCGATCACCGCGCTGACGCGGCTCGATATTGGCCGGCTCAGATCCTGCCCCGAGACGGTCACGCTGTTTCAGGACGCCATGGCCGAGACCGAGGCCGTGGGCCGTGCGGTGATGCCGGATTTGCCCCGGGGGCTGGCCCAGATCGCCTGGGATATTTTAGAAAACCGGCTGCCGGATCACACCCACGCCTCGATGCTCGATGATCTCATGCGCGGCAAGCCCATCGAAAACGCCTGGCTCTCGGGCGACGTGGCGCGTCTTGGCCGCGCGCATGGCGTGGCCACGCCGATCCATTCCGCCTTTGCCCGCGCGCTGGCCCCGTTTGAGGCCGGCGGGCTGGCCCGATCCTAAAATAGCGCGTATCCGATATTGGCAACAGCCGTGGCCCCGATCATCGCAAAGGTCAGATACATACCGGCCTTGCGAAAGGGCACCACCTGCGGGGTGGAGCCAAACCCGTAAGCGTGGCTCAGCCGCCCCGCCAGCAGCGTCAGGCCAAATAGATGCACCAGCCAAAGCGGCATGCCCTGCATTTCGGCCAGCAACAGCAACACAATGGCAAAGGGCCCGTATTCGGCGCAATTGGCCTGGGTGCGCATGCGTTTGCGGACCAGTTTGTCATCGCCATCCCCGACCGAGATTTTCTGACTGCGCCGGGCCAGGATCACATTATAGCTGAGGGCCAGATAGAGCAGGGCGACAAGCCCGGCGTAAAGCGCAGTGATCATGGGGCTATCGCCTTTCGGTCAGAAACTTTGCGTGGCTTGATGCGGCAGGGTGAAATCCTCGCTATGCACGACGACATCGCTTGGGCCCGCAATGATGATACCATAGGCTGCCGGTTCATCGACCGAGAGGCTATGATCGGCCTCGCCCAGGCACATCGGCATCTGGTGGCAGGTGCCCTTGAAGATCGCCACCGGCACCCGCCCCATCGACGCGCTGATGGTGCGGTGGACATGACCCGCAAACACATGGCGGAGCCTGGGATGGGCCTGCATCGCGGCGCGGATCTCGGCCTGGTTCGACAAACCGATATCATCCATGCCGGTAAACCCGGTATCGACCGGCGGGTGATGCATAAAGACAATCGCGCCATGATCGGGCGCGGTATCGAGGGCCGCCTGCAACCAGTCCATCCGCGCCGGACAGAGGCGACCGGAATGCGCGACCCGGGCCTCTTCATCGACCGTATCAAGACAGATCAGCCGGATATCGGGCAGATCGATGATGCTCTGCACATGGCCATCTGCATCGACCGCGGCTTTTGGAAAGGCGGCGCGGAACGGCCCGCGCTGGTCATGGTTGCCGATCATCAGGGTCACGGGCCAGGGCAGGTCGGCCAAAAGCGCCGCCAGCCGCGTGTATTGTGCCGCGCGCCCGTGATGTGTGAGGTCACCGGTCAGAATCAGACGATCCGCATCCGGGTGGTGGCGGGCGGCATGGGCGAGGCCTTCTGCAAGCCGCGCGCCGGGATCGAGGCCGATGATGGTCTCGGGCGGTTCGGTCAGGTGCAGATCGGTCATGACGAGGATTTTGGACATGGGGGTTGGGCCTCGCCGCTTGCGCCGGTATCAGACGATACCAAGCCCCGAATCGCGGCATC